>Ga0316194_10001942_pt1 | contig 14418 bp, 14 predicted proteins | sample CroRivsedime1_MG_FD_204936 | JGI IMG/M metagenome (GOLD analysis project Ga0316194, IMG submission 204936) | Coastal sediment microbial communities from Maine, United States - Cross River sediment 1 | ecosystem: Environmental > Aquatic > Marine > Coastal > Sediment | place: USA: Maine...
GTTGGGTCGACCGGCGGGTAGCCAGGAAGGAATCAGAGAAAGAGTATTTCCAGCGGATCGTGAAGTCGATCCGCGCAAAAAACTCAGCAACAGCGCTGCGAAATATCATGCGTTGGCTTGATCGAATTAATGATACGAGTGATCCAGCGCAGCTGGATGTATTTATAAGCCGCTATGGCGATACTCGGGCAAAGAAGGCAGTAGATCAACTCTTGCATAGCGTAGCTGTGAGTGAACAATTAGCAGATCCCGCACAGTTGCTTGATGTTTTATCGACTGCACGGCGGAACTGGCGGCAGACACGGAAACAGCGACTGTCAAGCTTTAAGGCACTACCGAGGTTAAATCCAGAATAGTGACGCTAAAGGCGTGGCCATAGTGTTCGCCAGTTGGCACCGACGGTTCCCCTGAACCTGGAAACCGGGATAGATTTCAGCAACCGGGAATTATTGCGGGTTTCTCTCCACAAAAATTACCGCATTCTTTATGGCTGCCGTTTTTTGCTTCCAGGTATCGTTAACCAACACCTAAAGTACGGTATATTGATACCCTCCTAGATTAAGTTGCAATTAGAAACTATTGAGAGCAGCCTTCACCGGACAATTATAAGTTGCAGGTCCGGCGAAATATTGTACTGGCTTGCGCATATTGGCAGGAGGGGTTGATATGCTGGTTACCACCATTTCATTACGCAGTTCCATTTTTTTTTACTTTGCGCTTTTAAGCAATTCGATTACCGCTTGCACATGCTTTTGCCGAATCGATCGGCGACGAATTACTCTAACAACATATCTTGAGTGGTACTATAGTTCGAGCTATTAAGTACCTGGGAGGAGAGTCATGTCACAAACAAGATCGTTAATTGATACTTTAAAGTTGGAGCTCAGGAAACAGCGTATTACCTACAAACAGGTTTCCGCAGCCCTCGACCTTTCTGAAACCAGCGTCAAACGACTGTTCTCGGAAGAAGCATTCTCCGTCAAGCGACTCGAAAAAGTGTGTGAGTTGCTACATATGGATATCAGTGACCTGGTACACATGATGGAAAAAAACATAGATCTGACTATACAACTGACACGAGAACAGGAAACCGAACTGGTTTCGGATGTAAAGTTGTTACTGGTGACATTGCTGTTGATGAATAAACTCCAGTTTGCGGAAATTCTCGGAGTTTATGAAATTTCTGAAACTGAAGGCATACAATTGCTGGCGCGACTGGATCGCATGAGGATAATCGAACTGCAGCCTGGAAATCGTGTGAAATTAATGATTTCTCAAAATTTCAAATGGATTCCTGGCGGCCCCATTCAACATTTTTTTGAAGACAAGGTACAGTTGGAGTTCCTCGATTCTTCCTTCACCCAGGCGGGTGAATTCAGGATTTTTGTATCGGGTATGATCTCCAGAACCGCGAACGCTGAACTTATTAAAAAGATCCAGCATCTGGCCCAGGAAATGAACGACATGAACATAGAATCTGAATCACTTCCTCTCGAGCAGCGTTTCGGCACCAGCCTGATGATGGCGATTCGACCCTGGGAGATTAATGTTTTCCAGGAGCTCCGCAGATCGCCGGATACGCGGGTCTTCGCATGAGCACACAGTTTGAGGCCAATGGTATCGGACCAGCTGCTTAACGATGATAAAAATCCTTACCTATAATATTCACAAAGGTTTCGATCGCTACAATCGTGATTTTGTATTACATAAAATTAAAGAGCAGTTGCAAGACGCCGAGGTTGATGTCGTATTACTGCAAGAGATCCAGGGGCGTCATTTCCATCATGAAACCCGCATCTCGGCATGGCCCGATGTCAGTCAGTTCGAGTTTCTGGCAGACAGTATCTGGCCTCATTATGCCTATGGCAAGAACGCCATTTATCGTAAAGGGCATCACGGTAATGCCATTCTGAGCAAGTTCGTCATCGCCGAGTGGAATAACCTGAATCTGTCGCGCTTTCAACGTGCTAGTCGCAGTTTACTGCATGGCAGAATCGAGCTGCCTGATACTGCGAATCCCTTGCATTTACTCTGCGTACATCTGGATCTGATTGGCTTCGAACGCAAGCGTCAAATCCGCGAACTAAAGCGGTATATCGATTCAACTATCGATATTGACGATCCAGTGATTCTGGGAGGAGATTTTAATGACTGGCATGGCGGGCTCGGCAGATCGCTGGAGGCGCAACTGGGAATGCGAGAAGCCTTTAGCCAACTCAATGGCAAATGCGCCAAAACCTTCCCCTCGCACAGGCCCATGTTGCGCATGGACAGGATTTACTTTCGCGGCGTCGATTTAATCGACTCGTATTGTCTGGAGCGCCAGCCGTGGGGCGAGCTATCGGACCATTTGCCGCTATACGCACGATTCACAATCTGATAACTCCGGACGTGCAGGTAAACAGACAGCTTTATTTTAATCCTGAAGAATATTTTCGTGACCTGATCGCCGATATTGATAGTGCCCGCCACGAAGTTGTTCTCGAAACCTACATATTTAATCTGGACAAAACCGGTAACCAGGTTCTGGCAGCACTGTCAGGAGCGATCGCTCGTGGCGTTAAACTGAAACTCCTGATCGACGGGGTGGGCTCCTACGGCGATGCCAGCCTGATTGCCGACCGTCTGAAGTCGTCTAACAGCGAGGTTCGAGTGTTCCACCCATTACCCTGGGATTTTTCGGTGTATCGCAGGGCATTGGAAGCCGGGCGCTGGTATTCAAAGATTTTCCATCTCCTTGCATCTATTAATCATCGCGATCATCGTAAACTTTGCCTGATTGATAACCAGATCGCCTGGCTGGGTAGCTATAACATAACCGCTGATCATTCGAGTCCCGCTTCAGACTCCGATGCAGAATACTGGCATGACACGGGCTTGCGAGTAACCGGCCTGGTAGTGAAAAGGCTAGCAGCTAACTTCAACCAGGTATGGCATCGTAAATTGGGAAGTATCGCCGAACGTTCACGACACTACCTGGCGCGCGAGGAGATTAGCCGTCGACGACAACCGAAACTGCAACTATTGAGCGAGCTCGGGCTTGCACAACGACGGATCTGGATTACCAACGCATATTTCAATCCCACCAACAAGGTGCTCCGGCTGTTAAAGCGCAAAGCGAGACAGGGTGTTTCAGTCCAGCTGATTGTACCAATGCGTTCGGACATTATTTTCTTTCCGGTTTTGTCACGCAGTTTTTATAGTGACCTGTTGCAGGCCAACATCCGCGTGTTTGAATATGCTAATCGGGTGCTGCATTCAAAGACCATGCTCATCGATGACCAGCTATTGGTGGGCAGTACCAACCTGAACTATCGTAGCTTTTTTCATGACCTCGAACTCGATATGTTGCTCGACGACGCTGCCATCGTCGAACAAATGAAACAGCGATTTTGCAGCGATGTTGCCGATAGTGTAGAAATTACCCTGCGTAACTGGGAGCAGCATCCATGGTTACTCAAACTGCTAGGCTGGTTATCGAGGTTCCTGCGCTACTGGTTATAAAAGGCCGCGACGACTGGGATCAGGCCGTATAGCAGATCGGCTATGGCCAGAAAAAAGAAAAATAAGCCACCTTAACTATACTTAGTAACTTATTGAATTTATTATACTAAATTTAATGTTGTTTACAGCTGAGATTAAGCTAAAGATAATCATCGAACTTGTTGTAGTGTTAACTTATGAATACAACTAGAAACGGCTTTACCTGGCGTTCGCAATCAACTTTTGTAGTTGTGGCGGCTGGGGCAACCCTGAGTCTTAACGACTTCCTGACCTTTCCTGTGCTGGCAGGTCAAAATGGAGGGGGGGCTTTCCTGTTGTTGTACATCCTGTTTCTGTTTGTATTAGGACTGCCGCTGTTAATGGGCGAATTGATGCTGGGACGCTTAACCAGAAGCGATCCCGCAGCGAGTCTGAGAACTTTATCCGAACAATACAAGGCGTCGGTTTACTGGAAGCTGGCGGGTCTGAGCTCCATGCTTGCGGCTTTCCTGATTATTGCGACTTTAAGCGTCATCGCCGGTTGGTCGCTTGCCTATTCGGTCAAATCGATGGTTGGTGTTTTTGACGGAGTGACCCTGGAAAGCGCGAAACTGATGTTCGAGAGTTTGATGGTCGATAGTGAACGCATGACCCTCTGGCATACTCTGTTCATGGTCGTGTTAATTTCGATTTGTGCTCAACCAGTCAAATCAGGAGTTGAGCGTGTCACGATGATACTGGTTCCAGTGATGATTCTGTTACTGGTAATAGGACTCATTCTCGCGCTGACATCATCCGGCATGCAGGCCAGTATTCGCTATATTCTCTATGCAGATTTTTCCGCTATGGACGCGCGCACCCCGATCGTGGCTTTACAGCGTGCATTCTATACGCTTGCCCTGGGAATAGGCGTTATGATGGCCTATGGTCGTTACCTGCCCACCGGGGTGTCGATTGGATACTCGGCCGCCCTGGTAATCGCGGTCGATTTGCTGTTTACCATATTCACCAGCCTGACAATTAACGCTTTAATGCTATCGGCTGGTCAACAACCAGGCCTTGATAGCCAGTTTGCATTTCTCATCATGCCCGTAATTCTGGATGGTTTTTCTAATGCAGACCTGTTCAATACCCTGTTTTTCCTGTTGTTGACAATAGCCGCGCTAACTACCTCTATTGCCTTGCTTGAGGCCCCCATCACCTATTTCCAGCGCAAGTGCAATATCTCCAGGCTGAGAGCGGCAGTGTCACTTGGTATCGGCACCTGGTTGTTTGGTCTGGGAGTCGTGTTGGCGCATAGCGTCTGGAATGGAGACGGTTTTACCATTGCCCTGTTTTTTGGCGATGAAGCCATCCGCCTGGTTAATAACGCTGGATTCCACGACGTGCTGGTGTTTATTTCCAGCCACTTGATTCAGCCATTTGTAGCATTGTTTATCTGCCTGTTTGTCGCCTGGAAAATTCCCCGCGAAGTGAGTCATAAAGAATTCGCCTTATCGAGACATTACAGTTTTGAAATATGGAATTACCTGGTGCGCTATATTGTTCCGGTATTATTGCTGGTGGTAATCCTGGCCGCTTTCGGAATCATCTGAAATGCCGGAGATCAGGCGTAGCGCTTTGATGCCTTACCCGGCCCGCTTCATGTATGACGTGGTCAACGATGTAGATCACTACCCTGACTTTTTGCCCTGGTGCGGAGGTGTTGAAACTCAACATGTCGATGAAACCTCGATGGAAGCGTCAATATTGATGCGTGGTGCTGGATTAAATCACTGGTTTAAAACACGAAACTCGATGCAGCCAGGCGAGTCGATAGAAATGGCGCTGGTCGAGGGTCCGTTCAGCAGGCTGGAGGGGAGGTGGAGCTTTACCCCTCTCGATACCGAGGGTTGCAAGGTAGAACTGGTCTTACAGTATGAATTGAAGCAAGGTCTGGCGTCCGCTATTATTGCTCCAGCCTTCTCTCGTATTGCCAACACCATGGTTAGTTCGTTCTGCGAGCGTGCCAACGATCTATATGAACACTAAAACCTCGATTGAAGTTGCCTATGCGACGCCACAAAAACAATTGATTCTCGAATGCGAAGTTGCATCTGACACCACGCTCCGTGACGCTGTCAGGCAATCTGGAATCGATCAGCACTTCCCTCAGATCGATCTGGAAAACTGCGAACTCGGTGTATTTGGCAAAGTAGTCGCCGATGACTACGAGTTAGCTGATGGTGACCGTATCGAAATTTACCGGCCACTGATCGCAGATCCTAAAGAAATACGCCGGCAGCGCGCGGCACAGGGATTAAAGATGAAAAAAGGCGGCGGCGCTATCAACCAGGACTGAGGGTTCCTTCAATTTTCGAGAGTAAATCATTGCTGAAAGTTAGCCTCAACTGACGCTTTACAATCTTCCCATCATCGCCGGTTTTCAAATAGTAATAGTAATACCACTGGTCGGGCTGGTATAAATCGACTATGGCAGGCGAACCAAGCAAAAACTCGACCTGACTGCGCGACATCCCAATTTCCAGCTGTTGCTCGAGACCATCATCAAGTCGATTACCCTGGGGGATATCCATTCGATAGAGGCAGCCCGGCAATGCTACAATTAGAATCCCGGTAACAAGGATAGTTTGTAATAGACGTAAGATCATACTGCTGATGGTTGCGAAGCAGGGCGAGATGATACTGCGCCGATCGATATGCTGCAAATACTGTGAGAACTTTCTATGGAAACCACTGATATTAAAAACGCAGGCTTGAAAGTGACTTTGCCGCGAATGAAAATTCTTGAGCTGCTGGAAAGCTCAGCTGATCGACATTTGAAAGCAGAGGACATATACAAGACGCTACTGGACTCGGGCGAAGAAATCGCGTTGGCTACGGTTTACCGTGTCTTGACCCAGTTCGAAAGCGCAGGCCTGGTAACGCGTCATCATTTTGATGGCGGCCATGCGGTTTTTGAAATTGATGATGGCGAACATCACGACCACCTGGTTGATATTTCAAGCGGCAAAGTAGTGGAGTTTTACGACGAAGTTATCGAGCAGCGCCAGCAGGAAATTGCCCGCAAGCACGGATTTACGATAACCGAACATACGATGGTGCTCTACGGCCATTTTAACGATTGAACCCGGTCCACGGGACACTACTACTCGGCGGTCGCGATCATTTCGCTGGCATGTGCCCGCGTTTGCTCGGTAATCGTAACCCCCCCCAGCATACGCGCGACCTCTTCAAGTCGTTCATCATCACTTAAGGCAAATACCCCGGTCGAGGTTGCGTCGTTTTCACTGCTTTTTTCAACGCGAAAATGATGATGCGCCTGGGAGGCGACCTGGGGTAAATGAGTGACACAAAGGACTTGCCTGTCGCGTCCCAAGAGGCGCAGTTTCTTACCTACGATTTCCGCTACACCACCCCCGACCCCACTATCCACTTCATCGAAAATCAATGTCGGGATACGTGAAGATTCGCTCATAATGACCTGGATTGCGAGACTGATGCGTGACAGTTCACCACCCGAGGCTACTTTCGCCAGGGGTTTTGGTGGCTGCCCCGGGTTGGCACTTACGAGGTAACGAATATTATCGATGCCATGCGGAGCGGGTGACTGATTGCTTTCGACCTCGATTATAAACTGACCACTATCCATGCCTAGTTGCTGCATCACCCGGGTTATTTGCTCGGATAAAATGGTCGCGGTCTGCTGGCGCTTCAAGGATAACTCTCCGGCACTGAACATATAGTCTTCCAGGAGCTTGTCGAGATCCCGCTGCATCGCTTCGATATCGAAATCATCACCTTGCAAGGTTTCGAGTTCCCGATTCAATGCGACTGCGAGCCCTGGCAGTGCGTTAACCTCGACCCGATGCTTGCGGGCCAGGTTCTGGCTGCTGGCGATGCGCTCGTTAATCGATTCCAGACGCGCACCATCGAGTTCGATTTCATCGCGATAATTGCGCAGTTCGGCGGTCGCCTCCTGGATTTGTATCAGTGCCGCGTTTACCAGTTCATGACTACCAGCAAGGGCCTTATCACTAAGCAGCAACTGGCTTAGCTCCTGTTCACAATGGCTTAGCGTCGACTGGACATTCTGCTCTTCGTTTTCGTACAGGTAACCCAGAACTTCACCCGATTTATCAATCAGCTTACCTGCGTTTGAAAGTCGACGATATTCTTCCTGCAAGGCATCGAACTCGTCTTCCTGCAAACTCAACTGATTCAGTTCTTCGCAATAAAGTCCCAGCAGATCAATTCTTTGCTCGCGTTCCAGGGAACCGGACTGCGCCTGCTCAAAGCGTTGCTGTAAAGCCCGAAAATCTGTAAATTTTTGCCGCACCTGGTCAACCAGGCTGCGTTCACCGATATAGGCGTCGAGTAATTGCCGCTGTATCTGTGGCAATTGCAACGATTGGTGTTCATGCTGGCCGTGGATATCGATTAGCAGGTCACACAGGGCGCGCAGCTGCATCAGGGTTGCGTTGTAACCATTGATAAAGGCCTTGCTGCGCCCATTGGCATACAGGACACGTCTTATCACGCATTCCCCGGCCGCGCTCATTTCGTTGTCAGTTAGCCAACTTTGGGCCTGGTCTGCGTCGTTCAGAAGGAAACACACACTTATCTCGGCCCGTTCCGCGCCGCTGCGAATGGTATCGCTTTCCGCACGGTCGCCAGCCACCAGCTTGAGCGCATCGAGTAGAATGGATTTGCCAGCGCCAGTCTCGCCGGTAAGCGCACTTAGTCCAGCATCAAGTTCAAGCTGTAACGAATCGATGATGGCAAAGTTGGTAATCTGGATAGAATCTAGCACGGGGAAACCACTAGTAGTTCGCACTCCAGTAAAGTTTGGCTCGAAGCACCTGGAAGTAGTCGTAATCTTCGGGGTGAAGCAGTGTCAGCGGCTTTGGGTAACGCGTTATATGTACCCGGTTTTCGATATTTACGATTGCGGTTGAATGCCCGTCGTAACTGACCTTGGCGGGCAGCGAATCCTGTCCCAGACAGACCTCGATCGGCTGGTCTGCGGGCAGCACAATGGGACGGTTGCTCAGTGTATGCGGGCATATCGGTACTATGGCCAACGTATTCAAAGAAGGGTGCATGATGGGACCGCCTCCCGATAGAGCATAGGCCGTCGAGCCGGTAGGAGTCGTTACGATGACACCGTCGGAACGCTGGATATGGATTAAGTCGCCCCCGCTGGAGATTTCGTACTCGATCATGCTCGAAGATTCGTAGCTATGCAAAATGATATCGTTGAGGGCGATATTGGTGGCCAGCAGTTTGTCACCTTCGAAAAATCTGCCTTGAATAAGAAATCGTTCTTCTACGCTGTAGTGACCGTCCATGACAGCATCAATATAGGATTCGAAATCAGCAAAAGATACATCCGCGAGGAATCCGAGTCGTCCCAGGTTGACGCCGAGTAATGGAATGTTTATTCCAGCCATTGCCCGCGCAGCGGTAAGCAGGGTACCGTCGCCACCAAGAGAAATCACCAGGTCAACCTCCGTAACCAGCTGGTTCAGTGAAACATTTTTTATTTCTCCGAGGGACTGATCATATTCGAGGCAATGCACCAAAACTCTGGCATGACGAGCAAGCACTTCGACAACCTGCTGGATTTTCTCCTGGCGTGACTGCATATCACTGCGCACTATCAGGCCAATTGATTTGAATTTTGTATGCATTATCTGGGCTATTGTCGCCGACACCTTGATTTTATGAGGTTTAGTATATAGCTTGTGTCTTACTACAAAATAAATGCAGCTTAACCCACCGCTCAGCAACAATATATCAGACAAGATGGCCGAAAAATACGAACTTGACGACCGCGCCCAGCTTTTATTACGGCAGCTGATCAACTCGTACACACGTGACGCGCAGCCGGTAGGCTCCAAGCACCTGGCTGAGCTTTCGGGGCTCGATGTCAGTTCTGCGACGATCCGCAATATTATGGCCAGGCTTGAAGATATGGGCCTGGTTGATTCGCCGCATACGTCGGCTGGTCGAATCCCCACCGAGGCCGGATACCGTTTTTTCATCGACAGCCTGCTTGAAGTCGGTGATCTTGCAACATCGGCTCAACAGGCTATTTCGCAAAGCTTTAGCTCCGACAAAACTTCGAGCGACCTGATTCATAGCGCAACCGATATTCTCTCCCGGGTCACACATCTGGCTGGAATAGTCAGTCTGTCGCATACCGCTCCGAGCGAGATACGCCACATCGAGTTCATCAAATTAAGCGAACGTCGGGTACTGGTGATCCTGGTGATCAACAAGGACGATGTGCATAACAAGGTTATTCATGTCGATCGGGATTACAGCGAACTGGAGTTACATCAGGCCGCGCAAACCCTGAGTCACTACCTGATCGGCAGAAATTTCGAAAATGCACGTAAGATTCTGCTCAATGAGCTTGCGCAATTGCGTACCGATGTTGATTCTATTATGGAAACCGTCCTCACCGCGATGGAAGAGGTTTGTAACCTGAGCGCGCACGACGACCTGCTAACCAGTGGTGAGTCAAACTTGTTTCAGTATGCAGAACTCTCAGATATCAATAAGTTACGGAACCTTTTTAATGTGTTTAATGAGAAGACTGAACTGCTGAAGTTACTCGATGGGTGTACTTCTGCGGAGGGCGTCGAGATTTTTATCGGCAGCGAGTCCGGATATTCGGTATTGAGTGATTGCAGCGTGGTTGGCGCCCCGTACCATATCAAAGGGGAAATCGTCGGCGTGCTGGGCGTTATCGGCCCAACCCGGATCGCTTACGAACAGATTATTCCTGTCGTCGATATCACTGCAAAATTATTGACTTCAGCCTTGAATACCCAAAAATAATCCTTAAATTATCCCCCCACGTAATCAAGTACCGAGTTGTCACGGTATAATGCAGCACGAAAATAGATAATCAGGACTCATCGGAGTATTCAATGTCGCCACAACCATCCAATATCAATGCAGACGACGAGCATTCGCTTGCCACCGAAGCCGAGGAAACGGTACATCTCGAGGATGTCGTCCCGGAGGCGGCGGAAACCGAAGATGAAACCGGCGAAACTCTGGAGCAACAGCTTGCTAAGGCCCAGGTCACGATAAAAGACTACTGGGACCAGATGATGCGACTGCGTGCGGAAATCGACAATAATCTTAAACGTGCGGAGCGCGATATCGAGAACGCACATAAATACGCGTTGAAAAGTTTTGTTGAAAACCTGTTACCCGTCATTGACAGCATGGAGATGGGACAGGTTGCAGCCGGCGCCGATAACGCGACGCTGGAAAGTATCCGCGAGGGGTCGGCGTTGACGATGAGCATGTTTGTGCAGGTCCTGCAGAAGAACGGGCTGGAGCAAATCGATCCGCTTGGTGAAAAATTCGATCCCGAAAGACACCAGGCTATTAGCATGACGGCGGTCGAAAATGCCGAATCGAACACCGTTATTGAAGTTATGCAAAAGGGATTTTTGTTGAACGACAGGCTGGTGCGCCCCGCAATGGTCGTAGTGGCGAAATAAAAACCCTAAAATAATAACTGTATTTACTTGAAAGCGGCAAATATAACCTTACATCGGGTGTAAGTTTAACTTGAACAGTTTTGGAGCATCTAAATGGGCAGAATTATAGGCATAGACCTCGGTACCACGAATTCCTGTGTGGCGGTAATGGAGGGTGGCAAACCTAAAGTTATCGAAAATGCCGAAGGCGATCGTACTACTCCTTCTATCGTGGCATTTGGTGCCGACGAAGAAGTCCTGGTTGGGCAGCCGGCAAAACGCCAGGCAGTCACCAATCCCACCGACACCCTGTACGCGGTAAAGCGCCTGATTGGCCGTCGTTTCGACGAATCCGCAGTACAAAAGGATATCGACCTGGTGCCGTACACCATTCTTAAGGCTGACAATGGCGACGCCTGGGTCGAAGCCAAGGGTAAGAAAATGGCACCGCCGGAGATTTCGGCTCGTGTGCTGCAGAAAATGAAGAAAACCGCCGAGGATTATCTTGGCGAAGAAGTAACCGAAGCCGTTATCACGGTGCCGGCATATTTTAACGATTCGCAACGCCAGGCAACCAAGGATGCAGGCAAAATTGCCGGTCTCGAAGTCAAACGAATCATCAATGAACCGACGGCAGCGGCACTGGCTTACGGCATGGACAAATCTGCCGGCGACAAAAAAATCGCGGTATATGATCTTGGCGGCGGTACTTTCGATATTTCGATAATAGAAGTAGCCGAAGTCGATGGCGAGCATCAGTTCGAAGTACTCTCCACCAACGGTGATACATTCCTCGGTGGTGAGGATTTCGACATGCGCATGATCGATTATCTCGCTGATACCTTTAAGAAAGAACAGGGCATGGACCTGCGCGGTGATCCGCTGGCGATGCAGCGCCTCAAGGAAGCTGCCGAAAAAGCGAAAATCGAATTGTCATCGAGCCAGCAAACCGATGTAAATCTGCCCTATATTACCGCGGATGCATCAGGACCGAAGCACCTCAATTTAAAGATTACCCGCACCAAACTCGAGTCACTGGTCGACGACCTAATCGCGCGCACCATCGATCCGCTCAAGGTGGCATTGGACGACGCCGACCTGACGGTATCGGATATCGACGATATCATCATGGTTGGTGGACAGACTCGCATGCCCAAGGTTCAGGAAGTCGTTAAAAACTTCTTCGGCAAAGAGCCACGCCGTGACGTAAATCCTGATGAAGCGGTCGCTTGTGGCGCTGCTATTCAAGGTGGTGTGCTCGGGGGCGATGTTAAAAATGTGTTGCTACTCGATGTTACTCCGCTATCACTCGGCATCGAAACCCTGGGTGGAGTAATGACCAAGTTGATCGAAAAGAATACAACGATCCCGACCAAGGCATCGCAAACCTTTTCGACCGCAGAAGACAATCAAACCGCAGTCACCGTGCATGTGCTGCAGGGCGAGCGCGATGTTGCCACAGCGAATAAGTCGCTAGGACGATTTGACCTGTCTGATATACCTCCGTCATCACGCGGCGTGCCACAGATCGAAGTCACATTCGATATCGATGCCAATGGCATCCTTAATGTTTCGGCGAAGGACAAGGCCACTGGTAAAGAGCAAAAAATCGTGATTAAGGCATCCAGCGGTCTTTCCGATAACGAAGTCGATTCAATGATCAAGGATGCCGAAGCGCATGCTGATGAAGATCGTAAACATCGTGAAACTGTCGAAACTCGCAACCAGGCTGACGGGATGATCCATGCGGCAGAAAAAACGATTAAGGATCTCGGTGATCAGGTCGAGGATGAGGACAAGGCCAGGATAGAGGCCGCGATCGAAGATCTGAAAAAGAGTCTGGAGGGTTCGGACAAGGATGAAATCGAGGCCAAAACCCAGGCACTTGCCGAGGCATCCAGTAAACTGGCTGAAAAAGCCTACTCTGCGAATGCGGCGGAAGGTGGTCCGGAGCCGGTCGATGCAAATGCATCGGCACAGTCGGATTCCACTGATGACGTTGTTGATGCCGAATTCGAAGAAGTCAAAGAAGACGACAAAAAATAGCAGTTCCTTTTTGATCGTTACTGACCTGGCGCGATTTATCGCGCCGGGTTTTTGTTATTTATAGAAACGAGTCAATGTCAAAGCGCGATTATTACGAAGTCCTCGAGGTTTCAAACACTGCAGCAGACGCCGAAATAAAGAAGGCGTTTCGTCGCCTGGCGATGAAATATCACCCGGATCGTAATCCTGATGATGCCGAAGCGGAATCCAGATTCAAAGAAGCCAAGGAGGCCTTCGAGGTACTTTCCAACACCAGCAAGCGCGCAGCATACGATCAGTTTGGACATGCTGGCGTCGATCAATCGGTTGGTGGTGGCGGATATTCATCCGGTGGATTTGGCGATGCTTTCAGTGATATTTTCGGTGATATTTTCGGCGGCGGCGGCGGGCGTTCAAGAGTACGCAAAGGTGCCGATTTACAGTACAACCTCGAATTAAGCCTGGAAGATGCGGTTGCGGGCACCGAGGTAAAAATTCGCGTACCCACGTTAAAGCACTGCACAACCTGCTCGGGCAGTGGCGCCAAAGCCGGAACGACACCGGAGAGCTGCAGTACCTGTGGCGGGCATGGCCAGGTGCGCATGCAACAGGGCTTTTTCTCAGTACAGCAAACCTGCCCGAATTGCCGCGGCAAGGGTACCACCATCAGTGACCCATGTAACAGTTGCCACGGGGCGGGGCGGGTAAAAGAACACAAGTCCTTATCGGTAGAAGTACCTGCAGGGGTCGACAACGGTGACCGCATACGCTTGTCAGGAGAAGGCGAGGCTGGTGATGCAGGTGCGAGCCCGGGAGATCTGTTCGTACAGATACACGTCAAACCCCACCCGATTTTCGAGCGCGATAACGCCGACCTGTATTGTGAAGTTCCGATCAGCATTGTTACTGCGGCGCTCGGGGGTGAACTGGAAGTACCCAGTCTCGGTGGTAAATTGAATCTGAAAATTCCCGCTGGTACCCAGACGCACAAGCTGTTCCGGATGCGTGGCAAAGGCGTTAAACCAGTTCGCGGCGGTCCACTGGGAGATTTAATTTGCCGTATCGTGGTCGAAACACCGGTAAAATTAAATGCCGAACAAAAGGAGCTACTCGAACAATTCGCTCAATCCATGGATAAAACGACAAAACATAGTCCGAACGAGACTTCATGGATCGACAGCATGAAAAAATTCTTCGAAGATATGAAATCTTAGTGGTCACCCAATGACTCGAATCGCAATTGCCGGCGCAGCTGGTCGCATGGGTAGAAATCTGGTTGTTGCCTGCAGTGAAACCGATGAACTGGAACTAACCCATGCGTTAGAGCGAGAGCAGAGCCCATCAATCGGCAGCGATACCGGTTTGCTAGCCGGTTTGGCGCCGAATAATGTGTTGATCCGCGATC
>Ga0316194_10001943_pt1 | contig 14417 bp, 23 predicted proteins | sample CroRivsedime1_MG_FD_204936 | JGI IMG/M metagenome (GOLD analysis project Ga0316194, IMG submission 204936) | Coastal sediment microbial communities from Maine, United States - Cross River sediment 1 | ecosystem: Environmental > Aquatic > Marine > Coastal > Sediment | place: USA: Maine...
GGCGTTCATGTCGTCAAAGTCCACAACTGCGAGAGCTGCGGCCATGAATTCATCAAAGATCACCAAGCCCAAACCGTATGTCCAAAATGCACCGGCAACCGACGAAAGGAGGCAAAATGAGCCTGTGCTGGAAATGCAAGGTAGGCCTGAGAGATTTGGGGTTGCCGAAGGAGGAGGTCGAAAGAGCCTGCAGAGAATCAAGCAAACGGGAGACGCTGTACTGCTCTCACTGTGGCCGTCAACGCAAACCTCGCAAGGGGCAACCATTCTTCGACTATCACACCGTGGATTACGGCGAAAAGGAGGCAAAATGAAATTCATCTTCAAAGAAACCTTTCTGACAGACGGCAGCAGCGTCCATGACATTCAGCTCATTGCCACGGGCGTCTCTACGATCACCCAGGCTCCGCTCTGCATCTTCTCCTGCACCTCTGAGAAGGACGCACGGGCCTTTTTGCTTGGGATCAACAGGCTGGTGGAAAAACACACTCTCGAAACCCTTGAGGAGGCATAATGAAAACAAGCATTTCCAGAGACAACATCATCGAGACCGTGTCAGAGGGATCGAAGTTCCGAATCTTCAAGGACAACGACGCATCGGTTGACAGCCGGTTTGTCGTGGTGGCGTCCGGTTGGGGGTCACGCACCGTGGTTCGCCTGTCGGCCAATGAGATGGAGACCATCCATCGGTTCTGCAAGAACACCTTCGACGCTTAACCCCCAGGGGGGCTTCGGCCCCCTCCGGTCGGTGCCTGATACCGGCACCCTGACGATGCCCCAGGGAAGGGGCGAAACCGGCAACCCCAAAGGAAAGGAGGCTCATGGAAAAAAGCTACGTTGGAATGGCCAATTGTTTCTTCTGCAACAAGCCCAGCATGATCCTGATCGACAGGCGACTGAGGAACACCCTGCCGATGAATGTCGGCGTGATCGACATGACGCCCTGCTCGGAATGTCGCTCCTACATGGACAAAGGGGTGATCCTGATCTCGATCAAAGACGACACGAAAGAAGAGGACATGAAAGGGCCGCAGCCCAACCCCTATCGAACCGGCGGCTGGGTGGTGATGACAGACGAAGCGGTTGAGCGACTGTTCCCGACTGAATTTAGCAAAGCCGCCATCAAGATGCGGTTTATGTTCATCGAGGACAGTGTGTGGAACCACCTTAAAATCCCAAGAGGATAAACGAAAGGAGCGCTTATGCAGCAAACCCTGAAGGTCACGGCCCAGGAAGTGGTCGTGTTTAACGACAACCAGCTCGGCGTCTTCGACGGCGTCGACAACATCGGTCTGGAGATCCAGGTCGACCAGCTCGTTAGTGTCGAGCCGGTCAGCAGCAAGGAAATCGAGCTGCATGTCCATGTTCCCCTGGGCTATGAGGTGCCGGATCTACTCGATGAAACCAAGTGGGATATCTATTAATGAGCCAACACACAAACCCGATCCCGTTAAGGGATGAGATCATCGACAAAACCTGGGAGAACCTTGAGGATCCTGTCGTCTGTGAGGGTTGCGGATGGCAGGGCTCCCTGGGGGATCTCATGGCTGATGCCGACGACAAAGACGACCAGCTCAGGTGCCCGATCTGCGGAAGCCCTGGCTGGAGTTGGGAGTAAACATGACAGACATCACAACAAGAGCCCTGGGCTACGTCTGGATCAAAGGCACTCTGCAGCGGCCGTTTTATTCGGCCAGGGAGATCCGGCGAGGCAAAGACAAGGGCAAAATGATGGTCGAGTATCGGCACTCTGCCACCAAGACCAAAAAGGAGATCTTCGACAAATCGTCGCTCCGGTGGCTCCCTGAGTATCCGATGCCCAAACCAAAGGAGGGCTAATGCCCATCATCTATGAGGTCAGCTATTTTCACAACGATGTCGGCCATCTTCTGGAATGGGCCGGATCCATGCGAGAGGCGAAAAAGATCAAAAACCGCATCATCGCAAACGATATCGCAGAGGCCCAGGACGAATATGCCGATGCCCTGGCCAGAGACATCGTCGCAGACGGCGTGACCTACCACAACCTGAAGAAGGTCGATGCGGATCTTATCAGGATCACCCAGCACCGATTCCCTGAAACCAAAACGGGGGTCATTCGCTGGCTCAACGCTTATTACAACACAGACAATGGATAGGACATTGACAGCACGTCAACATCAACGTAAAAGAGAGGAGAAACAAGATGACTTTAATGGCGCACAAAGACACGGCTTACACCCCTGAAAATGAAGTCAAACTGATTCCGGCCCCTGAGTGGACTGACACATGGCATCCGGTGTCACACGCCCAGCTCATCGACGCCACCGATCTCGCTTGCAAGGAGGTCGGCATCGGTGTCGTTGACAAGCGGTATTCGCTGAACAAGACCGGCACCAAGATGTTCGCCAGCTGGTCGCTGGACGTCGGCAACGGCAAGATCGGATACGTCCTGGGCTTTCGCCACTCGACCGATCGGAGCATGCGGATCGGCTTTGTCGCAGGAACCCATGCCTTCATCTGCGACAATATGTGTTTCACCGGCGACTACATCGCATTTCGGATGCACACCGGTGGCCTGGATATGGAAGAGCTGGAACTGATGGCGATGAAGGCTCTTGAAGGCGCAATTGTGCAGATGGAGGATCTTTACCGGTGGCAGACCGATCTCCATGAGATCTACGTTCCCAGGACTGACCTTAAGTGCCTTGTCTTTGACATGGTCGAGCAGGGCGTTTTTTCCGGCGGTCAGATCGGAAACTACCTCTCCTGCCTGGATGAGGAGCGCAAGATCCGCTACGGCTACAACCTGGACGGTGCCACCAGCCTCTATTCGGTGCATGGCGCTGCCACTCGTCTGATGCGCCCCTGGAACATGATCAGATCAGCTGCGGCCTCGGCCAAGCTCCAGGGCATTTGCGATGGCTACATCGAGAATCGTGCGGCTTAAACCCATTGGGGGGCTTCGGCCCCCCCTCACCACAACAAAGGAGCGATATATGCCAAGTTTTGAACCAGGACACAAACCTTACCCTAAAACCGGCGCAGTAAAAATCGTCAGAGATTACCTTGCTGCCCATCCCTTCATGCAGGAGATCACCTCCAAAGATGCGCTTAAAGCCCTCAGGGAAGGAGGGATGCCGGAGGCCACAGGCGCAGATGCCACAAACGTCATGACATCCCTCAGGGGAACCAAGACGATTTTAAAGACCGGCCGCTATGGGCCTCGCCGCATGGTGATCTACCGGATCAACCGTGATGGCAGCTCAGATCCGACCACGGCTCCCGATGAAAAAGAGGAGCCACCGGCCGACGCAGCTGCGGCCGATGAACCCACCCAAAAAACCACAGATATTATCGAAGACAAGACTTCTATGATGTCTCTGGAAAAAACGATCAAAGAGCTGGAGGAGCAGCTGCTGGTTGAAATGCAGAAAAACGAAGACAAAAGCCTCGATCTCCTCAACCTTAAGGAAGCACACGCCGAAGAGATCAACGCCCTTAAGGAAGAACACTCCATTGAGGTCGGCGCTTTAAGGCAAGCGGTCGAGCGCCTCGAAAAAGGCCTTGATATGGATTTCCACACATTCGGCAAAAGCGTCTTCAAGGCCCATCAGGATCTGCTGCAGCGGTTCAATCAGCTGGAGGCCTCAAACCGTAATGAAATCGCCAAGCTCACCAAGATGCGAAGCGACGACCGCCAGATGATCGGTGGCCTCCAAAAGAAAATTCGGAGCCTTGAGACGGACAATCGATCCATGCGGATGCGGCTGCATTCCAACGTAACCAGCGACAGGCCGGATGTCTCGATCTTCAATCCCCCCAAGTTCAGCAAAGGAGGGCCGAATTCATGAGACAACAGATCGCCAAGCTGGTCATCATATGGGTCGGCGTCTTTCTCTTCGCCAGCGCTGCCTGGGGCGACAGTATGCAAGATTTTATCGTTGAGTACAAAGCCTTCTTGCAGCGCCAGCAGCAGCGCCAACAGCCCAGGGTTCGCTATGTCTACCCTCCTCGGCCACCGCTGCAGCCCAACGGCAGCTATTACACCGATGAGCAGATAGCGGCCTCAAACAGGACAACCTACAACCGCAGCGGCAAGCAGCAAACAAGCCGCTACGTCGAGGCCTGGAGGTCGCCCCTGCAGCGCTTCGACGGCGATGAGCAGCCAGGGGTTTACAGTTCCGGCTACCTGGGGCCGCTTCCTCAAGGGCCGACCGATGGCCCCTACTGCCCACCTGGGTATAACTGCTGGCAGATCGACAGACGATTCGGGCCTTGAAAACTCTACACCTCAGAGCCTCCGGCGACATGGAGAAACGCCGGAGCAACCGGACATTTTGCAACATGCCGTCCAGACGCACCAAGGGCGGCATGTTGCCTATTTATAGGGTGACCGAATATGCTGCCCTGGTCACATGCAATCGGTGCTTAAACAAGATGCGACGAATAAGGAGAAGCAAATGAAACAAGATATCTATTGCCCAAGATGTGCGGCAGAGCTAAGAAGAAAGTATCGCATGGAAGAGGGCGACACCGGCAAAAAGGAGCCATACATAGGCGAGGGGCTCAGGATCGTAGACGGCACCGCCCGTGCGTTCTTCAATTGCGATCTCTGCTTTTTCCCCATCCCCGAAGGAGCCAAGTGTGCGGCCGTCAGCATGTGGACACACTATGCGCCCTACAGAGAGTGGGAACACCGGTATCTCAAAACGACTTCAAGGACAGATCCTCAGTCGATGTGGATCGGGCAACAACGGAAAACACGCTGAGGGAGGCCCAATGATACCACCTCGTTTCAAATACCCATCGGTGACAGAGATCCTTGATCCCTGGCACGATTTCAGCAGGGTCAAGCCAGCAGTGTTGAAGGCCGCTCAGACCAGGGGCACCATCGTCCACGGCATCTGTGCCGGATACGCCAAGTTCGGCTTTGTTGTCGGTAAAATCCCCGTTAAGTACCAGGGCTATTTTGATTCCTTCCGGCGCTGGTTTGATGCAGAGGCCGGTGAGGTGCTGGCGGTCGAGGAGCGGATCTTTAACGATGCCCTCAGGGTTTGCGGCCAGCTCGATTTGCTGATGTATCTCGATCACTCACCGAAGAACCTACCGCTTGTCATTGACATCAAGACCCCATCCATCGTCTACCAAACCTGGAGCGCCCAGGTGTCGGCTTACAAAGTCCTGGCTGAGCATGCGAAAAAGATCGTGACAGGTGTTCCCTGCAGCCTCCAGGTTAAAGAAGACGGCAGCATGGCTAAACTGCGGCCGGTCGATAATTTTGAAACAGCTCTGAGGTATTGGCTGAAGGCCTTGGAATGCTATCACTACTTCAGCGGAAAGTGAGAACAAGATGACGGTGAAAATTGATTGGAGCAAAGATCCACTTGTGAGCAGCGACCTTGTACCCATGAAACAGCTCGACCTGGATGTGCTGGAGCCAAAGATCGACGTGTCGAGGGCGCTGGTGGTGTTCGGCCAGTATGACGACAAGATCGAGCAGCTCTACCAAGCGGCCATCGAGCTTGTGGTCAAGGACGACTTGACCCTTGCAAAGTGCAGCCAGCTGGGGGGAACGATCCAGGGTGGCATCAAGGATTTTACTTCCCTCAGTAGAAAAATCCTCAAACCCTTCAAGGATGTCGTCTCGACCGTCAACACCACGACCAAAATGCGGATAGATCGCCTCCAGGCAGCGAAGAAGCTCTTATCGCAGAAGGCGAACCTGTATCATGCCGAAAAGGAGCTTGCGGCCCGTAAAAGGGCAGAGAAGGAGCGTGAGGAGGCAAAGAAGCTGCAGGACAGTCTGACCAAACAGGCTGAGGAGCTGGGCGTCGAGGCACCGCAAATTGACATCCCGACCGTTGTTCCTCCCAAAAGCACTGCGGTCAGGACGGCAACCGGAACTTCGTACCAAAGGGAAAAGACGGTTGTAGAAGTCACTGACGCAGATCTTTTGCCCAGGAAATACTTACAGCCCAACATGCCCATGATCCGAAAGGCCGCAGAGGGCGGCGTGAAGATCCCAGGGGTCACGGTGCGAAAAGTCAAGGACACTGAATTCAAAAGCGCCAAGAACTGAAGGTGAAGGAACATGAAAGTCCACTTAAGAGATACAGACAGACCCCCGATGATTTGGTGCGGCAGAACAAACTACAAATATCCCGAAATGCCTGTAACCGACGACATCAGTCAGGTCACCTGTAGAACCTGTCTCATGGCATATAACCGCAGCAAAGAGCGCAGGAAAGGAGAGCAGATGAGTAAGTCAATTTTTAAAAAACCGGTAGAAAAGATCCACTTCGCCGTAGGGAAACCGGCCCCGAATTCAGGCCTGACCACCGATAGTAACTGGATGTGGGAAACCCTGTGCGGAAAACAATCTGTCAACAGCATGGCCAAACGGCCAATTGGATGGAAAGATGTCACTTGCCACCACTGCATACAAATCGCCTACAGGCGCAAACTCTCAGAGCTGGTCGAAATCGCCACTCAGGCCAACCTGATCAGTTGCAACTTGACAACCTTTCACACCTTGAGGGATATGGACAAGCTGTCCACACTGATGCATCGTAATAACAACCTTTTTATCCACAACAATGAGGAGAAACAAGATGAGTAAAAAATCGGCAGAAGAGCGCACTGACGCTTTGGTTAAAGCTGGGAGCGATCCAAAGCATTGGTACGCCGTCAACCTCGACAAGGATCTGATGCCCCAGCCCAAGAATCTTGCGGAGATGTATTTTATTTGCGAGTTCTTCGCCAACAACGGCATGGCCCCCAAAGGCCTTGAAAACCCAAAGAAAATGATGGCCGCATGGATCTACGGCAAGCAACTCGGCTTCGGTTTTTGGGCCAGCCTCAGAAACATCGCCGTGATCAACAATCGGGCGGCAGTCTACGGCCCTGCCGTCCTGGGGCTGGTTCGCAAGAGCCAGAAACTGGAATCTATCAAGGAATGGCAGGAAGGCACCGGCATGGCCAGGGTGGCCTACTGCAAGGTCAAGCGTAAGGGCGACCCTGAAATCTATGAGGGCGAATTTTCCATGGAGGACGCCAAGAACGCAGGGCTTCTCGACAAGGACACCACCTGGAAAAAATACCCGAAGGACATGATCAAATACAAGGCCAGGGCCAGGGCTCTCTATAATGGGTTCAGCGACGTTCTGGAAAACGTGACGATGTACGAAGAGGCCGTGGACTACGAAGAGGCCGAAGTGGTCACAGAGGGAAGGTCGGCCTTCGACGATGTGCCGCCACCGCAGCCACCGGCCGAAGAGCCAGAGGGTCAAGAAGGTCAAGAGGGTCAAGAAGGTCAAGAGGGTCAAGAAGGTCAAGAGGGTCAAGAAGGTCAAGAAGGTCAAGAGGGTCAAGAAGGTCAAGAGGGTCAAGAAGGTCAAGAGGGTCAAGAGGGTCAAGAGGGTCAAGAGGGTCAAGCGCCACCCCATGGAAAAACAGCCGCAGATGTCGCACATGACATCTCTCAGGTGACCGGTAAGACGGAAGGGGAGGCACCGGCCGCACCGGACGAAGAGCCCGAAAGGCCAGCGAAAGGCTTCGATGAGCTGCTGGAGCGGCAGAAGCCCGATCAGTTGCACCGGCTGGCATGCAATGAGGTATTGCAGGAGGTCGCCACCTTTCATCACCTGACCATCAATGAGGTCAAATCCTCTGCGGAAACGCAATGGGAGAAGTTTTGGGGCAACGTCCTGAACTATGCCAAGTACAACAAGAAGGAGCTGACGGCAAAGATGTCAAGCAGCTTTCGACTCAACGACGACGCCCCATCTGGCAATTTTTGGGAGGATAAGGAAAACTGGATATATTCCAGGGGCCAGGGGTTCAAACGGCTGGTGGAGGATCATCTGGATGAGTTAAAGAGCATGCCCGATGATTTCGTTTTTAATGAGATTTTCGGCAAGTGGAACCGGATTCAGGATGACCTGGGAACCTTCCCTCTGATGGCCGTGATCCTTAATTTCGCCAAGGAAAACGACATCGATCCCAAGCACCTCCTCAAATCCAAAGACCAGCAGCCGAAGGAGCCGTCAGGGGAGACATCGAAACCCCCCAAGAGGGAAGCGCCCAACCGTTCGGCGCTCCCTGATACCCTTGCCGGATTTCATGCAGCGCTGCAGGAGGAAATGGACTATGACCCTGAGCTGGTGGAGCGGATCTGCAAGGAACTGGACATCCCTATCAACAGCCTCGATAAGGCAAAGTGTACGGAGCTGTTGCTGAACATCTATGTGGTCTATGGAATCGACGTCGAAGAGTTTACCCGAAAATTTTGACACAAGGTGCCCGATGTGCAAAGCGGTGGCAGTTCCAGGGGGGCCATTTGTGCCGGTCGAACGCTGGAGTGATGAGGTTGGGCATTTCGTCAAGACGACTTTCAAACGATGGCTCTGCCCGAAATGCGGATTCCGGTGGTTGACTTGAGGCAAGGCATAGCGTATTATTTTTAAGCTCTCCTTTCGACAGTGGTCTGCCACCACACGCCAAAGGGGCATCTTGTTTCTTCACTGATGGGCCTGGGCCGCTCCCCCAGGCCCAACTCTTTTTGGTTGACAGCCCAAGGGGATGCCCGATACAAAAAAGGCGTGGGCGTCGCAACCAACAGACTATCCCCATAACGGTGCAGCCCACACACCTCGCTTGGGTGCGGCTGTTTTCCCCAGCAGCCGCACTTTCTCTCTGGAAAAGGAAACCCCTGTCCTCGTCTGGACAGGGGTCTTTTTTTAACGCTGGCTGGGGTCAGCGTCCTCGTCCTGGGCCGGTCACCCCTTAACGTAGGTAATGACACGGCTCAGGGTGAGATCGTTCAAATTTCGGCCTCTCAGCAAGTCGGATCCTTTTTGACGGCTTGAACAACCCCCACAGCGCCGTAATACCCGAAATAAAAGAACACGATGATCATGGTTATGTTGACCTCCTGGCCGATGAGGCCCAGGGTGACCTCCAGGCTTTTATCCCAGGCGTTAACGCCATTGACCATGACCGGCTTGAGGGCACCCAGGATCGCCAGGGCGATGGCCACTGTCAGGTGCAGCACGGTTGTGCCGACCACAAAGACGGCAATGATCCGGCGTGTAATCGACCTGGGCGTGTACTCGTCCTGCAGCTTCAGGATCATATCCCTGATGTCTTTTTGGCTTGCCTTCAGATCTGCAGCTTTTTCCTCGTCCGTATACCATGCAGCATCGATGCCCTTCCCCACCCAATCAATTGTTTTTCCGACGGTTTCGGCCGTTTTCTCAAAGGCCTTCGGTGTTCCGAACATCCAGCTCAGAAATCCCATATGCATCAATCCTTCTTGTTGGTGGTTTCCTTCCGGCACGACTTGCAGACCGTGAATTTCTGGTCTTTCGTGTCGTACTCCTCTCTCGTCATTTTGGTTCGCCCACCGCATTTCCGGCAGGAAAAATAGTAGCAGTCATCTGCTTGTGAGTAAAAAAGGGTCATTACGCTGTCCTCGCTTTTTCCTCTGACCAATCCCACTCGCTGCCTTCTTCAAAGAAACAGAGGGGATCGACTTTGTCGACCCTCAGGTGGATATGGGGCTGCATGGGTGGCCCGTATTTTTTACTGATGTCTTGGCAGTAGGCAATCACATCCCCTCGGCGATACATCAAATTGTAGCTTACTGTCGCAACGCAATAAAACATTATGATCTCAATTGAGCAGCTGGCCTCAAAACCGGCGATGCAAACCCCCTCATAGGCCAAGCTGCCCTGGTAGGGATAAGCCTTGCGAATGATCATCCCCTGGTCAATCGGCATGTAAACAGGTTGCCCTGGCGTGCAAAGGAAATCGACACCGTTATGACGGCGGTGCCCCCGTGGCGTGTTGTGGTGGCCGTCGCCAGCAGCATCGATCCTTATTCCCATCTTGGTAGGGCTGATCATTAATCCTCCTATGTGTTGGGCTCGATGGGCCCAGGGGCTCCAATGACCCCGAAGACCCACCAGCCCTTCGCTTGGGTGTCTACTGTAGCCACCGTCTCATCGGTCGAGAACGACAGCTCAGAGCATTGCTCCTCCCCTTCAATGTCGGCACAGGCGCAAACCGACAAGACGTTGTGGCCCGTAAGGACGGTCACGATTGCCTGATTCTGCTGAGTTTCGCCCCTTGCCATGACCACCTTTTTAACCGGCGAATAGTTCTCCCACTTATACTTGGTGGCACCATCGACCGAATCCCAGGCGAAGGGGAATTGGGTGCCGGAGGCATACCAAAACGTCTCCCAGGGAACGTGATCTCCGATGGCGATGGTAAACGCAAAGGCCAGAAGGGCGATCAAGGTGTTTTTCATTTTGGGCTCACTCCTATGGTTATCGTAATTTGGTTTTTCTCAAGGAATTGCTTGAGGGCCGATAGCCAGATGCCAATTAGTTCACAACGATCTCCAATGGCCCAGGGGCATCCGGCGCTGTAAAATCCAGCGTCACATCGGCGGTAGACATCTCGCTCTCATTGCCAGCATCGTCCACGGCGGTGACACCGATGGAAAAAACATTGTCGGCGGCTTGGAAGTTCGGCAGCTCGTTAATCGCCACCTCAACCTTGCCGCTTGCCGCATCGATGGCCGGATCTCCCAGGTCGATGAAGGGGGAATTGTAATCGAGGGTTTGCCCCTGCGGCACATAGTAGAGCTTGTACCCAACGACATCGGGCGAGGCAGAGGGTGGAAATTTGATGGTAACTTCTTTGATTAGCATGTGAATCCTCCTTGAGTTAGGGTAATGCGTGGGTACTATCCCCGTTTTGGGTGTTCAACATATGGTTTTCGAGCTTGGTGTTTGTTTTCTCAATTCGTCCGTCGATCCTCTCCAGCGCCTTTGCGATTTCTTTCCCCTGCACGTTGTTGATCGCTACCTGTTTTTCGACGTCCTTTAAGTCAAGCGCCAGATTGTGGATCCCCTGGTAGGTGACGCCCAGGATCCCAACGACAATCAGCACAAATATGTAGAAAAGTTTCTTTTCTGTCTTGGACTTTACACCTTCCCAAAGGCCTTCGTGCTGCCTTGCCGAACGCTCTTCACGTTCCCTGCGCTCCTTCCGCAGATCCTTTAGCTCGGTGTCGTGATCCTGCAGGATCTTGTCGTGCTTAATGTGGCAGTCGCAATGCTCTCTTCTGTTCGGCCCCTTGTAGTCAGGGGTCTCAATGTCGTAATTTGGTGTCATTGAGACCCCCTTATTTGTTCTCGATGAGAAGCCGCACGCCGAACGTCTTGGAGGTTGAGTTAGCAAATGTGATTTTGACAATGTCGCCCTCTTCAAAATAGAGCTTTGAATCATACAGCTCGACCCAATTGGTGACGGTATTGAAATCGTGGCTGTCCAGGGTTACGTCAAAGTCACTGCCTCGGTCAGAGTCGATAGCGATGGACATGGACTCGCTGCTACCGACTCCGGCGCTGAGCTTGGCGGCGATCCCTGCGATCCATCCTGGCCGGTTCATCTTGCAGCCGCACACCCAGGTCTCGGTTCCGGCCAGGGTCTCGGCAACATACTTTGCCTCGATATCGAAGGTGTTGGCAGCAACGGCCAGAACCTTGTGGTTGCCGTCATAGTTGTCTGTGCCGGAAATGTAAACGTGAGACCCGACCTTGAGGCCGTGGGCGTTATCCGGCATCCGCACGATCCCACCGCCCTGGTCGACGACGGCGGCATTGTTGAAAGTGCCGTTTGCCGCAGCGGCCCCGTTAAAGACTAACTGGCTCATAACATTATCGCCCATGTTTTCCTCCTGTTATCTTAATCTGATCTTGTTAAGGGTTTGGGGTGAAATCGCCCTCGGCGGTGGCCACTTGAGCTGAGCTTCCAGCTTTAGCGACTCATCGCCCTTGTAGGTTTGATGATACCACCTTATGGCCATCTCAACGACTTTCGCCTGATTCGGGGTAAGGACACTGTAGAACTGGCCCCTGTATTTGGAGGGAATGGCGTTGAGCGGATGCGCTCTTTTAACCGACGCCTTTAGCCCCTCCCTGGTTCCACCGAAATCGTTGGCGTATTCTTTCAGGTAGCGCTCTGCGGCCGGAAGGTCGCCAAACCTGAGCGCCTTGCGGTAGTTGTACAGGACGTTCGATATGTCCGAAGGGATGAACCCTCCTCCGGCGTCCTCCCCGATTTCCTCCATAAACTGATGCGTCCAGGCGATGGTCTGATAGTTGGCCGACTCCCCAGGATCGCTGGTGTAAAAGGCCAGGGATGTAAAGTCGTTCCACAGGCGCTTTGCGGCGGTATCTCCACGGCGTGGCTTTCCGGCCACAAACCGATATGGCGTGTTCAGCGCCCACATGCGAAAGACCTCCTCGACCCTGTCTCTGACCGGACGTGGCTCAAACGGGTCGGGATAGTAGGTGCGCTTGGCTAACAGGGAATAAAAGGTTTTTGGCCCTGGCCGCAGACCGTGAAACAGCTTGATCGGCGTTGCCCAAAACGCCTCGCTGGCCCACTCTCCGGCAGACTTGGACTTGTCGATAAAAACCTCCTTGACGTCGGTGACAACGTCTTCGGCACCGGCGAAGCTGAGCAGATCGGAAAAAGCCCCCTGGATCCTTAAAGTTCTTACAGAGCCGTCTTTTCGCCGACCCAAAATCAGGTGAAGCTGCCGCCGCTGGGAGACCGGCAGTTCTTCTTCAAGGTCGGGGTACATCGTCCGGTTCCACAGAGAGACCAGCGCCATGAAGGCCACCATCTTGAGCCCCAGCTTCGTTCCCTTCCAGGCGACGGTAACCGGCAGCATGGCCGCAGACGCCCCTTCGTGCTTCATGTTTTTTATCAGCCGGAAATACCTGGGGGAGTTGACCTCGATCCAACTGTAGAATGGTACGGCGTGCCGCCGGATCCACTGACCGGCGTGGGAAATGTTCCCGTAGTCTCCCACCAATTCCCTGGCCACCTTTGCAGTTCTCTCATCGAAATCCTCCACGGCGTCGACCTCGGCTCTTTTGCTGGCTCCGTAAAGCGTCTCGCCTTCGGCGGCTTTATCCTTGATGTAGCGCCATGCGGCCAGCCGTAAAAGATTCTCACGGGCAGCGGTGAGGTTTTTCGCTCGGCCCCATACCGAATACTTGGCGGCATTCCAGAAGGCTTTGATCTTGCCAGGGTTTTCGGTAAAGGCCTTGATTGCCTCCTCAAATTCCATCTGGCTGGAGAGCTGGTGCAGCTCCTGAATCGTCCAGCCAGAGTCAAGCACGCCCAGCCGTCGGCCCAGCTCCAGCTCCGCTTTCACCTCGGCACGGTGCGGCTTCGATTTGCCGATCACCGCATCGATGGCTCTCGATGTCCAGGTCACCCGACCGTTTTGCCGGTATTCCCGAACGATGTCGATTAGCGCCCTTCCGAAATATTTTGGTGCAAGGATCCCAGGCCGGTAAGCAAAGACGATGTCAGAGTCACCGCTCATATTGTTCAGATTGTACTTGAAAAACCTGAACGGGCTGATCAGCATGAACTGTTTCCACTTGCGCTGCATGGCGGCAGAAAACCGCATGAACCGATTGGTGTCGGAGGCTACCTTGCCGTATTCATCCAGGGTCTTGGCCACTTCCGGCTTGACCCAATACTCGGTGTCAGAGCCCTTCATCCAGACCTCTCGGAACTCGGCGTCCTCGATGGCCAGCTCTCCGGCTTGGATTTGGTCGATCAGCTTGTCGGTGATCGTCGAGGCCTTGTACCATGCCGTGTTGGGCGCTGGCTTCCAGGGAACGTAACCCTTGTCCTTGGCGTACTTTTTCCAATCCTTGATGCCCTCGGCCTTGGCCTGATCCTTGAGCTGTTTCTTGGCGTCCACCAAGGCCTCAACCCTCTTTAAGGTGCCGACGGTTTCAATCTGCTTGAAGGCCTGGGCGACCCATTCGTATTCTGCCTGGGCATAGTCGGTGTTGTAATCCTGCAGCGATCCCTTCCTGGCGATCTGCCAGCCCTTCTTGCGGTATTGCACCGCTCGGCCCAGGCCGGTGCCAGCGTACCCTTCATCGCCATCGGCGGTGATGGCCCTGTACAGCAAGACCTGATGGTGGAAATAGCGGTCGTCCTCCAGTACCGATTCCGGCAGGAGGTCATTATCGACCAGCATCTGCTTGAGGTCATTGTTGAATTGTTGCCGCCGTTCAAGGGCGCTGGCGACAAGCGGATCGCTGGCGGCGATGTCGGCCACCTTGTTGCGGTATTCCTCGATCTCTTCCCTGGAGGCAAAACCGAAGGGAAAGGTTTCGCCTTCCTGGGGATCCAAGAGGCCGCTGTCGGCATCACGCAGCATGTCGTCCATGATGATGGCCGCTCGGAAAGCGCTGTATTGATTCGGCCCCATCCCGTAAAGAATGTTTGTCAGGGCGGTGGTAGCCCTGCGGCTGGCGGTGTCGTTTATTTCTCCATGAAGCCTGAGGACGTCTGCCAGCGCTCCGTATTCATTGGGATCCAGGTGG
>Ga0316194_10001945_pt1 | contig 14404 bp, 12 predicted proteins | sample CroRivsedime1_MG_FD_204936 | JGI IMG/M metagenome (GOLD analysis project Ga0316194, IMG submission 204936) | Coastal sediment microbial communities from Maine, United States - Cross River sediment 1 | ecosystem: Environmental > Aquatic > Marine > Coastal > Sediment | place: USA: Maine...
CGTGCTTGCTATTGTCGGCGATCGAGCCTCGCAGGAAGTCTACGACCAGGTGTTCCTGCAGCTTGGCCTCGATCAACCGATCTACATCCAGTACTTCAAATATCTCGGGCAATTGCTGCAGGGCGATCTCGGCACTTCGATCATGACCGCGCAGCCGGTGGCGGACGATATTCTGCGTTTCTTTCCGGCAACGCTCGAACTGGCTACCGTGGCCACCTTGCTGGGGATCTTCGTCGGCATCCCTATGGGTGTATTCGCTGCGGTAAATCAGGGACGCTGGCCGGATCACGTGGTGCGTATCATCGGTCTGATTGGCTATTCGGCGCCGATCTTCTGGCTCGGTATGATCGCACTGCTGGTTTTTTACGCGAATCTCGGCTGGGTAGCAGGTCCCGGACGCCTCGATGTTTTTTATGACAGCATTGTCGAGCCGGTGAGTGGTATTTTGATTCTTGACGCGGCGCTTGCGGGCGAATGGGAAATTTTCCATAACGCCATTGAACATCTGATTCTACCCGCTTCAATTCTCGGCACCTTTGCACTGGCTTATATTGCGCGCATGACGCGCAGTTTCATGCTCGACCAGCTCAGCCAGGAATATATTCTCACCGCGCGCGTCAAGGGAATACCCGAATGGCAGGTGATCTGGGGGCATGCCTTTCGTAACGTGCTGGTGCAGCTCATCACGATTATCGGCCTGACCTATGCCTCGTTACTGGAAGGTTCGGTGCTGACCGAAACCATATTCTCCTGGCCGGGTATCGGGCTCTATATTACCAACTCGCTGTTCAACAACGACATGAACGCGGTGCTCGGCGGCACCATCGTCGTCGGCGTTTGCTTCGTAGGTATCAACCTGTTGTCTGACCTGCTGTACAAGCTGGTCGACCCGAGGGTGCGCTGATGTCGGTATTGGCTTTACGCAGCTGGTTACTGGCCGAAGTACCGGGCTCGAAAGGCCAGGCAAGGTGCCAGCGGTTGTTCATCGGCTGGCTAGCCTTCAGGCGCAATCCGGTCGCAGTGATCGGCCTGCTGATTATTGTCAGCCTGATTCTGATTGCCTTACTGGCGCCCTGGTTGACCTCGAGCGATGCGCTTGAGCCCAACCTCGGCCGGCGCCTGCAACCCCCCGGTAGCGAGCACTGGCTGGGCACCGATGAACTCGGTCGCGACATCCGCGACCGTATTATCTGGGGTTCGCGCATTACGCTGTACATCGTCGGCCTGGTGTCGATTATCGTGGTGCCGATCGGCCTGTTCATCGGTGTCGTTGCTGGCTATATCGGTGGCTGGGTCGATACGGTCCTGATGCGCCTGACCGATATATTCCTGGCCTTTCCGCGCCTGATCCTGGCGATGGCACTGGTCGCCGCACTCGGACCGGGCCTTGAAAATGCGGTGCTGGCGATTGCGCTCACCACCTGGTCACCCTTTGCCCGTATCGCGCGCGCCGAGGCGTTAACCATTCGCAATAGCGATTTTATTCTGGCCGCGCGTATGCAGGGCGTGAGTACGGCCGGTATCCTGGCGCGACACGTCGCCCCTTTGTGTATGTCGTCGGTGATCGTGCGCCTCACCCTGGACATGGCCGGAATCATCCTGACCGCGGCCGGGCTCGGCTTTCTGGGCCTGGGGGCACAGCCGCCAACGCCCGAGTGGGGTGCCATGATTTCACTCGGACGCCAGTACCTGATTGATCAGTGGTGGGTACCAACCATGCCGGGGATCGCGATATTGATTGTCAGCCTTGGCTTCAATCTTCTCGGTGACGGACTGCGCGATGTCTTCGATCCGAAGAGTGGCGGATAGCATGACCGATTCCCCATTGCTCAGCGTTGAAGATCTGCACGTGACCTATCACACGCCCACCGGCCCGGTGCTCGCGGTGAAGGGCGTCAGCTTTGAGCTGGGGCGCGAGAAGCTCGGCATCGTGGGTGAATCGGGTTCCGGCAAATCGCAAACCGGACGCGCGATACTTGGCCTCACTGCTCCCGGTGGCGAAGTGCGCGCAAAGCGACTCGAATTTGACGGCACCGATTTGTTGCACGCGAACAAGCGCACCATGCGCCGCATTCGCGGCGGCGGTATTTCAATGATCATGCAGGACCCGAAGTATTCGCTTAACCCGGTGATGACCGTCGGTAAGCAGATCGAGGAAGCCTTCCTGGTGCACAGTAATGACAGCAAGCGCGAAGCGCGCCGCCGCACCCTGGAGATGTTGCGCGCGGTGCAGATACGTGAACCGGAGCGGGTTTATCGCGCCTATCCGCACGAGGTGTCCGGCGGTATGGGGCAACGCATCATGATTGCGATGATGATGATTCCGGAGCCATCCATCATTATTGCCGACGAACCAACCTCGGCGCTCGATGTCACTGTCCAACTGCAAGTCCTCGCGGTGCTTGACGACATGATCAGCGAGCGTGGCATGGGGTTGATTTTCATCAGTCATGATCTCAATCTGATCGCGTCTTTTTGCGATCGAATCCTGATTATGTACGGTGGCCAGGTGATGGAAGAATGCCGAGCCGACGAACTGGCGCAGGCAAAGCATCCCTATACGCGCGGCCTGCTCAATTGTTTGCCGCGTCTCGATGGCAGCCAGGATGAACTGGCAGTGTTGCGCCGTGATCCGGCCTGGCTGGAAATTCGCGAGAAAATCTCGTGATCGATATTCAGGATCTGAACGTTGTTTTCGGTCACGGCAAACAGGCTTTTCACGCGGTGCGTCAGGTTTCGCTCGCGGTCGAGGCCGGGCAATCATTCGGTCTGGTCGGCGAATCGGGTTCCGGCAAGACCACGGTGTTGCGCGCGCTGGCGGGACTGCTGGATCGCGTTGCCAGCGTCAGTGGTGAGATGACGGTAGATGGCGAAAGTTTGCATCAGCAACGTTCGAAATCCTTCCGCCAGCGCGTGCAGATGGTGTTTCAGGATCCCTATGGGTCGCTGCATCCGCGCCACACGGTTGATACCATACTGAGCGAACCGGCGCGTGTGCATCGGCTCGACCGAATTGAGCAGCGCGTGGTGGCGGCGCTCGAGGAAGTCGGTCTCGACGCTTCTTTCCGCTTTCGCTATCCGCATCAGATTTCCGGCGGTCAACGCCAGCGAGTATCGGTGGCGCGTGCGCTGATTACCGAGCCCAGGATCGTGCTACTCGACGAGCCGACCTCGGCGCTAGACGTATCGGTGCAGGCGGAGGTGCTCAACCTGTTGATGCGCCTCAAGCGTGAGCGCGGTCTGACCTATGTGCTGGTCAGTCATAATCTCGCCGTGGTGGCACATATGTGCGAGACGCTGTCGGTGATGCAAAACGGTGCGATTGTCGAGACCATGAGCGTACAGCAATTGCGTGAGCATCATTCGACCATGCCCTATACGCGGCAGTTGCTCACTGCCAGTCTTGGCTACGACCGCAATGCGATCGACGCCTTCGAGGAATTTGGACTTTAGGGGAAGTGGTCCCGGTGTTTAGCGTTAAGGAGTCGAAATAATGGCAATCATCGCCGTCGGTGGCATTCAACATGAAACCAACGTTTTCGGTCCTTACCCGGCCAGCTTTGAGGTGTTCGCGGCGCGCGACGAATGGCCGCCGCTGTGCCGGGGCGAGCGCATGCTCGAGGAAGTTGACGGCATGAACCTGCCGGTGACCGGTGCGATCGATCGCCTGCGTGAGCTTGGCCATCAAATCGTGCCACTGTTGTGGTGCTCGGCGACACCGTCGGCACAGGTTACCGAGGATGCTTTCGAGCGCATCTCTGCGATGTTTCTGGATACCTTGTCCACGACTCCGGTTGATGCGGTGCTGCTGGACCTGCACGGCGCCATGGTGTGCGCGCATTTGCCCGATGGTGATGGTGAGCTGCTACGTCGTATACGCACTGTGGTGGGTGATTCGGTGCCGATCGCGGCCTGTCTCGATCTGCACGCCAACGTCAGCGAGCAAATGGTGGCTGAATCGAGCCTGCTCGAAGTCTATCGAACCTATCCCCACGTCGATATGAGCGATAGCGGCGCGCGTACCGCCGATTTGCTTGATCTGTTGTTGCGCCACGGGCTGGCGCGATTTCCAGCGGTCGCGATGCGGCGCACCGATTTCCTGATTCCCCCGGTGTTCGGTTGTACCCTGGTCGATCCTGCCAGGGCCATCTACCAGCACCTGCGAGACTTGATCCAGGATAAGGTTGCAGGGCTGTCGCTGGCCTGTGGGTTTCCGCTTTCCGATGTGCCTGAGGCTGGACCGGTGCTGGTTGCTTATGGATTTGATGCGCTGGCGGTTGAAAAGGCGGCCGATGATCTGCTCGGCGAAATTGAACGCCGCGAAGCCGAGTTCAAGGGGCGCCTCTATGATGTCGAGGAAGCGGTCGTTGAGGCGATGCGCTTATCAATCCCTGGAGCTGGACCTGTCATCCTGGCGGATTCCCAGGATAATCCGGGTGGTGGTGGTTCTGGTGATACCACAGAAATACTGCGTGAACTGGTTCGCCGCGGCGCGCAAAAGGCGCTGGTCGGGGTGATTAACGATGCCGCGGCGGCCGCGCAGGCGCACCAGGCCGGGGTGGGCGAGGTGGTTTCTATAAGTATTGGCGGAAAGTCGGGGCTACCCGGTAATGAGCCATTTGCCGCCGAGTTCCGTGTTCTGGCCTTATCCGATGGGCGTTTTCGAGCCAGCGGGCCGATGCTCGCCGGAGCTGAAATGGACTTCGGCCTCACGGCGCTGCTCGAAACCGGTGGCGTGCGCGTTGCCGTGGGTTCACGCGCTATTCAGACCATGGATCAATCGATGTTTCGCCACCTGGGTATCGAACCCTGCGAGCAGCGCATTATCGCGCTCAAAAGCAGCGTGCATTTCCGCAATGACTTTCAGCATTTTGCCGCTGCGGTATTGTCGGTAATCGCTCCCGGCCCGGTAACTGTTGATTTGACCAGGGTGCCGTTCAGTGATTCGCGGTTGCGTCGGCTTGCGCAAAAAGCCATAAAACCTGCGTTCGATGGCTGATTTTGCCGTCGGTATCCACATTTTTTGAACGAAGCAGGCGGTTGGTTGGCTTGATTCAGTTTCTGGACTGGTGTTAACTGGCACAGGGCAAAGCGAAGGAAAGTCATATGAAATTAATCGAAATAATCAAAGGAAAGCAAAAAGAGATCATCAAGATCAGGGCAGACAGAACAATCGCCGAGGCGGCGAACACCATTGCGCAGAACAAGATTGGTGCGCTGTTGGTAGATGACGAAGCCGGTACTATCGTGGGCATCCTGTCCGAGCGTGACATTGTTCGCGGCATGAGCCAGCACGGGGCCAATCTGCAGGACGTCAAAGTGTCGGAGTTGATGACCTCTAACCTGATCCGTTGTGCGCCGGGAGATACCGTCAATGAGGCCATGGCAATGATGACCGATCGACATATTCGTCATCTACCGGTGTTTGAGGGGGAGCAACTGGTCGGTTTTATCAGTATCGGCGACCTGGTGAAATGTCGCATGATGGAAGTACAGAGCGAAGCCGAGGCGCTGCTCCAGTACATCCATTCCTGAGCCATTTCCGTTCGAATAGCATCCTTTTTAACTGCTGCCGACAACAAACTGACGCAGTAATATGATGCGCGGAATGAACCACGATGCTGGCATTACGATTGAAGCCGTTCGGGATTTTTTCGGCCTGGTGCTGGCAAAGGATCGCGTGACGCTGGGGCTGATCGACGAGTCCGTAGCGGACCTGCAGTTGCTACCGCAGGGATTCGTTTTCTCTCTGCCTGCGCTGCACGTCCTGCTCGATCCTGAAGCCAGTCTCACCTATACCGAGTTCCGCGCGCTGATTTACAACTCGACGCTCAACCAGGAGTTAAGTGCCTTCGACGCTGAAGTGACTCTGTTCAAGTCCACTGGAAAAACCGATACCAGCCTGTATTGCTTGCGACAACAACAGCAAGCTTAGCGGCCGTTGCCAAAAAGCAGTTATTGGTCATATCGTGGGCTTATGGATGTTTCGGGTCAACGAACGCAAATTGCGATAAGAGGCCGATCTTCAGGCTTGCCACTGGTGTCGATGAAGTGTCCGCCACGGGACACGAGACCTGGCCTGACTGGCTGCAACTAGTGGCCGGCCCGGCAGGCGAGGGCAGACTCCGCAATGCTGGCTGCCAGTGGGTGGTGCTGCCCGGTCCGGATTCTTGCTGATTTCCTTTTCCTGATCGCTACCCGGCGGTTGCGGATTGCTCCTGGCGCCCGCGCAATGTCGGTCATCGCGAACGCCTGATTCCCTTGCCCGGCATCACGCCCACGACTACCGAGCGCTTCAATCTTCTACTCAGTCGATTGTGCGGCACTCGGAAAATCCAATGCGACCCATTTGATTCGCATTTCGCCATGCGGGCTTTTAGTCATTGCCTATTGATCCGCTCGAATATATGGTACCCGCTGTGAAGGTGTCCACAATGTGGATTAAACGGGAAGTCGGTGCGAATGTTCATTCATTCAATGCCAACGCTGCCCCCGCAACGGTAAGCAGGTTTAACCTGCGAGCCCGGAGACCGGCCTTTACAACTTGCTGATACGGCTGATGGCAAGCGGTTTTACTCCGCCAGCCCGGCGTATTTTTTCTTGCCTTTTATCGGTACGGGCGGTGCCGGAGGTTCAAAAATGTCCAGAAAACTGTTTCGAACGGTTGTCCCAACCGTGTTTTCCCTGCTGGCCTCGGCGCCGATTTTTGCCCAGGATGATAGCGAGCCAATGGTAATTGTTGTAACGCCTTCCGGAATCGAGCAATCGGTCAACGAGGCTAATACGACACTTACGGTTATCGACCAGAAAACCATCGAAGAATCAAACGCGAGGTCGGTGGCGGAGTTGCTGCGCGGTCAGGCTGGCGTGAACGTCAGCGATTTTTTCGGTGATGGTAGCCAGGCCACAATCGATTTGCGTGGCTTCGGTCCTACCGCAAGCAGCAATACACTGATACTGCTCGATGGCAGAAGGCTGAATAATTCTTCGGACACTGGCGCGCCTGACCTGTCTCTGATCGACATAGATGATATTGCGCAGATCGAAATACTGCAGGGCAGTAGCGGCGTGCTGTATGGCAACCAGGCGGTGGGTGGTGTGGTCAATATCATTCGCAAAAAGTCGTTCGAGGATAGTGCCAGGATTAGTGTCGGCGGCGGGAGTTACGATGCACATCGGGTTAGCGTTTCGGGAAACAAGGTGTTTGGGCGCAACCGGATAACTGCTTCTGCTACTGACTGGAGTACTGACAACTACCGCGATAATAACGAATCGGATAGCCAGCGCCTGTCCCTGCGTGCGGAAAGAATCGCTAATGGGCTGACCACCTTCATCGAAGCCGAGGCTGTCGATGAAGATATCAATACGCCCGGTGCGCTGCTCAAAGATGAGCTGGATGATGACAGGAAGCAATCCCTGGACTTTTACAAGGATGATTACTTTAAAACCGAAACCCGTATGGTGCGGGCTGGTTTGAGCAAGGTGCTGGATGAAGGGCGCACGGTCAGTTTTGACTTTACCAATCGTGATACCGACCGCGATTTTATTCAGACCTTTCGCCCATTCCCGGGTTCAAAGACTACTCAGGATCGCGATAACCAGCTTTATGCGGCCAGCTATCAGGTTGTGCCGCCCGACTCCGATATCCTGACCAGTTACGTGGTTGGCTTCAATCGCGATGACACGGATTACAAACTGGATTCTGTATTCGGGACCCAGAAAATCGACCAGTCTATCAACGACGTTTATCTTTCTTCACAATGGTCGACCGGCGCGCGTGGAAACCTTGATGCCGGTGTGCGCTACAGTGACCAGCAGGCCGATATTGAAGACAAGAACTTTGATGATTCTTTAACGGTTTTCAGTCTCGGCTACAGTCATAGTTTCGATACGGTGAAACTATTTGTCAGGGCGGATCAGAACTTCCGCTATCCAACCGTGGAAGAACATACCAATGTGCCTTTTGGTGATGAACCCGGGCTTGATACCCAGACCGGCGTGTCGATGGAGATCGGGGTGGAGTACCGCATGGTTCAGAGCTACATCCGCGCGACTGTATATCGTATCGACCTGGACGACGAGATTGCCTTCGATTCATCTTCGGCCAACATTAATCTCGACGAGACCACGCGTAACGGGTTGATTCTGGAAGCTTCCAGGCAGTGGTCCAGCGCGATTGAGACCCGCCTCAGTATTACTGTCCTCGACGCCGAAATATCGGATGGTGAATTCGACGGTAAAGACCTGCCACTGGTGCCGGAACGTACTCTCAGGCTGGATGGTAGCTATCGTTTCAGCCCCGAATTGTTTGCCGGCGTGGAAATCATTGCGATCGATGAGCAGGTTTTCGGTGGCGATTTTGCCAATGACCTGGAAAAACTTGATTCCTACGAAGTCGTCAATGCGCACGTTTCCTATGATTATAAAAACTGGGCGCTGGGCTTGCGTGTGAATAACCTGCTGGATGAGGAGTACAGCGAAATCGGTAATCAGTTCACCGATTTTTCGGGCTTCCCGGTGACGACCATCGAACCGTCTTATTACCCATCCCCGGAACGTAATTTCTGGGTGAGCGCGAAAGTCAGTTTTTAGCCCGCATATCTCACCGATTTCCTTAGCGAGGCCGTCAAAGTGTGCTTTACGGCGTCCGCAGCAGGAACTCGGTGAGATATGCGGGCTTAGCCTGTAGGGGAGGGCCTGAAGTGAACGCAGGTGCCTCCCCTTGATTCAATTAGCGCAAACGAAGCTGATTTTAAATTAGAATGCGTCCATGAATCGTTGCCTGCTGACAATCACAACCCTGCTCGGACTCGTGCTATCGCCGGTCGGCGGGCAGGCAGGTTCAGTAAAAGGCATTGTCTCGCTCGATCTGTGCACCGACTGGATGCTGTTGAAGTTCGCCGACCCGGCGCAGGTGCGCGCCTACTCTCCGCTGCTGTACAAATACCATGCGGACTGGGTGCCGCTCGACCTGCCGGTGCACGACGGCAGTCTTGAGCATATCCTGCAACTCGAACCGGAGCTGCTGATCAGCGGCGAGTACAACGCGATTCTGCTGCGCAAACGTTTGCAGCAGCTCGGTAAGAAAGTCGAGGTGCTGGCGCTGCCGACTACACTGGATAGCATTCAAGCCTACCAGGCTGAATTCCTCAGGTTGATTGACGCCAATGAAGGCTCCGGGGCGGTGGGTTGGGACATAACCTATCCGCCGCGCCACCAGTCGCTGCTGCTGCTCGGTGCCAACGGAATCGGTACCGGCACCAATACCCTTGAAGACGACCTGCTGCGCAAGGCAGGCTGGATTAACTATATTGACGCCAATGGCTATGTCAGCCTGCAGATGGAGCGCATTGTCGCCAATCCTCCGGATGCGATTTACTCATCGGCGCCACTGTCGAATTCACTGGCCAACCTGTTTGTTCGCCATCCCGCGATCCAGTCACTAATGTCTGCGAACGAAACCCCGCGCGCTGAGAACTGGCGCTGGCAATGTCCCGGGCCCTGGAGCCTTGAACTGATACAGGAGCTGTCGCTGTGGAAAAGCTCCTGAATCCCGCCCTGCTACTGTTGCTGCTGCTGGTTGCGTTGCTGTCACTGACCATCGGCACCCTGGACCTTGACGTCAGCTCCGCTCTGGCTAACTGGTTTTCCAATTTGTTGACTGGCGAGGTGTTAACCCGGGAGGCGCTCATCGTCGGTGAGATCAGGCTGCCGCGTACGCTTTTGGCGTTGGTGGTTGGTGCGGCGATGGGAATGTCCGGAGCGGCTTTACAGGGGCTGTTGCGTAATCCACTGGTCGACCCGGGTTTGATCGGAGCGAGCCAGGGTGCGGCGCTCGGCGCGGCACTGGTATTTTACTTCAATATTTTCCCCGGACTCGGAACACTGGCCACACCGATCGCGGGCCTGGTCGGTGCGGCATTGACGCTGTTTATTCTCATGGGACTGTCAGGCTCCATGGCGCGGCCCGCCATCATCATCATGGCGGGGCTTGCTATTTCTACCTTGTCGAGTGCGCTTCTCGCCGTGGTGCTGAACTTCGCACCCAATCCCTACGCGATGCAGGAGCTTGTGTTCTGGTTGCTGGGCTCGGTATCCAATCGTGGCCTCGATAACCTGGCAATCCTGTTTCCGGCCTTTGTGATCGGTTCGATCATGCTATTGACGCAGCGCAAGTTACTGCTCGGCCTCAGTCTGGGTGAACAGGTCGCCGACAGTATGGGGCTGGAAGTGACCAAACGCGGCAGGTACATCGTCCTGGGGACCGCGTTGCTGGTCGGGTCGTCGGTTGCCGTAGCCGGTAACATCGGCTTTATCGGTCTTATCGTGCCGCATCTCATGCGTCCCCTGGTCAGATACCGCCCGGACCGATTGCTGCTGCCGTCGGCACTGGCGGGTGCGGTCTTCGTGTTGCTCGCGGATATACTGGTGCGCCAGCTACCACCTGAACGCGAACTCAAGCTTGGCGTGTTGACCGCGCTCGTCGGCGCCCCGTTTTTTGTGTGGCTGGTGTGGAAGGAGCGGCAGCGATGGCTTTGATGTCGATCGACAGCCTGGCGGTGCAGCAGCGCCTGTTTGATGCCAGCCTCGAAATCCATGAGGGTGAAGTGCTCGGTCTGATCGGCCCCAATGGTGCCGGTAAATCAACCTTGCTGAATGCGATTACCGGATTGCTGCCGCGCAGCGGTCGCATCAGCCTGGATGGGCAAAGCCTGGAGCAGCTTGGCAGCCTGCAAAGGGCGCGGCAGATTGCACTGCAACCCCAGTTCATCGAGAGCGTCTGGGCGCTTTCGGTGCACGATATTGTGTCTATGGGTCGCCTGCCCTGGGGGGATAGTGATCAAAGCATTATTCGCCAGGTGATGGAGCAGGCCAATATCACCGAATTCGCCGCTCGCCACGTGGACGAGTTGTCCGGTGGTGAGCGTGCGCGCGTCTGGCTTGCGCGCGTACTGGCGAATCAACCCCGGGTGTTGCTGGTGGATGAGCCGGTGGCTAACCTCGACATCCATTACCAGCAGGAAGTGATGCAGATACTGGTGGACTATGCGCGCGCCGGGCATGCTGTCGTGATTGCGATACACGATCTGAGCCTGGCGGCACGTTATTGCGACCGGCTGTGTCTGATGGATAATGGCAGAATCGTGAAAACGGATACTATCGGTGCGGTGCTCAGTAGCGAGATACTGTCACCCGTATTCAATGTCGAAGTCTACGTTGACCTGGAAAACCAGCCGCCGGTGGTTCTGGCGCAGTAGCTCGCGTGAAATGGTTGTCCGGCTCTGCGCGGACGTCAGTAAAGGGTTTTCTGTAGTCGCGGAGTTGGGTATGGTGTCGGCGCTGGTTGGCTATTGGCTTGCGCTGCGGGTTATGGTGAGCGGCCTGTTTGAATTTATCGTTCGGGAATGTGCATGAAATATTACCCCTTGTTGTTCCAACTCGAGGACCGTCGCTGCCTCATCGTCGGCGGTGGCCGTGTTGCGCTGCGGCGCTGCAAGACCTTGTTGTCGAGCGGTGCGCAGGTGGATGTAATTGCGCCTGCGATCGATGCCGAATTGCGCCAGTTATTGCTCGAGTCGGGCGGCGAGCTGATAGAGCAGCCCTACAGCGAAGCGCTCGTTACTCGCGAATATTTTTGCATAATTGCGGCCACCGACTCGACCGCGGTGAATCAGCAAGTCGCCGATTATGCGCATGCCAACCACATTCCGCTTAATCGCGCCGATGATCGCAGCCTCTGCGATTTCATTTTTCCGGCCGTGATCGACCGTGGACCAATTACCGTTGCGATCTCCAACAGCGGAGGTTCACCGGTACTGTCACGAATTCTGAAACGTCAGCTGAATTCGTTTCTACCGGAGGGCTATGCTGAGCTATCTGATTTTGCCAGAGACCAGCGCGCACTGGTCAAACAGACTTTGCCTGCCGAACGCGACCGTATCGATTTCTGGGAGCATGTGCTGCAGGGTGCCATTGCCGAGGCTATCTTCAGCGGAAATAGTGCGCAGGCACAGATGCTTTTCGACCGCGCGCTGGCCGACCCTGATTCGTTTCGTCGAGTCGGTGAAGTCTACCTGATCGGCGCTGGCCCGGGCGATCCCGACCTGATGACGCTGCGCGCATTTCGTCTGCTGCAGCAATCTGACGTGGTGCTTTACGACCGGCTGGTATCACCCGAAATCATGGACCTCGTGCCGGCTCGCGCCGAGCGTATTTACGTCGGCAAGCGGCGCGCCGAGCACGCTGTCCAGCAGGTGGATATCAACCAGTTGCTGGTGGACCATGCGCTGCGTGGCAAGCGTGTGACACGCCTCAAGGGGGGCGATCCTTTCATCTTCGGTCGTGGCGGTGAGGAGATCGAAAAGCTGGCGGCGGCGCAGGTGCCGTTCCAGGTGGTGCCGGGGATCACCGCGGCAAATGGTTGCTCAGCCTATGCCGGAATTCCGCTGACACATCGTGACTACGCCCAGAGCGTGCAGTTCGTTACCGGTCAACTGAAAGACGGTAGTGTTGATCTGAACTGGCCGGAATTGATCAGCGAAGGCAAGACGCTGGTTTTTTACATGGGGCTATCCAGCCTGCCGGTGATCTGTGAGTCTTTGCGCGCCCACGGTATGGCGGACGACATGACGGTCGCGCTGGTGGAAAAGGGCACCACGCGTCAGCAGCGTGTCGTCACCTCGACGCTTGCGCTATTACCGCAGCGACTGCAGCAACTTGAGGTATCGTCGCCGTCGTTGTTCATCGTCGGCCGGGTGGTTCAACTTGCGGACAAGCTCAGCTGGTACTCCACGGATAGAATGGACAGCCCCGGTGATGGCCTGGTGTGAAGTTGCCCCGGGAAGTTGAGTGGCGGTTGTCTCGACGGGGCGAAGAATCATGTCTTTGACCCTCAATCTTTCTCGTGTTGACAGGGCAACAAATCGATCGCCTGTGGCCGCGAATTGGCCGGGGTATTATGAAGTGGGAACCTTGAGCCTATGATCGCCGCACAGTCCGGGGCGTTGTTTTTATCGAGTCGTAGCGTCGAGTTTTTTATAAGGTGATCGCGCGCAGCAGAGCCGCTGGTGCGGGCATTATTTTCTCAGGAACGGGGAGACATGATGAATATGTATGGCGCACTATTTTTTGCTCTGATAGCCGCGATTGGAAATGCAATGTTTGCCGCAGGGCAGAAAAAAGCGCTGGCGTTTGACAACCCGTTTACTTTCATTGCGCTGGCCGCGATCGTTTGCGTTTTCCTCACGGTATCGACCGCACCATTATTTGGCCAACCGCAATACAGCGCGGTGCTAAAACAAAATGGCTGGTGGGCAGTGCTAAGTGGGACAGGCCTGTTTTTGACTTATCTGGGTTTCAACCTGCTGTATTCAAAATACGGTGCATCGAATTATATTCTGTACGCCGTTCTATCGATCATTACTACTTCGATCATTGTTGGTGTGGTGATTTTCAAGGAGTCGTTTAATGTATATCACTGGCTGGCCTTTGTTTCGTCCGTTGTCACAGTGGCGTTATTTGCATTAGGCAATAGCGTATTAAGAACATAACCGGTGGCTGCGACCATGCGCGGCTAATGAATTTCAGGTTAGTATCGTTATGGGATCCAGAACTCAGTTCTTTGCTGTGCTGGATGAGTTGAGTATTGTGGGCTCGAAATAACCGTGGTTAAGAGGGAAACAGTCGATGCAGGTGAATACCGTCGCTGAGTTGAGAGTCGATTCCGAGCGTTTATGTCGGCGCATCGCCGAGCTTGCGTCAATTGGGGCCATCGAGGGTGATGGCGTTTGCCGACTCGCATTGACCGATGAAGATCGACTGGGGCGCGACCAGGTGTGTGAATGGATGCGGCAGCTGGGCATGCGTGTCAGCATCGATCGCATCGGCAATGTGGTTGCCATGCGCGACGGTCTCGAGGATGTGGCGCCGGTGATGACCGGTTCGCACATCGATACCGTGGCCACCGGTGGCCGTTATGACGGCACGCTGGGAGTACTTGCCGGGCTCGAGGTGATCGCCAGCCTGAACGATGCGGGGATCACCACGCGGCGTCCGCTCGCCGTCGGCTTTTTTACCAATGAGGAAGGCGCGCGCTTTGCGCCGGACATGATGGGTAGCGGAGTACACCAGGGAGCGTTTGACCTCGATGAGATACTCGCGACCCGCGGTATCGACGGCAGCATTCTAGGTGAAGAGCTGGAGCGCATCGGTTACGCCGGTGCGGCCGAGGTCGGCCGGTTTCGTGCGCATTGTTTCCTCGAGCTGCACGTCGAGCAGGGTCCGGTGCTCGAGCAGGAGGCGACCAGCATCGGGGCGGTGACCGGAGTGCAGGGTATTTCCTGGACCGAATATCGCATTGCCGGCACATCGAATCATGCCGGGACCACGCCGATGCATTTACGCC
>Ga0316194_10001947_pt1 | contig 14398 bp, 12 predicted proteins | sample CroRivsedime1_MG_FD_204936 | JGI IMG/M metagenome (GOLD analysis project Ga0316194, IMG submission 204936) | Coastal sediment microbial communities from Maine, United States - Cross River sediment 1 | ecosystem: Environmental > Aquatic > Marine > Coastal > Sediment | place: USA: Maine...
TGGAGAGCGACGATCGCCTGTTCACTCAGGTGGTGCTGTCGGCCGAAGATCCGGATCTCGTGGGCACAACGCTCTCCTGCACTGCCGTAAATCTGTCTGTAGGAGGCATCCAGTTCCGCACCAGCGCCGCCGTTCCCACCGGCGCTCTGCTTGATCTCTGGGTGGATGTATCGAGCCGCCCCGGCAAGTTCTTCCTGGCCGGCGAGGTCCGCTGGAATCGGCCCACCGGCGAGACGAACGCCAAAGGCAAGGAAGAATTCCTGATCGGCGTGCAGCTTAAATCCGGCGCGGCAACAGACATCATGGACTGGCGGGATTTTCACGCCAACGCTTATGCCCGCTGAGCGCATATCCGATCTGCGGTCGATAACCAGCCCACATAAACCGTTTTAACGGTGCCCTGCCCCGGCAGCGCTGAATATCTCCATCAATCTGTGACACGGATCACCCTGTGAGCCAGGCATTGGTCGCGGCCTGGGGTTGAGTCCCATGATGTAATTCAATCGTACCAACGAAGGAATCGTCGGGCGGTGAGCCAACCCAAAGTCGTACCATTGAGCACGGCGTCGAGTGAAACGTCTTCAAAGACGTCGAAGCGGACGCCCCTGCCACCGATTCTCCACACCATACGGCAGCATTCCCGGAAGCAGCTGATCAAGCTCGTCGAGGGATTGTTCAATAACGTGGACGACGCGCTGTTCGAGATGGCTGACCGTTCGCGCAGCGACACCGACCAGCACCTGTACTTCGAATCCATGCGTGAGCTCAGACTGCAGCGGGAGCATATCGCCAAGGCGTTCGCCCAGCAGTACAGCCAGGGATTCGATACGGCATTCGCGCCTCCGGCCGAAGCCGAAGCCGAAGCGACAGATTTCGACGAGCTTGGCATGGTGGAAAACGATCAGTTGGAGATGTCCGTCGCCGTTGCGGGCATCACCTCCAAGATCACCTCTCAGTACTCCCTGCTGATCATGCAGCTCACCCGGCGGATGGATCATCTGGCGGATGAAGACGTGGACATCGGCGAACGAACCAACCCGATGGGACCCGAGTGTCTGGGCCAGGCATTCGTAGCCGCGCTGGAGTGCGCCGACCTCGACATCAAAGTACGCATCATCCTGGTGAAGCTGTTCGAGCGCTTCGTTATGGAGCGGCTGTCGAGCTTCTATACCGAAGCCAACCAGATGCTGGCGGACGCCGGCGTGCTGCCGGATCTCAAAAACGTCCTGCGCCGCGAGCGCCAGGCTGCGTCTGCGGACTCGCGTCCAGGCGAGTCCCGTGCCGCACAGACCGACGGCGGGCTGCACCCGACCCCGAGTTACGCCGCTGCCGGCCAGGGCGATGGCATTGAGCAGGGCTTCCAGGTGATTCAGGAACTGCTGGCCGCATCCCGCAGTGCCGCGCCCGCAGGCAGCAGGCCAATGGTAGCCAGCGGCACACCTTTGAGCACATCGGACGTTCTCAGCGCGCTGGGGCACGCCCAGCAGCAGCAGCAGAGCGAGTCCATCGACATAAACGCCATTCCAGAGGTCATGGACCTCCGGCAGGTGGTCATCAGCCACGCGCCCGCAGGTGCAAGCGGCGACGCGCACCTCGCCCAGGCTGACGATGATGTGGTGAACTTCGTCGGCATGCTGTTCGACTACATTCTGAACGATCGCAACCTGGCCATCCCGATGAAAGCGCTCATCGGCCGGCTGCAGTTGCCCATCGTTCGCCTGGCCATCATCGACCGCACCTTCTTCGGCAAATCCGGACACCCGGCGCGACAACTGCTGAACGAACTCTCCTCGGCCGGCATCGGCTGGAGCACCGCGAAAGAGCTGAAACGGGATGCTCTGTACAACAAGGTGGAGTCCATCGTGCTGCGGGTGATGAATGGGTTTGCAGATGATCCCGGCATGTTCGACGAGTTGCTGGCGGACCTGCGCGGTTTCATCAAGAACGACAGCAAGAAGCGCGATCAGGTAGAACAGCGCGTGAAAGACAACGAGACGGGACGGGCCAGAACCATCAACGCCAAACAGGCCGTTCAGAAGCTCATCAACCAGAAGGCGAGCGGCATGCGGCTGCCCGCCGAAGTGGGCCGCTTCGTCAGCGACACCTGGTCAAAAGTGCTCGTCTACACCTGCGTTAAGCACGGCGATCGTTCAAGTGAGTGGCAGGAACAGGCCCGTACCCTGGATGACCTCCTCTGGTGCCTGCAACCGCTCGACAACCTGGACGATCTGGACCGTCGGGACGAAAAACTCCCCCACCTGCTCGAAGCCTTACGCGACGGCATGACTGCAATTCAGCTGCCCGGAGCAGAAGTGGAAAAGCGGGTCAGCGAGATCGAAAGTCATCTCACCAATACCTGCTCGAACGATCGGGCTTACCTGGAAGAGGATGAACCCGCACCGGTGGACGATGCCTTCGAGGAGATGGATGAGATCATCCTGACCCTGCCCGGCGAGCAACTGGACGCGCCAGCTGATGTCGAAGTCGAACCGACCTACATCGAACAGGTTGGCAAGCTTCGCGAGGGCAGTTGGGTCGAGCTCACCCAGCCGAGCGGCGAGGTTGTTCGCTGTAAGCTCACCACCATCATCGAACCCGGCGGACGCTATATTTTCGTCAATCGCCGAGGCATGAAGGTGGCGGAGCGCAGTCGCCGGGGTCTGGCGGTGGAACTCAAGCGCAATACCCTAAACATCCTCGAAGAATCTCAGGTCTTCGACCGGGCACTGCAGGCCGTGATCGGCAATCTCCGGCAGATGCATCGCGCGCCGGACAACGCCTGACGGCGATCGGGCCTGTCGATCGCGCGTCTGAAGAATCAGTCCCGTGTGCCGGCGTGCACGGCCATTCGGGCAATCATCTCCGGAGTATCGATAAGCCGCTCTACTGTCTCGACGATGGCCTGAGTCTGCGCATCGACTTCCAGATTCACACGAGCCCCTTCCAGCACCCGACCGAGCGACGTGCGTTCGATGGTTTCAGGGATCAGGCAGACGCTGATCTCATTCGCGTCTCGATCGATGCTCGCAATGGTCAGGCTGGCTCCATCCAGCGCGACGAAGCCCTTATGGTTGAGATACTTCATCCACTGGCTCGGTACGCTGAAGTGCAGGGTTCGCAGGTTGTCTGCCTGCTCGATACGCGCCACCTGCACGGTATCCGCCACGTGTCCGGACAGTATATGACCACCGACCTCGTCACCCACCCTGAACGACCGTTCCACGTTCACCTGGTCTCCAGCCGCGCAGCCGGACAGGTTCGTCAGGTCGAGCGTTTCCTGAATGACATCGAAGGTGATCACCCCACCCGGCTCCGCACCGGTGACGGTAAGACAGGTGCCGTTGACGGCTACCGATGCGCCAAGTTCGACACCATCAGCGAGGTCCCCAAGCTCGATGGCGATCCTGGAGAGATTGGTAACTTTTTCCACCCGCACTATTGGACAGTAACCTTGAACGATGCCTGTAAACATAGCTGCGCTCTAAACAAACTGTTCTCTAAAAACCGCATCCTAACGAAAAAGCCCCTGACAGGCAGGGGCTTTCGTTCATCAGCAAGTTGAGCAGGACTGGTTCAGATAGCCGCTTCCAGTTGCTCCAGACGCTGGGTTTCCCGATCGATGTAGGTGATCCACTGCTGGCAGACCCGCTGATTGCTCTCGTCTTCTTCCCTTCTGGCCTCGGTCCGGCAGGAAACGAATGACTGGCGGGCCCGGTTCAGGTTCGCCACCACACTCTGATCCTTGTTGAACTGACACATGCCTTTGATGATGTAGACCTGCTGAGTGGAACGCACCCCCCCTTTGTCCAGGGCATTCTCCGATGCGGTGACGCAATCGTCGAACTTGTCCACGTCCAGATAGAGCTGTGCCAGCCGCTCGTAGATCTTCCCGTCATCGGAGAGCTTGCCCGCTTCCTCGAACACCGGAATCGCTTTATCGGGCTCCTGCGCAAGCTGCCATGCTGAACCGAGGCCCTGCAGGTTCTTCGCCGTCCGCTCGATTTTGTCCTCTTCGAATCCGGTGGAAAGAACCGTGGCCGCTCGATAAGGCACCTCCGCCTGCATGAGCAGCCCGGAGAAGTTCATCAGGTCGCGCTCCCGGTCCAGGAAGCCGGCCGTGTAGGCGCCCTGCATGGCCCAGACCTGCTCGTCTTCATTACCCTGTTGACCATGAATGCCCGCCAGGCGGATCCAGTAATCCCGCTTCGGAAAATCGCGGACCAGAATCTCCAGGATCTCCAGCACCTTCGGCCAGTTCTCCTTCTCGTAGTAGAGATAATTCAGCAGCGCCCACCAGTTCTCCTTAATGGTCAGGTCACGCTCTTTGGCAATCCGGATACCGGTCTCGATCTGATCGATGGAGGCGTCGAAATCCTTCATCTGATAGTAGACCTGACCCATGAAGATGTGCGGATCGGCGCCGGGGTTGGAGGCTTTGTCGATCCAGGTCTCCATGTAGTCCAGCGCATCCTGGTAGCGTTCGGCCACGAAGGAGAGTTGGGCCAGAGTGTAGAGCGTCGTGGTCTCCAGACCTTCGGGAATCTGATCGCCCTGCGCAATCACTTTCTCGTAGGCGCCCAGCGCCGCATCGTAATCCTCTTTCGAGAAGTGGATGAAGCCCATCATGTTGTAGACCTGACCGACCTCATTGCCATTCAGTCGCTTCGATCTGGCCAGCATGTCGTCAAGCACTTTCTGAGCGGCGGCGAACTGCTTCTCATCGATGAACACCTGAGCCTCACCGAGCTTCTTGAAGGTGTTCTCGCTCATGGTCGGCACGCGACGCGTTTTCTGCTTCTTTTCTTCCTCAGCCGCCGCGGCCTGCAGGCCAGTGAGCCCGAGCTCAGCAGCGAACGGCGTGCCGAGCAGAAGTGCTCCGACAACCGCGAGCGTAGAGAGACGTCTCATCAAGGCGCTCTTTACCGCGGTGCTCTTTAAGACGGTACTCTTTAAGACGGTACTCTTTACCACGGTGCTCTTTACCGAGGCGCCCATTACCAAAGAGTTTCTGCGTGAAGTCATACTACCCCTCCTCTCTAGTCTGCCAGTTCGAAGGTGATCCGGTTGCGAACTCCGGCCACGTCGATGGGCTCACCGTTTACCACTTTGGGCTTGTACTTGAACTTGAGCGCGGCGTTCATAGCCGCCCGATCGAAGATGCCAGGCGGCGATGCCTCGATCACCACCGGATTCGCCACCGCGCCGGTCTTGGTCACGATGAACTCGAGCAGCACGTAACCCTCGATTCCTCGCGTCTGCGCACGCCGCGGATAAACGGGCGCCACCTTGACGATGGGCAGGTACTCTCCATCCGAACTGAAGCCGCCGACACCGCCGACGTTCAGATCCACATTCACGTCCACTGCGCCGATGTCCACACCCGATGAGTCCATGCTGGTGTCGAAGTCAGGCTTCGGCATGTCCGGCGGTGGCTCATCCGGAGGCGGTGGCTTTGGTGGCTTGCGTTTCTTGATCTCGATCTCCTGATCCTCATCCAGGCGGACGATGTCGACGATCTTGCCGTCAAAGGCGTCCGTGAAAGGATTCCGATCACTCTTGATCACAGATTGCATGATCATGAAGAGCACAAAGGTGGTGACGAGACCGAGCACCACCCCGAATGCATATCTAACCACCATGCCTATACCTCCTAGGTATCCGTCGCGATCGCGACTTCCGTGAGCCCGGCAGCCCGCGCTGCTGCCAGCACTGCCATCAGCTTCTCGGATTTCGCGCCTCTATCGGCTTGGACAACAAGACCGCCCTTCGGGTTCTCAGCATGCAGCCGTTCGATATGGGCACGCACCGCAGTGGGGTCGACCTTCTGCTTGTCGATCCAGATGTCACCGTTCTCGCCGATGGCCACCAGCACGCTCACCGTGGGCTTCTGCACCGCGGTCAGCGCCTCGGGACGCATCACTTCGATGCCGGCCTGCTTAATGAATGTGGCGGTCACGATGAAGAAGATCAACATGATGAATACCACGTCCAGCATTGGCGTCAGGTTGATGTCGGATTCGTCATCCGAGCGCGAGAAACTGCGTTGTTGACGAGCCATGAGCCCTCCTTCAGTGATCGAAGGTCAGATGATCTTCGAACAGCCCCACTTCCGTGTCCACCCTTCGCTTAATCAAGGTACTTCCCAATACGCCCGACAACGAAGCGATCATGCCCGACATGGTCGGGATGGTCGCCTGTGACACGCCAGAAGCCATGGACCGGGCATTGCCGCCCATAGTCGCCATGGCATCGAATACCGTGATCATCCCGGTCACCGTGCCCAGCAGTCCCAGCAACGGACACAGCATGACACAGGTCTGGATCAGCGGCAGGCTGCCTGTAATCCGGTCGGCGGCATTGGAGATCAGTCCCTCGCGTATGGCATGGGCTGACCAGGAGCGGCGCTCGGAGCGCCCTTCCCATGTCTCAGTGGCTTCCCGGATAACGTTCTTGTGCTCCGCGCGGAAGTACCAGAACCGTTCGAAAATCAGCGTCCACATGAGGAAGGTGACAGCGGCAATGAGATACAGCACGTTGCCACCCAGTTCGATGAACTGAACGATCGCTAAGTAAGCATCATAGAACATCGTTCAAATCACCCCAGTGCCTGTCCGGAATTCTCCGCGTGCTCGGCGATGATGCCCGCGCTCTGCTCCTCGATCACATGGATCAGCGAGCGGCTCTGCGAGGCAACGATCGAGTGCAGCAGTGTGGTCGGAATAGCAACGACCAGACCCAGCACCGTGGTGACCAGTGCCTGGGAAATACCGCCGGCCATGGTCTTCGGATCACCTGCACCAAACAGCGTAATCGCCTGGAAAGTGGTGATCATCCCGATAACCGTACCGAGCAGACCCAGTAGTGGCGCCACCACGGAAATCACCTGAATCAGCGTGATGTTCCTTGTTATCTTGGGCTGCTCGCCCAACATGGCCTCGCCGAGCTTGAGCTCGAGAGTCTCCACGTCCACGTCTTTGTTATCGTCGTAGACCTTCAGCACCCGACCGAGCGGATTGTCTTCGCTCGCGGTGTCGGACTTGCGCTGAGAGGAAACCTTCGCACCCATCAGCGACAGCGTGACCATGCGCTCGATGGCCAGCAGCACGCCAATAATACCCACCAGGATGATGACCGAGCCGGGCGTGCCGCCCTGACCGTCACAGAACGGAAGCCAGCACTCACCCTTGGAGATGCCGCCGAATGGCGTACCGATACGATCGCCCCAGGTCGCTGCCTGAATGAGCAGCGCGAGCAGAGAGCCGCGGGTCGGATCGATGCCGAACTCGACCACGTCGCCGGCAGCGGCTTCCTGGATATCGGCCGCGGTGCCGACAAAGCGTGCGGACGGCTGGCGTGCCAGCTCGACCATGTCGCCTTCATCACCCGGCTCGAAGTTGACGTACTCACCGTTGGCGACCAGAGCGTAGGAGCCGACGCGAACGATGTCCGTATCGACCGTTTCACCGTTGAGCATGGTCACGGTGCCCGGGAATCGGGCCACCTTGCCGGATTCGGTCATCTCACGCTGCAGCTCGAACCAGAGAGTTTCCATCTCTTCGATGGTAGCCAGCTGCGAAGAGGTGCCCATCTTCGCGGCGAACTCACCGAGCCACTCACCGCGGCCCGGGAACTGGGCAGTGATGATGGAACCTTCGAACAGGCCGCGGGTGTCACCGGCAACCTGCTGGAGAACACCGAACAGCTCCTTCAATGAGCCGAGGCGACGGTCGAGTTGCTCCTGCAGATCGCCGATGCGCAGCTCATTCTCGTCGAATGCGGTTTCCAATCGGTCGGAGCGCTGCTCCTCACGACGACGCTCGGCCTGGGCTTCCTGCAGCAGGCGAGCCTGATTGGCCTTGTCCTGCGCGAAGCGCTGCTCGCGCTGGGTATGCTCACGGGACTCGACGACCCGACGCTCACGAACGTTGTCCAGCAGCTCTTCGAGCGAGCTCGCTTCATTGACCTGCAGATCGTCCGCTGGTGTGGGCTCAGCGGCCTCTTGTGCCGATACGGCGCCAGCAAAGGACAGCAGCAGCCCGATCAGGGCGCCACGGAAGAACGTATTCTCGATCATCTTGATAGTTCTCATTGTGCGTTCTCCGGACCAGCCACCGGCAGGCTCAACAGATCGTAGGACATCTGCTGGCGGGCCATGCGGATACCGTTCTGAACCGGCGTCTTGAAGATGTCGTCCACCTGCTCCCACTGACCTGCGTCGGCGTTGTAGCGGCCGGTCTCTTCACCATCTGGTGTCTGGTACATGAGAGAAACGCGACCGACCTGCAGCACATCCACCTTACGATCCGTACCACCGATGTTAATCGTGTCCGGATAGGCGGAGATGGTGCGTCCGTATTCGTTCTCGATCTGGTAGGCGCGCAGGATCTGAGAGAGCTTCTCGCTCACCGCGACGTCCGCACGGTCCATCATCTCCCGAAGGGTGTTGAGACGATTTTCCCGCTCGGAGTTGAGAAACGGCAGATCCAGCGCCACGAACTGCTCGAGGCCATCGATCATGCGCATCATCAGCGGCGTGATCTGACGCTCGATCACCGTCACCTCATCGATGGAGGCAGACAGCTGCGCCATTTCAGACTCCTGATTGGCGATCTGCTTCTCGAGCTGCCGGTTGTATACCCTCAACCCCTGGATCTCTTTGAGAACCGTCTTGTACTCGGCGAGCAGCTGACGGGTTTCCTCAGTGAGTGCATCGATCTTCGACTGAGACTGCCGAGCCTGCGTATTCAGCTCGTCCGCTACCGCGAAAATATCATTCAACGTTGCAGCCGAGGCTGTGCCGCCAAGCACCGCCGACGCTGCAAAAAGCAGCGTCGCTACAAACCTGTTCCGTTGTTTCTTCATACGACTTCCTACGGGATTGATTAGTACTGTCAGATCGGCTTGCCTGGGTCTCTCTTTGAGTAAGTTCAAAAGGAGTCTCTCACCCGTTCCAGCCTCATCCGCACCCTTCTTTTTTGAGGTACCTGTTTCAGCACCCGGTTTCGAGTTCCTGTCATCAGTGCCTTCAGTGTCATCAACCAGAGCACGCTCACCGAGCTGGCACTGATGGCATGGAAGCAGGCGCATAGGCGCCACACCCCGTACCTGACGGGAAACTCAAATTCTTATGCGTCTACTCCGAATTACGACTGCGCATCCTTTCGATCTGAAGACCGATACGCTGAGCCGTATTCCCTCTCGGAGGTCGACATTTGCGGGATTCGAAGAATCAGGAGCGTGCTCCCGGTTCTCGCTTTTGAATGCCCCGCCCCTTATTAGTGGGTCGAAGGATCAACAAACGACTCATGGAAGTCAAGCGTGAGCCCCGGCGTAGCGCCAGATATTCCGGGCCTTTCCGGGGCGTGCGCATTTCCCGCTGCTGTCAGGTTAAATGCCGCTGCAAATCAGCCGAGATGCCGCTCGAAATGCTCCAGCGTCCGGGACAGCGCAAGCTCTGCTGCCGCCTTGTCGTAGCTGCCCCGGTGGTCGCAGTTGAAGCCGTGATCAGCGGCGTATACGAACACGTCCACATCTGGCTGCGCAGCACGCACCTTGTCGACGTCAGACATGGGTATGTGAGCGTCGAGCTCACCAAAATGCATCATGACCGGACATTTCGCGGAGCGATCCACCTCGCCCGCAACACCACCGCCATAATAGGAAGAAGCAGCGCTGACGCCTTCGAGCTCGCAGGCCGAGAGCCAGGTCAGCAGCCCGCCGAAACAGTAGCCGACCACACCGACCTTGCCGTGCACGGACGCGTGCTCGATGGCCGCCTGAATATCCTGCAGCGCCAGGGCATGATCGAGCTTCTGAAAGGCGATCTCGATACCTGCCCCCATGTCCGCTTCCTCATAACCGAGTTCGATGTCCCGCTCCACCCTGTCGAAGATCTGCGGCGCGACTGCGTAGTAACCCGCTTCCGCGTAGCCGTCGACGACGCTGCGAATATGCGCGTTCACCCCGAAGATTTCCTGAATCACCACCACTGCACCCTTGGCAGCACCCGCAGGTGATGCCGCATAAGCACCAATCGCGAATCCATCCTGTGAGCGGATCTGAATCTTGTCTCCCATTTTGCCTCCCTTGGCAGTTTCATTAGTGATCAGCAAGCGTCGCACGCACCTTAGTCATTTCCCACCCCTGGTCAATCCGTGGCGCAGAAAACCTGTCCTGGTGACTCGCCGGGCAACGTCATAAAGCTGCCATTTCTACGGACTTGTTGTCACAAAACTGTAACAATCAGACCGCACAATGCGCCGCCATCGCAGCCATGAAACCAATTCGACGCTGGAACGGGGCCATCGGCCCATGATCCGGCTGTCACACAACACCAGCCACCGTCATGCACCTGACACATTCATCCGGTGTAATTCTGAAACGAAATGACCTTCCACAATCAGAGAGTTTCACAGCCGAGACGATGACTACCAACACCATTCTGCTCGTAGAAGACGAACCCGACATTCGAGACATGCTCAACTTCGCCCTCTCGCGCGCCAGCTATCAGGTCTGGGAAGCGGAAACAGCCGAAGACGCCCTGCACAAGCTGGATGGTCTTCTGCCCAGCCTGGTGATCATCGACTGGATGCTGCCTGGCATGAGCGGCGTGGAACTGGCCCGTCGCCTCCGTCGCGATGAGCACACGGCCCAGTTGCCGATCATCATGCTGACGGCCCGAGGGGAAGAGTCAGACAAGTTGAAGAGCTTCGAATCCGGCGTCGACGACTACATCGTCAAGCCGTTTTCGCCACGCGAGCTCATCGCCCGCGTGAAGGCACTGCTGCGGCGGACGGGAACGCCGGACGGCGGTGTCATCGAAGCGGGTCCGATCAGCATGAACCTGGCCGCGCATCAGGTCAGCGTGAACGGCGAGGTTGTGAAGATGGGCCCCACGGAGTTCCGACTCCTGGAACTGTTCATGAACCATCCGGACCGTGCCTTCGACCGGTCGCAACTCCTGGATCGGGTCTGGGGCCGCAGTGTCTACGTCGAGGAAAGGACCGTTGACGTGCACGTGCTGCGCCTGCGCAAGGCGCTCAAGCCCTACGACGTGCATACGGCCATCCAGACCGTTCGTGGCGTCGGCTACCGGTTTACGCCGCCGCAATGACAATGAGCCGCCAGGAACTCCTGCTCGCGGGCACCCTGCTGATCACAGCCGTGCTCGTAGGTTGGATCGCTGGCGCGATGGGATGGGCCCTGTTCGTGGCCGCCCTGATCTGGATCATCGGCCAGCACCGCCAACGGGCGCAGCTGATCCACTGGTCCGAACGGCCGCTCGGCAGGCCAACCAATGACACGGAACCCTGGCAGTTCCTCGCCTACAGGTTTTATCGAGCCATCAGCCGGGCGCGCAGCCGACACCGCACCACGCTGGCGCAGTTTAAAACGCTCCGTGCCATAACCGATGTTCTACCCGACGCCGCGGTGATCATCGACGCGGCCGGCAATATCGAGAATTTCAACGTCGCCGCCCAGGAAATGCTGCGGCTCTCACCGGGCGACGCGGGCAACCAGCTCAGCTCGCTGGTTCGGGAACCAGAGTTCACCTCACTCATCCGCGGGCAGATTGACGGTGGTCTGGCGGAGTTTTCGAGTCCGTTCAGCGACGACGTCCGACTCGAAGCCCGGCGCATCGAGATGGGTGCCGAGCGCTCGATGCTCCTGGTCCGGGATGTCACCGAGCTGAATCGACTCCTGAGTATGCGGCAGGATTTCATTGCCAATGTCTCGCATGAACTGCGGACGCCGCTGACGGTGATCGTCGGCTATATCGAAACCCTGATGAACGAAGATCTCGACCGTGAGACCAGCCAGGAGCTGGTGGCCAAGCTCCTGTCGCCAACGACCCGGATGCGGGCGCTGGTGGACGATCTGCTGCTGCTCACCCGGCTCGAGTCGAGCCCGAAGCCGAGCGCCGACGAGCTGGTTCCCGTGGACATGGGCGTGATCCTGAACGCGATATCTGCAGACGCCCGCATGCTGAGCGGCGGCCGGCATCAGGTGGAAGTGGATACCACCAGTCACGCCCAGGTGCTCGGGATCGACAGTGAGCTGCACAGCGCCTGTCTGAACCTGGTGACCAATGCCGTGCGCTACAGCCCCGACGGTGGCTGCATACATATCGCCTGGACGCCTACGGAGGGCGGCGCAATGTTCGCCGTATCGGACGAAGGCATGGGCATCCCGAAAGAGCATCTCTCGCGAATCACCGAACGTTTTTACCGCGTGGACCTGGCTCAATCCCGCGTCCGCGGCGGGACCGGACTCGGTCTCGCTATCGTCAAACACGTCCTGAAGCGGCACAACACCGAACTTCAGGTCACCAGTGAACTCGGCAAAGGCAGCACCTTTTTTTGCGTCTTCCCACAGACACAACTGACCGAGTCACCTCACCACAAGGAGCATCCATGAGATTCCTGAAACTGATTACCACCCTCTTCCTAGTCGCCGGCGGCGGCATCGCCCAGGCCGCAGAGGGCGAACTCACCCCTTACGAACGTGTCAGCGGCATCTCGGGCAACCTCTCGAGCACCGGTTCGGATACCCTGGCAAACCTGATGACACTCTGGACCGAAGCGTTCAAAAAGGAATATCCGAACGTCAACATTCAGGTTCAGGCCGCAGGCTCCTCCACCGCACCGCCCGCTCTGACCGAAGGCACCTCGAACTTCGGCCCGATGAGCCGGCAGATGAAGGACAAGGAAATCGAGGCTTTTGAAGCCCGCTTCGGCTATAAGCCGACGGCGATCCGAGTTGCCGTCGATGCGCTGGCCGTCTACGTGCACAAGGACAATCCGGTCGAAGCCCTCAGCATCCCGCAGGTGGACGCCATCTTCTCGGTCACCCGACGCTGCGGCGCCACTGCCGATATCAACAACTGGGGTCAGATCGGTCTCTCCGGCGGCTGGTCGGATCGGCCGACCCAGCTCTACGGAAGAAACTCCGTTTCCGGAACCTACGGCTACTTCAAGCAGGTCGCTCTGTGTTCCGGTGACTTCAAGAATACGGTGAACGAGCAGCCGGGTTCGGCCAGCGTGGTCCAGGCTGTCGCCTCCTCGCTGAACGGCATCGGTTACTCCGGCATCGGCTACATCACCTCTGGCGTAAAACCCGTGCCCATCGCCGAGGAGGATGGTGCTGAAGCCATACCGGCGAACGCAGAGAACGTGGCATCGGGCGACTATCCGTTGGCCCGCTACCTATATGTCTACGTGAACAAGAAGCCGGACTCGCCGCTGCCGCCGCTGGAGCAGGAATTTCTCAGGCTCGTTCTGTCCAAAGAAGGTCAGGAAATCGTCGCAAAAGACGGCTATATTCCCGTCTCCGCGCGGATCGCTGGACGTGAGGTCAGAAAGCTGCAATAAGCAATCTGGCTGGCGCCGTCCCGGCAGTCGTTCGGGTCGGTGCGCAGCTGACGACAACTGGCAAAAAATACAACAAAACCAGGAATTCGAGATCCGGCAGCAACATGGCAGTCGGTCTCAACGGGGCGGGAACCACAGGAGTAGGAATGAAAGCTAAGGCTGAGTTGCATGCTCTGCCTGGACGCCGGCGTTGGGTGAACACCATCACCCAGTATGTCGTCGCTCTGGGTGGCGGTGCGGTGATCGCGGCAATCGCGCTCATCTTCTTCTACCTGCTCTGGGTGGTGATGCCGATCTTCGGCGGCGCCAGCATCGAGGATGGCGCTGTCTACGAGCTCGACGTTGAAGCGCCTGTTTTCCTGGACGTGAACGAGAGCGACGAGATCGGGCTGGTATTCGATGCCACCGGCGAGGTGCGTTTCTGGGATATGGCCGACGGCACGACCCGCCATCAATTGTCCTTCGAGCGACCGATCCAGTCCGTGAAAGCCATCTACCCCCGCTCGGCCTCCTACGCCGTGTTGACAACGGAGGGGGAGCTCAATCTTTTCGAGGCCCGATACCCGATTTCATTTGCCGGTGACGAGCGCTCCATCGGTTCGGATCTCGCCTATATCTTCAGCGATCAGTGGCTGGAGATCGGCGAGGTGGACGACTTCGACGTGCACCTGGCAAACAGCACGCTCAGCATCGCCTATCTGAGCGGTTGGACCCTGACCCTGGACCGCTATCGGGATGCGGAGCCGGATTTCGACCTGGAGTTTCCCCGTTCCCGGGAAATAGAGCTGGACCGCGCCTTTGACAGGGTCATGTTCGGGCCCAGAGGCCAATGGCTCTATCTGCTCACAGACTCCGGCGACGTTGCCATCTACGAGGTGACCCGTTCCGGACGACTGAATCCACTGCACCAGCGCCAGCTGGTGCAGGAAACAACGGAACTCACCGCCCTGGAGCCTCTGCTCGGCAGATATTCCCTCATTGCAGCAGACGATCAGCAGCAGATCACCCAGTGGTTCGTCGTCCGCGGC
>Ga0316194_10001953_pt1 | contig 14386 bp, 9 predicted proteins | sample CroRivsedime1_MG_FD_204936 | JGI IMG/M metagenome (GOLD analysis project Ga0316194, IMG submission 204936) | Coastal sediment microbial communities from Maine, United States - Cross River sediment 1 | ecosystem: Environmental > Aquatic > Marine > Coastal > Sediment | place: USA: Maine...
TGATTAAGCAGCCGCGAATCACGGCTATCACAACGGAGTTATCACCATGTCCGACACACTGCAGTCCGTGACCGAACAGACCTTCGAGGCCGATGTCTTGAATGCCGAGCGGCCCGTGTTGGTGGACTTCTACGCAGACTGGTGCGCACCGTGCCACATGATCACCCCGATCATCGAACAACTGGCAGAGGAGTTCTCCGGTCGGGTCGATTTCCGCAAGGCCGATCTGGAACAGATCCCCAGGGTCGCCGCCAGATTCGGCGTGCGCAGCCTGCCCACGCTGTTGTTGTTCAAGGATGGTGAACCGCAGGGGAGCCTGGTCGGCGCTGTCGCCAGGCCGAGCGTGTTGCAGCTACTTGAAAGGCATACCTGATCTATGACCGCACATCGTGTCAAACGCGACACCCCACACCATGAGCGTCTCGGACTTCAGAATAGATCGCCCTGAGTCGGTTGCCTGGCTTTGACCGGCTCCTTCGCGACCACGAGACTCATGGCTCGCTCGGCCATCGCGGTAATCGTCAGGGAGGGATTGACGCCCGGGTTGGCCGGCACGGCTGAGCCATCACAGATCATCAGATTCTTATAGCCGAACGCCCGATGTCCCTCGTCGACGACCCCATCGCCGGCGTCGTGCCCCACGACGGCGCCGCCGAGGATATGTGCCGTCATCGGGATATTCGCCGTGGCCTCCAGGATCACCGACTGCGGCACGCCACCGGTCTGCTCAGCCAGCCAGGCTGCGGCCCTGTTACCCGCATCGATATAGGTGGGATTGGGTTTCTCCGGATCCTGCTCTGTCTTCAGGCGGGTACCAAGGCCGAGCCAGCGGCGTTGGGTGCGAAACGCGATGGCATTGTCCAGTGTCTGCATCACCAGGAGGATCAAGGTGCGCTTGGCCCAGCCAAAGGGCCACAGCGTCTTTAGGAAGCGGACGGGATGGCGGAATACGTTGCCCAACAGCAGCAAGGGGCGAGTGAGCCGTGTGCCCTTGCCGGTCAGCAAGGTGAACAGATTGCCCATGAAGTCGCCGCGCTCCCCGTAGGTCACGAACTCGATATGGGTATCCTTGTCCACGTCGATGCTGGCGCTGATCGCGACACTGTTCCAGGGCTTGATCGAGTCGTCGGGCAGAGTGACCGCCAGGATCGATTCGCTGTTGGTACGAACGAGTTCGCCGAGTCGATCACTCAGCCTGGGCAGAGAACCACGATGCTTGCAGGCGCCTAACAGGCGATTGGTACCGAGGGCGCCCGCGGCCACCACCACGCCGCGGGCGCGCAGCGTGCGACGTCGCCGTCTGAGCCACGCACCCGGACGCCGGACGGTGACCGTGTAGCCGTCACTGCCGTCCTCTGCGCCGGCTGGGCGGATGTCCTCTACCTGCGACTCGGGATGAATCTCGGCCCCGGCCTTCTCCGCGAACCAGAGATAATTTTTCACTAGTGTGTTCTTGGCGCCGACGCGGCAACCCACCATGCACGCACCGCAGCGTGTGCAGCCTGTACGCGGAGGCCCGTCGCCATCGAAATACGGATCCGCCACCTCGACGTCGGGCTCGCCGAAGAAAACCCCCACCGGGGTCCGCCGCAAGGTGTGCCCCATGCCCTCATTCTCGGCGATCCGTTGCAAAAGCGAGTCCCCGGGACTCTCGAACGGCACCTCCTGCACACCGAGCATCCGCTCTGCGATGTCGTAATGAGGGGTCAACTCGCGTTCCCAGTCCTGCATGTCGGCCCATTGGGGATGGGCGAAGAAACTCGGCCGGGCGCGATAAAGGGTATTCGCATAGACGATGCTGCCGCCGCCCACACCGGCGCCGCTGGCGATGAACACGTCCCGGAACGGGGTCAGCCGGAGTATCCCTCTCAAGCCGGCGAATGGTGCCCACAGGAAACTGCGAAGATTCCAGGCCGACGCCGCGAAATCTTCATCCTCAAAGCGGCGGCCACTCTCCAGCACCGCGACGCGGTAGCCCTTCTCCGCCAATCGCAGGGCTGAGACGCTACCGCCAAAACCAGAACCGATAATGAGCCAGTCGTAGTCGTAGTTCTCCATCGGCGTCCTTAAGTCGTCTGTCGCCCGAAGGGGATGGTGTAGTGTAAGCCATGCTGCCAGACCGTTGACCGGACAGAATCCTGGCGCCTGGAATTCGCTTCGGAACACCGATCCCGAACTTGGGGACGTCCTGGCTCAGGCAGTCTTTACTGCGTCACTGCGCGCCACTTCAGTCTCCAGCCAGATCGTGAATACCTGCGCGCCGGTCTCATCAATCAGCTTATGCGCATCTTTGAGCGCCGCCTGGATTTCAGTCTCGTTCGCCTCCCGATCCTCGGCGCCCAGGGCGCACGCCAGACTGAGACACGCCGGGATCTCCCAGAGCCGGGTTCCGTACTGGCGGGCTTTCGCCAGTGCCTCGCGCGCAATAGCGACGGCCTCGGCTCCCATGCCCTGTCTCGCCAGCGCCTGGGCCATACAGGCCAGCAGCACGGGTTCATGATCCAGCCCGATGCGCCGCTCCCTCGCCAGCGGGAGGATCGATTCGGCGGCTTCGGCCGCCTCCTCGAACGCCTCGTCGGCGAGATACACCAGGCTCAGATTGACGGCGGCCCGCACCTGCGAGGACAGGGCGCCCGCGCGCTCCGCAATCTCGATCGACTCACCGATGCGCGCCCGTGCGGCACTGATGTCACCCACAAGAGCCGCGGTCCGCGCCAGGCTTCCGAGGGCCCAGCCCAGGATCTCCGCGTCGCCGGTACGGCGAGCATCGCTCACCACCTGCCGCAGTTCCTCGCCACCGGCCTGGGTGTCCCCCTGCAGGAGCAGTATCTCGCCCTCGCAACAGCGAAGATAAAGCGAAGGCGTCAATTCGAAGAACTCCCTTCCCGCCTCAGGTTTGCCGCGAAGTGCGGCCAGCGAGTGCCGGGCTGCAGTCAGGCCCTCGGACAGGCGGCCGGTAGAGATCAGCGCGTGGATCGGCGGGCCCATGGACTCGAGCATCAGGTCCGGGTCGCCCGTGGCCTCGGCGATCTTGCCGGCCTCCGCGAAAATATCCAGGGCCTGCTCGATGCGCCCGGCCATCATGCGCGTGATACCGAAGAACAGCCGGATCGCCACCTGGCTCCTGACATCTTCCAGGCGCGTGGCCAGCTCCAAGCCTTCGGAGAAAAGCTGCTGCGCCTTGTCCTCCTCGATACCGAGCCGCCAGCCCAGGTTGAGCATCCGCCAGCGGGCCCGCAGGGCCAGCTCGTCGGTCTCTGCTGATAGCGCGAGCGTAGCCACGAGATCACGGACCTTGTCCCAATGCTCGTAGGCTGCCGGCAAATCATTGCGGCCGGCCCAGCGGGCGGCACGCTGACGCCAGCGGGCGGCCTCCAGCACGTCGCCGCCCTGTTCGTAATGATGCGCGATGACGGACGCTTTGCGATTCGGCCGATCGCCGGCCAGCGCCTCGATCGCCTTTGCCACAGCCGCGTGGATATTCTGGCGCTGATCGGCCAACTGCGCCGCGTACGCCACCTCTTGCGTCAATGGATGGGCGAAGACGTACTGTTCACGCGGATACAGTGAAACCGGGAATATGTACTCGGCCTCCGACAGCGCGCGGATGGATTCAGCCACTTGCGCGGCCGAGAGATCGGTGACACGCCTGAGAACATCGATAGCGAACTGGCGGCCGATCACCGCAGCCAGCATCAGGACCCGCTTGTGCTGTTCATCCAGGCGGTCGATGCGGGCCTCGATCAAGGCCTGGATCGATGCAGGCACACCGATGTCAGTAATCGGAGACGCCAGCCGGTAAGCGCCGCGGACGCCATCCAGCCTGCCCTCCTCCCCCAGCGAACAGACGATCTCCTCCAGGTAAAGCGGATTGCCACCGGCGCGCTCGCCGATCAGACGTTTCAATTCATCGAGGCTGGAGTCTTTGCCCATCAGATCTTCGAGCAACTGACTGACCTCCGGATCCGCCAGGGGGCCGAGGGTCACCTGGCGATAGTTGGTCCGTCCCGACCATGCGACCTCGTATTTCGGACGAAATGTGAGGATCAACAGCGCGCGTACGGCCGAGAGCGAGTCAACCAGCTTGCCCAGGAATTCCTCGCTGCCCGGGTCGATGCGATGCAGATCCTCCATGAGAATGACCGTGGTCCTGCGCCGGCATTCCGCCAACAGGAGACTGCGCAGCGCATTGAACAGGCGTCTCTGCCGCGCCTCGGGATCGATATTCGCCGGGTCTGCATCGGGCTCCGGCACGCCGAGGAAGTCGAAGACCAGCGGCAGACAGTCCAGCAGCCGTGCGTCGAGCAGCGCCACGTGTCCGGCTATCCGCCTGCGTACGATCCGCGGCGAGTTGGAGGCCTCAATGTCGAAGAAACGCCTGAACAGGCGCACCACCGGCCACAACGGGATATGCGCCCCGTGCGGCACACCGTAGACCTCGATGACGTTTGTCCGTCTTGCACGGCAGGTCGATACGAACTCATAGCACAGGCGGGTCTTACCCGTGCCGGCCTTGCCGACGATCCCTATCACCGTGCCCTGCCCGTCGCGAGCGTTACTCAGGGCCTGCTCGAGAGATGCCAGTTCCGCTGCCCGACCGACAAAGCGAGTCAGACCACGGGCGCGCGACACATCGAGACGTGTGCGCGTGGGATCTGCGGTCCGCAGGCGGAACAGCTGGATGGAATCCTGCATGCCTCTCACCCGGCACGGCCCCAGCGGTTCGAGTTCGAAATAGCCCTCCACCAGACTGGCGGTGGCCGCCGTTATATAGATCTCGCCCGGTTCGGCGACGCTCTCCACGCGCTCTGCGAGGCCTACGACCTGCCCCTGGGCCGTGTAATCCATACGCAGATCATCGCCGATGCGCCCGACGATGACCTCGCCGGAGTTCATGCCGATGCGGACTGCGAAATCGAGACCTTGTCGCAAACGCAGATCGGTCGCGTAGATCCGCAATTGGTCTCGCAGATAGAGCGCGGCCAGGCATGCTCTTTGCGCGTGATCCTCGTGAGCCACCGGCGCACCGAACAAGGCCATGATGCCGTCACCGGTAAACTGGTTGATCGTGCCTTCGAAACGATGGATGCCGTCACCGAGGATCTGGAAGAAGCGGTCCAGGATGCGGTGCCACTCCTCGGGATCGACCCTGGCGGCGAGATCCATCGAGCCCTTGACGTCCACGAACAACACGGTGACCTGCTTGCGCTCGCCCTCCATCGCGGATCGCGTGGTCAGGATCTTCTCGGCCAGATGACGCGGCGTGTACGAACGCGTCGAATTGCCGGCCTGTCCGAAGACGGGCATCAGGGACGCACCGCAGTGATTGCAGAATAGATTCCCCGCAGGACTGGCCACACCGCAACGATCACAGTGGGCGACCTCGATCAACGCATGGCCGCAGCGACCGCAGAAACTCGCGTCCTCAGGGTTATCGAAGTTGCAGTCTGGGCATTGCATCGTTTGTGACGCACATCCGAACTTGAAGCCGACGAGAGAAGCCGGCCACAAAGAAACACAGCCATGCGGACACAAAGTGTAGCGCCCCTCGCCACGCCCGGGGGCAACCGCCCCGGACGTCGAACCCTTTTCAGGTCTGCACGAGCACTGTGATGGCCCCACGGCAATCTCACCGGTCTGCCCTGTGCAGCAGCACACAAGGATGAAATCCAGATATGAGGTGACCTCTAGATTATTAGCATAAACTATTATTATTTAAGATTTTCTTTTCTTCCGACTACGGAATAGTGATCTCTACAGCCTTGACTAGGCCCCTTCTGGAAAAGTCACTGGTGCCGGGTCAGGACCCGCCCTTGGCGACCCCTGCAGCGAGCCGTTTGTCATCCATCCGCATCGCAAACGATGCCTCCTCAGGCCGCGGCATCCGGGCGATGCGACGAGCCGCGGACAGCGAGGCAGACCCGATCTGCGTTGAGCGATGGCAGAAAAGTGATCCGCGATAGCCTGCATTTCTGCAGGTCGATGGCACACGTCTCCCTGCGGGTCCAGCGTCATCAGGCAGTGGGGCGATGCTTTATGTATCGACGACCCGCCCTGCTCCGGTATCCTAGGCGCGGTCGTCGGCGAGGGATCCCGGATGTCTTTACTCGGAGAGCTAAAACGCAGGAACGTCTTCCGGGTGTCGATTCTCTACCTCGTGGCCGGGTGGGTATTGCTGCAGGTCGCCGACGTACTGTTCCCCGCGCTGGATGTTCCGGAGTGGGGGATCAACCTGATCCTGGGTGTCCTGATCCTGGGGTTTCCCCTTGTCGTCATCTTCTCCTGGGTCTATGAGCTGACACCCGAGGGGATCAAGCGCGAGCGCGACATCGATCGGACGCAGTCCATCACCCAGACGACCGGGAACAAGATCAATGGACTTATCGTCGTCTTGCTGCTGGTCGCCATCGGAGTCGTCGTGGCTGATCGACTGGTTCCCGAGAGCGGCGACGACCAGGCGGTTTCATCTACAACGCCGACTGCACCGCCAACGCGTGACGACGGACAGGCTTCGTCCGAAGAGCCGGGCGCCGCGACCGAGCCGGCCGAGATCGCGGCCGGCATGTTCCTGAATACCGCGCCCGAACAATCCGTGGCCGTGCTGCCATTCGTCAACATGAGCGGCGATGCGGAGAACGAGTACTTTTCCGATGGTCTGTCGGAGGAACTGCTCAACGCGCTGGCCGGGCTCGACGGCCTGTTCGTGGCGGCCCGCACCTCCTCTTTCCACTTCAAGGGGCACACCGGCGACATAGGGGACATCGCCCGCCAGCTCAAGGTCAGGAATATCCTGGAGGGCAGCGTCCGCAAGGCCGGCACGAGAGTGCGGATCACCGCGCAGCTGATCGACGCCACCAATGGCTATCACCTGTGGAGCGAGACCTTCGATCGCCAGCTGGACGACGTCTTTGCCGTCCAGGACGAGATCTCCAGAAAGGTCGCCGGCGCGCTGCAGGTCGCCCTGATCGCCGAGGCGGACGCGCCGCTGGACAAGCCCACGGAGAATATGGACGCCTACCTCGCCTATCTGCGCGGGCAACAGTATCTGCACGCGGGCGGCACCGACGGATTCAGGCAGGCGGTCGCGGCGTTCGAGGAGGCAGTGTCGCTGGACCCGGCATTTGCGGGAGCGCATGCCGGTATCGCCCTGGCGTGGGCGGAACAGCTGGAGTGGGGAAACATCAACCGTGACGAGGCGATCGAGCCGATCGCGGCGGCGGCCGACCGGGCCATGCACCTGGATCCGGACCTTCCTGTGGCATTGACCGCCCACGCGAAAGCGATAGGCTTCTCCAGCCCGGGCAACAGAGTGGATCCCCGCGTTCTTCAGACTCTTGAACGAGCGCTGGCCCTGGATCCGGACAACGTGGAAACCCTGGATGCCTACGCGACCGCACTCCAGCAAGCGGGCCGGACTGAGGATGCGCTCGCACCTTTGGAGCGCGGTCTCGCCCGGGATCCGCTCTCCGCCAACCTGCAGATGAGCCTGGCCGGCGCGTTGGCCTCGCTGGAGCGCTTTGAAGCCGCGCGCCAGAGATTCCTGTCCGCCATGGAACTGGCGCCGGATCATCCGCGGCCGCCCGACGGTATCGCCTTTATCGAGCGCGGACTGGGCCACTACGGCGAGGCCATCAAGTGGCAGGTCAAGGTGATCGACCGGGACCCGGCGGACACCTACAGCCGGCTGTCTATCGCCGGCGACTACGTGGAATTGGCCGATCTGCAACGGGCCGCCGCCTGGCTGGGGATGGCGGAGACGATGCAGGGTCAGGCGGGTCTGGTCGCATCCGCAAAAGCGGTCTTGCTGTGGCATCAGGGCAGTCGCGACCAGGCCATCGCCGTATCCGAGGCCGCCTTCGCCGCACAGCCTGAAGGACAGACCGCGCCCGGATTCACGCCAGCGATCCTGTTCCGGCACTATCTGTCGACGGGCGACTTCGAGCGGGCGATCGCCGTTCAGTTCGACGACCAGACACTGCCGGAGTTACCGCAGCAGGGAGTCATACTGCGACAGGGACAGGCGGTGGATCTGGCGAGTGCTGCGTTGCTGATCGGCAAACGCGATGGGCGGGCGGCAAGGGACAGGCGGGCAACGCAACTCCTGGAATGGGTCGATGAAGCCGACGAAAACCAGATCCAGCCGCGGGCCGCACAACTCTTGCGTTGCCGTTTATACGCCTTGCTGGAGCGGGCGGAGGAAGCGGTGCGAGCCTGCCGGGCCGCGCAACGTCTTGATCAGCAGTGGGTGGCGTTGGCCTATCCAATCGCCCCAACTCTGGATCCGATTCGCGACACACCGCAGTGGCGCAGCTACATGGACGAGATCAAGGCGGACCGGGACCGGCAACTAGCGCAGTTCAGGGCCTCGGGAGAGGAACCGGAGCCTCGCTAGCCAGCCTGCGCGATCTGGCCATACGTCCTCCGCAACGACCGACTGCCCGGCCGCTCATGCGCGCTTGTCATTGCGAGCTTCAGTGCCCGCCCCGGGCCACAAGTACCCTAAAAGGCGGCCAGTTCCTCCAGGGCCTGCTCGGTCGCCTGCAGCAATGCCTGCGGTCCCACCGGATCGCCGGTAGCCACCTTCATCCACATGTCCGGCGTCACGTCGCCGGTGCGGCACATGCGCTCAAACTCGACGCCGAGCGCGTCGGCCGCGGTGATGTGACCCTCGATCTGGGCGGCAATCATCTGGCCGATAGCGTAGTTGGGTATGTAAAGCTCGTTGCTGATGAGATGTGAATAGATGGCCAGCAGGGTCACGTCCCGGATTCCCATCACGGGACCGAAAGACTCGTTCCACACGTCCCTGGCGATCTGCAACACGGCATCCTTCAACTCGGCTGGTGTCGCTGCCGGGTTGTTGTACATCCAGCGCCAGGCACGCATGTCGACCAGGGCAACGGCGGTGATCTCGGCGCCACCCCAGAAGCTGTCCAGCAGCATCAGGGCACGACTCTCCTTGTCCGGCTCGGCCAGCCCGAGCAACTCGAGGTCACGGTCCTGGAATACGAATGCCAGGGCTTCCGTGAACGCGGTATTCGGCACGCCGCGAAGCAGGTAGTGATCGACCTCCTCCAGCGAGATCACCTGCTCGACGTTGTGGCCCATCTCATGCACGGCGATGTTGTAGCCCTTGTAGTCCATCCCCTCCGGGCCGACCCGCGTCCTCAGATGTGACTGGGCCCCATGCATGCCCAACGGCCAGGCATGGCCGGAACCTCGTGCCGGATCGACCGTGATCTGGGCGGCGATCTCGCGCGCCCGGTCCGCCGGGAACCCCAGCGCCTCCAGCATGCGCGGGATGTCCGCCTGGTAGGCCTCGGGGGTCGGATAGCGCTGTCGGGTCACGGCGTTCAGTGCCTCCTCCGTATACGCGCTGCGCGGTCTGAATCCCGCGTACCAGATGTCGAAGGGTTCCAGCGGCCGGCCGAGGCGCTCGGCCACGACCTGTGCCACCCGGCCGAGTAATGGCGAAGACAGGATCTGGCTGAACATGGCCTCCACCTCGCTCTCCGGAACCTCTCTGCCATCGTTGAACACCCGTGCAATGTGGGTCGGGGCGGCTGGCGAGTACCGGTCCACCCGCTGTTCGGCATGAAAGTTGTTCAACCAGACCCGATAGCGGGTATCGGGCTCGGGCAGGTCGACGACCTGCAGATCCAGCGGCACCGGCTCGGCGGTGTCCGTCACCGCGGCCGGCACCACTTTGTTCGACACCGGATCCCAATCGACGTGAGGATTGTCGATGACGACCTGGGGGATACTCTGCTCAACGATGCGCTCCATGACCCGCTGGATCACGCGTTGCTTTGCGAGCCCCTCTTTGGCATCGGAATAGTCCGCCTTGATCTCGTCCCTGAGGTTCCAGTGACTGAGCAGACGCAGACCCGGCGGGAACAGCCGCTTGCCGTTCTCGTCCACCAGATGATGCATGTAGATGTTGTAATCGGCGATGTACTGATCTGCCTCAGCGCTTGCCTGTGAGACTGCCTGCTGCACTTCGGTCGGCAGGCGTCGCGCATATCTGAGCGCCAGGCGTGCCTCTGCCCACTGCCGCCGGCTCCACGTCTCGCCCTCGGCGAGACGCTGCTCCAGGGTGGTGATAGGAAAGTTGAGCAGCACGGTAAAGGCGAGCTTGTTGGCGAAAAAATCCTCGCGGTAGTGATCCGCGACAGAGTACCCAGCCGAGATCCTGTCCATCGGCAGGATCGGTCCGAGATCCAGGTCTGTCTGCCGGCGCATGGCCAGGCGGATCTCGTTGGCATGTCCGTACATTTTCTCGAGAAGAAACTCGAATCTCTCGAATGTCGTGTCCAGGGTCGCCGGGTCACTGGCGAAGTTCTCGACAACAAAATCCTCGAACACCGCACGCTCACCATCTCCAGCGCGCCAGTAGTCTGCCACCTGCTGCAGACCGCGATGGATGCGGGCCCGCTGGCTCTCGCCATGCCGGGAGACGAGTTCGGTCTCGAGGGCGGTGGTCGCGGCGGGCATCCATTTCATAGTCGTCGGTCCTGCAATGGCTGAGGAGAACAAGGGAGCGGTGGCCCCGTGGATAGACGCCAACGGCAGTATCGTCAGGGCCAGCGCCACCAGAGTGATGCGAGTCGGGAGCATGGTCTTCACCAGGTTCGGGGGGCTGTCATTCATTGAAGTCTAGTCGCTGTCGCCGTCGCGGGGTGCGGTGGATTCCGCTCTGCGCGAGCCACACCGAGCTCGCTCCTGTCTGGCCGGCGGACTGCCTCCAGACGGTGTATCTTACCGGCATGGGATAGAGGCCAATACCTGACAGGGGCGCATGATGTCGGGACACACCCTTTCCAAGAGCAGGATCTTGTCCGGCTGGCAGTGCCACAAGCGACTGTGGCTCGAGATTCACGACCCCGAGAAAGCGCGGGTATCGGCGGCCACTGAACGATCCTTCCAGGTCGGCCATGAGGTCGGCGAGATCGCCCGGCGGGCGTTCCCGGATGGCGTCCTGATCGGACATGATCACTCTCTGCACCTGGCGCTTGAGGAGACCGCTCGCCGCCTGGCCGAACCCGGCCCTGTCACCTTGTTCGAGGCGACCCTTAGCCATGAGGGCGTTCTGGTTCGCACAGATGTCATGATCCGGGACGAAGTCGACAAGGTCCGCCTGGTCGAAGTGAAAGCGTCCACCCGGGTCAAACCGGTCAATTACATCGACTGCGCCGTCCAGGCCTGGGTACTGGCCGCTGTCGGCTGGCATCCGGCTCGGGTGGAACTGGCCCATATCAATAACCAGTTCATCTACCGTGGCGAGGGAAACTACGACGGTCTGTTCTCGACTGTCGACGTGACCGACCGGGTCAGCCCGATGCTGGAACACGTGCCGCGATGGCTGACCGAATACCGTGAGGCGCTCGCCGGCGAGATGCCGCCCGTCGGTATCGGCCCGCACTGCCGCAACCCCTACGAGTGTGCGTTTCTCGACTATTGCACGCCGCCCCAATCTGACTATCCGGTGCGCAATCTTCCAGGCGGCGGAAAAATCGTCTGGCAGTTGCTTGAGGAAGGTGTCGAGGATATCCGTGACATTCCGCCGGACCGGCTGACCAGCGCATCACAGCGCCGGGTCCGACAGGTCACGATCAGCGGCAATCCCGAGCTCGACCCTGCCGCGGCCGCGGCGCTGGTGGAACTCCCCTGGCCGCGTTACTACCTCGACTTCGAGACCGTGAGTTTCGCGGTGCCGGTGTGGAAAGACACCCGCCCCTATCAGGCCTTGCCGTTCCAGTGGTCCTGCCATGTCGAGAAGGAACGTGGCGAGCTTGAGCACCGTGAATGGCTGGCGCCGGGCGACGGCCCGCCGATGCGCGATTGTGCGGTCACCCTGATCAGCGCGCTCGATGACTCGGGACCGGTCTTCACCTACACCGGCTATGAAGAGACCGTGCTAAAGAGCCTGGCCCACATGTACCCTGACCTGGCTGCCCCGCTGCACGCCATCATCGACCGCCTGTTCGATCTCTATCCGATCACGCGCCAGCATTACTATCATCCGGATATGCTCGGTTCCTGGTCCATCAAGGCGGTCCTGCCGACCATCGCCGCGGACATGGACTACGACAGCCTCGGTGAAGTCCGCGAGGGCGGGGCCGCATCAGATGCGTTTCTCGAAATCCTGGACCCGTCCACGGGCAGGACACGGCGCGCCGGACTGCGTCAGGACCTGATCCGGTACTGTGCCTACGATACGCTGGCTCTGGTGCGGCTGGCGGCGTTCCTGCAGGGCGCAGATACCACCAGGGACTAAAAACGCGGGCCGTCATCCCTGGCGGGTCGCCGGGATCTCACGCCAGGGTCAGGTCATCCAGCATGGACCGGTGGTCGGCGTAATCGATGCGCACGGACCTGCGACGACCGGCCTGCTCCAGGATCAGACTGGGAAAGCCCTCCGCTCCCAACGCCCGTGAACGACTGATCTCGTCAAGCAGTTGTCGCTGAACAGCTTGCGAGTGCAGCGCGATCGAAAAGTCCGATGTGTCCAGCCCCAGCTCGCCGGCCAGTCCGACCAGCGTGTCCGGATCGGATGGATTGCGGGACTGAAGGTAGTAGGCCCGCTGAATCGCGGTCGTCATCCGGGCATCGAGATCATTCCCCTGTTGCCGGGCTGCAATCACGGCGCGGCAGGCAGGATAGGTCGAACGCCGCGGCGCGCATTTCGTCCAGAAATCGAAATTGAATCGGGTGCCCGGTATGCGCTCCTGGATATTGCGCCATTGCCGCTGCACGTAGCGGCGGGTCTCCTCCGGCATCGGCTGATCGGAATCCGGGGCGAGACCACCGAGCAAACGGCACAGGTGCACATCGACCGGCAATTCAGCCAGCAAAGCGCCCAGCGTGGGTGCGAAACCCCAGCACCAGCTGCACATGGGATCATGGACGTAGTATAGCGTTCGCTTCGCACTCATCCGGGCACCGCCCTCTCACCTACGCTCCTCGCCATCGGCAAGAGCCCTTCGCCGAACGGCGTCCGGCGCTCACTAACCGCCATCGGTCGCGTAAACCGCCTCGAGGAACTCGTCCACCTCTGACTCGGCGGTGCAGTGCGCGGTCACCAGTCGGTACAAGCCGACACGGCCCGGCCAACCGTGGAACTCGAAACCGTCGTCTCGCAGGCACTCGGCGAAGCCTTCGTCCATACGCACGAATATCTCGTTGCCGTGCACCGGATAGACCAGCTCGACGTCTTGCGCGTCCTCGAGCCCCTCGGCAAGGCGTGTGGCCATCCTGTTTGCGTGAGCGGCGAGTTTCAGCCACAGGTCGTCTGCCAGGTAAGCATCGAGTTGTGCGGACACATAGCGCATCTTGCTGATCAGATGGCCTGCCTGCTTGCGGCGGCGACCGAGTTCCCCGCCATCGTCGCGATCGAAAACCAGCAGGGCTTCGGCGCGCCGCACTCGTCGGTGTGCAGATGCGAGTCCTGGTGACAGATCACTGCGCCGTACGACGGCGTCGTCTGCGCCACCGCCAGGGCATTGGCTGCGGTACCGGAGACCAGCGGAAAAACCTCAAGCTCGGTTTCAAAAAGCTCGCAAAACCTGTCCTTCACCCGCTCGGTGATTTCATCGTCACCGTATGAGTAGGCCGTCCCCTCATTAGCGCGGGTGAGTGCCGCCATGATCTCGGGGGCTACGGGATTCTCGTTGTCGCTGCGGAAATTGGCGGGCATCGGAACCTCGTGGGGATGGTCGGGTCAGAAAACATGATTTAAGCACAATGCGGCGCCGATGCCGCCGCAACCGGGATGGGTTAGAGTGCCTGTCCCGACCGCTTGCGATCGGCACCGCCTGCCCGGCGGCGACGATCGAGTGGTATTGCAGATTGGTCAACCAGAGGCAAACATCATGCTTACAGGCTTCGGACGTGCAAAGCGGAAGCTGCCGCTGGCCCTCGCGATCATGCTGTCGATAGCGGCAGTCGGACAGGCCCGTGCCGCATCTGACCCAACGACAGCGGCGGCACTGGATGCCGCTATCAACGGTGAACATCGCAGCGACGAGGCCAGGGCGAGAGACGTTTTTCGCAAGCCGCGAGAGACGCTGGAGTTCCTGGGCTTCCGCTCCGACATGACCGTCGTCGAAGTCTGGCCAGGCACCGGCTGGTACACCCAGGTGCTGGCGCCAGCGCTGAAGGATGGCGGGGTTTTCTACGCGGCCCAGTACGGCACCAACCCGCGCTATGGTTACCAGCGACGTTACTTTGGCGCATTCCTCACCATGCTCGGGGAGAATCCGGACCTCTACCGGCAGGTCAAGGTCACCCACCTGGCACTCCCCTATCAGCTAACGATCGCGCCGCCGGGGTCGGCCGACATGGTCGTAAGCTTTCGCAACGTCCACAACTGGATGAGCGAGGGCTA
>Ga0316194_10001955_pt1 | contig 14380 bp, 13 predicted proteins | sample CroRivsedime1_MG_FD_204936 | JGI IMG/M metagenome (GOLD analysis project Ga0316194, IMG submission 204936) | Coastal sediment microbial communities from Maine, United States - Cross River sediment 1 | ecosystem: Environmental > Aquatic > Marine > Coastal > Sediment | place: USA: Maine...
CTCGAAAAACTCTGGGAAGCCAGCAAGGTTCGACGCAGCCACAGCGGCCGGTCCGCCTGAGGCTTTTTCACAGCCCGACAATGCTCCCCGACAGCGGCCATCTCATCGCGGCTCGCGCTGCGCGCGGCAGGAACGGCTCCTGATGCAGTTGCTGGTCGTGGCGGTGGGCAAACGCATGCCGGCCTGGGTGCAGCAGGCGTGGACGGAATATGCGCGGCGGTTTCCCCGCGGGTTGTCGCTGGATCTGAAAGAAGTACCCCTGGCCCGCCGCGGCGCCAATGCCGTGGTCGACACGTTGCGTGAAGCGGAGTGTGGCGCCCTGCTCAATGCGGTGCCAGCAGGATTTCGCCGGATTGCCCTGGATCAGCGCGGCACGCAATGGACGACCCCGGAGCTGGCCGTGGCACTGGAAAACTGGATGCGCGAGGAGCGCGGCGTCTGCTTCCTGGTGGGCGGCCCGGACGGGCTGGCGGAGGATTGCCGGGCGCGGGCCGACAACCTGTGGTCGCTTGGCCGGCTGACGCTGCCGCACCCAATGGTGCGAGCGATCCTGGCCGAACAGCTCTACCGTGCCTGGACCATTACCCAGAACCATCCCTATCATCGGGAATGAACAGGATTCCGGCCAGTATCATCCTCGCTTCCGCTTCGCCACGCCGGCGGGAATTGTTGCGGCAGGTCGGTGTCGAATTCCGCGTGGTGGTGGCCGCGGTGGATGAAAGCGTGTTGCAGGACGAGGCGCCCGCCGCATATGTCGTGCGCGTGGCGCGTGACAAGGCGCTGGAGGTGCTGGCGCGGGAAAGCGACGGGTTGCCGGTACTTGGCGCCGATACCGCCGTGGTGCTGGACGGGCGCATCCTGGGTAAGCCCGGCGACCGTGCCGAGGCGCAGGCGATGTTGAGCAGCCTGTCGGGGCGGACGCACGAAGTCTACTCTGCGGCCGTGCTGGCCGCCGGCGCTCAGCCACCACGCGAGTGCCTCAACATCTCGCGGGTTACATTCGCGGAGCTCGATCGGGCCTGGATCGAGTCCTACTGTGACAGCGGCGACCCGATGGACAAGGCCGGGGCCTACGGGGTGCAGGGGCGGGCCGCGGAAAAGATCACCCGGATCGAGGGCAGTTTTTCCGGCGTGATGGGACTGCCCTTGTACGAGACCTGCCAATTGTTGCGTCAGGCCGAAGTGTTATTCTAGGTGCCCTTGAGCAAGTGGCCAATCGCGCGTGAGCGAAGAAATTCTCATCAACTCGACACCCTCGGAAAACAGGGTGGCGCTGGTCGAAAGCGGAATGCTGCAGGAAGTGTGGCTGGAGCGCGCCAGTCACACCGGTTACATCGGCAATATTTACAAGGGCGTCGTGTCCCGCGTTCTGCCCGGTTTGCAGGCCGCGTTTATCGACATCGGGCTGGACCGGACCGCTTTTCTGCACGCGCGGGACATGGTCCGCCACGATCCGGTGGCGACGGACGATGAGGCGCCCGCGGAACCTCTGATATCGAACCTGTTGCGCTCCGGGGACCAGCTTGTGGTGCAGGTGATCAAGGATCCCCTGGGCAGCAAGGGCGCCAGGCTGACCACCAATATCAGCATCCCCTCCCGGTTTCTCGTGTTGTTGCCGGACAGCGACGTGGTGGGCGTTTCGGCCCGTATTGAAGAAGAAGTTGAACGAAATCGACTGAAGGGCCTGGTGCAAATCCTGCGCGACGGCAGCCAGGGGCACGGGTACATCGTTCGCACCAACGCCGAGGGCGTTAATGATTTCGCCCTGTCCGCCGACATGGTGTACCTGGGTAAGGTCTGGCAGGCCATCAAGGAGCGCTCCGCGACGGCAAAACCTGCCACCTGCATCTTCGAGGACCTGTCGCTGCCTTTCAGGGCGCTCCGCGACCTGATGCACGAAGATGTGGACCGGGTGCGCATAGACTCGCAGGAAGTGCTTCAACAGGCCCGTGACTTTGCACGGCGCTTCGTGCCCGACTGGCTGGATCGCATAGAAGAGTACTCCGCAGAGCGCCCGATCTTCGATCTCTTCGGTGTCGAGGATGAGATCGAGAACGCCTTGCGTCCGACCGTGCCGCTGAAGTCCGGCGGCTATCTGGTATTCGACCAGACCGAGGCGATGACGACCATTGATGTCAATACCGGCGGTTACGTCGGGCATCGGAATCTCGAAGAGACCATTTACAAGACCAACCTCGAAGCTGCCCAGGCGATCGCGCGGCAATTGCGGCTGCGCAACCTCGGCGGCATCATCATTATCGATTTCATCGACATGTTGAACGAGGAACACCGGCGCCAGGTCATGCGCTCTCTCGAGCGGACTCTGGCGCGCGATCACGTCAAGACCGCGGTCAGTGAAATTTCCGCGCTGGGCCTGGTCGAAATGACGCGCAAGCGGACCACGGAAAGCCTGGAGCGCCGGTTGTGCGAGCCTTGCCCGCTGTGCGAGGGGCGGGGCACGGTCAAGAGCGCGGAAACGGTCTGCCTCGAGATCTTCCGTGAGATCATGCGGTCAAGCCGCCAGTTCGACGCCAGTAAATTGATGGTGCTGGCTTCCCCACAGGTCGTGGAACGTATCCTCGATGAACAATCCGTGACGGTGGCGGAACTGGAAGAGCTGATCGGCAAGTCGATACAGTTCCAACGGGAAGACCAGTACACGCCGGAGCAGTACGATGTCGTTCTGCTTTAATGTCGCCAGGCTGGAGAGATCAGTCTAGGACCATGACCGTTTTCCGAACCCTCTTGCGGCGTGCCAGGACCCTGCTCTGGACCGCGTTCTCGATCCTCATCATCCTGGCCGCGGTGCTGATGGGGATAGGGAAGCTCCTGATTCCCTACAGCGATCGTTACCAGCCGCATCTCGAGGCCTGGCTCTCGAAAGAATTCGGTCAGCCGGTCGTACTGGAGAGCTTCGAAGGGGAGTGGACCGGTTTCGGGCCACGCCTGTCACTGCGCGGTATGAAATTGCTGCCCAACGCGCCGGACCTGGCGGGCGCCCTGCAAGGGGTCGAGGCCGACGTGGTTATTGAATCGGCGGCACTGGACATCAGGCCTCTGAACCTGCTCCTGCCGGGCTTTCCGCTGTACAACTTTCGCGTCATCGGAGCGGATTTCGAGCTGTCGCGCGGCGCTGATGGCCAATTCAGGCTTTCGGGATTCGGCGTCAGCCGGCGTGGCTCGAACCAGCAAGGCTCGGCGCTGCAGGAGTTGGCCCGCGTGGGCGAGGTGGTGCTCCAGGATTCGAGCCTCACCTACCGCGACGAGAAAGACGGCATAAGCCTTGATTTCCGGGATATCAGCGGCCGCCTTCACCTCGAGGGGGACAAATTGGCCAGCGAGATTCGGGCGAACCTGTTCGACGACCGCAGTTCCTTGATCGTGGGCGAAGCCGAAGCCACGATCCTGATGTCCCTGGGGAACAGGCAGGAGGTGCTGGGCGTCGAGTGGCAGGGGACGGCCCGGGAACTCATGCTGGCCGCATTCCAGGCGCGACTGCCGCCCAGCCCGTTCCTGCCGCTGACGGGTTGGCTGAATGCCGAACTCTGGGGCTCCTGGTCTGCTGCCGAGGGCCACAGTGTGCAGGGCGTGACGGACCTGACAGACGCCCGCCTGGTCAACGACTACCAGGATCTGTGGCTGGACCGGATCAACACGCGCTTCCGCTGGCGTTTCCTTGGCAAGAAGCACTGGGAACTTCATTTAGCCGACTTTCTGTACGACGACGGCGACCAGCAATGGACTGCTCCACGTATTTCCATGGCACGGAATACCGCCGCGAATCTGGGTTTGTGGATCAGTGCCGACGAGCTTCCCCTGGGTGTTCCATTGCGCCTGACGCGCGATGTGATGTCGATATACGGGACGCCGTGGCCGGCGTTCCTGCCTGGCGCCGCCGCCGGCAAGGTCAGGGAGCTCGACCTGGTGCTGGATGCCGGTTGGCACATCGAACTGGCGCACGGTGACGTGGAACAGGGCGGTGTGGCCGATTGGGGAAGTTGGCCCGACCTGCAGGGCCTGGAGGGGCGCGTCGAACTGGGACGCAACACGGGACGGCTGGAATTGCGTGGAGACGAGGTGCTTATTCGCTGGCCCCGCATGTTTCGCGAGACGGTCTCGGTGACGGTTCCGGGCTGCGCGGTGGAGTTTGACTGGGGCCGCAGCTGGCAGGCAGGTATCAGCGGATGCGCGCTGGAGAACGCAGACCTGGCGGCCCGTGGTGAGGCCGTGATCAGCGGCAACGTGGGCAAACCCGCGATCGATCTGAATGTGCAGTTGACCCGGGGCAACGCGGGCCGGCTCGATCCCTATTGGCCGGAAGCGCTGATGAACGAAGGTGTCAAGGCCTGGCTGCGGCGGGGCCTGGTAGCCGGCGCCATCGAGAGTGGGCGCGTTTCGATACACGGCGACATGGATGACTGGCCATTCCGCGGGGGCGAGGGGCGCTTCGAGGCGATTGCGCAGGTCAGTCGCGGACGGATCGATTATCTCGAGGATTGGCCGGTGGCAAAGGACGTCAGCATGGCCGCCCGGTTTGTGAATGCCTCGATGGACCTGCGGGGAAAGGTCGGGGCAATTGGCGGCGCGGCGGTGCGGGAGGCGACGGCCAGGATTGCCGATTTTGGCACGCCCGAACTGATCATCGATTACGCGGCGGACAGCCAGCTGCCGACGCTGCTGGGTTTTCTCCAGCAGACACCTCTGCGGGAACAGGTCGGCACCGATCTCTCGCGGTTCGAGTTCGCGGGTCCGGCCATTACCCGGGGGCGCGTGACGCTGCCGTTTGATCGGCTCGAGCAGGGCCTGTCGGTGGACGGCACGGTGCGGCTGTCCGAAGGACGGTTCGCCGATCCCGCCCTGGACATTCTGATCAGCCAGATCGACGGGCAGCTGGACTACAGCGAACGGGGCTTCACCGCAGAGGCGCTCGACGCCGAGTACCGGGGCCGACCTGCGCGCCTGGACCTGGTGGCGGATGCGGACAGTGGAGAGAGCTTTCGCGCCGAGCTCACGGGCGTGTTCGGTCTTGCCGACGTCATTCCGGCCTTTCTTCTCGACGATCTGGGCCAGCTGGCGCAATCGCCCGGGGATTGCCCGTGGCGTGTCTCCGTGAGCGTGGCGCGGGGCGCTGATGGCGAACAGGGCCAGGTGCTGCTGGGTGCGGTGTCGGAACTCGATGGGGTGGAACTCGAGCTGCCGGCTCCGCTCGCCAAGTCCGCTGAAGAACGCTGGCCGCTGAGCCTGAGTTATCCGCTCAGCGGGTCCCAGCGCGTTCTGCAACTGGAACTGGGTGACCTTCTCGCGATGTATTTCGATCTGCCGGCGGACGCCACGGGGCCGCGCAGCGCGGTCTTGCGGCTGGGTGGCGGCAGGGCGGACCTGCCACAGCCGGGCTTGATCCGTATCGAGGGCACGGCCATCGACCTGGACCTCGACGGTTGGCTGGACATCGTTCTCGACGAGGTCGCGCGCGGCAGCAGTATGGGCGGATTGGCTCTGGAACCAAGCGAGCTCGCGATTCGGCAATTGAGGTTTCTCGACCGTCTTTACGGTGATGTCGGTATCCGCTTCAGCGTCGAGGAGTCCGAGGTGCGGGCGGAGTTTGCCGGCGCGGACCTTGACGGAAAGGTACGCTTCACTGCCGGGCCCTCGGGGTCCAACAGCCTGTCCGCGGAGTTTGAGCGACTGGTGTTGGGTGCGCCTGTTTCAACGGGCGTCGAGATGGACACCAACCCGGCCGAATTGCCGGCCGTGCACCTCTACGCACACTCGTTTCGCTACGGCGACATCGAATTGGGCGAGACGCGCATTGAGGCTTTCCCGGTCGCGAATGGGTTTCATTTCGACAAGATCGATGCCTCGTCGGAACGTCTGAAATTGCAGGCCACTGGGGACTGGCTGCTGGACGAACAGGGTCAGCGCTCGGATTTCGACATCCACGTGGCTTCCGAGTCGCTCGGCGATTTTCTGGAGTCCATGGCCATCGCCTCGCCGATCCAGGGCGGTCAGACGCTGGTCAATTTCAATGCGTGGTGGCCGGGCGGCCCGGCTGCGTTCGCGCTGTCCCGGCTCAACGGCCAGGTTGAATTCAGCGTGGTGGGCGGCAATATAACCAACGCAAGCGCGGGCACGGGCCGCCTGCTGGGACTGCTCAGCGTGCAGGCGCTGCCCAAGCGGCTGGCGCTCGATTTTCGTGATGTTTTTGACTCCGGGTTCTCGTTCGACGAGGCGAGCGGAACGTTCGAAATGAAGAATGGGACGGCGACCACGGACAATGTCATGCTGCGGTCGTCCTCGGCGAATATCAGCGTGACCGGGAGCACGAATCTGGTGGCCAGGGAGTATGACCAGTTGCTGACGATCAGGCCGGGTGTCGGCAATACGCTGCCCATCATCGGTGCACTGGCGGCCGGCCCTGGCGGCGCGGCGGCGGGGCTCGCACTCCAGGGCCTGCTGCAGGAGCCACTGGCGGAAGCGACCCAGGTCCGGTACGCGGTGACCGGAAGCTGGGAAGAACCGGTGTTCGAAGCGGTCGAAGTCGAGCGGCAGGGCGGCTGACGGAGAGTTCAAACAGGGAATACCTGATGCAAAAGGACAGGGACGAACGATGAGTGACACCATCCAATTGGCGGAGCGGCAACTGCTGGCCCCGGGCGGCCTGGAGCGGTCCGATATCGAGCGCGTGCTGGGCACGCTGATGGGTCCGGCGGTCGATTCGGGGGACCTTTACTTTCAGTCGCTGTCACACGAATCCTGGGTGCTCGAAGACGGCCTGGTCCGCAGCGGAACCCATGCCGCGGAGCAGGGTGTTGGCATTCGCGCGATTTCCGGAGAAAAAACCGGGTTTGCCTATGCCGACGAGATTGTCCTGCCCTCCCTGCTGCAGGCTTCCGGCGCCGCAAGAGCCATCGCGCGCCAGGGCCAGCAGGGCCAGGTACAGGCCTGGCGGCGCCAGAGTCCGGTGCCGCTTTACGGCGCGGACGACCCCATGGCCGCCCTGGATGCCGCAGCCAAGGTCGACCTGCTGCGGCAGGTGGACGCCTATGCGCGGTCGCGCGATTCCCGCGTCAGCCAGGTGATCGTCAACCTGGCCGCGACCCACGAAACCATCCTGGTAGCCTCCACGGACGGCACGCTGGCGGCCGACGTACGGCCCCTGGTCCGGCTGAACGTGAGCGTCATCGCTGAGCAAAACGGGCGGCGTGAGCAGGGCAGCGACGGCGGGGGCGGCCGTTTCAGCTATCTCGAGTTGCTGGAGGGCGACACCTGGCGCCACATGGCCGACGAGGCGGTGCGGCAGGCGCTGGTCAACCTGGAGGCGGTTGCGGCCCCCGCCGGGACGATGACGGTCGTGTTGGGCCCCGGCTGGCCCGGCGTCTTGTTGCACGAGGCCGTAGGTCACGGCCTGGAAGGTGACTTCAATCGCAAGGGTACATCGGCCTTCAGCGGCCGCATGGGCGAGAAAGTGGCTGCAGACTGCGTCACGGTGGTCGATGACGGCACCATTGCACGCCGCCGCGGCTCCCTGACGGTTGACGACGAGGGTACGCCGACCCGGCGTAACGTGCTGATCGAAAACGGGGTGCTTTGCGCTTATTTGCAGGACAAGCTCAACGCGGGACTGATGAACGTGCAGCCGACCGGTAACGGCCGGCGAGAATCGTTCGCCCACCTGCCGATGCCCCGCATGACCAACACCTTCATGCTGCCGGGTGAGCATGATCCGGCCGAGATCATCGCTTCGGTCGAGCGGGGACTGTACGCAGTCAACTTTGCCGGCGGACAGGTGGATATCACTTCCGGACGCTTCGTGTTTTCCGCAAGCGAGGCATACCTCATCGAGAACGGCCGGGTGACACGGCCGGTGCGCGGTGCGACGCTGATCGGCAACGGTCCGGAAGCCATGACCCGGGTATCGATGGTCGGCACCGACCTGCAGCTGGACGCCGGCATCGGGGTATGCGGCAAGGATGGTCAGAGCGTGCCGGTGGGGGTAGGCCAGCCGACGCTTCGTATAGACGGTCTGACCGTCGGTGGAACCGAGGGTTAGCCTGCAGTCCGCAGCGGCGTGCCCGGGAATCCTGTGCCGCTTCAGGTCCGGTTAACGGCTTGCCGCGGCAACGGCTCGGCTTCGTCCATTTCGCGCAGCAGGCGAAACAGCTGGCGGGCGGCGGCCGGCGGTTTGTCCCGGCTGGCCTCGGTCCGGGCCTGGCGGATGTACTGCCGGATCGCCTGTACGTCCGCATTGTGTCGTTCCTGCACCAGTTCGCCGACCGCAACGTCGCCGGATTCGATGAGGTGGTCGCGCCAGGCTTCGGCCCGGTGCTGCCGCGCCGTAAGCTGCAGGGCGTCGCCCTCGAGCGCTTCGAGGGCCAGAATAATGGGTTCGGGATCGCTGCGCCGGAGCAGTTTGGCCACGAATTGGAGTTGGCGTTTGCGGGCCCCGTGGGAACGGATGCGACGCGCCTCGTCGATCGCGGCCCGCAGGGATTCGTCCAGTGGAACCCGGGCGAGGCGGGAGGCGTTCATGGCAATGAGATCCCTGGCCAGTGATTTGAGTTCGAGCGCATCCCGGCGGCGCTGGCTCTTGCTGATCACTTCGATCGTTTCAGTAAAATTGTCCTTGCTTTCTGGCATGTTCTTTACCAAGATTTCCGATCAAGAAGGGGTAGTTTGATGTCTGATGCAGCCATGGTAGCGCAGTCCACTCTGGACCGCGAAGCGGAACTCGACGCACTCGAAGGCCGCGTCCGCGATGCCTTGCGCCTGGCCCGCCGGGCTGGCGCTTCGGCGGCCGAGGTCACCGCTCACAGCAGCCAGGGTCTGTCCGTCAATGTGCGTCTCGGTGAAGTCGAAACGCTGGAGCACATGCGGGACCGGGGCATCGGTGTCACGGTATTCATGGGCCACCGCAAGGGCAGCGCCAGCAGCGCCGATCTGCGCGTGCAGTCGATCGAAGATTGCGTCCGGCATGCGGCGGACATCGCGCGGTTCACGCAGGAGGATTCCTGCAGCGGACTGGCGGATCCGGACTTGCTGGCGCAGACGTTTCCGGATCTCGACCTGTGGCACCCGGCTGCGCTGGACGCCGAGGCTGCCATCGCGCGGGCGCTGCGTTGCGAGGACGCGGGCCGCAGCGACGAGCGCATCCGCAATTCCGAGGGTGCTGCTTTCGACGCGGGCCTGGGCCTCGCCGTCTATGGCAATTCGAACGGTTTCATCGGTCGCAGTGCGGGTACGCAATACGGACAGTCCTGCGTTCTGCTGGCCGGCGAGGGGGACGGCATGCAGCGCGACTACAGCTTCGACAGCCGCCGCCGTCTCGACGACCTGGAGGCTCCGGAGGAGACCGGCCGCGAGGCGGCACGCCGCACCGTGCGGCGGCTCGGCGCCCGGCGGCTGAAAACCGGGAAAATGCCCGTGTTGCTCGCCCCCGAAGTCGCCAAGAGCATGCTGGGACACCTGGTTGGCGCCATCTCGGGGTCCGCGCTGTACCGCAATGCCTCGTTCCTGCGCGATCAGGCCGGCCAGCAGCTTTTTCCCGGGTGGGTGAACCTCGAAGAGCGGCCCCACCTGCCGCGCGGCGCGCACAGCGCGGTGTTTGACAGCGAAGGCGTGGCGACGCGCCGCCGGCATATCGTCGAAGCGGGGACGCTCACGGGCTACGTGCTCTCTTCCTATTCCGCGCGCCGCCTGGGACTGACCACGACGGGCAACGCGGGTGGTACGCGTAACCTGCGACTCGAGCCGGGCGGCAGCGACAGCGCGGATCTTGCGCATGACATGCAAAGCGGCCTCCTGGTCACCGAGGTCATGGGCCAGGGCGTGAACCTGGTGACCGGCGATTATTCGCGCGGCGCCACCGGTTTTCGCATCGAGGGCGGAGCGATCGCTTATCCGGTGGAGGAGGTTACGATCGCCGGCAACCTGCGCGACATGTTTCGAAACCTGTCAGCCGCTGGATCCGACATCGACACGCGCGGCAACATTCATTGTGGGCATGTACTGATCAGTACAATGATGGTCGCTGGCTCGTAAGCGTGTTCAAGCTCGCGCGCATCGTGCTCCTGCTGAGCATCCTGTTCGTCATCGTGGTGGGTACCTGGATGACGGAGAAACGCATGGCGGCGTGGGAAAGGCCCATTTTGGTAACGGTCTACCCGGTGGCCGCGGATGACCGGCCGTCCACACTGGAATTTGCACGCGGAATCGAGGCTGACTCGTTCGATGCAGTCAACCGGTTTTTCGAGACCCAGTCGCTACCTTACGGCTTTTCCGTAACCCCTGCCTTTCGATTCCAGGTCGCGGAAGCATCCACGGAACGGCCTCCGCAGATACCTGAGCAATTCAACACGGCCGCCATCGCGTGGTGGAGCCTGAAGATGCGCTGGTGGACCTGGAAGCAAACCTTGACCGACGGATTGATCACGGCGGACATCCAGATGGTCATGATGTTGCACAACCTGAATGGCAGCGCCGAAATGGGCATCTCGGTGGGCATGCGCAAGGGCCGATACGGCATCGTCAAGGGCTATGCCAGGAACTCCAGGAAACAGACCAATCTCGTGGTTTTTACGCACGAGTTGCTGCACGTGCTCGGCGCGACCGACAAGTATGTGCTCTCGACCGGGGACCCGATCTTTCCGCATGGATTTGCCGACCCGGACCAGCGCCCGCTGTTCCCGCAGACGCGGGCGGAAATCATGGGCGGCGCCATTCCCATCAGTACGGTCTCGTTCTCGATGCCGGATTCCCTGGAGCAATGCAAAATCGGTCGCCTGACAGCCCAGGAGATCGGTTTTTTCGACAAGTTGAATAGTTACTAGGCTCGTCCGGCCGGGCCGGCCTGAACCGGAGAATTGGCGCCTGGCGGGCTGCAGCACTGCTTGTATGATGCGTGTCATTTACCACCCGGTCGCGGCTTGAGATATTCACGCCTGGTCGGTATCCTACGGCCCGCCTGTTGCCGACCCCGCAAGGACCCGAAATGCGTAAAATCCTGCTCGCTGGAAACTGGAAGATGCACGGCTCGAAGGCCATGGTCAGCGCGCTGCTGGAGGGCCTGCTGGCGGCGCCTCGCCGGGAAACGCCCGACATGGTGGTGTTCCCGCCCTTTCCCTACCTGGCGCAGGCGCAGTCTCTGCTGGCTGGCAGCCCGATCGCCTGGGGCGCGCAAACCCTCAGCCCGGAGGCGCAGGGCGCGCATACCGGTGAAGTGTCGGCGTCCATGCTGCTTGATTTGGGCTGTCGTTACGTCCTGGTCGGTCATTCCGAGCGGCGTACCCTGTACGGGGAAAACGACGCAGACGTGGCGGCGCGGTACGCGGCGGCGCTCGCGGCCGGTCTCGAACCGATCCTTTGCGTCGGCGAAACCCTGCAGGAGCGCGAGGAGGAGCGAACCGAGGCGGTGGTGGAGCGGCAATTGGAAGCCGTCCTGGACCGCTGCGGCGTGGAGGGCTTCGAGCGGGGCGCGGTTGCCTATGAGCCGGTCTGGGCCATTGGCACCGGCCGGACGGCCACGCCGGACCAGGCGCAGGCGGTGCATGCGTTCATCCGTGGCAAAGTTGCTTACCGCAATGATATAATCGCGGGTCAACTACGTATTTTGTACGGCGGCAGTGTGAATGGGTCCAATGCCGCCGATTTATTTGCCCGGGAAGATATCGACGGCGGGTTGGTGGGGGGTGCTTCGCTGAAGGCGGAGGACTTCCTCGCGATACGCGATGCCGTAACCTGATACGCCCAACAAACGGAATCGAACATGCAGGTACTCAACATATTCCACGTGCTGATCGCGATAGCCTTGATCGCCTTCGTGCTGATCCAGCGCGGGCAGGGCGCCACAGCCGGCGCCGCCTTTGGCAGCGGCGCTTCGGGCACCGTGTTCGGCGCTCGCGGCGCAGGCAACTTCCTTACCCGCTCCACCTGGGTGCTGGCGGCTTTGTTTTGCGCCATCAGCCTGACCATGGCCGTGATGGTTTCGCGGATCATGACGGAATCGCCTGCCGCGGACCTGGGCGTGGTCACCGCAGTCGAGCCGGCCGTACCGGAAGAGACCGGGCAGAGCGCGCAGGAACTGTCGCTGAGTTCGGACGAGACGGGGCCGGCCGACATGCCCGTGTTCGAACCGGCGGACGATATGCCCGCGGTTGGCACCGGGTCGGAAGAAGCCGTCGATCGCGCGATTGGCGAGGACTTGCCGTCCGCCGAGGGCGATGATCAGCCAACTGCAGACGACAGCTGAGACTCCGTGAGGGGCGTAGCCCAAGTGGTGGAATTGGTAGACACGCTATCTTGAGGGGGTAGTGGCGAAAGCCGTGCCGGTTCGAGTCCGGCCTTGGGCACCATTGAAAACCGAGCGGTGTTGACGCACCGCGCAGAAGAGAGACGAACATGCTCGCAGAATATTTTCCGGTTCTGATCTTTCTCGTGGTATCGGGGGCGCTGGGTGTCGTACTGCTCGCCACCGGCGGAATACTCGGTAAGTTGCTCGGTGAAAGCGCGCCCGACAGCGAGAAAAACTCGCCCTACGAGTGTGGCTTCGAGGCCTTCGAAGACACGCGATCGAAATTCGATGTTCGCTACTACCTCGTGGCGATCCTGTTCATCATCTTCGACCTCGAAATCGCCTTTTTCATCCCCTGGGCCCTGGTGCTGGACAAACTGGGGGTCTTCGGCCTGATCGCCATGACGATATTCGTCGTCGAACTGGTGATCGGGTTCTTCTTTATCTGGAAGAAAGGAGCCCTGGAATGGGAATGAACAATCCCGTCCCGCTGCAGACGGTCGATGACATTCTGCGCCCGGATGCCAATGCCAACCCCTTGCTCGACCGCGGCATGGTCACGACCTCACTCGATGCCCTGCTGAACTGGGCGCGTACCGGCTCGATGTGGCCCATGACCTTCGGACTGGCCTGCTGCGCGGTGGAAATGATGCAGGCGGGGGCCGCGCGCTATGACCTCGATCGCTTCGGCGTCGTATTCCGGCCCAGTCCCCGGCAGTCGGACGTGATGATCGTGGCCGGCACCCTCACCAACAAGATGGCGCCCGCGCTGCGCAAAGTTTACGATCAGATGCCGAACCCGAAATGGGTCATTTCCATGGGTTCCTGCGCCAACGGCGGCGGCTACTACCATTATGCGTACTCGGTCACGCGCGGCTGCGACCGGGTCGTTCCCGTCGATGTCTACGTGCCGGGTTGCCCCCCAACCGCCGAAGCATTGATTTACGGCATCCTGCAACTGCAGGCCAAGATCCGCCGCGAAACGACGATTGCCAGGTAATTCCATGAACGAACAGACAAAAATCCTGGCGGAGGCGTTGCATCAGCGCTTCGGCGACCGGGTGTCGATCCGCCCTTCACCGGCCGGTATCCTGACGCTGGACATGGACGTGAGCGCCTGGCTGGAGGTCTGCCGTGCGTTGCACGTCGAAGAGGAATTCGCGTTCGAACAGCTGACCGATTTGTGCGGCGTCGATTACCTGAGTTACGGGCAGTCGGAGTGGGAGACGACCGATGCCACCGACACCGGCTTCGGGCGGGGCGTGGATGCGCTCGGACCTGGCCGCTTCGACTGGGCCAACCGGCCGGAGGCGGCTGATATCCAGCAGCGATTCGGCGTGGTTGCGCACTTGCTCTCGTTTCGCCACAACTGGCGTGTGAGGGTGCGCTGCTTTGCGCCGGATGAAGGCATGCCGATCGTGCCTTCGCTGGTGGAAATCTGGAAGTCTGCGAACTGGTACGAGCGGGAAGCCTTCGACCTCTTTGGGATCGTGTTTGAAGGGCATCCGGACCTGCGCCGGATCATGACCGATTATGGATTTACCGGCCACCCCTTCCGCAAGGATTTTCCGCTGATCGGCAATGTCGCCGTGCGCTACGACGACGAAAAGAAGCGCGTGGTCTACGAACCGGTGGAGATCGAGCCGCGCGTAGGGGTGCCGCGCGTGATTCGCGCTGATTCCCGTTACAAGACCGACGACCTGGACCGGGCCGCGGACTCCAGGGCCGAGCAGTTGGCTGCCGGCGTCCCGGCCGCCGCGCAGGAAGACGATGATGGCTGAAATACGGAACTACACGATGAATTTCGGTCCGCAGCACCCGGCGGCGCATGGTGTGCTGCGACTGGTGCTGGAGATGGACGGCGAGACCGTGGTGCGGGCCGACCCGCACATTGGCTTGCTGCACCGCGCCACCGAAAAACTGGCCGAGAGCAAGCCGTATAACCAGTCGGTCGGGTACCTCGACCGCATGGACTACATGTCGATGATGTGCAACGAGCACGCCTACGTGCGCGCCATCGAAGATTTGCTGGGCATCGAGCCACCGCCGCGGGCCCAGTGGATTCGCACGATGTTCGACGAGATCACCCGGTTC
>Ga0316194_10001960_pt1 | contig 14369 bp, 12 predicted proteins | sample CroRivsedime1_MG_FD_204936 | JGI IMG/M metagenome (GOLD analysis project Ga0316194, IMG submission 204936) | Coastal sediment microbial communities from Maine, United States - Cross River sediment 1 | ecosystem: Environmental > Aquatic > Marine > Coastal > Sediment | place: USA: Maine...
AGCACATCAATATACAACGAATCAGCTAAGTCCCTGCGAACGACCCGCTATCGTGTCGCTACACGACGTGCTGCACATTGGGGTCCGGTTTGCTTATACACCCTATGATACCCCCGTCTAGCGGAGCAGATTGTCGAAGACCAATTATTTTCTCGTCAGTAATTCGATTCGCTGGGCAATCTGATCGCGCCGCCGTTTGCGTGAGATCTCGGGGAACATCGGCGATTCCCAGCTGTGATAGCAAACGAACAGCATGGTACGCATTTCCAGGTCCTCTCCTTTGAAACCCAGTTCGGAAAATGCCTTGCGGACATAGTTAAGTCGAAGTCGGTTAACCTTTTTTACGGCCCTGGCTGCCCCCGCGTCCCGCAACGCCCACTGACGGATGGCCATGTCGTAACACGCGAGTTCATAATCGATAATCATCTCGGCGGTCCTGATGAGCCTGCTTTTCGGCTTGAGCGCTAGCATTTCAGGATTCGCGGTAAGTACCTCCGTGAGTTCCTGCGTCCAGTAATCCAGAAGCTGGCGTAACAAGTCATCGCGGTTTTTGAAGTGCCAGTAGAAGCCCGCCTTGGCGATGCCGAGCTTTTTGGCGAGCCCCTCTACGGTGAGTGCGGCCACACCCGCTTCGGTCAGGGCCTGCAGGCCCGTTTCGAGCCATTCGGCCTTGGAAATACCGCGACGACCTTTTTTCTTGCTCATGCCTGCATAATACCTAAGGACAAAGGTTTTATTACTATACGCGTACGTCTAGATTATTCCATGCAACTGAACTATGCTTGCGAGACTCCAGGTGGAGGGGTGTGGACGTTTCCGACCTAAATAAGAAGGAGGAGAACCCATGAAAAAGTCGGGTATGCTGATTGTCACGGTTTTTACCTTCGGGCTTGTCGCCGGGCTGACGCTCGACAATTATGGTGACATGGTGGTCTCGCCCGTCGCGGCAAAAACTGCGCCGGACAAACCCAAGGTATCTCCCGTCGAACCGCGGGACCGGGACTTTTACGCACCCAACAGCGAGAAACTCGCGCCCGACGAGATGCGGGTGATCGCTTGCGGCACTGGGATGCCGACGCCACGCCCGGCGCAGGCCGCGGCCTGTTTCCTGGTCGAACTTGGCAATGGCGAAAAGTTCCTCTTTGATATCGGGGACGGCTCGGTCGAGCGCCTGTTCGGCCTGCAAATTCCCACCGCCTTCCTGGATAAAGTGTTTATCGGGCACTTGCACGGTGACCACTTCGGCGGGATCGGTGCGCTCTATGTGGCCGGCGGAATTGCCGGGCGCTTTTCACCGCTGCGGATATGGGGACCGAGCGGATCCAAACCCGAGCTTGGTACCAAGGCGGCAATCGAAGCCATGGAGAAAATGTACGCCTGGGATCTGGCAGGGCGCCTGGGTCAGACCGACGTTCGCGGCTTCGCAACCGAGGTGACCGAATTCGATTACAAAAAAGTACAGGTCGTCTATGAGGAAAATGGCGTCAAGATCACCGCGTTTCCGGCCATCCATGCGATCGATGGTTCAGTCAGCTACCGACTGGACTGGAATGGCCTGTCGTTCGTCTTCTCCAGCGATACCTACCCGAACAAGTGGTTCGTGGAATACGCCAAGGATGCGGACCTTGTCGTTCATGAATGTTTTATCGCCGTCCCGGACCTCGTTGCCAAGTACGGGCTGACCCCTGAGGCCGCACTTCAGGTCGGCACGCAGATTCACACCGCGCCCGAAGCCTTCGGCAAGATCATGAGCCTGGTCAAGCCGCGTCAGGCTGTGGCCTATCATTTCTGGAATGGGCCCGACTCGACCCCGGCCGTTCTGGAGCGGATTCGCAAGACCTATGACGGGCCCCTCAGCCTCGCCGAGGACTACATGGTCTGGAATGTCACCAGGGACGGCATCCGCGAACGCATGGCCGTGATTAACCATTACAGCTGGAACCCGCCGGCGGCCTATCCGCCTGAGCCCGTGAAGGCCGAGGATCGCGTCGGCTATTCGCCTGAGATCGCAGCCGGGCGTTACGACGTGGACGATGTGCTCAAACCCGTTTATGAAGAAGCTGAAAAGGCGCTGGGCAGGAAGTTTGAGTATCCGGCGAACTAGATAATAAGGGGCGGTGACGAAAGAGAATAATCGTGATTTGTCACCGACCCCTTTTCTGCCCTGTTTAACGTCACATGCGTGGAGAACGCCCAATGCAAACCAGGATTCTCAAACTTCTTATGGTGGTGTTTTGTTCAAGCTTGTTGAGTGCCACGGCACAGGCCAAACCGGACGACGTGGATGGCGTCAACGTGCCATCCGGGCGTATCCCGCAAGCGATCAAGGACAACAAGTATCCACGTACCTACTACCCGAATACGGAAAAACTCGCCACGGATGAAATGCGCATCACGGCACTGGGAACCGGTATGCCGAATCAATCACCGAGTAACGTTGCAGCGTCATTTCTGGTCGAACTCGGCAACGGTGAATCTTTCCTGTTCGACCTGGGTAGCGGCGCCACCGACCGGCTTGCCGGGCTGGAGCCTGACTATTCCAAACTGGATAAGGTGTTTGCGAGCCATCTGCATACCGATCATGTGGGCGATATCGCGTCTCTCTGGGTCAGTGGCTGGATCAACGGTCGCTACACGCCGTTAAACGTTTACGGACCGTCTGGATCGTCTCCTGAACTTGGCATCAAGGCGCACATCGATCATATACGGGAGGCTTGGACCTGGGATGTGACCTCGCGGGCGGGCACCTTGCCCAATGCCGGTGGCGAAATCGTTGCGCACGAATTTGATTTTTCCAAGACCGCGGTCATCTATGACAAGAGCGGTGTGAAAGTGACAGCGTTTCCGGCCATCCACATTCGCGATGGTTCCGTCAGCTATCGCCTCGACTGGAACGGGCTGAGTTTTGTCTTCGGTGGCGACAGTGTGCCAAACAAATGGTTTGCCAAGGAAGCCAAAGGTGCGGATGTGGTGGTCCATGAGTGTTTTTTCACCCCGGAGCAGTGGATGAAGATCGCAGGCTTCCCTTATAAACAAGCCTATTGGGTCACGTCACAGATTCACACACCACCGGAAGCCTTTGGAAAGCTTATGTCGATGGTGGAGCCGCGCATGGCCGTTGCATACCACTACTGGAACCACCGCGACGTTGAGCTCGAACTATTCGAAGGGGTACGCAGGACCTACGACGGCCCCTTAACTATGTCGGATGACTTGACCGTGCTGAATGTAACCAAGGACCACATTGAAGTGCGAGAAGTCACCTTCAACCATGATTCCTGGCCCATGGGCACCAGTAAAGAGTGGGATACCGCACCGCGTGGCGAACCGGCCACCGGCTTAAGCTCGGACTGGCTGCTGAAAGGAAAGTTGGAAGGCATGGTGCCTGAACCAACGCAACCGATCGATTAATAGCAACTATTGGTGCAGCTGACGATACAGGGTACCAAGTACGCCAGGAACGACGAGCTAAATTAGAGCGGATTGGAGGATAGAGTGCTGTCGTTTGAATCCGGAGCTCCCCTGACACGACAAGAAGAGATCGCTGAGTGTGCCCATGATTGTCGGATCTGAAGAGGATGTCGCGACAAATGTGGTTGCGAGGTTGCGCATTGCTCTGGCCCAGAGAACTGGCAGCCAGCTATTTATCGAGGACGCGGCCAGCTCGCTCGGCCTCAGTGTGCACACCCTTCAGCGACGCCTAGCCGAGGCCGGTCGGATCACAAGACCCACTACAGGGGTATCATCCAGTGGCCGCAGGTGTGGAATAAAGATGGTGCGGCTGGTCAGCGCTTCGGCGTCCAATAGAATTTGCTGGAGAAAAGAAAATGCGTTTACAACCCATCACTGCGGCACCGGCATTGATCGCGTCTGTTTTGCTGATATCAATGCAATCCGTCCAGGCTGCAGGCTTTTATATCTCCGAGATCGGCACCCCTGGCAGCCTGGGCACAGCGGGTGTGGCCAACCCGGTCAATACCAAGACACCTGACGCCTCGTGGACCAACCCGGCCGGTATGACAGGTGTACAACAGGACCAGATTATGGCCGGTATGCAATTGCTGATACCGAAGATCGAGTTCGATTCCGACATTGCCGAGGCGGGCGGGAGCGAGGGCGGTAACGCCGGCAACATCGCCGCGATTCCGTCGTTTTTCATGGTCAGAAAGCTGTCCGACCGCGTACGCCTCGGTTTTTCGTTGGTGGCGCCGCAGGGCGGTGCCATGAACTTCGGCGATGATTTCGTCGGCCGCTACGGCGCCAGCAAGGTTGCATTGGCTGCGATCGGGGGCTCGCCGTCGCTGGCCTACAAGGTGAATGACCGCCTCTCCGTGGGTGCCGGTGTGTCTATTATCTATACCCAGTTCGAGGAAACCATTGCCATCAACCAGAGTGCACTGGTGCCGGGGCCGGCTACACTGCCGGACGGCAAGGTCAAGATCGACAATATGAAGGATCTCGGTTACCAGCCGTTTGCCGGTGTGACCTATGAGCTGTCGGATCGCTTGTTGTTCGGTGTCGTCTACCGCGCTGAAATGGACGTCAACCTGGACGGCGATCTGAATTTCCGCAATCTGGCGTTCCCGACACCGCCTGCCAATGACGTGGAACTGGAGTGGGATAATCCGCAGCTGGTCAAGGCCGGTCTGCGCTATGAGTTATCCCCGGGTAAGCAATTGGCCTTCAGTGCCGGCTGGGAAGACTGGTCTGAATTCAGCAAGAATCAGCTGGCGATTACCGGCGGGCAGCTCAACCCGGTAGCCGTGCTCGACCGCAATTTTCGTGACACCTGGAATGCGGGTGTGGCCTATATCGATCTCAGCAGCAAAACGCACGGCTACTCGCTCGGCTTTTCCTACGACAGTTCGCCGGTGCGAAACCGGGATCGCACCATCGATCTGCCGTTTGACGAGACCTACAAGCTGTCTGCAGCGTACGGCTGGCGTGGCCGTAAGCAACTGGATTTCGCCATTGGTGGAACCCTGATGTATTTCGGTAAAGGCAAGGTCGACCAGGTTGCCCAGGGTGTGCGCTTCAAGGGCGAGTTTGATGCCAACATTGCCCTTTTCCTGGGTGGCACCGTGCGTTACCTTTTCTGACCGCGGACTGCGGTATCATGAAATAATGTGCCGGTTCTTCCGTTTATTGCTCATTCTGTTGCTGTGCAGTTCGCCGGTCCGTGCCGACTGGATCAACCTGACCGGCGCAGAGACGTCGCCGAATATCGCTGAAATCTATTTTCGCGATGATCATGTCCAACTGGTCCTTGAAGCCTATGTGGGGGATCTGGAAACCTTCGAGGCATTGATTCCCGATGACTGGTTGAAAGACAGTGCCGGTGAACGGCCGGCGCTCGAAGAACGCCTCAAACGATTTGCGACCCATACCTTTCAGGTGGTGACCGATCGCGGTCAGCATCTGCCTGCCCAACTCATCAAGGCCGAACCAAGGCTGCGAACAGACCGGCAGTCACCCTTTGCCGGCATGATCAATCCCTATACCCGCCAGCCCGTTCCCGCGGTGCCGGCGGACAAGCGCGTGCTTTATGCCGAGATCGTTTATCCGTTTCAGGGGAAACCGAAACAACTGACCATGATCCCGCCGCTGGATGAGGAAGGACGGGCGGCCGTCACCATCGGTTTCATCACTTATCACAAGTCGGTGCCAGTCATTGATTTCCGTTACCTGGGAGCACCGGCTATGCTCAATCTCGACTGGAAAGATCCCTGGTATTCGAAATTCGATAACCCGAATCTTAAACGACACCATAAATCGGCACTGATGTCTTTTCTGTATGTCGAACCCTATGAAGTCCGCCACGAGATTCTTACCCGGGTCAAGGATCTGGAAACCTGGATGGACCTGGGGCTGCGCGGTGATGCATACATCGAGGTGGATGAACTGGAACCACTCAAGCAGCGCATCGGGGACTTTTTACTGACCAGAAATCCGGTCCTGGTCGATGGTAGAGCGCTCAAGCCGATCCTGGACCGCAGTAATTATGTCAAAGTCGCGCTGACGGGTATCCAGCTGGTCGAGAAGCCGGAACGCCTGGAGATTTCGACGGCCATCGTCGGCGTCATTATCGCCTACCTGACCGACGGTATGCCGCAACAGGTGACGGTGGACTGGGACCTGTTCACCGATCAGATTCAGCAAGTCCCGGCAACCGCCACGGACCCGGCCGGGCCGCTGCCGTCCTTCGTGAGTCCGGATGATAACGTCCTGACCTGGACCAACTTCCTCAAAAACTACCAGATGCCAACTGTCCGTCAGGTGGCGGTGGCCGATACCCTGGGTGACGTGAAGATACCGCTGGGTTCAATACTCTTTGCAGCTGCGATACTGCCCGTTGGCTGGCGACTCCGAACAGCCAGACGGGTAGGCAAGCCGTTTGTGTTACCGTCTGTCGTGATTCTCGTGCTGTTGGGCGGCGCCCTGCTGTCGTATCCCTACACGCAGGTCAGCATCGCCAAACCGGTACTGATGGCGGGTGATCTGAATGACGAGCAGGCGCAGCAGCTGTTGCAGGCACTGCTGAAGAATGTCTATCGGGCCTTTGATTTTCGCGACGAAAGCGATGTCTACGATAAACTCGCCCTGAGTGTGGAGGGTGACCTGCTGACCGATATCTATCTGCAGAATCGTAAATCGTTTGCGGTGCGGAGGGCCGGTGGCGCGCAGGCCAAGGTACAAGACGTCGATATTCAACATGCGCGGGCCGAGCGGCAGGCGGGCGATACCCCGACCTATGCCATCCGCGGGCAGTGGACGGCCACCGGTACGGTGGGTCACTGGGGACATGTGCATACACGGAAGAACCAGTATGATGCGATTGTCACCGTGAAAGCCGATCAGGGTGACTGGAAAATATCAGGCTTGGAGCTGTTGGAAGAACAGCGTATTGATCCGGCGGCGCGTGGTGCAGCGGCAGTGCGGTGAGACATTGCGAGAAACGGGGTGCACTAAAGGATACCCTCCGGTAACCAAGCAATATCTAAAATGATCAGTATCGAGTCGCTACACTTCGCTTATCCGCAAGACGGGTTCAAGCTGCAGATACCTGCGTTTTCCGTCCCGGTGGGAGAGAAGCTCGCGGTTATCGGTCCGAGCGGTTCAGGTAAGACCACGCTACTCAACCTGATTGCGGGAATAAGCCAGCCTCTAAGCGGCCGTATTCAGATCGCCGGTACGCCGGTACACGAACTCGCCGACGCCGCTCGCCGCGATTTCCGCATTACGCAGATCGGTTTTGTTTTCCAGGATTTCGAACTGCTGGACTATCTCAGCGTACTGGATAACATGCTGCACCCGTACCGTATCACCCGTGCCCTGAAGCTTACGCCCGAGGTGCGTCGGCGTGCCCGCGACCTGGCCGGGCAGATGGGTATCGGCCACCAACTGCAGCGACACGCCGGTGAACTGTCTCAGGGTGAGAAACAACGCGCGGCCATCTGCCGGGCGCTGTTGCCGCAACCGAAACTGATCCTGGCGGACGAAGCCACCGGTAACCTCGATCCCGATAACAAACTGCACATACTGGACCTGCTGTTTGAGGCGGTTGATCAGCATGGCGCCACCCTGCTGGCCGTCACCCACGACCACGAGCTGCTGCCGCGTTTTGACCGCGTGGTGGATTTCGACGATTTTCGCAGCGGGAGTGCTGCGTGATCGACAGCTTTTATATTGCCTGGAAATACCTGTTATTCGGTAAGGCACGTAGCGCCACTCTGGTCGCCTGCATCACCCTGATCGCAGTGTTGCCGCTGGCGCTGGAAATCATCCTGGATGAAAGCGAGCATCAGCTGGTGGAACGGGCGGAGCACACACCACTGCTGGTCGGCGCCAAGGGCAGTGCGCTGGACCTGGTGATGAACAGCCTGTACTTCGCCGACGAAGTGCCGCAACCCGTTACCCTGGCAAGCGCCGAGGAAATCGCGGCCACGGATCTGGCGTTTGCCATCCCCTTGTATGTGCGCTTCCAGGCGCGCGGTTTTCCGATTGTCGGCACCACGCTCGACTATTTCGATTTCCGTCAGCTGCGGCTGGCGGCGGGCACGCCCTTCGGATTGTTGGGGGAATGCGTCATCGGCGCCGCGGTGGCACGGCAGATCGGACTGAAACCGGGCGACAGCCTGCTGTCATCACCGGAAACCGTCTTCGACCTGGCCGGTGTCTACCCGTTGAAGATGCGCGTTGCCGGGGTGCTGGCGCCAAGCCACAGCGCCGACGACCTGGCGGTACTGGTGGATGTCAAGACGGCCTGGGTCATCGAAGGCCTGGTCCACGGTCACGAGGATGTCGCCCGCAGCCGCGACAGTTCGGTCATCATCGAGCGCAGTGAAAGCAATGTGACCGCCAACGCCAAGCTGATGCAGTATACGGAAATTACCGAGGCCAATATCGAGGCTTTTCATCTGCACGGTGATCCTGCCGGTTACCCGCTGACGGCGGTCATTGCATTACCCCACGACGACAAAGCCGCGGCGATTCTGCGTGGTCGTTACCAGGATACGGAAACGCCTTACCAGATTGTGCCGCCTGCTGATGTCATCGATACCCTGATCACCAATATTTTTCGCATCCGCAACGTGCTGGACGCGGTGATCCTGTTTGTCGGACTGGCGACACTGATGGCGCTGGTGCTGGTGTTTGGGCTATCGCTGCGCCTGCGGCAGCGCGAAATCGATACCATTTTCAAGCTGGGCTGCAGCCGCCTGACTATTGCTCAGCTGTTGGGCGCGGAGATTGTTATTATTGCAGCGTTAAGTGCGGTGCTGTGTCTGCTGATTCTTTCAGTGGTTGCACACTATGATCAACAACTGGTCAGAGCGTTGTTTATCTAGTTGAAAGCAAGAGGGCGGTTTGTGTTGAGGCTGTGAACAGTCCGGTATTCGCTGGTGAAGGGGATGTTACGGTGCATATGATGAGACGCAGTATTCTTGCCCTGATGGGATTTCTGCTGGTTTTGTCCTTTCCGTTGTTGCGAGCCGCGGAGCCCTTGACCGTCTACACCGTCAACTACCCGCTGCAATACTTTACCCAGCGCATCGCCGGTGACCATGCGCGGGTGGTTTTTCCAGCGCCCGCCGATGTGGATCCGGCCTTCTGGATGCCGGACCAGAAGACCATCGGGGATTACCAGCGGGCCGATCTGGTCATACTGAACGGTGCAGATTATGCCGGGTGGGTCAGCAAGGTGTCATTGCCACGCCTGCGCCTTGTCGATACGTCAAAGGCTTTCAAGGATGGTCTTGTCACGGTTGAAGGCACTGTTACCCACAGCCACGGCCCAGTCGGTGAGCATTCGCATACGGGTACCGCATTCACGATCTGGCTGGATTTCTATCAGGCGGTGCAGCAGGCAGAGGCGATTGCCGAAGCGCTTTCAAGGAAACAGCCCGAACATAAAGCGGATTTTGAACAAAATCTTGCGGCTCTGCGCAAGGATCTGATGGGGCTGGACTTAGAAATACAGCAGACCGTTGCCAAAAAACCGCGCCAGCTCCTGTTCGCCTCGCACCCGATCTATCATTACCTGGCCCGACGATACGAGCTGCACATAGAAGACATGGTGTGGGAGCCTGAGGATATGCCGAACGAGCAGCAGTGGCAGCTGCTGCGGCTGGCGCAGGAGCGCTTTCCGGCAGATTGGATGCTGTGGGAAAAACAGCCACTTCCGAAGATCGTACAGCAACTCGACAGTATGGGAATCGGCATCGCCGTTCTTGACCCCTGTGCCAACCGTCCCGCCAGCGGCGACTTTCTCAGCGTGATGCGGAACAATATCGCCAATCTCAAGCAGGTATTTGCAGACTAGGAGCGCCGAGGAGTCGCACATCATCGCGATTGGTATCGCCTTTGCTTCTTGGACGGGCAGTGTGCTTTGTTGAGTTGAGCCGTCTGTCGGTGTTTGACAGCCAGATCGCCAACACCATGGGTTCGGGAACAAGGTTGTGCAGCTGTACAAAGGCCCGGAAGAATCAGTACATCGAAGAGGGTGCGAAATGCGTAAGTATCCGTCTGAAAATCAAGGTAAAAAGTTTACACATGATCTTGCGTGTAACTGGGGGATAAGGTGGCCTCCCCTTGGGGACGCCATATTGTCTTTTAAGTAATTGAAAATAAAAAAATAATAAGTCAGGTATCCCTAGTAAAAACGCCTAACCCGTAACCTGCGGGTTTAACAAGCGAAAAACAGGGGTTCGCGTACCCCGCCCGACGCCACACTATCCCGTGTGAGTCTCATCTCCCAGTATCAATTATTTGTTACATATAACGTGCTGGCATAGCTGAGCGCAGACGAAACGTTACGCCACCAAGAGCAAGTTCTGTAGCATCTCTTATCCACGCTAAACTCTGCCACTGGCCTCTTCGCGACTATTCTCTGCTTCCAGCTACCAGAACTCAGATGCGCGGTGCCTTCCACATATTTTCTCTGGCTGGGGGCAGTGTAGATACCCGCGGTCCTTTGGGTTGTGGGGAAAGCTCCCAAAATGGGATATTTTTGCTTGCTCCCATAATGGGAGCATGTTAGATTGTGCCGATGAGGGTGATCGCAAAGTCCAAGCTGAGGCAGTTTTGGGAGAGTAGCCCGAAATATAGCGATGCGAAAAAGCAAATGACGGAGTGGTACAACTTTTGTGCCAGAGCAGAATGGAGTACGCCACACAAGTTGAAGGCGGACTTGCGCAATGCGAGCATTTTAAAGAACAACCGGGTGGTTTTTAACCTGTGCGGTAACAAATACAGAATTGTCGCGCTGATGGACTATGTTCGGCATGGGATGCTGATTCGGTTTGTGGGGACACATAAAGAATATGACGAGATCGAGGATATTGAAAATATTTGAGGTTTATGATGAAACTGAAACCTATTAGAAATGACCGGGAGCTGAACCGTGCGTTAAAGCGCATCGATGAGCTATGGGGCGCAAAACCCAATACGCAAAGAGGCGATGAGCTGGATGTCTTAATGCTGCTCGTTGAGAAGTATGAAGATGAACACTATGCAATCCCTGCATCGGACCCTATTGAAGCGATCAAGTTTTTAATGGAGCAAAAAAGTTTGTCGCGTAAAGATCTCGAGCCGTATATCGGGACGAGTGGACGCGTGTCCGAGGTGCTGAGTAAAAAGCGAAGTCTAACGCTGGGTATGATCAAGAAGTTGCACGAGGGTTTGAAGATTCCATACGACTGTCTTATCGCATAAGGGAAAACGACATAGACATTTAGTAGCTGAACCAGTAATGGCTTGGGTTAAACACAGATGGATCTTTCCAGCTAGGTTTAGAACCGGCGCTTACAGCTGGAAGGCATCCAAGCTGGCGTGCCAGCGTCTTCGCGAGGCTGTCTCCGAGATCAAAAAGGTTGCGAAGAAAGCCCCGGTTCTTGGAGCAGAGGGCGCTGTCCGTTTGATCGAGAAACTTTGGCCGGCCCTGGAGCATGTCGACAGTTCCAGCGGTGCTTTGGGGGCGGCCGTCAACAAGGCGCTGGATGCGTTGATACCTCTTGTCATCATGGCGCCAGCTGATGAGAAGACGCGCGATAACTGGCTCGATCGGCTCTGGCGGGCCATGGCAGATGATGGTGTCGACTACCTTAGCCCGGTGGGTGACCGGTGGGGTGAGATCTGTGGATCGGCGGAAGTCGCCGGTAGATGGGCCGATGAACTGGTCTCAACACTTCGGGCCTGCTGGACAGATCCGAATCCGGGCGGCTATTTCCATGGCGCGACGGCGTGTTTGTCCTGTCTGCTGGTGGCGGAACGGTATCGGGAGTTGCTCGATCTGTTGGCATTGCCCCGATATCCGTCCTGGCATTACCGACGCTACGGTGTGGAGGCGCTCCTGGCCCTGGGCAGGAAGGCGGACGCCGTCCAGTATGCCGAGGCCTCGCGGGGATTGAACCAGCCGGATGCCGTGATCGACCAGGCCTGCGAGACGATCCTGATCTCGTCGGGCCTGTATGAGGAGGCCTACCAGCGCTATGGTTTGGGCGCCGCGGTGGGTAATTCCTTTCTCGCCCGGTTTCGCGCTGTCGCAAAGCGATATCCGATAAAGGACCCGTCACAGATTCTTGCCGACCTCATTGCCACGACACCGGGCGAGGAGGGCAAGTGGTTTGCAACGGCGAAGGAACTCAAGCTTTATGATTTGGCGCTAGAGTTGGCGAACCGGACCCCCTGTGATCCGAAAACGCTGACAAGGGCGGCAAGGGATTACCTCGACATGGAGCCGGCATTTGCCCTCGGTTCTGCCATGGCCGCACTTCACTGGTTGAGTGAGGGTTGGGGCTACGAGGTAACCAGCGCCGATGTTATAGAGGCCTATGACCGGGCAATGGATGCCGCGGCCAGGTTGAAAAACATTGAGGATGTAGCCGGGCAGATTCGGCAACTGGTCGAGTCGAATGAAAGCACTTCGGTGTCGTTCGTTCGGCAGTCTTTGCATGGACGGTTGCGTGCGTATCTTTCATCGGTTCACGAGATGTGATTGCGCAAGTAATTCGTAGTCGTTAATAGCTGCACCATGCAACTTATTGACCGATAATTAAATCCGCAAGAGTGGCGAAGTTGCCCGCAACTGGGGATAAGGCGGCCTCCCCTTGGGGACACCATTTTGCCTTGTAACGAGTTGAAAATTCAGTAAATAAAAAGCCGGTTTTAACCCGGAAAAATGCCACGCCCATGACCTGCATATTTAACAAGCAAAAAAACAGGGGTTCGCATACCCCGCCCGACGCCACACTATCCCCATCGCGCGATTGACTAGCATACTCCTGGTTCTTTTCCTGTTCGCCCCTTACGCGATACCTCGCTTTTAGGGCCTGGCGGTTGATGGTAGACCTGTGCAGTCGGCCAATCGAGACGAGGGCCATTGGCCTGTTCGGGTGATTTTCCTGGTTAAAAGGGAATGCAAACGTCGAACGTTCAACTGCAATTCCGAACCCATTGGTATTTTCCGACTATTGTAAGGTGTAGGTTGCAATCAAAGCGGACCGCTCTGTGTTGAGTATGTCTGCTTGTTGTGCTCGCGTTTATTTCCGACTAGGTTCTTGATATGTCGCAAAAGGAACACAGGGCTTTACTGAAAACGGGCCAAAACTGCTGGCGTCGGGAAAACGCGCGGCGGGTAGCCATTGCAATCGATGGTGCGGCCTACTTCCGTGCAGTTCGTGAAGCGATTCTGGCTGCCCGGCACTCGGTGTTTATCCTCGGCTGGGATATACACAGCAAGTTGAAGCTGGTTCGCGACAGCGAAAAGGATGGTTTTCCCGACGAGCTGGGCGCGCTGCTGGATTTTGTGGCGAAACAGCGCGCCGTCGATGTCTATGTGCTGAGCTGGGACTTCGCCATGATTTACCTGACCGAGCGCGAAACCCTGCCGCTGTATACCCTGAATTGGAAGACCCATTCGCGCGTGCGTTTTCGAATGGATGACAAGCACCCGTTTGGTGCGTCTCAACATCAGAAAGTCCTGGTGGTGGACGATGCCGTTGCATTTTCAGGTGGTATCGATCTCAGTAAATGGCGTTGGGATACGCCGGAACACGTTATCAATGACAAACGTCGTGTCGATCCCGATGGCAAACCCTATCCGCCGTTTCACGATGTACAAATGCTGGTCGACGGTGATGCAGCGGCTGCGCTCGGTGAATTGGCCCGTAAACGCTGGCTGCGCGCGACAGAGGAGGAAATCGAGAGGCGAACCAGGGATCCCGCAACTCATCCCTGGCCCGCATCGTTGCAACCGCTGATGCATGACGTGCCCGTCGCGATCGCGCGTACCCTGGCGGATTATGCGGGTAAAAAGGGTGTGCGTGAGGTCGAGCGCCTGTACCTCGACAGCATCGCGGCTGCCGAGCGTTTTATCTATATCGAAAACCAGTACCTGACGGCGCACTGCATTGCGGAGGCGCTGGCGCAGCGCTTGCGACAAAGCGATGGTCCTGAGGTGGTGATCGTTATGCCTGAGAAGACCGGCGGCTGGCTCGAACAGCATACCATGGATGTTCTGCGCTCTCGCCTGGTGAATCAGTTGCGCGAAGCTGATCACAGTCAACGCCTGCGCCTGTACTACCCGCAGTTGTCGTCTTCCTCGGACACCTCGTTGATGGTGCACGCCAAGGTCATGGTGATCGACGACTGCCTGCTCAGGGTAGCATCTTCCAACCTGAGCAACCGTTCCATGGGTCTGGACTGCGAGTGTGACCTGGCAATTGAGGCCGAACCCGGCACCGAGACCGCGCAGGCGATCAGACAGTTCCGGGAACAGCTTCTGTCCGAACACCTGGGGGTTGAACCCGCCACGGTTGGCGAGGCTATGCAGCGTGAACAATCGTTGATCAAGACAATCGAAAGCCTGCATG
>Ga0316194_10001961_pt1 | contig 14368 bp, 15 predicted proteins | sample CroRivsedime1_MG_FD_204936 | JGI IMG/M metagenome (GOLD analysis project Ga0316194, IMG submission 204936) | Coastal sediment microbial communities from Maine, United States - Cross River sediment 1 | ecosystem: Environmental > Aquatic > Marine > Coastal > Sediment | place: USA: Maine...
GAAGCTGGGAACAGAAAGACCTGAGACGACGTCCCCCCGTCTAGGCGGATTTCGTCTTAGCAGCGCCCGTTGGCGTTGCTTCTCCGGCAGTAGTTGGAGCTGGGCCACCGGAAAGTCGCCCGTCCAGGATTGCAGGATTTCAGTCTCGCCATCGAGGGACTTCGGATGGTGGGCCAGTGAATCGGCTTCGGCTTGGCAGTCACGTGTGGGTTTGAGGCCTTTGGCGCGAACAGTAGCAACTTCAGCCTTGGCAGCCTCCATTTCGGCCCGGAATGCGGGATCAGCATGCAGTCGGGCCATCATTCCAGCATTCCAGCATTCCAATTATGGCGAAGCCCCTAAGTTCCATTACCATCACCCAAAAGATCATCTCGGTCCGCACCTTTTCTTGGCAGACCAATTCGATTGGCGGCTGAGCCGAGTGCGTGTGCAGTGGCCGGGCCGGTAATCATGAGAATTACAATCAAAATCAATCCTCGCCCCCTCATCTAAATATTTGTGTTTAAAAAAAGCGTCGCTAATGAAAAACGAAATGTAAAACAAAACGAATTGAATTTCAAGCGCTTGAACAGCGAGAAATAATAGTGGCGTTTAATGAAGGGTAGAAAAACGAAACCATGGATGGTTACAACAGCTATATGACAGCGGCAACCGCCTCTTTGGCAATATCCATAAACCCCTGGGGAAAGGTTCCCAGTAGAATGATGATGACGATGAAAAAGATTCCGAGAACCGATGTGGACAATCTGAGATTGAGAGGTGACACTTGGGAATCGACGCTGGTATAAGCCGCCCTGACCAGTTTAAGATAATAAAAGATGCCGAGGCCGGTATTGATCACAGCGAGAATAACCAGCCCATACATATCTTTTTTAATGGCGGCGGTAAAAAGGAACAGCTTTCCGGTAAACCCGATGGTCGGTGGAATACCGGCCAGACCAAAGGCCCCGACGGCCAGCGTTAACGCCAGCAGGGGTGAACGTTTATACAGCCCGCCCAGATCATCAAAGGTGATGTTTTCCCCTTGGGGCGCCAGGTTATAGATAACGAAAAAACAAGCCAAATTCATCAGCAGATATCCTGCAATATAATAAATACCTGAAAGATATCCGAAGTCAGTAGCGCAAAGAAGACCGATCATGACATAACCGGCATGGGCGATACTGGAGTAAGCCAAAAGACGTTTGATATCGTTCTGCACCAGAGCCGATAAGTTTCCAAATGTCATGGAGAGCACGGCAAAAATCATCAAAACCCAGGTAAACTGGCCTGCATCAGCCCCTGCCAGGGAGATCAGTCGGATCAACAATGCCACGGCACCTATCTTGGGAAGCGTTGCGACAAAACCGGACGTCTCGTTGGCGGCACCCTCGTATACATCCGGCGCCCAAAAGTGCATGGGGAAAAGTGCCAGTTTGTAAAAGAAACCGCAAAGGAGCATGACAAGGCCGATGAGCATAAGGGGTTTATCGAGAATAACGCCGGGTATGATTTTCACGAGATCGGCAAGATATGTGGTGTGCGTCATTCCAAAAATATAGCTCATGCCGTAAAGGGATATACCGGATGCCGCAGCGCCGAAAAGAGCGTATTTGATTCCCGCTTCCATCTGTTTCCGGTAGGCCCCGTGTTTCCGGAAAGGAATCATGATAAAAAGGGCGAAAGAGTGTATTTCAAGAGAAAGTATGATGGTTATCAGCTCCACAGCGCTGCTCATGCACATCAGGCCGAAAGCACTTAAGGTCATAAAAAGATAGTACTCCGGCCGAAGGGTATTATCAATGCCATAAAGTCCTTTTCCCAGGTAGATCACGATAAAAAGCCCGAATGTGATAATGACTTTGAACATCTGAGAAAACGCATCTACTCGATACGCATTGAAGAACAGAGATCCCTCCATTCCATATGAAGATACGGATACAAGAACGGCTATGGCGGAAAATAGGAGACCCAAGCCTTGCAGGCGAGGCTCTTTTAAATTTCCCAAAGAAGCGAAAAAGAAGACCAGAGCCATTAAAATCAATGCCAGTTCGGGTAGAAAGAGTGTCATCGAATTCAATCCATTTTATTTTAGTGCCAGTACATGTTTAATCGACTCCCCCACCCCGTTCAGCAGTGCATGGTGTTTTCCTGTCGGTACAACATGCCTGCCGGATTCCAACTGCTCGAGAAGGTGAGTGGTACTCGTGTCCATAACTTTTAGAAAGGGTTCGGGATTCAATCCGATCCAGAAAACAAAGACGGTCAGAAATGCCAATGTGGCGGTCTCTCTGAAATTCAGATCAAACAGATGTGATTTGTCACCATGGTGCATATGACCATCTGAATCGGCCCAGACCATTTTCTGAACAAGCCTTAGCATATAGGCTGCCGCCAATATAGCGCCAATAACGGCGAGTCCGCCGACTATTTTGTACTTGGAGAATGACGCCAGCAGAACAAGGAACTCTCCCACAAAACTGTTTGTTCCGGGAAATGCCAACGAAGATAGAGAAAAGATTACCAAAAAGGTAACATAGACCGGCATCATCATCCCCAATGCGCTATTATCGGATATCTCACGGCTGTGGGTCCGCTCATAGATGATACCCACCAAGATAAAGAGGGCCCCTGTGGTAATACCGTGGTTTACCATCTGCAGTATGGCGCCCTTGATACCGATATCATTTAAAAGAAATATTCCCAGTGTTACAAAGCCCATATGGCTCACACTGGAATAGGCGATCAGCCGCTTGACATCGTTTTGCCCTAGGGCAAGGTATCCTCCGAAAATGATCGAGATGATAGAAATCGTAATCAGATAAGGCATACAGTAAAACGTTGCCGCCGGCGCCATGGGGAGGCAAAACCGTAAAAAACCATAGCCGCCCATTTTAAGCAGGATACTGGCCAGAATAACACTGCCCGCTGTTGGCGCCTCCACATGAGCTGCAGGAAGCCAGGTGTGAAAGGGCCACATGGGAACCTTTATGGCAAAAGCCAGTGTAAAGGCCCAAAAGATCCACATCTGGTAACTGAAACTGTATTGATGTGCCATTAATTTCGGGATAAAGAAGGTGCCGGTGGTAACATACATCGCGATGATGGCCACAAAGAGAAATATGCTTCCAATCAGGGTGTAAAGAAAGAATTTGATGGATGCATAGTCCTTTCGAGCCCCCCCCCAAACAGCGATGAGTAAGTACATGGGAACCAGCATCGCTTCCCAGAAAATAAAGAAAAGAACGGTATTCAAACTAACGAAAACGCCCACCATGGCTGCTTCCATGAGGAGCAACACACAAATGAACTCTTTGAATCTCTCCTTGATATAACTCCATGAGCAGAGAATACAAAGCGGCATCACCAACGTGGTTAGAAGTACAAGAAGAACACTGATGCCGTCCACACCGAGAACATAATCGATATTTACAAAAGGAATCCAGTCCCTAAATTCGGCGAACTGATACTTGGCCGTTGTCAGATCAAAATTTGAATAAAGGGGCAAAGAAAGGACCGCTGTGATGAGCGTCACCATCAATCCCCAGATTTTCAAGTACCTGTCACCCCTAATGAAAAGTGTAATCAGTGATCCAACCAGCGGAACAGCCACGATAACCGTCAGAATCGGATAACTTAAGGAATTATAAATAAGGTATTGTTCCATACAATAGCCGTCCTAACTCCATGAAAAAATTTCTTCTAAACAAGCATTACCAGAATCAGAATAATAAATGTCAATGCCAGGGCACCGCCAATATAATGCTGGATTTTTCCCGTCATGAGCGATCTCAGCCGGTTGCCACCTTCAACCACCCCTCGTGCGGAACCGTCAATGGTCCAGTCGATTCCTTCCCAATCAAACCATGAGATGGCTTTTGCCAGGGCCATGGTTAGTTTGAGCCCGATACTTCTATATACATCGTTGATCCAGCTGTCGGATGAAAGCACCGGCCGGGAAGCAAACTGCATGAATACCCTTGCGCCCTTACGGTAAAACCAGTCCAGGTCCAGGTTTATTTTGGCTTTGGGTTTGAGCTTTTTAACCATGATGAAAAAACCCAGACCGGTGAATCCCAAAAGCTGCATGGTCTCTGCCAGATGATACGAGGTGTACGGATGATAGTTAACCGGGAAAGGAAGCATTTTGTAAAGGTAATCCGGGTAGATACCAATGAAAAAACACAGAAACGCCGCAATGCCCATTGCCAGATTCATATTCCAAGGCGCATCCTTGGCCTTAACACCGGAATCTTTTCCAAACCATATAAAATAGGGAAGTTTGATCCCCACTGAAAGGAACGTACCCACTGCGGCAAGGGTCATCATAAGCAATAGGCCGATACGATGGCTTTCACCTGCTGCAGCGATAATCATCGACTTGCTGACGAACCCGCTGGTAAGGGGAAAACCCGAAATGGATATTCCGCCGATAACCGTAAAAATCATGGCCAAGGGCATGCGTCTGTATAACCCGCCAAGCTCATTAAGTTTCGATATTCCGGTCATTTCCAGCACTGCGCCGGCACCCATAAAAAGCAAGGCCTTATATATAATGTGGGCATAAGCGTGTGAAATAGCTCCATTTATGGCCATGGCCGTTCCGATGCCGACGCCGCAGACCATATACCCCACCTGTGAAACGATATGATAGGCAAGAATCCGCCGGGCATCGTTTTCTATAGCAGCGTATCCAACTCCGTAAACGGTCATGATGGCACCCAGAATGGCCAGTGCTTCAAATCCTGGAAACCCACGGGCCAAAACATAAACGGCGGTTTTGGTCGTAAAGGCACACATAAACACCGCACCGGTGACGGAAGCCTCAGGATACGCATCAGGCAACCAGGCATGGATCGGTGGAACAGCGGCGTTGAGCATAAAGCCGATCATGATGAGGTAATCGGCAAATGTAGCGCCGTTTGTCGCAATCTGCACAAAGCTTAAGTCGTGGATATTCTTATATCGCAGAAAAATACCCGCTAAAAGGACCAGCCCGCCGGCAGTATGAACCAGAAGGTATCTGAAGCCGGCTTCGATGGAGCGTCTTTTTTTCCGGTACCAGACCAGAAAGGTTGACGCAAATGCCATCAATTCCCAGAAGATAAAAAGCGTCAGGTAATCGCCGCAAAGTGTAACCCCTAAAGATCCGCCTACGTAAAGAAACGCCGCAATATGTTGACCGGTTTCTTTTATATGGAGCCCATATATACAGCCGATGATCGCCATTATTGTAAAGACGTGAAGAAACACGCGTGTCAGCTGATCCACCCTTCCGAACACCAGGTCAAACCCCAGATATGACACTTGACCGAAGCTATCCGGCAACCAGTGGATCAGTGTAAATGCAATGAGTGGAATACCGATAAGCACTGTTTTCTTCAGCTTCTCCCTTTTGTTTAATAAAGGGAGAAGAACGGCACCCATAAGAAACCAGGTGGTCGGATGAATAAGGACCGAACTACTTATCATAATAATCTTCCTCTTTCTCTAACCAGACATGGGAAAGACCTTTACAAACGACAATCATGCCAAGACATCCCAGAACACCGAATAAGGACCAAAAGCCAATGATGGAATCACCGAAGAAATGAGGCTCATGCCTTGCTGCGTGAAAATCGAACACCACGGTAAGCGCCAGAAAAACAAAGAAAAGCCTTTTCAGCATACGGGAATGCTCATTTAGGTAATTGAGTATACGTAGTACCATTATCTCACCACCATCAAATTGATTATTTTAAGAAAAAAATCTGGAAAAATGCCGAACAAAACCGAAGCTACAGCACAAAAAAACAGCGGGATCACCATAAACATAATAAGGGGGGAGCCCTCTAAAAAACCTGAAGAAGGGTTGTCTCCTGGATTCGGTTTTCCGAAAAACGATGTATAGACAACCGGTACGAAATAGCCTGCGTTAAGAAGGCTGCTTACCAGAATGACCGTCAACAGGATCGTATTATGGATGTCCAGAGTCCCCAGTGCCAGGAACCATTTTGTTACAAAACCGCTCACCGGTGGAACCCCGATCATGCTCAGAGAAGCAAGGCCGAACGCAATCATGGTAAAGGGCATGTTCCAGCCGATTCCCCCCATATCTGATACGTTTTTTTTATGGGTTGCCACGAAAATTGCCCCTGCGCAAAAAAAGAGCGTGATTTTGGCAAAGGCATGATTGGTGATATGGATAATTCCGCCGGTAATGCTGTTGGGGGTCAACATGGCAACCCCGAGAATGATATAAGAAAGCTGACTGACTGTAGAATAGGCCAGTCTCATTTTTAGATTGTTTTGGGTAAGTGCGATCATGGAAGCGACAATGATGGTAAAAGACGCCAGGTAGGCGGTGAAGATCCCGAGGCCGAGTTTGTTCAGAATATCGATTCCGAATACCGAAAGCATCACTCTGGCAACGGAGAACACCCCTACTTTGACCACAACCACGGCATGCAACAATGCGGAAACCGGGGTGGGGGCCACCATTGCTGCAGGAAGCCATCCGTGCATCGGTATGAGGGCCGCTTTGGCAAATCCAAAAATACACAATAGATAGGTTATTTTCACCAGTAACGGAGCTGCGTTGTGGGGAAAGATGCCCGGTACAACATTGCCGATGGCAAAATCCAAGGTGCCGCACTGAACGTAAACCAGAACCATGGCCGGCAGCAGAAAAGCCTTGGAAGCGAACATCAAATAAACAATATATTTTCGGCCACCAAAATACCCTTCCTCGTCCTGGTGGTGTGCAACCAGCGGATAGGTAAAGATGGAAACGATTTCATAAAACAAATAGAGGGTGAACAGATTGGCGGAAAATGCCGCCCCCATGGCGCCGCCGACAGCCACAGCGTAGCAAAAGTAGAATCGTGTCTGGGCATGTTCGCTTAAACCCCGCATGTAGCCGACACAGTAAAATCCGGCCATAATCCACAAAAATGAAGATGTCCCGGCGAAAAGTATACCCAGACCGTCCAAATGAAATTTTATGCTGACACCGGGGTAAAGGGTAAATAGCGTGTATTTATAAGATCCTCCTGCCAAAAGGTGCGGCAATAAATAGACAACCGATAGAAAGGTCAACAGCGCGCCACAAACAGACCAGGACTCTCTCAGGTTCGGTTTGTTCTTCGAAGCCATAATGAGAAGGGCCGTAACCATGGGAATCAGTGGTGTCAAAACAATTTTGCTTGTGATAATGGTTTCCATATAAATGCCTAAGGTGTCTAACCCGACCGGGCTGGATCAAAATTGAATATTAAGGACTAACTATTGACGATTTGCAGAAGTCGCTTTGCCCTTTCAATTATTTAAAATAAAAAAATTATTCTTTTATTTTTTGCCATAAATTTCACAAAATTTACAATTAAGGTACTAATAGTGAACTCTTTTCTATCCATGGAGTTCTTTGACCTCATCCGGATCAATGGATCTATACTTTCGGAAAACAGCAAGTATAAAACTCACCACAATCGCCGCTTCTGCGGCAGCAATACCCATGATAAACAGGGTAATCACCTGACCAACGGCAGGATCGGGAGCAAGAAAACGGTTAAACGCCATAAAATTTATTCCGGCACCGTTAAGAATCAACTCCGTGGAAACCAGCATGCCGATAAAGGACCTATGCTGGATCAATCCGTAAATGCCGGCGATAAGAAGAAATAAAGCCAGGATTAAATAGGAGTTAAGATGATTACTGATCATGTGGATGCTTCCCCCTTCTCTTCCTGGACAGCGGCGACTTCTTTTCCGGCCGGAGGGTCCGTTATCATCCCTCCGGCTCCACCTCTGGCCAGAATTATCGCGCCAATAATCGCGATCAGAAGGATGACCGAAATTAATTCAAAAGCCAGGCAATACGTGTAAAGGAATTCTTGTCCCAGGTGAGCCGCTGAGAAATTCCTGTCGTCTGCCACGGCAGGAATCCAATCGGTTTTTAAAACACAGGCAAGGATCAGTAAAAAAGCCGTAACTGCCGACAAGACGGCTAAAAATTTATTCCGCCAGTCTTTAATTGCCTTTTCCGCCACTTCTGTCGGCGTATATCCAACCATAATGCCGAATATCAAAACGATACATATAGCGCCAACATAGACGAGAATCTGCATCAGAGTGAGAAACATACTCCCCAGATAAAAATAAATACCGGCAACGCCGAGAAATGCCACAGCCAGCCCCAAAACAGTTTGCATAAGAATTTTGGCTCGGATGGTAATGAGGCTTCCCAATATCACTAGGATAACAAATGCGAAAAAAAGCCCTTCGGCAATGATCTGGTAAAAGGTCATATTCTCCGTTCCTCCAGCCGTTTGAGGATGTCAAAGTGAAACGCTTCCTTGGTAAAAGCCGCCAGGTTGTATTCCTGGGAATACTCAAGTGCGTCTTTTGGGCAGACCTCAACACATGTTCCGCACAGGCTGCATTTGGTAAAGTCCAGATCAAAAAGGACCAGGCTCTTCTTTTTTTCTCCCTCCATTTTTTTACCTTTGACTTTAATACAGTCGGAAGGGCAGGATTTTTCACACATTCCGCAGCTGATGCACAGATATGTATTTTTTCCCGTGTCCAGAATAAGATCGATGTGCCCCCGGTAATTGGGCGTAATATCGATCTCTTCCCTGGGATACTGCACCGTAACAATAGGCGAGAACAGCGCCTTCATGGTAACGCCGAGTCCTTCAACTAAACTCTTTCCGCCGGTATAGAGCTCTGAAAAATATTGTTTCATAGTTTAACAAGCACTGCTGTTATCAAAAGATTCACAAGAGAAAAGGGTACCAAATACTTCCAGGCAAAGTTAAGCAATTGATCGAAACGTACCCGGGGATATGTCCACCGAACCATAATCATAAGAAACAACAAGAGATAGACCTTCAGAAAAAACCATACCACGCCTAAGTATTCACCGTAGGGAAGATGAGGTCCGTGCCAGCCGCCCAAAAATAAAACCGTCGCCACCGAAGCGACGATGAACATATTGGTGTACTCTCCTATAAAAAAAAGTGAGAATCCCATTCCGCTGTATTCGGTGTGAAACCCTGCTGTAAGTTCGCTTTCGGCCTCCGGAAGGTCAAATGGATTACGGTTGGTTTCTGCAAGTCCTGCAACAACGTATATGAGGAAGGCCACCGGCTGTAAAAAAACGAACCAGATGTTTTGTTGTGCGGCGACAATTTCCTTAAGACTGAAAGTATTACACATGAGGACTACGGCGAGCAATGAAAGCAAAATCGGGATTTCATATGCAATGGATTGGGCTACGGCCCGCATGGCACCGAACATGGAGTATTTGTTATTGGAGCCCCATCCGCCGACCAAAAGCGCCATGACATTGACGGAGCCCATGGTAACAATGAAAATAAGACCCAGATTCAGATCCCTTGCCTGGAGTTTTTCACTAAATGGGATCACAAGAAGGGGAAGAATCACCGGCGTAAATGACAAAAGCGGCGCCACCCTAAAGAGGGTACGATCCACATTGAACGGGATCAGCAGCTCTTTTCCCACCAGCTTTACACCATCGACAATCATTTGAAGGATGCCATGCGACCCCACTTCCATGGGGCCGGGGCGCCGTTGAACGTGTCCTGCGATTTTCCGCTCCGCATATCCCATCATGATGGCGTTGAGAAAAAGAAATGAAATGATGATGATGACGGCGATCACCATCCGAATCAGTTCAGGCGGTAGTATTGAAATCGTTTCCATATTCTTCAGTTAATAGTTTAGATATTTATTGCCACAAAGGCACAAAGGGTATATTTATTATTCTTTCTTCGTGCCTTAGTGTCTTCGTGGCAACGAAAAAATAAGCGCCTACACATTTTCTAACGATCCATTTCCGGTATTACCAGATCGAAGCTTCCTAAAATGGATACCAGGTCGGGTAATAGAATCCCGCGTCCCAGCTCCGGGAGACAACTTAAGTTGGAATAAGACGGAACCCTGACCTTCAACCTGTAGGGGGTGCTCGTTCCATCTCCCACCAGATAGTATGACAGCTCCCCTCTCGCGGCTTCCACGGCAAAATTGCAGTCACCGGAAGTCAACTTTATATTTTTCTTTACCTTCGATCGAACCGGCCCGTCCGGCAGCCGGTCCAGTGCCTGTTCTATAATCCTAAGACTTTGTTCGATCTCCTGGACACGAACCATGTATCGGTCCAGACAGTCCCCTTGTTCTCCAACCGGAATCTCAAAATCAAATTCAGGATAAACAGAATACGGTTCGTTCTTGCGAACATCATAAGCGATGCCCGATCCCCTCAGGTTCGGACCTGTCATGCCATATCGAAGCGCCATATCCGGCGACACAATTCCGATATTTTCCGCACGTTTGATGAAAATAATATTTTTTGTCACCAGCTTTTCATAAATAACGTAACGTTTGCGCATGCGTTTAATAAAGGCTCGGGTCGTCTCTATAAACTTGTCGTCGACATCCTTGTAAACACCGCCAAAACGGTAATAGCAGTAAGTGAGTCTGGAACCGGTAATTCTTTCCAGAATATCTAAGATGTGCTCACGATCATCAAATCCGTAAAGAATGGGGGTAAATGCGCCAAGATCAAGAAGATAGGCACCGAGCCAGAGCAGGTGGCTGGCAACCCGGTTCAGCTCCGATGTAATGACCCGGATGTACTCCGCTCTTTTGGGAACCTCAATTCCCGCTTTTCGCTCAATGAGAGAGACGTACCCGTGATTGTAAGGAAGCGCACAAACATAATCCATCCTGGCAGTATTGGGCATAAAACCCTGACACGGTCTGGATTCTCCCATCTTTTCGTGCATGCGGTGGATAAACCCGAGCACCGGTTGGGGATCAAGGACGTATTCACCTTCCATCTCCAGCACAATAAGAAGCACGCCGTGGGTACTGGGATGCTGAGGCCCCATATTTAAAAAGAACCGGTTCTGTTCCTGATATTCTGATTCGAGCATGATGAATTTGTCTTTTTATCGTCGGTTATAAAATCAAACTATCGGCCAGTTTCGGCCTCCGCTTCTCCTTTTACAACTTCCGGCGCCTCTGACGGCCATGAAATCTCATCAAGAGATTTCAGCTTTTTTTCTTCCTTTAACAGCGGATGAAAGTCCGGATCTTCTTCAGAAAGCAGAAGGGGTTTCATGTTGGGGTGACCGTCAAAAACAACACCATAAAGATCGCGGGTTTCTCTTTCATGCCAGTCAGCTCCCTGATAAATATCGGATATGCTGGGTATCTCAAGGGTATTGGGTACGGAAACGCGGGCTTTAATTCGATACAGTTGATCGTACCTTGCAAATTGATAAACCACCACCAGGCCGGAGTTACCCTTATCGTGCCCTTCATTCGGCCGAACATGAAGCCCTGCAACAAATACGATATAGAAACCAAGATCATAGGCTGTTTGGGCAAATTTTCGGACCTGGTTCACATCCAGCACAACTTCCAGGTGATATCCCCGCTGGTCGTAGTCCGTCTCGGTGGCATCAAATCTTTGATGTAGAAAATCATTTTTATAATCTTTTTTTTTTGCCATTACTTCACCCTCAATCCTTTTATCTTTTTCAAAGGAGATTTGGGATGACGATTCTGAGGAATTGGATGACGAATACCGGTAATCTTTTCCTGAACTTTAAGAATCCCTTCGATGAGACCTTCTGGACGGGGGGGACAGCCGGGAACATAGACATCCACAGGGATCAGTTTGTCGGCGCCCTCGATGATATTATAATTTTCCTTGACCTTGAAGGGTCCTCCTGAGATGGCGCAGTTGCCCAGGGCAATGACCCACTTGGGAGACGGCATCTGTTCGTAAAGCGTCAAAAGTACCGGAGCAAGTTTTTTGTTCACCGTTCCGGCCACGATCATTAGATCCGATTGTCTGGGCGACGGTCTGAAAACTTCAGATCCATATCTGGAGATGTCGAAACGGGCCATACCGGTTCCCATCATCTCTATTGCGCAACAAGCGATACCGAACGTCATGGGCCACAGCGAATTCGCCTGACACAGCTTCATAATGGTGTCGACCAACTTTATGCGCAACAGGGGCCCTTCACCATATTCTCTGCCTTGTTCGACAACCGGTCGGCAGGATTCAGACTTTAAATATGCGGCATATGCATCTAAGTCGGGTCTTATCGACGAACTTTTATTTTCCTCTCCCACGTGAAGACTCCTTTAGCCCAGGCATAAACAATGGCCAGGATCAGAATGCCCAAAAATATGAAAAACTCCACAATTCCACGAATGCCGGATACCTTTTCAAAGGCCGCTGCAACCGGAAACAAATACAGGATATCGACATCAAATGCGAGAAAAATGAGTGCGTAAAGATAATAGGAAATGCCGTAACGAGGAAAAGAAAGATGTACATGTAGTCTAAAAGGACGGTTTCCGTCATTTCCACGATCCTAATAAGCCGGTTATTTTAGCGCAAAAAAAAATGCCTGTTGAGGCATTTTAATTGAACCTCATTTTTCAAAGAAACTTTTTTTTAATTTCTAAAATCAAAATTGTCAAGAGTTGTTTTTGTTGTTTTTTGCAACATGGTGCAGCAAAATTATACACTTTCTACTGGATAAAATAACATGTGGGATTGAAAATTAAGGGAAACGCATGTGGGTTGATGAATATTAAGACGAAAGAAATGCATTACGGTGCTAGGATTAACAACAGCTTTTGCTTTGGTCTTTGGGAGGTTCGTTCTTGGTTTCGATTACACAGCAACAGGATCCTTCTCTACCCAGAGCTGAATTGATAACAGCCGCGGCACAGCCAACACCAGCCTGAACAGTGAGCGCTTCTGTGGGACAATTCATTGCACAAGCCCCACACTCCATGCAGGCATCCCTGTTTTCAATTTGAACTTTCCTGTTGTTCATGCTCAGAACCGCGTGAGGACATACGACGATACACATCCCGCAACCCGAGCAATTTTTCTCGTTTAATTGAAGCGTTACAACATCTTTTAAATAGATCATCTTTTCCATTTTCATCGGCCTTTATAAAACCCTAATTGACGAAAGTCGAGGATGCCCCATATTCAAGGCATCAAGGGCGAAGTCGTAGTCGTCTACTTCGAGCCCTTGATAACGAAGACGCCGCAGGAGTCAGGCCATAGGCCATGGGGTATCATCGGCTTTCGCTCAATTAGGGTAAGACAAATCGCGATCCTACCCAAAGGGTCAATCCAGCCATTCCACCAACAATTTCAAGGGGTACAGCCCATCGCATCTCTTTTCGGACACCGGAAAGAGACGTGTAAGTCGAAGCGCCGGTAAAATTCATGGCAAGATAGGCCGACAACGCTGGAGTTAGAAAGAACCAGGCCAGGATATTCATATAATCTTGTCGAATGTTAAGATAAAACACTCCGAAAAGAGTGATAAACAGTGTAGTTATTAGGCCCATGACCAAGCCTTTCTGAGAAAAGGCTCGACCTGGAAGCCATGGCAAAAGAATCGGTGTTAGAACTGCCCCGGCCAACAGCGCACCCAGTAAATTGAGTACGGCAAAGAGCCCATCGTTCAATACACCCTGCCAAAATCCGGAAGGTGCGCCCAGACCTCCCAACAGGAAAAAAACCGGTATTATCAGCAAAGACCATTTAAAAGCGCTTACCAGTTCAACAGGAATTAAAACTATCCGTTCAAGCATGGTAAATGTCTTTCGCCGCATTTTTGGGATCGTCTGCATACCGGCATCCAGAAAAGCCGGCAAATCGGTGGCCTGAATAGGGCCGTATAAAACTTTGAAACCAGTTCGTTTTTTCACCTTGTGGGCTGCAACCCCGGGGCCTGCCAGTTGGGGTAGAATTAACTCCGTATGGGATACCACACGATTCAATTGGCTAAATTCGATACGCCGAACCAGTTCATCCGTCCCAAATGTCCCTTTCCCGGCCGCACACCAGACATTGATGCCATTGGTGTCCAGTACCAAAATCCATGCATGCCGGTTGGAAAGAGTTTCACGCAATCGGTCAAAACTCATTTTGTAATTGGCTGTAACCAGAACAGGTGATCGTTCATTCGGCTCCCCAAGGGCATAAAGACCGGGATCCACGGTATAGTGCATGCGACCCACACCCCAGCGAGCCTTAATGCTCCCCCAATAATCCGGCCAGCTCAGATCGGAAGAAATCTTGGGCACATCACCTGTCGGTGTCTGAACCGAACCAATGATAAAGGGTTGATTCATATCCGGACGGCTCAACTGAGCCTTTTGTTGCTGAGGTCAACAACTGGTATCCGTCGATGGCAACGGTCCTTGGTCTTGAACGGGTCGATTTTTTAATAGATCAAAAGGATCTAAAGTCATTAGATATTCCCTTAGTGTCCATCCATAAATGGTCTTTTTCCCGCTGGCCTTCGTTCTCCGCGGGTTTCCGGCTGCGGTGTACCAC
>Ga0316194_10001962_pt1 | contig 14368 bp, 14 predicted proteins | sample CroRivsedime1_MG_FD_204936 | JGI IMG/M metagenome (GOLD analysis project Ga0316194, IMG submission 204936) | Coastal sediment microbial communities from Maine, United States - Cross River sediment 1 | ecosystem: Environmental > Aquatic > Marine > Coastal > Sediment | place: USA: Maine...
AGTGAGGAAAGAAAGGAGATACAGTCCAAGATAGATTCTATTGCCGGTGTCACGACAGAATACTCAATTTATAGGTACATTAAGACCCGCTAAAGGAGGGATTACAAATGTCTGTCTTCTTGATTTTCGGAAAATATTCATCTGAGGCGATGAAGAACATCAGTCCCGATAGGACAGAGAAAGCCCGTGAAGTGATCCAAAAAAACGGCGGCAAGATAATATCTATGTATGCCGTCATGGGTGAACATGATCTTGTTTTCACCATCGATTTTCCTGATGCGGACAAAGCCTTAGCCACTTCGGTCGCTTTGTACAAATTAACCGGAATTCATTTCACCACTTCACCGGTAGTGGACGTGGAGCAGTTTGACAAACTCGTGGGAGAGGTAAAGGATATTTAGCCTAATTGTGAAATATATCGCGATTCCATGTTTACTCCAACCTTGTTTGATAGTCATCTATCCATACCGGCCTGATATACTCTTATGACATTGCAGAAGTGGTGAAAACGATTGAAAAATTTAGAGGATTGGTTGATGTAATATGCAAAATTTTGGTGGTCTTCTATGTCTGTGCAAGAAGGCACGAAATGTTGCCAGGCACGATCCCCACTTTGGGCACTTGCATAATATTAAGGACTTGCGTATGCATTATTCAATCAGACGGATTAAAAACCAACAGTAATATTTTCTAAATTAGCATATTATCGAAGAGGAAAAAGTTCAATGAAGGTGGTTTTTCACGAAGATTTCTACCAGGTCTATACAGATGATCCGGCAGCTGCCTCCGGACGTATGGAAGCCATAGTCGAAACCATCGAACCGCACGTAGAGTTCGTTCCAGCAGAACCGGCCTTCCGGCAGCACATCGCCGCAGTCCACACCGAGACGCATATTCGGCACGTCGAAAACCAGAGATTATACGAAATCGCGGCCCTGGCTGCTGGCGGCGCTGTTCAGGCCGCTCAAATCGGTCTGTCTGAACCCTGCTTCGGACTGATCCGTCCTCCGGGCCACCACGCCTCTGCAGCCACAGCTTGGGGATTTTGCTGTTTCAACAACATGGCCGTGGCCTTGGAGACGCTGAGGCGACAGAACAAAGTCGAGAGCACCTGTGTACTGGATATCGATCTTCATTACGGAGACGGCACAGTAAACATTTTAGGAAAACAAGACTGGGTGACTGTTATCAATGTTGAAGCCCACAGCCGAAGCCACTACCTACTGGAGATGGAAGAGGCCTTGAAAAATTGCCAGGCGGATTTGATCGGCATTTCGGCAGGTTTCGACAACCACGCCGAGGACTGGGGCGGTCTGCTTTACACCGAGGATTACGAGGAGATCGGCTACCGAGTCCGTTCGGCTGCCGTCCGTAATGGAGGAGGTTGTTTTGCGATCCTGGAGGGAGGATACAATCACAAAGTGCTCGGGGAGAATGTGTTGGCCCTGATGCAGGGTTTGGCCAGAAGATGACGCTATTGATGCCTGTTCGTATAAAGCAGATTTCCAATAAGATGGAACAATAAATGTTGGGATTACCGGCGGTAAATCTAATTTAACGCTCTGGTAATGTCTAATGGGATAAAGATATTTAGATTTCATCAAATCGGTCAAGTCTAGATTGGCGGTGTTATTTTAACAAAACCAGTTCGGATTACTTTTTAGACATCAAACATAGTCCCATTTAGGGGGGGCTGTTCAAATAAAAATTTGGATAGCCGATTTTTTCCAGTTTTGAGACATTTCGATTATTGTAGATTGCTCCGCCCAATGCGCGACTCCTCTGAATCTTTACCAATGTTTTCATCGGCACGAAATCCACAATTGGCCCTTTATGTGGATTGGTCAGGGGAAACCTACAACTTTCGAGAATGGTAGGTTTGTCCCGCAAACCTAAAATATCGTGGTTTATTTTTCGGGTGGATTTGAAATTGCAAGATGCTTTTTGTTTGACCATTTCCAAACAGTTATATGTCTCCCGAAACTCTCAATCAAAGCGCTCGATTCTTAGTGCTGCTATATCCATTGCCGGCGTTTGATCGGATGCAAGCTGGGAGACGATTTTGCCGGTTATCGGCGCCAGTGAAATGCCCCTCATGCCATGGCCGGTTGAAATGATGAGGTTATCATATAACCGAGGCCTTCCAATGTAGGGAAGCCCATCGGGCGAACAGGGCCGTAAACCGCGCCAGATTTCAATTAACTCAAGTGCATCCGCATCGATATCCGGAAAGTAGGTGGATACGGCCTTGAGGATCGCATCCAACCGCCGTTTATCAATCGACATGTCGAATCCGGCAAGTTCAAGGGTGCCCGCGAATCGCACCACGTCGGACATGGGGGTCAGGACAACTTTCGCCTCGGCCATGGCCAATGGTACGGAAGGAATCCCGGGCGGTCTTTTGTAAGTAACGCTGTAGCCTTTTGCAGGCTCCATCAACACCTCGATTTTCAACTCGCGTGCCATCTCCGCAGACCAGGAACCACCGGCCAGAATGACTTCTTCAGCGGATATGTCACCTCGCGTCGTCTTAACAGTTGTCACCTTTCGACCTGAAGTTTCAAATCCGAGCACTTCCACTGCAGTAAGCAGATGAACCCCTTTGTTTTCAAGGCGCTGAGCTAACTGGCGCACAAATTGGTCGGGGATAAGATGGGCATCGCCGGGAAAAAAGATGCCGCCCACAGCGGAAGTTCGCAAGTCCTGGGTGTATTGCCTAATTTCGCCATTTTTCAATATTCTGTGTTCAATACCATATTCTTGCAGGCGCCGCGCCTCTTTGACGCCCTTCTCAAAGCCTTTATGGGTGTTAAAAAATTCTACTATGCCGTTTTTTTCAAACCCGCAATGAATTCCTTCAAGCGCAGCCAGATCGTCAAACAAATCCATGCTGGCAGAACTGAGGCCACTTAAAATAGGTAGCGCTTTGCGCACGTTATTCTCGTTACAGGCACAGCGAAACTTCCACAACCATGAGAGCAATTCCCAGTTGAAGCGGGGCTTGATGTAAAAGGGGCTTTCCGGATTGAACATCCATTTGAGTCCCTGGAAAATCACCCCTGGTGCCGCCAGAGGGGTGCTGTAACTGGGAACGATCAGCCCGGCATTGCCATAGGAGCTGCCGGAGCAAATGTCGTCCTTTTCAACCACGGTGACATTTTTGCCAAGCGCATGGAGGTAATATGCACAACAAATGCCGATGGCGCCGCCGCCAATGACCAGCGTTCCTGTTTTGTGGTTCATGAATAAGCCTTCACGTATATTTAAAATGACACCATTCTTTTCCCGAATCCCATCCGCTCCTTTCTTGCAGCCTGCGACGTCGAGTAGGGCAGCCGTTTTTTAAGTTTGGATCCGGGATATTTTAAATTTTGATTCTATCCATTAGTCTCGCTTAAAAAAGATACAATCCAATTCCATCAAGTCTCAGTTTGTAAACCAATACAACCCCTTATTCAACAGTTTTGTCATCCCCTTTTAAATATTTTCTTGACAGACTAAATCCATAATTAGAAAATGGGCGGTCCGATAGAGATAATCCAACTGGGTAAAAGAGCACGTTTTGAAATTGCCTGGGAAAAACAAGTTAGAGGCCTCGCCCAAATTGGAATAGTGGAATAATGGGTTTAAAGAATAAGGTATCGAAGTGCATACATTTACATTGATTTGCTCATTAATATGGAGTATTTTTTGAAGTGAAAGCAGAAAATTGATGTTTAAATAGGATCATCAAAAAATATAGAGCCGACATTTTTCTTTTAGAATAGGCCACTATCCGCTTTCCATACCCAATATTCCATCATTCCACTCTTCCATCATTCCAAATTACTTATAGAGGCACAATGACCTTAAAAAACGCCGTGATTCGAATATATTATTGAATTTCAGACCCACAATCAGTAGGAGGAGTATCCGTGAACAAACAATATGACGCCATTATCATTGGTGCCGGCATCATCGGTGCCGCCATCGCATTCGAACTGTCCAAGCAAGGCTGCAAAACACTTAACGTGGACAAGTTGCCATCGGCCGGCCATGGCTCTACTTCCGGCTCGTGTGCCGTCATTCGCCTCCATTATTCCACGCCGGATGGCGTCGCCATGGCGCGGGAAGGATATAATTACTGGATCAACTGGTCCGAATACCTGGAGACGGCAGATGAGTTGGGTGCGGCAAAGTACATTAATACCGGCTGCCTGGTGATGAAAACCGGCCACAATAAATACCTTAAAAATGTCATGGCCAGTCTCGACGACCTGGGGGTTGAATACGAAGAACTGGATATCGCCGGGATTAAAAAGAAGGTGCCATTTTTGGATACCCGCAAATATTTCCCGGTCAAGCTGCCCGATGATCCCGAGTTTGGCAAGCCCACCGGTGAGGCCGTGGGTGGAGCGATTTTTGTGCCGGAGTCGGGCTATATTACCGACCCGCAGCTTTCCACCCATAACCTTCAACGCGCCGCCGAAGCCAAAGGCGGTCAGTTTATGTTTGACACCGAAGTCGTCGATATCCGCAAAGAAAACGGCCGGGTGGCCGGCGTTACATTAAAGGATGGAACCCGGATCGATGCACGCATTGTGGTCAATGTGGCCGGCCCCCACTCCTATATCATCAACCGCATGGCCGGTGTGGAAGACGGCATGAAAATCAAAACCCGCGCCCTGCGCCAGGAAGTCTGCCATGTTCCCGCTCCCGACGGCATCGATTATCAGAAGGAAGGGGTGATCATCTCCGACGGCGACATCGGCTGCTATTCGAGACCGGAGACGGGCAATCACATCCTGGTAGGTTCGGAAGATCCTGAATGCGATGAGCGCGAATATGTCGATCCGGACAATTACGATACCGGTTTCACCAAACAGTGGGCCGCCCAGGCCATGCGCGAAGCCCAGCGAATTGAGGGGTTGCGTGTACCGAATCAAATGCAGGGCGTGGTAGACCTCTACGATGTCTCAGATGACTGGATTCCCATTTACGACAAATCGGATCTGCCCGGTTTTTACATGGCCATCGGCACTTCCGGAAACCAATACAAAAACGCGCCGGTGGCGGGGGTCATGATGGCCGAACTGATAGATAAAGTGGAGGCCGGACACGACCATGACAAGGATCCTGTTCAATTTTATATGAAATATACCGGCAGAATCTTTAACGTGGGCTTTTACTCGCGCCTCAGAGAAATCAATCCGGACAGCAGCTTTTCGGTGATTGGTTAACCGGACCGGCATCGTCTTCCAGATAAAGATGGGTCCATTTTAAATAGATAAAAGGGCTATCACTCGGTCAAGCCGGTAAGATAAGCGCTTGAAGTCAATCAGGGCTGCTTTGACAAGAATGATGTATCTTAAACTTTTATGGCCTCTGATTATTCAAGCTTTGTTGGAGTTATCAACGGTTTCGCACCAAGTTTTATCACCCAAATATATTGCATAGCCAACAATTTGAAATGTCGTGGTATCCCAACGTCAATCCACACATTATTAACCAATATCCATTTTCTCATTCGTAATTATTTGCTCCATCGTACATTCCAACAAAGCAGGGCCACAGTTTGTCGGGATGACTTTCGATACTGCCAGCCCGACAGAACCTATAAGGGATTTGTATTCATCAATGGTCCTTTCGCGGCCGCCTCCCATTACAAGAACCTCTATATCGAGTAATTTTGCAACAGAAAAACCCGGCTCCGATTCCAGAAGGTACTCTACGACCCACAGCATTGAATGGGCCTTCATGGACCGTGAAATGTTTTTGAGAATCCGACAGCAAATTTCGTCTTCCCAGTCGTGAAGTACATTCACCAAAAAATATCCGTCGCATACAGGTGGCACCTCCTTGAGGAAGTCGTAGGAAATTGCCTCGCAACGGTCAATGAGATCTGCTTTAGAAATCGCTTTTGCCGCAGACATAACCGCCCCCGGCATGTCGGCTACAAGACCCTTGGTATGAGGATAATTGGCAAGCAGTTGTATTAAAAAGGCACCCCGTCCGCCTCCTACATCGCAGATCGTATTAAAATCAGAGAAATCATAGGCTTCAATTACCGCTTTGGCAAACCCTATCGCCTTCATTCCCTGTCCTTGATCCAATATTGCACGTGCCTCAGGATTTTCTTCCATCCATTCGAAAGCCTGCTTGCCGAAAGCATGATCAAAACCCGGCTTGCCGGACCGGACGGTGTAGATCAAACTGTCCCATGCTTTGTTATGCCAGCCGGAAAGAAACATCCGCGCAATGGGCCGCATGGCGTCTGATAGAAGGCACTGGGCAAGTGGCGTCAAACCAAACATGCGTTCTTTTGTTTCGACGAAAATACCGACCGATGAAAGAGCCCTAAGAACTCGATAAAGAGTGGGCGCATGTGTATCGGTTTTTTCCGCCAGAGCATCAACGTTTAAAGGGCCATCGCGCAAAAGATCGGCGAGCCCGAGTTCTGCAACTACATAAATTGGTTTGGTTATCCATTTGGAGGTAATCCATTGCATCATTTGATCTTCTGGTGCTGGTATGTATTCTGACATTGTGTACTCCTTTACGGTTTAATCGAATTTCACAGATGACATCCTTTGAATTGTGTCCCGATTGCCGAAACGATTATGTGTTGATTGGTTTAGTTAGCAGAACGGACTTAAGGCAGCACTATTAAGGAATGAAAAAGCGAGTTGAATTGTCAGTGCAGGGTTCCAGCCCTAATTTGCGCTCTCAAGGTTGGCTGGATATTGGAAAAGCCGTTATTGAAGGGAAAGTAGATGGGAAAAATCGTTAATTATTTTCTGTTTATACCTATGTAAAAAAAAGGTCAACAGAAATTTTTATTGAGGCAGCAGCATAGAACAAGTTTAAGATTCGGGGCATAAATTTGAATTTTTCAGATATATTGAGATTAGAAAAATTCAGGAAGAAGTAAAGATATGTTCTAAATTTGCCCTAAATTTGACAGATTTTTGTGTCAAGGCCTGGTAAATACCCGGAGTTGAAAATTACCCCAGGTTTTGGTTGAGCAAGCACTGTGTTTAATACTACGCAATTCCACCGGTCACAGTTGCAGAGAAAATCGATATTTTCAGAGGTGTTCAAGCTCATGTGCACAAGACCGGCCTTTTGAGTTTGATCAAGTACCGCGCTAGCTTCTTTTTTATCAAGCTTTTGAGCATTTAATCTTTGAATGGCGAATAACGCTGCTGAACCGAACGTCATACATACTTTCATGGGCACCCCATGGGTATCTTTAGCAAGCAAAGATGCTTCATGGCGACAGTAGCAGGTGCTCACAGCAATCGGATTGTATTTATTGATAAGGAATATCCATGCCCGACCATCGACCGCCGCGTTTCTTCATTACTTCAAGTAATTCTCTATAAACTTTTTTGCTCATCACTAGACCCTATCGCGTAATGATTCCGTGATGGCTTCTATCACAACTGATGCCAGCATTTCGCCGAAAAGTACGTGCTTGCCACAGTAGCGGATAGTCCCGGATCCATATCCGTTGGCAACAGCAATCGCATCGGTACCCGTTCCGGTTGCGATTGCCCTGGAAACCGGGCTTTTTACACCGAGCTTACGTATAGCGACGGTCTTTGCTTCAGAGGCCAGGATCACGGATTCCACCACGGCCGCAGGGGACATCGTTGCATTTGTTAAAATGATGATGTTGATGGTTCCGGTTGGATTGGCATCCGGCTGAAACGTACGCCAGTCGGCTCTATCACCTGCGCAGCGCGCATTTGAAATCCCGGCCGTAACCAAAGCGGAAATTTCGATTCCTTGGGTTGACCTGGAAACCCGCCTGAAGGAATCCATGGATGCGGATGTCATCATTCCGACCGTGGTTCCGCTGAGTTGAAGCTGTCTGCAATATTCCGCAAGGGTGTTTTCAGGACTTTCCATTATTATCTTGGTGCCCTCGAAATTTTCTGCCACTTTCATAATTAAAATATTGGAAGCATGACATGCACCGCCGTTAAAAACAGCTGAGCTGAGGACAGGGTGTTCAGTGCTAAAGCCGACGCAAATGTGCTCTGGAGTTTGTTTCAACTCAAATCGGTTGTTTTGGATCATGATGACTTAGTACATAAATTCATAAATACAGTAACGTAAAACTTGAGGAATGGATTCTAGTAAAGAAAAAGAATATCGAATCTCCTACCCAACCTCACTTTTTCTTACTCCTCCCTGCTTTCCAGTTCTCATAATAGTCCCAGCTGACAAAATCGCTTATCTCCTTAAACTGCTGGTCTTTTTCAAGCAAGCCGGCTCTGAGAACATCTCCGATGGATAGCATGCCGATGAACTCGCCCTCTTTTTCGATAAGCAGGTGTCTTAGAAACAATCCCAGAAACATTTCTTCCAGTTTGTAAATGCGGGTACTGTAACTTGCGGTGCGAAGCGGGGAGGTCATATAGTCGCAGACTTTTGCTATTTGGGGGTCGAATCCTTCGGAGGTGATGTGGCGTAAAAGATCGCGTTCCGACCAGATTCCCACAAATTCGTCGTCCTTCCTTACCAGAATTGCGCCGATCTTGTTATCGACCATTTTTCGACAAGCCTGGTGAACCGTCTGATCCCATTCAATGGATACAATGTCGCGTTGCTTGTCCTCGAGGATGTCTTCCGCAGTTTTCATGCCTTTCTCCTTCCTAATAAGACTCTTTGAATAAGTTCCCATTTGTGAAGAGGGAAAGAAATATAAATCCGATCGGTGCCTGATCGAGAAATCATGAAAAAAATGATCGCAAATTAGGTAAAATTTGTCAATTTTATTTATCATTTCTAGGAATTTATTGGGTGTTATCCTTAATCGTCTCAGAAACGGTTTCTCCGCAGCGCCGGATATCGAAAAAATCCGAAAAAAATGTATAAACAACTATTATTTACAATCCTCATAGATATTGATATAAATTCTACTAAGTGGTTCGGTTCAACAGGCTTTTATCCATCATGCCGCCGACAGGATCGCAGGCCTGAATTTACCCCGCATATATAAATCTCAGATGATTCACAAATTTGGAAAAGTTAGGATACCAGGTTATCACTGCGCCGAACGGCAAAAAAGCGCTGGAGATCTACAAAAGAGATCAGAATAAGATTGATATGGTTATCCTGGATATGATTATGCCTGATATGAGCGGCGGGGAGACCTATAGCCAGTTAAAAGAGATCAATCCATCGATAAAATCGATGCTTTCCAGCGGATATAGTATTAATGGAAAGGCCCAGGCGATTTTAAACAGCGGCTGTCATGGATTTATCCAAAAACCCTTTAATCTGCCGAATCTGTCTCAGAAGATAAGAAAAATTTTAGACACTGACTAGTCATCAATCGCAACAGGCCCATCGTCGATTCCCTTTTGCAGACCGGGCTGGCGGAAATACCGGCAAACCTGAGGATCTTTTTATTCAGCCATTTGATCCAAGACATTTCCGGTTTTAACGGCTATTTGAGTATAGCGGAATTGGATCATATTTGCTATATTAAGGGAAAAGAACAAGTAAAAGGAGGTCATCTGTGCCGCCGATCGAAGCATTGCGAAATTGGCTGTCCGTTAGTTTTTTTTTCCTGGTTGTTATGACCGGATGTTCATCTCTGGGCCAGGTTCAAACGCGGGAAATAGAGCCGTTACAACCTGAAGTTTTACCCTCCGGAAGCGGCTGGTGGCAGGCTCGCTTCCGTATGAATTGGCCACCGAACACGGATCCCATCTGGTACATGGATCTATATCTTGCGCATCAGGTCATATTGCCTTTATTCCAGTCACATCAAAACGACATTCACCTGTGGCGATTTCATCGCCGGGCCGCACGCGATGGTGCCGGCCGGCAGTTTAGCTTCCTTTTTTATGCTTCTCCCCGAACGGCCCGCAATATCTTTCAGACACTTCAGTCGGATCCGATGGTAGCCAACATGAAACTTGCCGGTGTCATTGATGATATTGTCTACGATGACCCGGCCAAGCTAAGCCGGCCGAATATCGAAGATACCAGCGACAAAAAATGGCCGGTGTCAATCCAAAAAACCTGGCCCTATTACATCATGGGTGTCAGTCAAATGTGGCTGAATTTAGTAGCCTGGGTGGCCGATGATAGCCTCCAAAGCGATCCCCCTTCGTCAGTAAAAGAAATTGAAACGTTTTATAAGCAGGTCAATGAAACCATGACGGATTTATGGCAGAATCAAGGACGTCATGCCTTCATGCATCACTTAAACGCTTTATTCGAGTATAAGCCGCTAATATATTATGAGAAGCGCTACCTGACCTTCTAACTTAAGAAACCTCTTGAGCGGTTTAGTAGCAAAATAATGTGCTAAACAATCTCGCTTGGGTATTGCAATAAATAGCTGTTTTGAGTGTTCAATCAATGACTGACCGTAAAACCAAGCAAGGGGGCGAAATCGCTTATCAAAAAATCGGCGGCTGGCTAATTCTTTGTGCCATCGGGTTGATGCTGTATCCGGTCCAAACCATGGTCTTTCTGATCACAGAGTTGATTCCGGCCTTGTCCCCTGAGAATTGGTCGATGTTGACATCACCGGCAAGCCCTAACTATCATTCATTTTTAGCACCCCTGGTGATTGCCGAGCTGGTTGGGAACATATGTTTTTTTATATTTTCAATCTGTTTGGTCATATTTTTCTTTCAACGGCGTAAATATGCCCCTAAATTGATAATTTTTTTTTTGACCGGCAACCTCATCTTTGTAGGTTTTGATTATTTGGTCACGACGTTCATCATCATTCGCCCCAGTTCGATCAACATGGATGCAACGATCAATTTCGTACGGACGACGGCAGCCGGCTTGATCTGGATTCCCTATTTTATTTTTTCGAAACGCGTTGGAAGAACCTTTGTTAATTAAATATTTTGGAATTTCTATAACTTGTTGGAATTGTGTTGCTTTTTAAAGCCATCTGCTTGCATAAGCCGCATGGAATATTCCAATATTCCAATTGGGGCTAAGCCCCTAACTTCAGAGTAATTTTGCTGAAAGGACCCCATGAATGCTATCTTTGCGAATACAATTTATACTGGAAAATCAGTTGTCTCTGATCGATATCTTATTTTTAACGGACCAAAAATAATCGGTCTTGCGAAATCTGCAAAAGGTCAGGTGCTCGGCCGATATGACACTCTGACACCCGCTTTTATCGACCCCCACAGTCACATCGGCATGGAACGTACCGGTGAACCCAGTGGCGAAGGCGAGGCCAATGATCAGCTGGATTCAATTCTAGCCCTAACGGATGCCCTTGATTCGGTTCAAATGGACGACAAGGCCTTCAGAGACGCGGTGGAATCGGGGGTGTTGTATTCTTGCGTGGTTCCGGGCAGCGGCAATATAATCGGTGGTCAATCGGCGGTCATACGTAACTACGCCAATGACAGCACCGATGCGCTGATTGCCCGCGCCGGTCTAAAAGCGGCCTTTGGCTATAACCCCATGTCCACCCGCAACTGGAAAGGCAAACGCCCTACGACCCGCATGGGTGCAATTGCTATTCTGCGCGGCAGACTCGAGGAAGTACGCCGGAAGATTCAAAAACACAAAAAAGCCAAGGGCAGCAAGAAAGAGGATATCACTTTTTCTGCCGAAGATACCGTATTGCAGGACCTGCTGACCGGAAAATTTCGCCTGCGCGCCCATGTGCACAAAATTGATGATATCGCAGCCCTGTTGCGACTGGTGGATGATTACAAGCTCAAACTCACCGTCGAGCACGCCATGGATGTCCACCAGCCTGAAATTTTTCAGGCGTTAAAGCAACGTAAAATATCCGTTGTTTATGGCCCCATCGACGCCTTTTCTTATAAAGTCGAACTAAAGCATGAAGATTGGCGCAATATTCGTCATTTGTTGGCCGCGCAAGTCGAATTCGGTCTGATGACCGACCATCCGGTCACCCTTGCCCGCCAGTTGTTTTTACAAACACGTTGGTTTCTGAGGGCAGGGTTGTCCAAACAGCAGGCCATAGAATTGGTTTCACGCATGAATGCCCGGATACTGGGTATCGATGACCGGCTGGGCACTCTTGAAAAAGGGAAATGGTCGTCATTTACTTGCTGGAGCGGTGATCCGTTTGATCTGGCGAGTTATCCTGTTGCAGTGTATGGGGAAGGTGAGTTGCTTTTTTCTGACCCAAATTGAGCGATTGTGGAGGTTGCCGTCCCGGTAGGATAGGTTTCGTCCCTTTGAAATAAGTGCAACAAAGATTTCGTTGGGCAAGCATTTCACAAGGCAGACAGGAAATCTGACATTGTGACCCAAGATTCCAATTCCCTGCGGGTCGCGTTTCATGGTTGCAAAATTGGAATCAATAGATATAATAAATATAACCATCTTTCGACGGATTGAATTTAAAGGAGGGCAAAATGAAACATAAATTTCAGCGAATATTCAACATGACGGCACTTATTCTGTTGTCTTTGGTCGTCGCGGTTAGTTATGTCCAGGCCGAAGAAAAGCGCGATATGAAGGGCTGGGGTATAGATGACCCCTACAACAAACTATACGATGTCCGAGAATATGAAAAAGTCAGATGCTATGTTGTGCGCGTAAAAGAGGTTATCCCCATGCCCGGCATGTCACCGGCAACCGCTTTAGAGGTAAGAGAGGGCGCCTATGTGTGGGAAGTCCATCTCTGTCCAACCTGGTATCGAAAACCCAGCGAAATTCGGCTAAAGAAAAATGAGCGCATCAAGCTGAAGGGCGTTTGGGCGGAAATCAACGGCAAAGATGTTTTTATGGCGTCCAAAGTAAAAAAAGATCCTGACACTGAAATCATAAAAGTTCGTTTGACCAAAGATGGCACGCCTTTTTGGACAATGACGCCGGAACGGCTTGCCATGGAAACGGAAAAAGATTAGCAATCTTCCGGCCCGGCGGGCGATTAGCCATTAAAATCTTTTGAGATTATCTAAAACAAAGCGAAAAATGAACCCCGGAGAACTGCTCGAAATCTCAGGTTATTTTTGGAAAACATGCGCGTTGCAGGCGGCCGTTAAATTGGACGTATTCACGGCTATCGGCGACGCGCAATTAACCGGCAAGGAGATCTCCCAGAAGCTCAGTGGCTCTCAAAGAGGCGTCGAACGGCTGCTCAATGGAAGAACGATATGATGCAATCTGGCTGTCCCACATTCTCCATGGTGAGGGCCCCGATGACTGCCGGATGATAATTCAAAAGGCCGTTGGGATATTGAAGCCGGGAGGTATGATCATCATCCATGATTTTATTCTGAACAACAGCATGGACGGACCGCTTTTTCCGGCCCTGTTTTCTTTGAATATGCTTTTAGGTACGGATTCCGGTCAATCTTACTCAGAAGAGCAGATTATCGATATGATGTCGGAGGCCGGCATAAAGGATACCCGTCGGATAGCCGTCCAAAGCCCCAATGATTCCGCAATTATTCTGGGCGAAATTTAACCTCAACCACTTCCTCTTCAATACCCAATCCCGGTGCTTTTCACCCAAGATTTCATTGCTAAGGAAATATTTCCGGATCATCCGGAATAAGTATCAGGCTTGACAATATGCTATTTCCAGCATAATTTCCCTTAAACTTTATTTCTCAAGTTCAGGTTCGTTGGCTGGGGTAAGTTTTTTTATTTAAAATGATCTAAAATATTTTATGCTTCATAATTTCAGGAATTTCACTATGCCGCAGATGATTAGCATTGTCGGTCGATCACAATCCGGTAAGACCACGCTCATTGAAAAATTGATCCCCGCGCTTAAACGCCGGGGCTATAAGATTGGAACAATCAAGCATTCCCATCACATTTTTGATTTTGATAAAACCGGCAAGGACAGCTGGCGCCACAAGGATGCCGGCGCAGAAACCGTCATCATCGCTTCACCGGGAAAAATAGCCATGGTTAAAAATGATTACCTGGGAAGTCTGGATGGCCTGCAAAGATTTTTTGACGATCTGGATCTCATCATCACCGAAGGATATAAAAAAGAGGATAAACCCAAAATAGAGGTCGTGCGGGCAGCCCGGCACGCCGATGTGCTCCTTGAAAACGACAAACATCTGGTTGCCGTGGTCAGCGATGTCGAACTTCAACTAAATGTCCCTGTATTTGACCTGGAAGACGTTGATCGACTGGCGGATTTTATAGTAGAAAAGTACCTTTTATGAGCAATAAAAAAAATTCAGTTGCGTTTAAAGGCCTAAAATGGCCAGCGCTTATTCCCGGCATTCTGGTAAAACGCTATAAACGCTTTTTGACCGATGTAAAATTAAACGGTGGCGAAATTGTCACTGCCCATTGCCCCAATACGGGCAGCATGAAAGGCTGCTGTGAATCGGGACGCCCGGTGTATTTATCGTTTCATGATAACCCCAAACGAAAGCTTAAA
>Ga0316194_10001963_pt1 | contig 14368 bp, 10 predicted proteins | sample CroRivsedime1_MG_FD_204936 | JGI IMG/M metagenome (GOLD analysis project Ga0316194, IMG submission 204936) | Coastal sediment microbial communities from Maine, United States - Cross River sediment 1 | ecosystem: Environmental > Aquatic > Marine > Coastal > Sediment | place: USA: Maine...
GGCCGAGACTCGTGCTGGCCCTGGATGGGGTGCAGGATCCGAGAAATCTGGGCGCCTGTCTGCGCAGTGCGGGTGCTGCCGGCGTGCAGGCGGTGCTGCTGCCAAAAAGGAACAGTGCGCCGGTCAGCGCGGCGGCGCTGAAGACCGCGGCCGGCGTGGCAGAGAGTCTCTTTCTGGTCAGCGTCACGAACCTGGCCCGTCGGCTCGACTGGCTGAAATCTCAGGGCGCCTGGGTGATCGGCGCGGCCGGCGAGGCAACGGCGGCCTACTACGAAGCGGATTTCACCAGCGACGCCGTGCTGGTCATGGGCGGTGAGGAGAAGGGGCTGAAACGGCTGACCCGGGACAAGTGCGATCAGCTGGTGCGTATCCCCATGGCGGAAGGGGTGGAGAGTCTGAACGTCTCGGTGGCGGCTGGCGTCCTGCTCTTCGAAGTTGTCCGACAACGAGCTTGACTGATTCCGGGTTGCGCCTGGGCGCCGCTGCCCCTAGAATTCGCGTCCCCTGATTCCGGACGGCCGGATCAGGTCCTTGCTTCACGTCGCTCTCCCCGAGTCGGCGGAGGCTTTAACCACAAGGAGCTTACGCGCTGTCCTGCAGTGCGCAGCCCAGCACAGGAGCATTCAATGCGGCACTACGAAGTCGTGTTTCTCGTGCATCCCGACCAGAGTGATCAGGTCCCCGGGATGATCGAGCGTTATCAGAGTCTTGTCGAGAAGGACGGTGGTAGCGTCCATCGCACCGAGGACTGGGGGCGACGGCAGCTTACCTTCCCGATCTCGAAGATTCACAAAGCACACTACATCATGATGAATATCGAGGTGGGCAGCGAAGTGCTCACTGAGCTTGAGAGCGCCTTCCGTTTCAACGACGCGGTGATCCGCAACATGATCATCCGTCGCAAGGAAGCCATCACCGGCAACTCGAAGATCTACGAAGAAGAGCTTCGCGATCAGGAGAAGGAAAAGGAGCGTGAGCAGCGCCGTGAGCAGGAGTACGCGGAGCGTCGTGCCCGTGCGGCTTCTGCAGAGGGTGAGGCGGCGGAAGCCGAGCCCGCTGAATCCACCGAAGCCAGCCAAGAGGAGGAAGCCTGATGCGTCGCGGTTTTTCCCGTAAGAAATTCAACCGACTCGGAGAAGAAGGTCAGGAGATCGATTACAAGAATCTGGATCTCCTCAAGCAGTACATCACCGAGACCGGCAAGATCGTGCCCAGCCGGATCACCGGCGCCACGGCCAGCCAGCAGCGTCAGCTTGCGGCGGAAGTGAAGCGGGCCCGTTTCCTGGCGCTGCTGCCGTACACCGATCAGCACAACTAAGAGGTCACCATGAACGTCATTCTTCTGGAACGCCTGTCCAATCTGGGCGACATCGGCGATGAGGTTGGGGTGAAGGCGGGCTTCGCTCGGAATTACCTCATCCCCAAAGGCAAGGCCGTGCGTAGCACCAAAGAGAATCGTGCGGTTTTCGAAGGTCGCCGGGCTGAGCTCGAGCAGGCTGCGGCTGAGCAGCTGGGTGAAGCGGAAGGCCGCGCTGCCAAGCTCGAAGGTCTGTCGCTGACCATGGTCGTGAAAGCCGGAGAGGAAGGTAAGCTCTACGGTTCCGTTGGCACTCAGGACATTGCCGATGCAATCACTGCTGAAGGCATCGAAGTTACGCGCGCCGAAGTGCGGATGCCGGAAGGCGTGATTCGCTCGATCGGCGAGTACGAGATCGACGTGCAGCTGCACTCCGACGTCACCGTGTCCATCGCGGTCGCCGTCGTAGCAGAGTAATCCTCCCTATTCCTACTCGGCAGCTCGCCGATTTCTGATTTTCCGCTTGCATTGGCGAGCGGAAAATCAGAGTCTAATTCTCCGGCGCCGACCCGAGCGCGAACTTAAGACTTAGAACTACAGCGATGTCTGAAATCGCCTCTGGAGGGGATTCCTCAGGCCCGACCGACTCCGGCTCTTCCGAGAATGAACCGGGGTCTGAGCCGAGCGAGTCGTCCTCCGATCCAAACGATCATATCCTCATTCCGGAGTTCGCCGACGCGGACTTTGCGCCGGAGCCATTCGACCCGCGCGATCTGGATGAACCAGCGCCCACCCGCAGGGGAGCCGTCAGCGCGTTGAAAGTGCCGCCGCATTCCGTGGAAGCCGAGCAGTCCGTGCTCGGCGGCCTGATGCTGGACAACGACGCCTGGTTCAACGTTGCGGAAGTGGTGCTCGCCACGGATTTTTACCGTGCCCAGCACAGCATCATCTTCGAGGCGATGACGGATCTCGCTGCGGAAAACCAGCCGCTCGATGCGCTCACCGTTTCCGAGCGCCTGCAGGCTAAGGGCATGCTCGATAAGGCCGGTGGTATCGCCTATCTGGCCGAGCTGACCGAATCCACGCCGGGCGCCTCCAACGTGGTCGCTTACGGCAATATCGTTCGTGAGCTCTCCACCCTGCGGCAGCTTATCGGCGCCGCCAACCGCATCGCCGAGTCCGCGTTTGCCCGTGACGGCAGGCCGAGCGAGGAGCTGCTGGATCTGGCCGAGCAGGAGGTCTTCAAGATTTCCGAGGGCCGCATCAAAGGGGGTGGGCCGGAATCCATCGTGCCGCTTCTGGGTAGGGCCGTCGAAAAGATGGAAACGCTCTATAAAACCCGTGGTGCGATAACAGGTATCCCAACGGGCTTCGACGATCTCGACAAGATGACGGCCGGCCTGCAGCCGGCAGATCTGGTGATCGTTGCCGGCCGACCGTCCATGGGCAAGACGTCGTTCGCCATGAACATGGCCGAGCATGCGGTGATGGAGTCGGACAACGGCGCCGTGCTGGTCTTCTCCATGGAGATGCCATCCGATGCGCTGCTGCTCAGAATGCTCTCGAGCCTCGGCCGCATCGATCAGACCCGCATGCGCACCGGCGACATGCACGAGGACGACTGGCCACGCTTCACGTCCGCGGTGGCTCAGCTCAAGGACAAGCACCTCTATATCGACGACACGCCGGCGTTGACCCCGAACGACCTGCGTACTCGGGCCCGGCGGGTTGCCCGGGAAGCGGATGGTCTCGGTCTGATCGTGGTCGACTATCTGCAGCTGATGCGGGTGGCCGGCAAGGTGGAAAATCGGACCAACGAGATCGCCGAGATTTCCCGGTCGCTGAAGTCCATTGCCAAGGAGATGGGGTGTCCGGTGATCGCGCTTTCCCAGCTCAACCGGAGCCTTGAGAGCCGCACGGATCGACGGCCGGTGATGAGCGACCTGAGGGAATCCGGTGGCATCGAGCAGGACGCGGACCTGATTCTTTTCATTTACCGGGACGAGGTCTACAACGAGGAATCCCCCGATAAAGGCACGGCCGAGATCATCGTCGGCAAGCAGCGGAACGGCCCGATCGGCAAGGTGCATCTCTCGTTCATCGGCAACCTGACCAAGTTCGAGAACCTGGCGCCCGACCGTTACCGGGACTTCGCCCCTTTTGAGTAAGGCCTGCCTTCAGTTTGGCTAAAGCGAAAACCAAATCCGCCTACGTCTGCGACGAGTGCGGCGCGGACTTCCCCAAGTGGCAGGGTCAGTGCCTGTCCTGTAGAGCCTGGAATTCTCTATCCCGGGTGAGTATCGGCCCGGTCTCCGAACCGGGTGTGGGCTACGCCGGCAGCCGCTCCGAAGTGAAACGCCTGGCCGATGTGGCGGCGGAGGAAGCGCCGCGCATCGTCACCGGCTTCGGCGAGCTGGATCGGGTGCTGGGCGGTGGTCTGGTGCCGGGCTCGGTGGTGCTGATCGGTGGAGAGCCAGGCGCCGGTAAATCCACGCTGCTGCTGCAGATGTGCTGTCGGCTGGCGGCCGATAACGAAACCCTGTACGTCACCGGCGAGGAATCCCTGCAGCAGCTGGCGCTGCGCGCATCCCGTCTGGCGCTGCCCATGGATCGGCTCCAGGTGGCCTCAGAGACTCGGGCCGAGGCGGTGGCGGGCCTGATCGAAAGTGCGAAGCCGAAGGTGGTGATCCTCGATTCCATTCAGGTGATGCAGCTGGAATCGGTGGAGAGCACGCCGGGCAGCGTCACCCAGGTGCGTGAGACGGCCGCCTTCTTCACCCGGCTGGCCAAACAGACGGGCACGGTGATCGTGCTGGTCGGTCACGTCACCAAGGAGGGCAACCTGGCAGGGCCCAAGGTGCTCGAGCACATGATCGACTGTTTCATGATGCTCGACTCGCCGGCGGCCAGTCGCTACCGGACGCTGCGCGGCGTGAAGAACCGTTTCGGCGCGATCAATGAGCTCGGCGTTTTCGCCATGACGGACCAGGGTATGAAGGAGGTGGCCAATCCGTCCGCCATCTTCCTGCAGCGGGGTGACCTGCACTCGCCCGGTTCGGTGGTTACGGTCACCTGGGAAGGCACCCGGCCATTGCTGGTGGAGCTCCAGGCCCTGGTGGATCAGAGCCAGGGTGGGTATCCCAAGCGCATTGCCGTCGGCCTGGATCAGCAGCGTCTTGCCATGCATCTTGCCGTGCTGCACAGGCATTGCGGCGTTACTCTGGCTGATCAGGATGTGTTCGCAAACGTGGTAGGCGGCGTCCGGATCGGCGAGACCGGCGCGGATCTGTCCGTGCTGCTGGCGGTGCTCTCGTCATTCCGGAACCGGGCCCTGCCGAAGGAGCTGATCGTGTTCGGCGAGCTCGGCCTCACCGGCGAAGTCCGACCGGTGGCCAACGGTGAGCAGCGGCTCTCAGAGGCCGCCAAGCATGGTTTCCGGCAGGCCATCGTGCCCTTTGCCAACCGGCCGAAGAAGGTGCAGGAAGGCATGGTGGTGCATGGGGTGAAGAGCCTGTCCGCCGCCCTGGACGTGATCGATACGCTTTAAGCAGGAAGGATCAGAAAAATGCCCCGCTCACTCATCTTCAATGCTGTCGTCATCGGCCTCCTCGCTTGTCTGCTCTGGCCGTACAGCGCGATCGCCGGTGGCCTGATCGGCTTCGCTGAGATCGAAGATCAGCAGGCGCTCGAAGCGGATTTCCGCAGCGGGTTGTCATCGGAGGATCAGTCCGAGTGGGCGAGGGCGTTGACAGCGAAGCCGCATCATCCCGGCTCTGAACAAGGCCGGGTCAACATCGACTACATGGCCGAACGGTTCGAGTCCTGGGGCTATGACGTGGAAGTGGAGTGGTTCGACATTCTGCTGCCCGTGCCGGTCAAACGCGAGCTGCAGCTTCTGGCGCCGGAGGCATACACCGCCGGTCTGCTCGAGGACGTGGTCGCCGGCGATGAGAGCAGCGCCGAGCGCGATGAAGTGCTGCCGCCCTACAACGCCTTTTCCGTGGACGGTGATGTAACTGCCGAGCTCGTCTTCGTGAATTACGGCATCCCGGAAGATTACGAGCTGCTCGAGCGCCACGGTGTGGACGTCACCGGCAAGATCGTGATCGCCAAGTACGGTCGTTCCTGGCGGGGCATCAAGCCCAAGCTGGCTGCTGAGAAAGGCGCCATCGGCGCGCTCATCTACTCGGATCCCGCCGACGATGGCTACGCCGCCGGTGATGTTTATCCTGCTGGGCCCTTCAAGAATGCGTCCGGTGTGCAGCGCGGCTCGGTGATGGACATGCCGCTTTATCCGGGCGATGTGCTCACGCCGGGTAAGCCGGCCATCAAAGGCACCCGCCGCCTGAAGCGTGAGGACGCGCCGACGTTGACTCAGATCCCTGTGCTGCCCATCTCCTATCGCGATGCCGAGCCGCTGCTGGCCGCGCTCGGCGGCGAGACGGTGCCGCGTGATTGGCAGGGTGGATTGCCGATCACTTACCATTTGGGCCCTGGCCCGGCGCAGGTGCGCCTGGCCCTCGGTTTTGACTGGCAGATGATCAAGGTAGGCAACGTGATCGCCCGCCTGGAAGGCAGCACCTATCCTGATCAATGGGTGCTGCGTGGTAATCACCACGACGGCTGGAACCACGGCGCTGCTGACCCGGTTTCCGGCATGGTGGCGCTGATGGACGAAGCCCGTTCGGTTGCCCGGCTGGCCGAAGCAGGCCAGCCACCGGCGCGGACCCTGGTTTACGCGGGCTGGGATGCGGAAGAGCCCGGGCTGATCGGCTCCACGGAGTGGGTCGAAAAGCATCTCAAGGTTTTGGATGCAAAGGCGGTCGCTTACATCAACACTGACGGCAACAGCCGGGGCTTCGCCTATGTGGGCGGCAGCCATACGCTGGAGCCTTTTTTCAACGAGGTGCTCCGGGCGGTCGACGATCCGCAGACCGGTGTGAGTGTGGATGAGCGGTTGCGTGCGCGCATAGCCGTAACCGGTACACCGGAACGCCGGGCCGAACTGGCGGATCGAAAAGACCTTCGGATCAGCCCGCTCGGGTCCGGGTCGGACTACACGCCTTTCCTGCAGCATGCGGGCATCGCCTCGGTCAATCTGGGCTTTGGCGGTGAGGGCAACGGCGGCAGTTATCACACCCTTTACGACACCTACGAGCACTACACCCGATTCCGGGATCCGGGCTTCGTCTATGGCCGGGCCCTTGCCGACCTGGCCGGTACGGCCACGCTCAGGCTCGCCAACGCCCCCGTGCTGCCGTTTCGCTTTGCTGGCCTGGCCGACAACCTGATCCATTACCTGGCGGAGCTCGAGAAACTGGCGGACAGCGAGCGGGAGAAGGCCGAGCAGACCAATCGACTGCTCCGGGAAGGCGCATTCGATCTGGCGCTGGATCCCACCCGCACGCTGACGGCGCCGGGGGAAGCCGCGGCTGTGCCCCACTTCAACTTCGCACCGCTGAAGAACGCCATCGATCGGGTGAATGAAGGCGCCGGTTTGCTCGACGCTGCGCTCGCCGGTCTGGATGGCTCCGAAGCGATCGATTTCACGGCGCTGAATGAGCGGCTCTATCTGAGTGAACGGGCGCTGACGTCAACGGCAGGGCTGCCGGGGCGTGACTGGTATCGGCATCAGATATACGCGCCCGGTTTCTACACGGGTTACGGCGTGAAGACGCTGCCACGGGTACGGGAGTCCATCGAAGCGGAACTCTACGCTGAGGTGGATGGGGAGATTGCCTTCACCGCTGCCGTGCTCGAAGGCTTCGCGGATTACCTGGACGAGATGCTGGCGCTCATTGAGACCGGTGCCGGAGGGTAAGGCGGCTGATCCCAGCCAACGGGTACGCGCCCGCCCTGTCTAGTCACGCAGGTGGGCGATTGAGACGCTTTGGCGCAGCTCCGTGAGCTCGTAGGGCGACTCGGCGCCGATCATTTCGCCATAGGCACTGCGATGCACGAACGCCACCTCATCTAGTCCCAGATCGGCCAGTGCTTTCAGCGCCGCAAAACGGCTGGGAAAGCGCGCGCTCCTGTTGCTGTCGGTGATCGGCACGAGACGCCCGCTGAACCGCTGGAAAATCTGATAGATCGAAGGATCGATCGCATGTACCTCGATGCTGACATGACCGCCGGCCTTTCTCAGCTTACCGATCTCTTTCAGCGTCATGTCTCGCTCCGGGTCGATCTCAGGGGCTGTCTGTTACCGGTGCCGGTGGGTTTCTCCGGCTCGACAGCCGCGCCCCGAGGGCGGATGGTCGTAGCGCGCGCGCCAGCCTGAACACGTCCTCCTGAATCATGAGCAGGGCGGGCACGAGGAACAGGATGATCAGGCTGGCGAAGACAATGCCGGTTGCCAGGCTGACAGCCATAGGGATCAGAAACTGTGCCTGGATGCTCTTCTCGAACAGCATGGGCGTGAGGCCCAGAGCGGTGGTGGCCGTGGTCAGGAAGATGGCCCGGAAGCGTCGATGCGATGCTGCGGTCAGCGCCTCGGAGACGCTCATGGCCGTGGTCCGTCTGATCTGATTGAAGCGGTCGACGAGCACCAGAGAGTCGTTCACCACCACACCGGCCAGCGCCACGATGCCGAACAGAGAAATGAACGACAGGTCGAAGCCGAGCAGGTAGTGGCCAATGATGGCGCCCGCGGCGCCGAACGGGACGCCGGAGAGGACGACCAGCGGCTGCGCATAGCCTTTCAGCTGGGCCGCCAGCAGGCTGTAGATGATGAGCATGGAAAGAGCCATCAGCATCGCCAGCGAGCCGAGATCCCGCGACTGATCCCGGCTGAATCCACCCTGGCCCGTCTGGAGTCCCGGATAGTCCTGCTTCAGTCGGTTCACCGTGAGCATCAGGGCCTCATTCACCTCGCCGGGTGTGCTGAGTGCGGTGTCCACCTCGCCGGTCACGGAGATGATCCGTCGTCCGTCGACCCGGTTGATCTCTGAGTAGCTCCGGGACTCGGTCACGCGGGCCATGGCGCTCAAAGGCGCCTGTGAGCCGTCGGGGAGATTGAGGCGCACGTTGTAGAGATCCTGCGTGCTGCGCCGCTGATCCCGGGGGTAACGCACCATCACTTTGAGCTCTTCACGTCCACGCTGGATGCGCTGAACCTCTTCTCCGAAGAAACTCTGCCTGAGCTGACGGGCTACGTCGGCGGCGCTGAGACCGGCCGCCTCACCGGCCGGTGTGAGGTCGATGTCGAACTGACGTTTGCCGAGGCTCACCGAGTCCTGAATGTCGTAGATCGCGCTGTTCGCTGTCATCTCCGCCTTAAGCTGCTCGACGGCGGCAAGCAGTGACGTCTCATCCTGATGTGAGAGATCGAAACCGACCGACGAGCCGCCACGGAAGAACTCGGCGACGTAGGAAAGCTTCTCCACGCCGGCGACCGGGCCGACCGCGGCCCGCCAGCGGCGCTCCAGATCCTTAGCTGGCAAAGTCCGGTAAGGTTCTTCGGTCAGCTGCACCTGCACCGAAGCAAGGTGGCTGGCAACAGTCGATGAAGTGCCGCCGCCAGGTCCGGCGCTGCCAGTGATGCGACCGCCGATCGTCACGCTGACCGACTTGATGGACGTGCCACCCACATCTGCGTTGACCTTATAGGCGCCCTCGACCAGCCGCTCGGCGGCCGCCTGGGTTACGGCAAACGGCGTGCCGATCGGAAACTCCAGCTCCGCGCGCATGTAGTCTGCTTCGAGGGACGGAAAAAATATGAAGCGAACGGCGCCGGTCGCAAGGAAGCTGGCGGCGATAACAAGCATGCCGACGCCTGCCAGCAGGGTCAGATAGCGCCAGCGGACGGCGGCCCCCACCGCCGGCACCAGGGCGTTGTCGCGAAATCGCTGGACGCCTCGGCCGATTGCCTGTTGCAGGCGATCCAGCGGCCAGCGGCTCCACTTGCCGGGATGCGCCAGGTGCGAGGGCAGGATCAGGAACACTTCGATCAGCGAGACGGTGAGCACGGCGATCACCACGATGGGCACGTGCAGAAAAATCTGTCCGAAAGTGCCCGTCACCAGCAACAGCGGCGCAAACGCCGCCATGGTGGTCAACACGCCGATAAACACCGGTCCAAACACCCCACGCACGCCGGCGATGGCGCCGGCCAGGCCGGGTTTTCCTGCCTCCTGTTCCGTGACGATGTTTTCGCCCACCACCACGGCGTCGTCCACGACCACGCCGAGCACCACGATCAGCGCGAACAGCGAGATCATGTTGAGGTTCACGCCGAAGGCATCGAAGGCCAGGAAGGCGCCGAGAAAGGAGATGGGCACGCCCATGGCGACCCAGAGTGCCAGACGCAGATCGAGCATCAGCACCAGGAAGAGAAACACCAGGGCAAAGCCGAGCAGGCCATTGCGCACCAGCAGGCTCAGCCGACCTTCAAGCGCCTCGGTCTGGTCCTGCCAGACGCTGATGTCCACGCCGCTCGGGCTCTGGTAGCCGGCGACCATGGCTTTCACGTCTTCGGCGATGGTGAGCGCGTCTTCCGCTTCGGATTTCTGCACGCGAACGAAGACGCTCGGCCGACCCTCGAACAGATTGATGAGATCAACGTCCACGAACCCATCCCGGATCGTCGCCACGTCTCCCAGCCGGAGCACACTGCCGTCCGCCAGACCGCGAATGGGTATGTTGGCGAAGTCCTCACCGCGCTCCCGTTTGGCGTTGGTTCGCAGCAGCAGGTCGCCGGCTTCCGTTCTGAGTTCGCCCGAGGAAAGGTTCAGGGAGGAGCGACGGATGGCCGCGGCGACCTCGGAGATCGTCAGGTCGTATCTGCGCAGGCTTTCCTCGGGAACCTCGATGGCAATCTCGTAGTCACGGGTGCCTAGCATCGACACCAGAGAGACGCTCGGCAGGGCGAGAAGTTCCTGTTCGAAGAGTTCCGCAGCGCGGCGCAGCGTCATCTCGTCCGCCTCTGAGGACACCACGAAGGAGATGACGTCAGAGACCGTCTCGGCCACCACTATGTCTGGATTCTCCGCGTCCAGCGGCGGGAACTCAGCCAGTCGATCGACGGCGGTTTCAATGTCGTTGCGCACCTTGAGTGCGTCCACCCCATCCTTGAGCTCGACGGTCACCACGCCGACATTCTCCGCGGCCTGGGAGAGGACCCGATCGACCCCGTCGATGCCGATAATGGCTTCTTCAACCCGTCGCGTGATGCCTTCCTCCACCTCCGCCGGTGTCGCACCAGGGTAGGGGGTGGTAACGGTAACGATGCCCGGATCGATGGTCGGGAACAGCTGGCCCGACAGCCCGGAGGCCTGAATGAAGCCGCCGATCAGGAACAGCGCCATGAGCAGGTTTGCGGCGACAGGATTCTCGGCGAACCAGTTGATCAGGCCTGAGCCGCGGCCGCTTTCCTTAGGCGGCGGGGTGGCCAGCGTGATGCGAGGGTCGCTCATCCGCCCGGGAGGGAGGTCAGACCCCCACGCTCAGTGGTGACGCGGCTGCCCTCACCGGCGCCCGGTATGCTGCCAAGCACGACACCTTCCCCGTAATCGAAGGGAGCGACCACCAGGCCCTCCTGCAGGCGGCCGAGCACGGTGGGCTCGACCGTGCTGAGGGCGCCGTTGCTCACAACCCAGAGGTTGCCCTGGGCCTGTTGCGCGGCTTCGGGAATAACGAACGCGTCAGCCAGTTCGGCGCCTTTCAGGGTGACGTCGACGAACGTGCCCGGGGGCAGGTCGGCGCCGTCGGCAAGCTTCAGATACAGGCGCGCGAAACGGGTTCGCTCGTCGAGCACCGCCGAGCGGCGCTCGACGACGGCCGGGAATATCTGGCCGCCGCTTTTGACCTCTGCGCTCCGGCCGATCACGGGGTCGAGCGAGGCCAGGTCGCCAGCGGCGACGGGCACGGACACTTCGATGGCGTCGTTGGCAAATACCTCACCGGAAGGCTGGCCGCGATTGAGCATCTGGCCGGGTGAGATGCTGCTGGCGGCTATGCGTCCGGCGAACGGCAGGCTGAACTCTGTGCGCGACAGATCCAGTTCCGCTCTCGCAACCAGAGCCCTGGCGCTGGCCACATCCGCTTTGCTCTGTTCGACCTGCGGCACCTTGGCCACCAGGTCCGGCACGGCCGCGTCGCCGTGCAGAAGCGCGTAATTTTCCCGCGCGGCATCGGACTCTGCCCGGCGCAGCTTCAGACGGGCTTCCGCGCTGGCAAGCCCGGCCTGTGCCTGGGCAAGCGCGAGCTCATAGTCACGGGGATCGATCGTGAACAGCACCTCCCCGGCTTCGAAACTGCCACCGACGCGTAAGGATTCTGAGACGGAAATTACCTGCCCGCCAATCTGTGGGGCCAGGGAGACCGTATTGCGAACCTCCACCGTGCCGGTGGCCGCCAGGCTGATCTGGGCGGGTTGGCGCTGCGGGAGCATCACACGGGCCAGGGGCGCAGGCGCTTCGGTTTGTGCTGCAGGTGTGTAGCTGGACGGTGGGGCGACCTGAGCGGCGCTGTCGTCTCTCGAATACGCCACCGCCAGGCCCACCGCAGTAACCACGGCGATGATCTGCAGGTAGCCGGACAGCCCGCGGCGGCGGGGAGGCTCTGCTGTTCCGGGTGCGTCCTGGGCGGGCGTCGAGGCCTGCGCTTCCGGTGATATGGATTTGGCGGTGGAGGACATGCGGACGGCTTCCAGGTTATTCCTGGCGCAGTAAGCCGCCCGCCGCGTGAAATGCGGGTCAAATCACTTCATGAATATGTGGGGCCTAGCGGGTAACCGGCTTGTAGCGCACGCGATGCGGCGTGGTATCGACGCCTGCCTCCGCCAGCCGTTTTTTGTGGTCTGCCTCGTAGTCGGAGAAGTTGCCGGCGAACCACTCCACCTGGGAGTCCCCTTCGAACGCCAGGATGTGGGTAGCGATCCGGTCCAGGAACCAGCGGTCGTGGCTGATCACCAGCACGGTGCCGGGGAAGTTCAGCAGCGCCTCTTCCAGTGCGCGCAGGGTTTCCACGTCCAGGTCGTTGGTTGGCTCGTCGAGCAGCAGCACGTTGGCGCCCCGTTTCAGCAGCTTGGCGAGATGCACCCTGTTTCGCTCACCGCCGGAAAGATCGCCTACCCGTTTCTGCTGGTCTGAACCTTTGAAGTTGAACCGGCCCACATAGGCCCTGGATTGGATCTCATACTTGCCGATCCGCAGTATGTCCTGCTCATCGGAGACTTCCTCCCAGACCGTTTTCTCCCCGTTCAGCGTATCCCGGCTCTGGTCGACGTAGCCCATGTCCACGGTGTCACCGAGCTCGACCACACCATCGTCCGGCGTCTCCGCGCCGGTCAGCATCTTGAAGAAGGTGGATTTGCCCGCGCCGTTGCCGCCGATGATGCCGACGATGGCGCCTTGCGGAATGCTGCAGTTCAGATCGTCGATCAGCAGCCGGTCGCCGAATCCCTTGGAGACGTGGTTCACATCGATGACTTTTTCGCCCAGCCGTTCGCCCGGCGGGATATAGAGCTCGGCGGTCTCCATGCGCTCCTGGGTTTCCCGGCTCATCAGCTCCTCGAAGCGCTGCAGCCTGGCTTTGCTCTTGGCCTGACGCGCTTTCGGATTCGATCGCACCCAGTCGAGCTCTCCTTTGATCGCGCGCTGCCGCGCTTTTTCCTGGGAAGCCTCATGCTCGAGGCGTTTTTCCTTGTTTTCCAGCCAGGCGGAGTAGTTGCCTTCGAAGGGAATGCCTCGGCCCCGGTCGAGCTCCAGGATCCAGCCGGCGACGTTGTCGAGGAAGTAGCGGTCGTGGGTCACGGCCACGACGGTGCCCGCGTAGTTGGCCAGGAACTGCTCGAGCCAGGCGACGCTCTCAGCGTCCAGGTGGTTGGTCGGCTCGTCCAGCAGCAGCATGTCGGGCTTGGAAAGCAGCAGCTTGCAGAGCGCCACCCGACGCCGCTCGCCACCGGAGAGCTTGGAAACATCCGCGTCCCAGGGCGGCAGGCGTAGCGCATCCGCCGCGATCTCCAGAGTCCGATCCACGTCCCAGCCATCCGCCGCATCGATCTTGGTGGCTAGATCGCCCTGCTTTTCGAGCAGCTCGTTCATTTCGTCGTCGCTCATGGGCTCGGCGAACTTGTCCGCGATGGCGTTGTACTCAGACACCCAGGCCATCACCTCGCCGAGGCCCTCCTCCACATTGCCGCGCACGTCCTTGGACTCTTCCAGCGCCGGCTCCTGGGGCAGGTAGCCGACCTTGATGTCCTTCTGCGGCCTTGCCTCACCCTCGAATTCCTTGTCCACACCGGCCATGATCCTGAGCAGGCTCGACTTACCCGCGCCGTTCAGACCGAGCACGCCGATTTTGGCGCCGGGGAAGAAGGACAGGTTGATGTTCTCGAGGATGACTCGCTTGGGCGGGACGATCTTGGTGACGCCCTGCATTGTATAGACGTATTGGGCCATTGGGGTGCTTGGTTGTTCCGTGGACCGGGCACCCTACCAGAAACATCCGGTGGTTCAATTGGGGGGTTCAGGGAGAGAGGGTTTCGGGGGTGCGGTGGCATCGGTATGTCCTCGCCGGGGACGCTCAAGACATCCCTGTGCGCTCAAGCTGTGGCCATCCCTGGCCACAGATTGCCCCGTCAAGGACATACCGACGCCACCGCACCCGGCAGCATCTTCCCAGACTCGCTGCTGATCCACGATGGTGTAGATGGACTACAGCACCGCCTGGATCACTCGCCCACCAAGGCCCTGTTGGGTGAACCGATCGACGACCATCCCACTGAGATTGAAGGCCGTCGAGCCTGGATAGGTCTTGAGGTCTCGGCGTGATCCTGCCTGGGGCTTTTCGGGTGCGTCTGAGGCCAGGGATGGCCGAAGTCGAGCGCCCAGGGATGGGCTTGCAGCGTCACCCGAAAAGCCCCAGGCAGGAGCGCGTCGAGACCAGAAACCCTCTCCAAACCCAACATTCTTCAACACTCACCTGAAGGGCTTTCTCTTCGGGATAGCCTCTCTGTAAGTTAGAATGCTCCGCTTTCCAAAGACCCACCCGGAACACCCGAATGTTTGCCACTGATCAAACCATAGAAGGCTTCGACGACGAGATCGCCGCCGCCATCGGCGAGGAAGA
>Ga0316194_10001966_pt1 | contig 14357 bp, 7 predicted proteins | sample CroRivsedime1_MG_FD_204936 | JGI IMG/M metagenome (GOLD analysis project Ga0316194, IMG submission 204936) | Coastal sediment microbial communities from Maine, United States - Cross River sediment 1 | ecosystem: Environmental > Aquatic > Marine > Coastal > Sediment | place: USA: Maine...
TCCCGTTCGACGACGTGACCACCAGCGTCGGCCTGGATTTCCATCATTATCCCGGAGCCACGGGGCACTACTACTTCGTGGAACCGGTGGGGTCGGGCGTGGCGCTGCTGGACTTCGATTCCGATGGCGATATGGACGTTTACCTGGTGCAGGCGGGGACAGTGCCCGGTGCTGCCGAGGGGGTGCCGATCATCGCCCTCCCCGAGGGCAGCGCGCCCGGCAACCGGCTGTATGAGAATCGCCTCGTCCCTGACGGCAGTCTGGCTTTCGTGGATACCACCGAGCGGGCCGGCGTGGGTGACGATGGCTATGGCATGGGTGTCGCCGTCGGAGACGTCGACAACGACGGTGACCCGGATCTGTTCGTGACCAACTTCGGCGCGGACGTGTTCTACCGAAATGACGGCGCCGGCCGCTTCACCGACGTGACGTCGCTGGCGGGCACCCTCGACGATCGCTGGAACACCAGCGCCGCATTCCTGGACTACGATCGCGACGGTGACCTGGACCTGTTCGTGGCGACCTACGTCCGCTTCAATCGCTCCACCAACAAGACCTGTTTCACGGCGGACGGGCGACGGGACTACTGCAGCCCTGGCAGCTTCAAGCCCACCGTCGATCGCCTGTACCGCAACGACGGCGACTGGCGCTTCACTGACGTCACGGTGACCGCCGGCCTGGCCGCGGCGGAGGGCAACGGCCTCGGCGTCACTGTGGATGACTTCAACGGCGATGGCTGGACCGACATCTACGTGGCCAACGACCAGGGCGCCAACCATCTCTGGCTGTCCGATGGCGACGGCGGGTTCCGCGAGACCGGGGTGATGTCAGGAAGCGCCTACAACGCCACCGGACAGGTCGAGGCCAGCATGGGGGTCAGCAGCGGCGATTTCGACGGCGACGGCGACCCGGATCTGTTCATGACCCACCTTAAGGGGCAGACGAACACGCTGTACCGGAACGACGGGACCGGCCATTTCATGGACGTGACCGGCATGCTGGCACTGGGTTCGGCCAGCCGGCCGCACACCGGATTCGGCACCGCCTGGTTCGACCTGGAGAATGACGGTGACCTGGATCTGTTCGTCGCCAACGGCGCGGTGACCCTGATGCGCGAGCAAGCCGGGGACTCTGCCTACCCGTACGCCCAGCCGAACCAGTTATTTCGCAATCACGGCGGTGGCCGCTTCGAAGACCTGAGCGGAACGGCCGGGCCGGTGTTCGAGATCGCAGAGGTCAGCCGCGGTGCTGCTTTTGGCGATCTGGATAACGACGGCGACACCGACATCGTGATGACCAATAACTATGGGCCGGCGCGGGTGTTGCTGAATCGCGCGGCGGACGGGACTGCGTTCTTGTCGGTCACCCTCGCCGACCCGTCGTCGCCACGGGATGCGGCCGGCGCGAAGGTCGGCCTGCGGCTTGCCGACGGACGTGTCATCTGGCGGCGCTGCGGGACCGACGGCAGCTATCTGAGTGCGGGAGACCCGCGGGTCCTGTTCGGGCTGGAAGGTCTGCCGACAACGGTGGCGCTGGAGGTCCGCTGGCCGTCGGGCCGCGCCGAAAGCTTCCCGCTGCAGGCGGGACAGCGCCAGCTCACCGTGGCCGAAGGCGAGGGCGATCCCAGCCACTGACCCACGGGCCGACTGCGGGATTGAACGCCGCGGCGGCCAACATCATGTCATCGTTCCTGATGACCTGATCTGGCGGCGTCGCAGGATCGTGTCCGTCCCCGACCCGGGATCAACAGCCGACCGCAAGAGCACACAAAAAACGGGGCCGCGCAAGCGGCCCCGTTCGGTTCAAGGCGTTGACCGGGGAGCCTCCCCGGTCGCCACCGAAACCTAGCCCTGGTTGCCGTTACCCCCCTTGCGGAGTGTGACGGTCACGTCGCGCTCTATGCCATCGGGCAGGATCGCCGTGATGGTGTAGTCGTCAGGCGTAAGACCCTTCGTGTTGAGCTGGTAGCGATACTTCTCGCCACCGATCTTCTCGAAGCTGTCCTCCAGGACGATGTCACCGGCCGAGTTGGTGATCCGCAGACCCACCGTGTCGGTGGCCGGCAGTCCGGTCTCGCCGTCGACGAGGCGGAACTGGATCGGCACCGTTCGGTTGATCTGATGGACCGAGCCCTCGACCACCGGCGGCTCGAACCCACCGAAGACGAACTTGGACACTTCGACGTAGGCACTGGAGGATTCCTCCATCGTCCCCGGTGTATCCACCGTGCTGGAGGCAGTGAACTCCACGGTGGAGCCGGCGCCGCCAGTCGCGTAGACCTGGAAGCTGAGCGGTACCGGGTCATCCGGGATCGGCAGCAGGTCGTAGCAGACGTTCAACCCGTCGAAGATCGAGTCGGTCAGGGTATTGAACGCGTACTCGTTACCCGTTTCACCGGTGGGACTCTCGACACCCGTCGTGACGGTGTTGGCACAATCCGGGCAAGCGCCATGATCGATGTTCGCGTATGCGAAGATGATCTCGTACGGTCCGTAGAGGTTCTCGGACGCCGAGATCACAGCCTCGAAGTCATAGCTGGCCGTTTCGGTCTCCCAGTCCGTGGCGTCATCGAACTCGATAACGCTCAGGCAGGGGCCACCGCAGGTGAAGCCGCCGGCGCTGATACCCGAACCCGTCGCCGCATCCAGCGGCACGATCAGGTCTTTCCACAGCACTGCCATCATGTCGTTCGGATCCTCGGCATCCGGGATCGGGAAGTTGGCAAAGCCGTCGAACGGTCCCGGCGTGGAGTCGAAGAACATGAAGCCGTTGGCGTTCACGTTGATCGAGCTGCCACGGTCCGTCCCATAGAAGTTCATGGGCTGGAGACCGGAGATGGTGAAGGTGTCGTCGTCACCACCTATGATCGGGTCGATACCGAAGCCGGCCAGGTCGATGTACGAACCGAGATCGAACGGCATGGTGCACGCGGCATCATAGTCGTCACGGGACGGATCGTTGGTGGCCTGGCGATACTCCGGTGCCTGGCCCAGAAGCGACTCCTGGGTGACGGTGAAGCTCACCGCCGAGCCATCGAAGCTGCCGCCTGATGCATCGGCCGAGCCTGGCACGTAGCTCATGCCGTCCGGGATCGGTACCGACACGTTGTAGGTGCGCGCCTCGCTGGTGAAGTTGGCCGCCACGCTGGACGTGACGGTCAGCATGTCGCCGACCTGAACCAGGTCAGGTGTGACGGCGATGTCGACATCGTCCTCACCCCGCACGGCCTTGACCATGCTCGAGCCGAGGAACGACTCCGGCGCCAGGTCGGGCGACCCGTAGTAGTCGAGCTGACCGTAGAACAGGTCACCCGGCTCCATGTCGGCATTCCAGAAGATTCTGACGTCGAATTCCTCCAGCGGCTCAACAGGCCCGGCCGGCCCCTCGACCGACATCGTACCGGTATCCATGTCGTCCACCGCGGTTACGGCCAGGGTGAACTCGTCGTCGGCGTCAGGCGCAGAGGCCCCCCAGTTCTGCACCAGAACCCAGTAGGGGGCGCCGGGGAAGTTGGCCTCGATGAACTGCAGCACGTCCTGCTCGATGACGACGGTCTCATCGGCCGAACCGGTTGCGCTGGAATCGAGGATGCAGCAGTCATCCGGACCGGTGCCGAGCACGTCGACGCCGACGAACAGATCCAGGTCGGGTGACTCGGAGTCGAACGTCTGGACGATCAGCCGCTTGGCTTCGGCCGGCGAGTCGATGAACTTCCAGTAGGTGCCCTCCGAACCATCAAACGGGTCGTCGTTGGTCGGATCCTGCGGCAAGGACTGCCGCTCCTGATCGGCCTTGGTTAACCCAAAAGCCACGCCGTTGAAGGAATCGAAGCCCACCGAGGTCAGGTCGGTCAACAAGCGACTGTCGGCATCCCGGTGCGTCGTGACGCTGAGATTGTTCGGGATACTGCCGGTGTTGGGCTGGATCGCCGCGGTCAGGTGCTGGGTCGCCGTGCCGGAGTCGGCCGGCGTCATGTCGACGAAATCGAAGACATAGACATCGGTCGGCTGACCGGTGACGTCGGCCGTCAGCGTGAGCGTCTGGCTCTCGCCGGCCGCCAGCGTGAATTCGCTGGGTTCTGCCGTGACGAAGCCGTTACGGCTGGCGACCGTCCAGCTGCCATCACGCACGGCCGTGACCGTCCGCTCCCAGCTACAGAAGACCACGCAAGTCTCATGGACCAGTTGCGGCACGTTTAGCGACGCAGGATCGCCGCCCGCCGCCGGGTCTGCATCCGCAAAGTTCTGCGGGGTCTCCTCGAGCACGAGCCCGACGTTGGCTGCAACGGATGGTTGCACGCGGCCGCCGCCGAAGTCGAAGGGATCGGCCGGCGTGGAGCCGTCTTCCTTGCGCATTTCGGTGAGGCCGGTGGTCATCAACGCCGAATGTAGTGCGGACGTGCTCCAGTCCGGATACAGGGCGGTCAGCAATGCCAGTGAGCCCGCTACGTGGGGGCTGGACATGGAGGTGCCGCCGATCTGGCCGAACAGGGCGTTCACGGCCGGGGCATCGTTGCCCTGGCCCTGGTGCTCGAACAGGTTGCCGGCACCGCCGGCGTAGATTTCCGAGCCCGGGGCCGACACGTGGGGCGCCAGCAGGTCGAAGCCGGTGAACGGCCCGCGCGAGCTGAAGTCCGCCATGATGTCGGCGACATCCGGATCAGAGACCGGCAGGCCCACGGCCGTGATCTCGCCGGCGTGACCGCTGCCGGAGGCCAGCCAGGCGCGTAACTCGTCGGCCTGGTCGGCATCGATGTGGATGGCCGGGATCACGTGAAAGTCCGCCACGACGCTGGTGGCGCCGCCCTGGACGTTGCCCAGGATGAAGGCGGCCGCGCCGCCGTCACGCACGTTCTTGCCCTTGTCCACGCGAGCGATGGCGCCGCGGTCGCAGAGCACGATCGTATTCTCCGGGAAGGTGTCGGCCGGGAAGGGCTCCAGGCACTGCTCCGGCTCGGTGTCGTTGGCCGAGTCGTTGCTGGTGGGATAATCGGCCGCATAGACGATGTCACCGATGAATCCCCCGGTGATGGCAGCGCCTGTCATGTCGGCCGGTGGCGTCGTGTCCCCGCCCGCCATGTTCTGGAGGAACTTGGGCGGGAAACTTCGATCGTGCGTACTGGCCGCCACGCCCAGCACCCAGGGCGCGCTGTTGGCGTTGACCGTGTTCGGATCCGGACCTTCGTTGCCGGCCGAGTTGGCCACGGCCACGCCGGCGGCGTGTGCGTTCAGGAAGGCCGTGGATGTGGTCGATCCCCAGGGATCGTAGGCGTTGCCGATGGACATGTTGAGCACGTCCACCCCGTCCAGGATCGCCTGCTCCGTGGCTGCGGCGATGTCCGAGAAGAAGCAGCTCGGCGCGCAGACCTTGTAGGAGATGATGTTGGCGTGGGGCGCGACGCCGGAGATCTGCTCCAGGATGTAGCCCGGGTTGAATTCCCCGTCTGCATTCACGGCAGGTATGTTGAACAGGAAGTTGCCACCGGCGGTCGTGGCCACGTGGGTGCCGTGACCGTCGGTGTCCTTGACATTCCAGATACGGTCCTCGTTGGGGCTGTACTCGTCACAGCTCTCCACCGAGCAGTCGGTGCCGTCATTGGCGTCGGCCTGGGCGTCGAGGAACCCGTAGACGCCGATCAGCTTGTCGTTGCAGTACGGCTCGGCTTGCGGCAGATATTGCTCCGCGTTGGCCGGGTCGCAGGCGCCGACGTACACGCCGTCACCCAGCGGGTTGATGTGATCGTAGCCGTCGAACAGGAACTCGAGCGGATCGCCGGCCGGCACATCCGCCGGGTCGATCAGGGAAAGATGAGTGAGCGGGCCGACGAAATCGACCGCGTTGTCCGGGTCCAGCGCAACGCCGATGGCGCCGCCTGAGTCGAGGATGCCGACGACGACACCCTCACCGAGGGTCGCACTGCCACCGGTCTCGCTGCCATCCCAGATGCCGGGAGCGCCGATCCAGGTGGGGCCGCGGTCGGTGTTGAGCTGCATCGCGCGGTTACGCTCGACAAAGCGCACGTTGGGCATCATTGCGATCTTGAGCGCATCGGCCTGGGTCATCCTCATGACCACGGCGTTGACGGCGGTCTGGAAAGACTGCCGGGCGTTGGTGCGGCCGGTCTTGGCCGCGATGTCCGCCAGGTGTTCTTGCTGACGGGACTTCAGGAATGCCTTGTAGGCCTGCACTTCGGCGCGATTCGGATCGAATCTGCCACGGCCCTTACCGTTGCCGCCGGCCTTGGAATTGGCGCCGGGCCCGCCCTTCTGGGCTCCCTTGCGGCCTTTGCTGGCCGGGTCCGCGCCCGGCTTGGTGGCCGGGTAGCCCTCGACACCGCCTGCGTAGGCGAGCACCGGGGACTCGATGAACTGGACGATGTATTCGTGCTCGCCGGAGATGTCCTGTTCAAGCGCAATCTTGTCGAGGAGGCCGACGAACGAGCGACGGTCCGGCTTTACGACAGCCGAGAACGCTTCGAGCTCATTTTTTTTCTGGGCGCCAGCATTGCCACCCTGGTTGCCGTTGCCGGTCACACTGGGGGCCGGTTTTGCCGCGGACGGAGCGGCTGCTACCGCCGATCCGCCTCCGGACCCGCCACCGCAGCCGGCGGCGACGCCTACGTAGACGGCAAAAACTGCCGACAGCAGTGCCGTTGAAAGTCGATTTGTCACTTGTAACCCCTCCAGAGAACACAGGGAACGCCGATCGCTCTATTAGGTTGGGGGAGAGGCCGAACTCAGTGACCGGCGGCCGACTCTCCATCAGCGGCTGATCTGTTGGCTCGAATTGTTGTGGCAGGCTTCCGGCGATGCCGGAGACTGCACTCCCCCCCGCTTGCCCGTTTATTCGCATAGTACGAACGCCGGGAAGCCCTGTTATAACCCAAAAACAACCGGAACGTGACACGGCTCACACCGTGTCTTCCGAAAGAGAGCGCTTGGTCCGGGAAAGCGCCTGCGGAGGACCGATACGCGGGTTTATACGAACTTTTTTAAAAACAGGCAGTTAAGCGCCAAAGAAGGGTTATGTCCAGCGTTCTCAGAGGATCGGTATCAGGGTATTTCGGATTACCGAGAGGAGCTTGCAAGAAATCGTTTATGTAAAGAAAAAATGCATTATGTAAAAGTGCAGGCGCATTTCAGTTTCGGTCACAAACATCTAAATTACTGCACTTTTTCCGCTCCGTCCGCAACATCGCCCATGACGCTCACCAACAGCCGGGGCAGACCCCCGGACGGCCAATCCTGCCGGTCTAACCGCCCAGCAGTATCCGTTCGCCTTCTGCTGTCAGCCGCTCGACGGTGCAGAAGAAGCGCTTGCGCCGATATCTCAGGCAGATGGCGCGGGCGAACGATTCCGAGAAGTAACTGCCGGCCACCAGTGCCCGGCCACCGGCGCGCTCGTGCAGCGTGGCGTCGATGACTTCGGCTTTCATGATGCCGAGCTGGTCGTCGCTCTGCGGCACCAGCAGTACTTCGTAGACATCATGATCGGAGTCGCCCCCCACGACATAGGCCCGCACGGCCCCGCCCACTTCATCCAGGATCAGGCCCTCTTCCTCGCTCACCCGGCGGTCCGCATGCACCATGAACTTGACCAGGTCGAAGACCTTCTCGACCTGGCCCGCCGACGGCTTGAGGGCGAGGTAATCACGGAACGCCGATTGCACCGAAGAGATATCGGTCTGCTGGTCGCTGCCTGGCGCCTGAATGTCGTCCGGGAGGATGCCCCAGGGTAACGCCACCGACTCCAGCAGTTCCTTCTCGCGATCGTCCAGCTCGTTGTCGACCATGGACACGAGTTGCAGGATCTTCAATATCGCCGGCGCTTCCCTGGGCCGGGCGAACGAGTGCAGCAGGTAGGTCAGTTCGCCACGCTCCGTGGCCAGTGCCCTGCGCATCATCCGCCACAGACCGAGACGCTGTTCACGCCGCACCCAGAAGCCAATCCCCACCAGGAAGAAGACCACGAATACCGCCAGGCTGAGGATAAACTTCCCGGCGGCGACATAGTCCTTGTCGACCACGATAAATTTCAACAGGAAGGGCACGGTGGTCAGCAGGCTCAGCAGCGCGGCCGCCACCGAGATGCTCTCCGTGACTTCCTTGATGTGGCGCCTGGCCCAGAGCTTGTTGACCTTCAGGTAGGAGATCACTGCGGATACGGCCAGTCCGAGGATCGCGGCGCTCGTGATTATCTGATCGAAGGTACTCATTGGTGTCTTTGTCGGCTATCCCGGATACAAGTGTCAGGGATGGCCGCGCTGTGGGTCAAAGGCCATCCCGATCGTCATATCCGACTCCGCCAGTCCCATCAGTCGCGCAGTATCAGCGTATCCGCATGCCTCCAGGCGACCCACATGCGCCCCTGCAAGGGATTGGCTGCAGAGTCGCGGCTGGCATTGCGCACGCTAACCTCGAAGGCAACGTCTTTCTGGTTGGTCAGGAATACCCGCGTCTCGCTGCCCTGATACGACAGCTTTTCAACGGTGGCGGGGAAAGCCAGGAACGCATCGCCGGGATGTTCATCCAGCAGCAACATCTTCTCCGGGCGGACCGCCAGGCCCACGTCCGAATTCGTCCTCTCGGTCACCGGGATGTCCAGACGCCCGAGCCCGTTGACCAGCACGCTGAGAATGCCATTTTCACAGCCCACGTTGGTGCCTTCGAACAGATTCATCTTGCCGATAAAGTCGGCGACGAAGCGGCTCTCGGGGTATTCGTAGAGTTCAGCCGGGCTGGCGACCTGCAGCAGCCGTCCCTGATCGATAACGGCAATCCTGTCAGCCACCGACAGGGCTTCGTTCTGATCGTGGGTCACGATCACGAAGGTGATCCCCACTGTGTTCTGGAGCCGCGCCAGTTCCAGTTGCATGGCTTCTCTGAGTTTCGCGTCCAGGGCGGACAGTGGTTCGTCCAGCAGCAGGACCCGGGGCTTTTTGACCAGGGCCCGCGCCAGCGCCACTCGCTGTCGCTGGCCACCGGACAGTCGGTCCGGCATCCGGTCTCCGAGACCTGCCAGCCGCACCAGTTCCAGTGCCTGGTCGACCAAATCCGGGGTCTGCTTGCGCTCCGTCCCCGTCACTTTCAATCCATAGGCGACGTTCTCGGCGACCGTCATGTGGGGAAACACGGCATAGGACTGAAACACCATGTTCACCGGCCGCTTGTTGGGCGGGACGCGCCCCATGTCCGCGCCGTCGATGAAGATGTCGCCTTCGCTCGGCGTCTCGAATCCCGCGAGTATGCGCAGCAGCGTTGTCTTGCCGCATCCGGACGGCCCGAGCAAGGCGAAGAACTCCCCCTCGGCGATCTCCAGGGATACCCGATCCAACGCCTGCACGCCGCCCGGGAAGGACTTGCTGACCCGGTTGACCGTTATGATCGGGGGACTTGCCGCCAAGCTCGTGACTCCTTTTGACTAGCTGCGGTTCTGCAGCCGCAGCGCGATCGCGGTCAATACGATAGTGATCATGATCAACGCGGTCGAGGCTGCGTTGACCTCGGGTGTCACGGAGAACCTGATCATCGAATAGACCTTGACCGGGAATGTCACCGTTTCCGGCCCCGAGGTAAAGAAGGTGATGACGAAATCATCCAGAGACAGGGTGAACGCCAGCAGGCCACCCGCGATCAGTCCCGGCCGCATATAGGGCAACAGGATGTCGCGAAAGCTCTGCCACTGACTCGCGCCCAGATCTCTGGCCGCTTCTTCCAGTTCCGGATTGAAGTGGGTCAGACGCGCCCGCACCACCATGGCGACGAACGGGAAACTAAAGGAGATGTGGGCGATGGTGATGGCGCCGAGATTCAGCGGCCAGGGCAGGTCGCGCGGCCAGCCGATATCCGCGAAGAAAGTCATCATGGCCACGCCCATGCAAATCTCCGGGACGATGATCGGCAGTGAAACGGCGCCCTCGAAGGGCGCCTTGCCGGGGAAGCGGAAGCGCCACAGGAGAACGGCGGTCATCATGCCGAGTATCACGCTGATCAAAGTGCTGATCAGGGCGATGGTCAGGCTGTTGGTGAACGCCTCGATCAGCGCGTCATTACTCCAGGCTTTCTCGTAGTACTTGAAGGTAAAGCCACGCCAGACGATGTTTCTCCTGCTGTCATTGAAGCTGAAGGCGACCAGGATCACGATCGGCGCGTACAGGAAAGCCAGCGTCGCCCACAGCGACAGTCTTACCCACATCCGGCGGCCATACTCCAGTGGCCCGACGACCCGGCGTCTATCCTGCGCGCCGATCACGCCAGCGAACCTCGGCGGCGTTTACCTGCCCACAGCGCCCGCAATGCGATGGCGAAGAAAGTGATGTACATGAGGATGAACGACAGTGCCGCGCCGAAGGGCCAGTCGTTGGCTGACTTGAACTGCCGCTCGATGACGTTGGCGATCATCTGGCTGTCCGTGCCGCCCAAGAGATCCGGCGTCAGGAAAGAGCCCAGCGCCGGCACGAAAGTGATGATCACCCCGGAGAAGATCCCCGGCATGGCCAGCGGGATGATCACCGAGAAGAACGTCCGTATCTGGCCGGCGCCCAGATCGAGACTGGCCTCGATATAGGATCGGTCCATGCGGTCAAGCGCTGCGTATAACGGCAGGACCATGAACGGCAGGTGCACGTAGACCAGACCCGCCACCACGGCGAAATTGTTGTAGAGCAGTTGCAGGGGCTCGAACTGCGCGCCCAGCAGCTGCAATTCACCGAGGCCGACCAGGGTCAGCAGGCCGTTGGCCCACTGCCACAGGTGCTCGAGCCCGGCATTGACGAATCCCTTGCTGCGAAACACGGCGATCAGCGCGTAGGTGCGGATGAGCAGGTTGGTCCAGAACGGCAGCATGACCAGCATCAGCAGCAAGCCTCGGCGGCGCGCCGGTGCGAACGTGATGGCTATTGCGACCGCGAAGCCGATCACCAGGCACACGGCTGTAGTCAGGCCGGCGAACCAGAAAGACTTGGCAAATATCTGCAGGTAGAGCGGATCCAGCGCCCGCATGTAGTTGTCCGGCTGCCAGGTGATGACGACATCCAGCAGGCCGACCTTCTCGCCGAAGCTCAGCACCCAGACGAGCGCAAGAGGAACCAGGAAGAACACCAGCAGCCAGAAGCTGGGCGGGACGGCGAAGAGCCAGAACGGGCGGGGGTTCTTGCGCCAGCTTTCCAAGTATGAAGGCCCCTACAGTAAAACGGGCGGCCGCGGGCCGCCCGTCAAGGTCCAGGCGACGGCTCAGGCCGCCATGATACGGGTCCACGCTTCGTCCACAGCCCGCGTGTACTCGGCGCCGTTGTAGGTCGCAACTTCACATTTCTCGATCGTTTCCTGCGGCGGGAAGATGGCCGGATTGCTGTTGTACTCGGCCGATAGCAACTTGCGGGCCGCGGCATTCGGAGTGGCGTACTGGATGAAATCGGCGATCGCAGCGCCGGCGTCCGCACCGAGAATGAAGTTGATGAACGCATGGGCGTTCTCGGCATGCGGTGCGCCCGTCGGGATGCACAGGCAGTCTTGCCAAAGCAGCCCGCCCTGTCTCGGCACCACGTAGCCGATATCGTCATCCTCTTCCATCACCTGCAGGATGTCGCCGTTCCACTCCATGCAGATGTCCACTTCGCCCGACAGGAGCAGGTCCTGGCCGTTGTCGTCGGCGAATACCTTGACGTTCGGCTTCTGCCGGATGAGTAACTCTTCGGCCTGCCTGATGCGCGCCGGCTCGGTCTCATTGAGCGGGTAGCCTAGATACTTCATGGCCATCTGGATCATGGTCGTGCCGTCACCCATCAGGGCGGTCTTGCCCGCATAACGGTCCGAATCGAGAACCCACTTCCAGTCGTCGGGAACGCCTTCGATCCTGGACTTCCGATATCCGACCCCGATCGTGCCCCACATGTAGGGCAGGCTGTACTTGCGGCCCGGATCGAACGCTGCGTCGCGGAAAGTCGGATCGATATTGCTGATGTTCGGTATCAGCGCAGGGTCTAGGGGAGACAGCATGCCGGCCGTGATCATCCTCTCCACGAAGTCGTTGGTTGGCACGATGACGTCGTATCCCGGGTTACCGCCTTTCAGCTTTGCGAACAACTCGTCGTTGTCCGCGAACAGATCCATCGAAACTTCAATGCCACTGGCGGCCTTGAAGTCGTCGAGGGTCGTCTCGCCGATGTAGGTATCCCAGTTATAGAAATTAAGTTTCTTCTCTTCCGCCGCGAGTACCGTGCCGGGAGCGAATTTCAGTCCGGCGGCGACCGCGCCCATTCCGGTCAGGAAAGATCGGCGGGATATCCCGCCCCTGGTGTGTCGTCTCATCGGTACATTCCCCCCTCAAGGAATCCTCAGGAATCGCTCAATCGCGGGCGGCATTATCCTTATGGTTGCGGCCGCCGAAGTGCCGACAAAGTATTGACCCCGACCCCCGACAAATCAAGTTGGAGCTATGCTTCAGGCAGGCAGCCGACGCGGGGATGGATCCGGTCGGCGGCAGTTGCACGGCAGGGAACAACGACGCGAAGGACAGGCGTATGGCGATTACAAGCATCAATCCGGCGACGGGCGAGAAAATCCGCGACTACGAGGCCATGACCGGGGCCGAGATCGATGCCGCGCTGGGGCATACCGATATGGCGTGGCGTTCGTGGAAGGCCCGGCCCTTCGAGGACCGCTCAGTCCTGATGCGGCGAGCAGCGACTTTGTTGCACGAGCGCGCCGATATCTACGCGGGCCTGATGACGGCCGAGATGGGCAAGCCGATCGCGCAGGCCAGATCCGAGGTCGAAAAGTGCGTATGGGTGTGCCAGTTCTACGCTGACAGGGCGGCACACTTCCTGGCGCCGGAACGGGTCGATACCGATGCGAGCAATAGTTACGCCGCCTTCCAGCCACTGGGGCCGGTTCTGGCCGTCATGCCCTGGAATTTTCCTTTCTGGCAGGTATTCCGTTTTGCGGCGCCGGCCCTGATGGCGGGTAATGCCTGCCTGTTGAAGCACGCCAGCAACGTCTACGGATGTGCGCTCGCGATCGAGGAAGTTTTCCGCGACGCGGGCTTTCCGCAGCACATCTTCAGGACGCTGGTGATCGGCAGCAACAAGGTCGCGGACGTGATCGCCGACCGGCGCGTCGCGGCGGTGACCCTGACCGGAAGTACGCCGGCCGGCAAGGCGGTGGCGTCCGCGGCGGGCCGCGCCCTGAAGAAAACGGTACTCGAGCTCGGTGGCAGCGATCCCTACGTGATCCTCGGGGACGCCGATCTCGATCAGGCGGTGCCGGCCTGCGTCACCGGTCGGATGCTCAACACGGGGCAAAGCTGTATCGCCGCCAAGCGCTGGGTGGTGGTGGATTCGATCTACGAACGATTTGCTGAGCGTGTCACCGCAGCGATGCAGGGCCAGCGATGCGGTGATCCGACCGATGAAGGCGTCGACCTCGGGCCGATGGCCAGGACAGACCTGCGTGACGAGTTGCACGACCAGGTCCGTCGCAGCATCGACGCCGGTGCCACCTGCCTGGTCGGCGGCGAGGTACCGGAGGGCCCCGGTGCTTTCTATCCGGCCACGTTGCTGGCCGACCTAGAGCCCGGCATGCCGGCCTACGACGAGGAGACATTCGGGCCGGTCGCCTCGCTGATCCGTGTGGCGGACGAGGCGGAGGCCATCCGGGTGGCGAACGCCACGCCTTTCGGCCTGGGGGCCGCCGTGTTTACCCGCGACACGGAGAGGGGCGAGCGCATCGCGCGTTACGAACTGGATGCGGGATGCTGTTTCGTCAACGACTTCGTGCGCTCGGATCCGCGCCTGCCGTTCGGCGGGGTGAAGGAATCGGGCTACGGGCGCGAGCTGGGACCCTACGGGATCCGGGAGTTCACCAACATCAAGACTGTCTACGTCCGCTGAGCTGCTGCCGGCGGTAAGCGCCCGGGGTGATGCCGGTCCAACGCCTGAACGCATGACTGAAGTTGGAGGCGTCGGAGTAACCGAGGCGTTCGGCGATCTCTTCCGCCTGCAGCCGCGTGTCGCGAAGATAGGCGCGCGCCAGGGTCTCGCGAACTTCACGCAGAATGCGCCGATAGCCGCTGCCCTCGGCGGCCAGACGGCGACGTAGCCCGCGTTCCGACAGGCTCAGTCGCCCGGCTATCCGCGCCAGGTCGGGGAACTCCCCGGGGGCCGCCAGGATCTCGGCCCTGACGGCGTTGGTCGCGTTGCCGTGCCCCTTCATGCGGGCGGCCATCTCCAGGCACTGGGCTTCGGCCAGGCTGGCGGCTGCCGGGTTGGCTTGGAGAGGCCTCGCATCCAGAAGGTCCGGCTTGATCATCAATTCGGTCCTGTCCGCACCGAAGGTGACCGCACAACCGAAGACTTCGTC
>Ga0316194_10001967_pt1 | contig 14351 bp, 6 predicted proteins | sample CroRivsedime1_MG_FD_204936 | JGI IMG/M metagenome (GOLD analysis project Ga0316194, IMG submission 204936) | Coastal sediment microbial communities from Maine, United States - Cross River sediment 1 | ecosystem: Environmental > Aquatic > Marine > Coastal > Sediment | place: USA: Maine...
AGATATTTTATTCTCTTTATTTGAACAGCACCAGCCGGATGTTTTTATGATCGAACTCTATCCTTTCGGGCGCACCCGATTTGGCTTTGAGCTTCAACCCCTGCTGGATGGGATTCGTCAGGGCCGACTTGGTGAAATGAAGGTGGTGTGCAGCCTGCGAGATATTCTGGTGGAAAAAAAGGACCCGCAGGCTTATGAAGAGCGAGTCCTCAACTTACTCAATACCTATTTTGATCTGTTGTTGGTTCATTCGGATGATCAACTGCTGGCCCTTGATGAGACCTTCAGCCGGATGGATGATATTCGGATTCCAGCGGTTTACACCGGCTTTGTCTCCCCAAAAGCGAACCCGGCCGCCAGCGAGGAATTGAGGCGCGAGCTGGGTATCGGCTCGAAAGAAAAACTCATTGTGGTGAGTGCCGGCGGCGGGCGATCCGGCTATGCCCTTTTAAGCGCTATTCTGGATGCATATCATTTTATGGACAATTCGGATCGAATCAGAATAGAAATGTTTGCCGGTCCATTTCGCGATCCTGCCGAATTTAAAAAGCTGACGGCTAAATCGGTTGACGGTATCCGCATTCGATATTTTACAAATCGGTTTCTGGACTATTTATCCGCCGCCGATCTTTCCGTTAGCCTGGCCGGGTACAATACCTGTATGAACCTTTTGGCGGCGCGGGTTCCCGCACTGGTTTTTCCTTATTCAAAGCAACGGGAGCAACCGATTCGGGTCGGGAAAATTAAAAATTTTATACCGATGAAAATACTTCGAGACAAAGATATTGAACCCGGGCAGCTAAGCCGCTATATTCAAAAAATGCTTCTTGAATCCCGGCCTCTCGAAACCGTGCCGATCAATCTGGATGGCGCTGAAAATTCAGCGACCTATCTTAAAAACTGGATTAACAGCTGAATCGTTTGATGGTGCCAACTTCGAAATTTCATTTTGCCGGATAAACCTTTGAATATCGGGAAATTCGCGTGGAAAAAAACCTGGATCTTATAATCGAAAATTATATTGCTGAACAAACCGATGACGTGTCTGCGCTTTTGCAGGAGCTCTTAAAAGAAACAGAAGCCATCACCGGACACTCTCGCTGGAGCATTGGGCAGGTAGAGGGCAAGCTGATGCAATTTCTGGTCAAAGTGTCCGGCACCCGCAATGCCGTTGAAATCGGAACATTTACCGGTTTCTCGGCTTTAATGATCGCCGAAGCTTTACCCGCTGACGGCCTGCTGGTCACCTGCGAATCCCGTAAAGAATATGCTGAAATCGCTCGGCGCTACATTAAAAAAAGTCCGCATGGCCGGAAAATTCGGCTGGAATTGAAACCGGCCATGCAAACTCTGAAAGAGATTGCGGAAAACAGTGTTGATTTTGTTTTTATCGATGCCGACAAACCTTCCTACAGCCGTTACTTTGACGAAGCCCTGCGAATTTTGCGTGCCGGCGGTTTTATTTTCGTGGATAACGTCTTCTGGCGAAATAAGATATTCAAACGCAAAATGACCAATGAAAATGCCATTGCCATCGCCGCTTTTAACACGAAAGTCAAGGCGGAAGACCGTGTTGAAAAGGTGATGTTGAGCGTGCGCGATGGTATTTATCTGATTCGTAAAATATAGACGTATCCAGAATCTGTTCTATCGGAATGGTGGAATGCTGGAATATTGGAAAAATGGGTCTTGGAAAACGACAATTATGGACAAATGGCAGAAGTCATCTTGACGATCAATTTAGTAGTTGATAATTCCTTTGCAAACCCACTATTCCATTGTTCCATTATTCCTTGAATAAGTTAGAGACACATGCCCCAAATACACCCCGTTTTTTCATTCAGGGCAGTGAAACTAAAACTTAATAGGAATCATTACTATTTACTATCTAAATGGTTTGTGATACAGCTACACACCATTATTTATAACGATAGACTGATTTTACAATCACTGAAAAATTAACCATTGCCAATTCAGCGGCAAGGGGTTAAATGTGGTCATTAGCGTTTCTTTGGTTTGAAATCGATTCAAGCGATCATCTGCAGCGTGCTTTCCGGATAATAAGGATCCCAAACATGGCTGATCAACAAAACCCGCCGAAGAATCAAGTAGAACCTGCACGTGCCAACCGCCAGATCGTCCTTCCGTTTGCGAAATCGGTTGAAATTTCCCTTAAAAGCATAAAAGTCCGTTTTTTTCGCTCTTTGATTACGACCATGAGCCTGGTACTGGCAGTGTCTTTTTTAAGTTTTGTCAGGGTCAGCAATGATGTGGCCAATGGGTTGCTGGCAACTCAGGAGCGTCAATTGCGTCAGGCCGTCATTCGATCAGGATATGACGTCGGGCCCGAAGACACCAATGTGGGGGCCAATCCCAAACAGCGCTGGATTATTATCTTATCGCTTTTAGTTTGTGTGGTGGGGATCGTAAATGCCCAACTTATGGCGGTAACGGAACGGTTTCGCGAAATTGGCACCATGAAATGTTTAGGCGCGCTGGATCGGTTCATCCTGAGGCTTTTTATTCTCGAATCCGGCATGCAGGGACTGGCGGGCGCCGGGGCGGGTGCGCTGGCAGGCGCCGGATTCGCCTTGATGGGTGCATTATTGCGTTACGGATTTGTATCGATGTCAACGGTTTCATGGGGCGCTGTCATCGCCTCGGTGGGTATTGCGATTGCGGTGGGGTGTCTCTTGAGTTTGATCGGCGTCCTGTATCCGGCCATTGTGGCTGCCAGAATGCAGCCCGTCGAGGCCATGCGGGTGGAGCAGTAAATCGCACAACCCTTACGGGTTTTGCGATCGGCTCTTCGAGCCTTGAGGAGCGTTCCTTCGGAACTTTAGGTTGGAGGCAGAGAAAAAATGCCTCGCGCGAAGCGCTCCTCTTGCGAAGCGAGTTTTATTCGCTGAGCGATCCTCAAGCCTCTCGCCGGCACCGGCGTGAGGTGGTCCTCAAACAACGCTTAGCGCTATCGGAGTCTATTATGGCAGAATCCACTAATATTGTTCGTGTCAGCGAAGTTTACAAGACATTTCAACTCGGCAAAGTTGAGGTCGAGGCGCTCCAGGGGGTAAACCTCGAAATTGCCCGTGGCAATTATATTTCCATTATGGGACCCTCCGGTTCCGGCAAAAGTACGCTCTTTAATATGATCGGCGGCCTGGATAAGCCCAGCTCGGGGAAGGTGTTCATTGATGAGGTTGACATCGCCCAGCTGGACGCCTATGAATTGGCCTGGCTGCGCTGCCGCAAAATTGGTTATATATTTCAAACGTTTAACATTATTCAGGTCATGACGGCCCTTGAAAACATTACCCTTCCGATGATTTTCGCCGGGCTGAATAATGATGCTGCCGTCGAAAAAGGACTGCAGCTACTTGAACTGGTCGGCCTGGGTGACCGCTATAGCCATAAACCTTTTGAGCTTTCGGGCGGGCAGCAGCAGCGGGTGGCGATTGCCAGGGCCCTGGCCAATGACCCCGCCATTATCCTGGCCGACGAACCGACGGGCAACCTTGACCTGACCACCGGCGAGGAAATAATTTCGTTACTCAAACGCTTGAGCGAGGAACGCGATGTGACGGTAATATCGGCAACCCATGATTTTAAAATGCTGAATGTTTCCGATCAGGTGGTCTGGATTCGGGATGGAACGGTTGACAAAATCGAAGACCGCGAAGAGCTGTCCATCTCGATCGGCAAAATTGATACGCGCGATTAGTCAATACCCGGATTTTTTTCGGATGAATTGGAACCACACAGGAATTAAACCACGAAGGCACGAAGTTCACAAAGGTTAAAAAAGAATTCATATCGTTTTTTCTTCGAGTTCTTCGTGATCTTCGTGGGGAACAGTGTTTTCGCAATGCATACAACTTTAATTTATTAAGGTACTTTTTCCTTTGATCATGAAAACGCGATCCGCTCTTATACTTTTGCCATCCAAAATCACCAACATCTTGAAAATAAACATATGGTTTTTTTTAGTTCTGAGTGGTTGCCTGTTGTGGGCTTCTGTTCCCGCAGTCGCGGTGACTGAAAAAGACCTGCCGGATGCGTTTACCGATGTCATCCACAAGCTCTCATCCTTAGGAGATCGCAGCACCGGCACTGACGGCAACCAGGAAGCCGCCCTTTATATCAAAAAAAAATTTGAGCTACTCGGCTATGAAAACCTGGGATCTTACCGATTTTCGACACCGGTTATGCGGCATGTAAAAAGTACGCTCACCCTATCAAACCGCCCGAATCCAATTGAACTGCGCCCGATTAGCGGCAATGCAGTAACACCGCAAACCGTGGGACCACCCGGGATCTCGGCGTCACTGATTTATGCCGGTCGGGGCGAGCTGCGGGATTTGAATGGCAAGCAGGTTGCAGATTCAATTCTTTTAATGGAGCTGGATTCCGGCAAAAATTGGCTGCAAGCCGCCAATCTGGGTGCGCGGGCGGTCATTTATATTGACCGAGGGGAATCTCCCAAACAATTTTTTAAAGAAAAGTTCGAACTTTCACCGCTTCAGTTTCCGCGGTTCTGGATGTCACTGGCCGAAGCCGAAAAAGCCTTCGGCGATTTTGAAAACGCCCCGGATGGACAGGTTGACGCCGAAACGCAACTGTTTTCTCAGATCAGCTGGCAAATTGCCAGTTCAGAAAATATTTATTGCTTGGTCGATGGCACCGATCCCAAGCTCAAGGAAAGACTGATCATGGTGGAGGCATTTTATGATAGCACCGCCACCGTGGCGGGACTCTCTCCCGGGGCTGATGAGGCGGTCAGCATCGGCACCCTTCTGGAACTGGCCCGCTTTCTCAAGGAAAATCCCCCCCAACGATCGGTTTTGCTGATTGCCAGCAGCGGTCACGCCCAGACCCTTGCGGGTATGCGGGAAATGATCTGGAGTATTTCCGCCCGATCCAAAGATATGCGTAATTTAATGAAGTCATTTAAAGCACTGGTTAAAAAAACTCAAAAGACCATAAAACTCTTAAAAAACATGCCTTCTGATTCGGCCGGCACCGGAGATCCGTCAGATAAGGAAACCACGCGCCTGCTAAAAGCCGCCATTGACGAACATTTAAAGACAGAATCGGACCGGGTATCGCGGCGCCTGATGCAGCTTCGTTTGGAAAAAAAGGATAAAGCCAATACCGAAAATATTCAGAAGCTGGCCGATGAAAGGCTGTTGTTCAAACGCCTGATGTTCAGCAGCGATTATACGGATCTGTCGGCTGAGGACCGCCAGGCACTTTCAAAATATATCCCCAAGACCATTCAAGATCAAGAGGCCATTCTTTCCGATGCCCGCAGACAATCCAGAGAGATCGGCGATGCCCGCAGTTTCAGAAGTCAGGTGAAGGTTTATGATCTGGATGTTGCCGTATCGCTGCATTTATCCAGCCATGGCGACGGATTCGGCGCCTTCAATTACGGCTGGATGTTTCCCTTCAGGCCCCGGATCAATCGTACCGCTATTTACAGCACGCTGGATGAGGTCCTGCGGCAGGGGGCAGCCCGGATTGAAAATGCCCTGGGGTATTCCGGTATGTATAAAGACAGCCTGCGGCCCAGTCGTAAACGGTCCTGGCAAAGCTATTTTCTCGATCAGCCGCCCCTTGGTGGGGAGCTTACCGCGCTGGCCGGTGTTCACGGGCTGACTTTTGTGACCACCCATGACGCCAGAGCGCGCTGGGGCACACCCTATGATAAGCCTGGATATGTTGATGCCGCTTTTGCGCTCAAACAAAGCGCAGTGGTCTGCCGGCTCATTGAACATCTGGCGCGGACACCCAGGTTGCATGACGATATTTTTCCCAGATTCGGCTATTCCACTGTCGTCGGAAGGGCGAAATTTCTGCGGCACGGTGAGCTGTTTGCCGATCAGCCGGCGCCCGGAACCGTGCTTCTTTGCTATCAAGGCCCGGCCCGCTTTTACGTCCAGGTCGATCACATGGGCACGTTTTACCTCCGGGGTGTGGCGGACAAAAAGCACAGTTATCATAAGATCATTTTTGAAGGCTATAAATTCGATCCCGCAAGCGGTAACGTTATCTGGACCATCGATAAAAAGAAAACCGGAAAAGCCGCCTACCGTACAAAAATGTTCCGGCGATTAATGGAAACCGATCTGGTGATGTTTGCCAGCAATGGGACGACCCTGTTCAATCTGCTGGAGCCGCGGACTTTTCGACATCTGAGCAAAACCAAGATTATTGATGGACGACGGGAATCCGATCCGTTGCGCTGGTTTATGAGCAGGCTCGACACCTGGATTTCGGATTATTCCAACGCATCGATTATCACGACCGTTTTTTTGGAGCCCGGCACCCCGTTGAAATTAACCCTGTCCGATTCAGTGCTGCGAAACAAAGCGGTTTTGCTCAATGCCAGTGAAGAGAAATCCACCGGTATCGGATACATGGTGGGCAAAACCCCCTTTTTATACCGCACCGAATATCATGTGGCCAAAGACATGTGGACGTTGCTGCAGCCCCGGGTTTCCAATCTTGAAAAACGCGGGATTTTCAACGAACGCATCCGCACCCTTCAACAGGAGGGATTGGCTGCTTTAAAAGACGCACAGTTGGCCTATGGGAATAAAATGTACGACCAATTTTCGGAGGCCAGTGTCCGGTCGTGGGCCCTGGCGACCCGCGTTTATGAAGATGTGGAGAAAACCCAAAAAGACGTGCTTTACGGGGTCTTATTCTACGTTGCGCTTTTTGTTCCCTTCGCTTTTTGTATGGAACGGCTGTTGTTCTCTTATGCCAATATCTATAAACGCATCATCGCCTTCTCCATGATTCTCATTTTGCTGATCGCCTTAATCTATAATGTGCATCCGGCATTTCGCCTGGCATACAGCCCCATGGTGGTTATTCTGGCTTTTTTTATTATGGGGCTTTCCTTTATGGTGACGCTGATTATCTTTTTCCGTTTTGAAGGCGAAATGATCCAGCTGCAAACCAGAGCGAAAATGGTCCAGGCCGAAGAACTCGGACGCTGGAAAGCATTTGCCGCTGCCTTCATGCTGGGGGTCAGCAATTTAAGGCGCCGGCGTCTGCGGACCGCTCTGACGTGTGCCACCCTGATCATTTTAACCTTCACCATCATGAGCTTTACGGCGGTCAAGTCCATGCGGCACCATGCCAGGTTGCTGTACGAACCGACAGCTGCTTATAAGGGATTTCTTTTAAAAAATGTCAACTGGCGCGATTTGCCTCCCCAGGCACTGGGATTTATCACCAACAATTTCACTCAAAAAGGAATCAGCGTCCCGCGGGTCTGGATGGAGGATGAGGACAGAACCCGGACAACGCGTATTCCGGTTTATCATAAGGGCCGATCATTTGAAGCCCAGGGCCTGGTCGGCCTTTCGCATCTGGAACCCAGCGTTTCAGGACTTGATGAGATCCTTATCGGCGGGCGCTGGCTGGCGGAAAATGAGCTGAATACAGTTTTGTTGCCCGAGCGCATGGCGCATAATTTGGGGATCAACCCTCAGAAGCCTCAAGGAGCGGTGGTGTCCATGTGGGGCATGCCCTTTGAGGTGGTGGGGGTTTTTTCGGGCGAAAAATTGCAGCAGCGGCCCGACCTGGACGGAGAGCCGCTAACGCCGGCGACCTTTCCGCGAGAAGTTTCCACCGCGATGCAGGAAGAAGAGGCCGAGGCCATGGAATCCGGTGATGAGGTGCGCGAATTTCAGAGCCGCTATGAGCATGTCCCCGGTGATTTGACCATGATCATTCCCTATCGCAGCCTGCTGGCAGCCGGGGGGCATCTGAAAGCAGTGGCCATCGTACCGCAGACCAAAATATCCATTCAGCAAGAAGCCCAGTACCTGGTGGACCGCTTTGGTCTGTCGCTGTTCAGCGGTGAGCCGGACGGAACCTATCTTTATCATGCCAGCGATACCATGAGTTACAGCGGGGTGCCCAACATTATTATTCCCATTATTATTTCGGTGTTTATTGTTTTAAACACGATGATTGGCAGTGTTTATGAACGCAAGCGTGAAATCGCAATTTACACCTCGGTGGGGCTGGCACCATCGCATGTGTCTTTTTTGTTTATCGCAGAGGCCATGGCACTGGCAGTCATCAGTGTGGTCCTGGGATATCTATTGGCCCAGACTTCGGCCAAACTGTTTGCCGAAACAGCGCTTTGGTCGGGGATTACCGTTAATTATTCTTCCTGGGCCGGGATAGCCGCCATGGTACTGGTGATCATTGTTGTACTGGTCTCCGTTCTCTACCCGTCAAAAGTGGCCGGTGAAATCGCCATTCCCGATGTCAATCGGGCGTGGACGCTTCCCAAGGCAGACGGAAATGTCCTGGAAGTCACTTTACCATTTTACATGAGCTATACGGAACATCGCAGCATCGGCGGGTTTTTGCTGGAATATTTCCAGGGCCACCAGGATGTATCGCACGGGTTGTTTTCAACCGGTGATATCAATTTTGGCTTCAGTTGCCAGACGGCCCCCGGTATTTCCGATGACGCTGAGGACTGCCCGCAGGAAGCCTGTGAATATGATGCCTGCCTTCAGGTGCAGTCCAGCGTCTGGCTGGCACCCTTTGATTTCGGAATCAATCAGAAAGTGGATCTGCAGTTTTGTCCGGCCGCAGATGAGCCCGGATTTCTCGAGATCAAGATTCGCCTGATTCGTGAATCGGGCGAAGCCAATGCCTGGCGAAGGATCAACAAGGGATTTTTACACAGCATTCGCAAACAGCTGTTGCTGTGGCGCTCTTTTGATTTGCCGACCAAGCAACATTATGAACGGTTGTTGGCAGAAGCCGAAAAGAAAAAGGGAATCGGGTCGAATTAAGCATAATCGTATCATTTGTACGTATAATCGTGTCTTACCACGAAGGGCACGAAGAAAAAAATCAAAAGGCTAAGCATTCATCTTCGTGCACCTTCGTGTTCTTTGTGGTGAATGGAAGAACCAAACCTTGGTCAGCGGATAATCTATATGCGCAATTGATTTGACAGGTTAGTCAAGGATAAGAAAAGATGGCAGAGAATCAGGAACCGGCGACAAATGAAGAATCGCTGACAAGCTACGCGGGAAAAAAATCCGGTCAAAAGATCCGGTTGCGGGCCATTGTGCTGGGATCGCTTTTTGCGCTGGCGATCTGTCTGATCACACCCTTTAACAATGCATACCGCCAGGCAACGCCATTGGGCGGCGGCCATTTCCCGCTGGCGCCTTTTTATGTTCTGGTGTGGTTGATGATCTTAACGGCTTTTGTCCGCATGCTGTTTAAAGGCCGGAAGCTCATTACCGGAAAAGAACTCCTGGTGTCCTGGGCATTGATGGTGCTGTTATCCGGAGTTGCCTGGACCGGATTGGCACGCACCTTTTTTATTAATTTGACGGCTCCGTTTCATTTTGCCACCGTTGAAAACCGCTGGTCGGAGGTGCTGCATCCCCTTCTTCCCAGCAGCTGGTATCCCCAGAGTAAAGACGCCATTGTCAGCGTATACAATGGCCTTACCGATGGCCGGCAGCTGGGGTGGTTCGACATTCTCACTCAGATTCAATGGGATGCCTGGCTCCCCCCGCTGCTGACCTGGACGATTTTTATCCTGCTTTGCTATTTTGTCATGGTCTGCTTGGTTAATCTTTTAAGCAAGCAGCCCTTGTACAATGAACGCATGAACTTTCCCCTGTTGCGGGTGCCCTTCGTTATGCAAGAGGCGCTGGATGAGACAGGGCTGGGCCGGTTTTTTGCCAACCGCTTTCTCATCGCGGGGCTGGCGGTTCCGGTTTGCCTGCACCTGCTCAACGGGCTGGGATTTTATTATCCATCCATACCTCAGATTCCCACGCTGATCCTGGCGGGAAAATATTTTCCAAAAGTCGGCCTTCTTTCCGGATTTTTTAAACTAAAAATCTACCTTTACCCGGCCTTTATCGGGTTTGCATTTTTGACATCCAAACAGATTTCTTTTTCTTTCTGGTTCTTCTTTATATTGGGGACATTACTGTTTGGATTGCTCAGCGTTCTGGGTTTAAATATTCCGGCAGCCGCACTGGGTGTCACCTTCGGTCCGACGATTTCCCGTCCTGAAGAGACCCAGATGATCGGCGCCTACATTGTTTTTTTTCTGTTTCTTGCCTGGCTGGCCCGATTTCATTTCATTAATATTGTTCGTCAGGGATTCGGTTTTAAAAAGGAAGACAATTTGGAATCAGAATGGCTGTCCACGCGCTTTGCTTTCTGGGGGTTTATTGCCGGAAGCCTGGCCATTGTCATCTGGTGTCATTCTTTCGGTCTTCCGTTGTTATTTTCAATTCTGGTGGTTTTTGCCTTTTTTATGTTTACCCTGGTTGCCATGCGCGTTATCTGTCAGGGGGGAATTGCCTATTTCACCCTGACCGCCGCTCCCATGGACGGACTGATGGCTTTTTTCGGCGCCAAACCTTTCACCAGTCTCGGGATCCTGGTGGCCGCTGTCATTCAAAAGGTATTATTTGTCGATTTGCGGGAATCGCTGATGCCGTCATTGCTGCATGCTCGCAAAATAACGGATAAGGCGCGCAACAATCGATTCATATTTTTTGCTATTGCGATGACGTTAATTGCCGGTGTCGTGATTTCATTTCTGGCGATGCTGACGCTTTGCTACAAATTCGGTATGCGTGAATTGCAGCTGGACTGGGCCACTCGGACGACGATTAGCGTTTACGATAACGTTTACAGCCTGGTTGAATCACCGGTAAAGCCCGGAGACTGGGTGCTGATTTTTTCGATTGCCGGCGCGGTGGTCATGCTGGTTTTGGTCATTTGTTATCATCGTTTTTACTGGTGGCCGATTCATCCGATTGGATACTTGACGGCTTACAGCTCCGCCATGCGGATCCTGTGGTTCAGTTTTTTCATTGGCTGGGCCTGCAACGCCCTGTGTATGCGTTATGGGGGTGTCGGGCTGTTTAAAAAACTGCGTAATTTTTTTATCGGGCTCATTATCGGTGATTTTTTTATGGCCGGCACCTGGGCCATTATCGGAATCTTTAGCCATTCCAGCTATCTGGTGTTGCCGAACTGATGCTGGGTATTGGGTATTTGGTATTGGGTATTGGTAGGCATTATTTTTTGTCAAAAACCGAAAAACCAATGCCCAATACCCAATAACAAATAACAGGATCTTTCTATGTACGAAGACAAGGAACTGCAAGAGTATCGGGACCTGTTGCAGACTCCGGAGCATTTTGAGGAAGGCTTTGACTGGAAAGCCGTTGTCGGGGCCATATTTATCGGCTTTCTCATGATGCCCGGCAGCATGTATCTGCAGTTGGTGATTGGCACGGGTATCGGACCGGCGGCCCGCTGGGTAACGATTATCTTGTTTGCTGAACTGGCCAAGCGGTCATACAGCGACTTAAAGCAGCAGGAAATATTTCTGCTTTACTATATGGCCGGAGCGGCTCTATCCACACCCTTTCAAGGTTTATTATGGAACCAGTACCTGGTCCAGTCGGATGCCGCGCGGATGCTGGGTGTCACCGAGTTCATCCCTGCCTGGGTGGCACCATCACCGGAGTCCGCCTCGCTGGTCGAACGCACGTTTTTCCACCGGGACTGGCTGATCCCCATTCTGCTGCTGATCGGCACCCAGATCATTCAGCGCATCGATCAGTTCGGTTTGGGATATGCCCTTTTCCGGATTACTTCGGATGTCGAAAAGCTGCCTTTTCCCATGGCGCCGGTGGCGGCCTTAGGGACCATGGCCCTGGCTGAATCTACCGAGGACAAGAAAAAAAGCTGGAAATGGCGGGTCTTTTCTATCGGCGGCGTCATGGGGCTGGCCTTTGGCGCGATTTATGTATTGTTGCCCACCGTGTCGGGCCTCATCCTTATGGAGCCGATCCGTTTGATTCCGATTCCCTGGGTCGAGCTGACCGGCCATACCGAAGGGGTGCTGCCGGCGGTAGCCACCGGGATTCAACTGGACCTGGGCCTGGTTTTTATCGGTATGGTGCTGCCCTTCTGGGCGGTCATCGGCGGGCTGGTGGGAATAGTGATTACGATTATTGCCAATCCGATTCTCTATCATAACGGTATCCTGACCCGCTGGCATCCGGGTATGGAAACCGTCGATACCATGTTTGCCAATAATTTCGATTTTTACATGAGTTTCAGCATCGGTTTGGGTCTGGCCATTGCCTTTGTGGGCATCTGGCATGTGGTGCGCTCCTTTGCAAAGCAAGAGGGGAATAGAGGCAGTTTGCAGGATCTATTTCGCCCACCACCCGGCCGGGGGGATTTCAATTTCTGGATTTCCATCGGCATATATGTTTTCTCCACCATTTCTTACGTTTTGTTTTGCCTGTGGCTGGTTCCCACTTTTCCCTGGCCCTTTTTTATTGCTTACGGCTTTATCTACACCCCGATCGTTTCTTATATTACTGCCCGGATGGAAGGTATTGCCGGGCAGTTTGTCAGCTTGCCGCTGGTCCGCGAGATTAGCTTTATTGCCGGTGCTAAATATTTCGGCTATCAGGGCATTGAGATCTGGTATGCGCCGATTCCGATTCACAATTATGGTGAAGCCACCGTTAATTTTCGGCAAATTGAGCTGACCGGCACCAGCATCCGCGGGATTATCAAGTCGGAAATCGTGGTATTTCCGATTGTCATGGTCGCCAGCCTGCTTTTTTCACAATTTATCTGGCGCCTGGCCCCCATACCCTCCAGTGCCTACCCCTTTGCCCAGGAAATCTGGCATCTGCAGGCCTTAAATACCCTGTTGATGCAAAGCTCGACCCTGGAAGGCAATGCCGCTTTTTATCAGGCGCTGAATTTTGTTTATGTGATTGCCGGTGTGGGATTGGGCGTAGTGACCTATGCCATATTGACCCTGTTTGGTCTGCCGATTATGCTGGTGTATGGTATGGTGCGCGGTCTGGGCCAGACCCTGCCGCATGCCATGTTCCTGGAGGTGGCCGGAGCGTTGTTGGGCCGCTTCTTTTTCCTGAAACGCTATGGCGCCATGTGGCGCCAGTATGCGCCGGTACTGCTGGCCGGATTTTCCTGCGGTATGGGATTGACCGGAATGTTTGCCATGGGCGTTACACTGATATTGAAGTCCTTGGGTCGACTTGCCTATTAAAATGCCCTGCCCGCCTCAAACAACAAGAAGGTTTCTCATTTTATAAACCCGAATGAAATGATGATGATGATGAATGGCTCCCCAGAACCCATAACGGTCGTTTTGATTGCACTGTATCGCTACCAGAATTTTCCAATTCGAATCCTGCACTCGCTCCTGGAAAAAATTGAAGGGGTTGAACCCCATACCATTTTCTTTAAAAATCATTATACAAATGCCATCAAAATCCCGACCCCAAAAGAAGAGACATTATTCAGAGAGAAAATAGTTGAGCTCCAGCCAAAAATGGTTGGCTTCAGCATCTATTCGCCCTATGTTCCGATTGCCAGAAGATTAACAAAAATTGTTAAAGAAAATTCGTCCGCCACCGTGATGTGGGGTGGCATTCATCCCACCCTATCTCCTGAAAGCTGCTTGGAACAATGCGACATCATATGTATCGGGGAAGGCGAGGGTGCTCTGAAAGACCTGGTTGAATCCTTAAGGGACGGTAAAGAATATGAATCGATCCATAATTTATGGGTAAAGCAAAACGGACGTATTATTCAAAATCCGCTGAGGCCCTTAATCCATGATTTGGATTCCATTCCTTTTCCGGCATACGCCAGAGATTCTTTTTATTTTATTGGATCGAATAAAATAAGGCGCGAAGATGCTGCTATTTTTGATCCCATTTTAGCGGTTATGCCCGCGCGGGGCTGCCCCTTCACCTGTTCCTACTGTGTGAACAGCCTGTTACGACCCCTGTATCAGGGTCTGGGGCCTTACAACCGACGAAGGTCTGCTGCAAACTTGATCGCCGAGATGAAGGGTATTTTAGCCATTCCCGGAATCCAAAAAAAACTTGTCGAGTTTCATGATGAGAATTTTGGAACAGATGAATCCTGGCTCGGTGAATTTGAGGCCCTTTATCCCAAGGAGATCGGCCTGCCGTTTAAAGTCCAATATAATCCCAAGCTCATCAAAGCGGAATCGGTCAGAAGATTAAAAAAATGTGGTCTTCATCGCATCAAATTTGGCATCGAGGCGGGAGCCGATCGCATTCGAAATCAGGTCTTCAGAAGGCCGGGGAAAAATCAAGAATTATTAAAACTCGCTCATGCAATTGCCAAATTTGATGTTAAAATCAGATATGATCTCATTATCGATAATCCTTATGATACCGAGGAGACGTTAAAAGAGACCATCGATCTTCTTCTGAAGTTGCCCAAACCCTTACGGTTTAATC
>Ga0316194_10001969_pt1 | contig 14339 bp, 12 predicted proteins | sample CroRivsedime1_MG_FD_204936 | JGI IMG/M metagenome (GOLD analysis project Ga0316194, IMG submission 204936) | Coastal sediment microbial communities from Maine, United States - Cross River sediment 1 | ecosystem: Environmental > Aquatic > Marine > Coastal > Sediment | place: USA: Maine...
GCCGTCAGGCTGTAGTTGCCTGGAGACAGACCGAGGAAACGGGTCTCACCCTGAGCGTTGGTGATCCCGAGTTTTGGCGCTCCGCCGCCCGTCATCTCAATGTTGACGCCCGGCAGAGTTTGTCCTGCGGTGTCGGTGACCTGGATGTAGATGTTCCCGGTCTCCTCTTGCGCGACTGCCATGGTGCTCAGCAGAAGCGCCACACCGAAGACAACGAATTTTCGCCACATGCTTCGGTTCATACGAAAAACCTCCTTGGTCATTCGTGTTTGGAGCCTTCGCACACTGCCAAGGCTCCGCTTACGCTGTTTATAAATGAACGAGGACGCAGCGCCCTCGAATGCACACCCTGGATACGGCCTCTCCGAACTGTCTGAACTCGGAAACTCTATAGAAAGCATCACCCTCAAGTCAAGCAAAGTCGCTGCCAACTTGTCCAGGGCCTTTTCTGGAGAGGGTAACTCGTTGATAAGTAAGGGGTTGTAAATACCCGAGAGGGCGGTGGAAGGGCCCGGTCAAGGGGTTGATTCGGTCCTTTGAACTGGTCCAATTCAATTTTCTGAAGTTCGCGTCCTGAAAACCTCGCAGGCCTTTGAAATGAGGGCCTGAGCTGTAGTCTATTCGTGGGAGTATGATGACGCGACCCACAGGAGCTGCGGCAAGCAAACCTTTCTGCAGGTCTCGACGTAAGGGAAGGATGGGAGGTCAGTGAAACACGGCTTCATGCAGGCACTAGTGAGACCCTGGTCACCGGCGGTGGCCGCTGTTTGTTTCGCGCTCGCGGGCTGCTCTGGGTACGAGCCGATCAATCCGCAGGCGATCCTGTACGACGACCTGGTAGAGAGAGTCGGGCCGGAGCGAGCCAGGACGATAGCAGTGCCATTCGAAATCAACGACGAGATTCGCGCCGCCCTGCGTGGACGAGCCATGCCGATCGGTCGTGAGAAAACCCGCACCAGCGCGATCCTGGACTTCGTCTTCGAGTCGCTCGATCTGCAGTACTCCCTGTCGCCGACGCGAGACGCGATCGGTACCTATCAGGCCAGGAGCGGCAATTGCCTGTCCTTCGTAAATCTCTTCGTCGGGATGGCGAGGGAGGTGCACCTCAATCCCTTCTACGTCGAAGTCACCGACTTCCAGCGCTGGAACTACCGGGATGGGGTCGTTGTCAGTCAGGGACACATCGTCGCCGGCATGTCGGTCGACGGGAACCTGTCCACTTTCGACTTCTTGCCCTATCAAGCCAAGACCTATCGGGATTTCGAGCCGATCGACGACTTGACGGCGATCGCCCACTACTACAACAACATCGGTGCAGAGGCGCTTCTCGACGACGATCTCGAGAAGGCGCTAGATGCCCTGACCCTGGCGGTCGACCTCGACCCGGACTTCAACAAGGCGCTCAACAACCTCGGGGTGTACTACCTCAGAACGGGTCGCGCCGGCGATGCCGTGAGCCTGTTTCGAGAGGCTCTGGCAAGAGACCCGGCGGATGTGGCTCTGATGACCAATCTGGCGCGTGCTCTGCAGACAAGGGGCGAGGTGCAGGAGGCCTCTGAGCTGTTGGCCCAACTCGACGAGGTCGGCCAGACGAGTCCATTCTTCTTCATCTATCGAGCAGAGATGGCTCTCGGTGACGGCGATACGGCGAAGGCCCTGGAGTACATGCGAGAGGCCCTGCGTCGAGACAGCGAGGTGCCGGAAGTGCACGTCGGTCTGGTAAAGGTGTACCTGGCTCTCGGCGAGATGGGCAAGGCTCGCCACCACCTCGAGCGTGCCCTCGTGCTCGACGCCACCAACCAGGAGGCCCGTCAGTTCGCGGTCATGCTGCAGGCCGCCGGGCCCGAGAATTGAATCGAGACCGGCGAGGTGGCGCACAGGTCCCTTGCAGCGGAGTCGGGCGGGGAGCTAGGATGAGAACAGTTGTCCCTCCGAGGAGGTCGAGCATGTTGCTGTTGCCCGCACCGCGTGATTTTCGAGCCACCGCCCTGATGTTGGCTGCCGTGAGCCTGGTCGGGGTCTCGAGTGGCTCGATCCATGGCCAGACCGTCGCCGAGGTTTTCAAGGACACCATCGAGGTCGTCGAAATCCAGGTGCCCGTCAACGTCGTCGGCAAGGATGGTGAGCCGATCCGTGATCTCACGGCCGCCGATTTCGAGATTCTCGACGGCAAGAAAACGCAGGAGATCACCGGCTTTCGGGTCGTGGATCTGGACCTTATCCGGAGCGAGATGACGCGTCGTGAGATGGAGCTCGCGGTTCCTGCCGCGGCACGCCGTCATTTTCTGCTGCTATTCGATCTCTCCTTCTCCACTCCGACTTCGATTCTCAAGGCGCGCCAGGCGGCTCGGCAGTTCGTTCTGGAGTCCCTTCACCCTACCGATCTGGCGGCGGTGATGGTCTTCGAAGCCGAATGGGGCCCCCGACTGGTGATCACGTTCACACCCGACCGGGTACAGCTGGCCCGAGCCATCGACACCATGGGCGGAGCTCGATGGATGATGGCGGGTCGGAACAACCTCGATCCACTGCGCTTCATGGTGCCGGACCTGACCCCGGGTCGAAGTCCAGGTATCAGTGATCCGTTGCCGGCGCGACCGGGTGAACCCGGTTCAGCCAACGACGCCCTGGCGGCCGCGACCTTCCGGGCCGTTGGAAAGTTGATGAGCGATACCGAGAAGAGCTATGAGGCCGGCAGGGTCGCTTCCTGGGCCACCTCGATGGAATCACTGGCCAGACTGTTGGACAGCGTTCAAGGCCGCAAGCATGTCATTCACTTCTCCGAAGGGTTCGATGGCCGGCACTTCCTGGGGCGGACGCCCGATCCCAACGATCCGGCCTTCCAGGAGGACCGCAGTAACATCGAGTGGGGCCAGCTTTGGATGGTCGATTCGAACGATCTCTACGGGAATACGTCTTTGCAGGGAGCGATGGCCCAAATGGTCGAGGAGTTTCGGCGCGCCGACGCCGTGATCCAGGCGGTCGACATCTCAGGCCTGGGTGTCGATTCAGAGGCGGCTCAACGGGTCAAGGACACCACTCAGAGCGCCTTGTTCTACATCGCCAACGAGACCGGAGGTGAGCTGTTCAATAACGCCAACAACTTCGGGCCGGAGCTCGAACAGGTGCTGCAGCACACCTCGGTCACCTACGTTCTGACGTTCCAGCCCGACGAGATAAACTTCGATGGCTCGTTCCACAAGCTCAAGGTCAAGGCCGCGGCGCCCGGCGGCAGCCGGGTCTTCTACCGCAGAGGCTACTTCGCGCCCCGTCCGTTCAGCGACCTCGATCCGTTGGAGAAGCAGCTGCTCGCTTCCGATGCCATTGCCGCCGCCGAGCCGCGGAAGGACGTCGGCGTGCAGATTCTGGCCACGCCGTTCAAGGCTTCGGACGAGACGGCCTATGTGCCGATCATCATCGAAATCGATGGCGCTAGTCTGCTTCGAGGTCAGGAAGGTGACGACGTTGCCGCCGAAATCTACACCTATGTCAGCGACAGTCAGGGACAGATGCTCGACTTCTTCACGCAGCTCATCAGCCTCGATGTCTCACGCGGCAAGGAGTCTTTCGTTCACGGGGGCGTGAAGTACTACGGCCAGCTCTTCCTGCAGCCAGGCGACTACATGGTGCGGGTCCTGGTTCGCAATAGCGTCACCGGTCGCACCGGTGTCGAGACAGTGGCCGTGGATGTTCCAAGCTACGAGATCCAACCCGCTGTGCTCTTGCCGCCGCTATTCCTGGAGCCGCAGGACAGGTGGGTCCTGGTACGGGAGAATCGGGAAGGCCCTGACCAGGGCACGGTCATCTATCCCTTCACCGTCAGGGGCGAGCCGTTTATTCCAGCGGCCAAACCCTCGGTCCGCCAGCGCGGTCAGATCGATGTCTGTCTGGTGGCGTACAACCTGGGCGACAGCAATCTGGAGCTGGACGCGGTGGTCTTCGATTCCGATCAGCAGCTCATCGAAGGGGGTGCCTTCGATCTGGTCGAGCGGACCGTCACCGGCATTTCCGGCCAGGACAAGCTGCTGGGTCGGTTTCGGCCCGAAGGCCTTGCCGCGGGTGAGTACACGGTGCAGTTCTCCCTGAACGATCCCGAGTTCGGCCCGGTGCAGTCATCCTCGGTGCCGATAACCGTGTTGAATTGAAGGCCTGGGACCAATCGATCTGGCCCCCTTCGATCCGGTCCAGCGGAGTTGACACTCCAGGAGGCCTTTGTTAGCGTGTTGGGTCCTCAGCGACGTATCTGCGCTGGGGATTTGCTGTTTGAAATTCGCTGTTTGAACTACAGGCCCGTAGCTCAGCTTGGTTAGAGCGCTACGTTGACATCGTAGAGGTCAGCGGTTCAAGTCCGCTCGGGCCTACCAAGCTTTTTTCAGTCGTCTGACTGGATTCGACCAGGCGCTTAGCTCAGCTGGTTAGAGCGCTACCTTCACACGGTAGAGGTCAGCGGTTCGAGTCCGCTAGCGCCTACCATTTCTCTCGAGAACCGAGATGACAGCTGACCCTCCAAGGCTCGAATCCCGAGTCGAGCGGGCCGGCATCCAGGTGGGCCAGAATCCGAGAACGACCATGTCCGAGAACGCCTCCCAGATCGCCCTGACCCTTCCCGATGGCTCCGTGCGCGAGGTGCCTGTGGGCACGACTGCTCTCGAGGTGGCGGCTGGCATCGGCCCTGGGCTGGCCAAGGCCGCAATCGGTGCCGAACTGGACGGCGAGCTGGTGGACCTTCGCCTGCCGCTCCGGCAAGGTGGTGCCTTCCGGTTGCTGACCGCGAAGAACGAAGAGGCGGGTGCCTTCATTCGCCACAGTGCGGAGCACGTCATGGCCGACGCGGTCCAGCGCCTGTGGCCCGGGACCGAGATCGATGTGGGGCGCCAGGATCACTCGGAAAAGTTCCAGTACGATTTCCGGTTTCCGCGTGCCTTTACTCCAGAGGACCTCGAGAAGATCGAGGACACCATGCGGGAGATCCTCCGAGAGGACAGCACCTTCGAGCGTATCGAGGTCGGTCGAGAGGAAGCCGCCGAGCTCTTCGATGGCATGAGGGAGAGTCTCAAGGTCGAGCGGCTGAAGGACATCCCAGAGGGCGACACCATCACGATCTACCGGGACGGTGGCTTCACCGACCTGTGTCGCGGACCTCACGTTCAGCGGCTTTCCCAGATCGGAGCCGTCAAGCTCCTGGAGGCTTCCGGGGTCTATTGGAAGGGCGACGAGACCAACGAGATGCTGCAACGCATCTATGGAACCGCCTTCGCCTCCAAGGAAGAGCTCGAGCAGTACCTGGAGCGTCTCGAGCAGGCGAAGCTCAGGGACCACCGTCGCCTCGGACCCGAGCTGGATCTGTTCAGCTTCAACGAGCATGCGCCGGCGAGTCCATTCTTCCACCCAAAGGGCGCCCAGCTCTACAACTGCCTGGTGGACTACATCCGCGAGCTGCTCGTCGAGCACGGCTACGAAGAGGTGATTACGCCGCAGATCATGGACCTGGATCTGTGGCATACCTCGGGTCACTACGACAACTATCGCGATGCCATGTACTTCACCGAGGTGGACGAGCGCCAGTATGCGGTGAAGCCGATGAACTGTCCGGCCCATTGCCTGGTCTATGACACCCGAAAGCGCTCCTACCGTGACCTGCCTGTCCGCTACGCGGATTTCGGACGGTTGCATCGGTACGAGCGCAGTGGCGTCACCTCGGGCCTGACCCGGGTACGCACCTTCGCGCAGGATGACGGTCATGTCTTCTGCACCGAAGACCAGATCGGCTCCGAGGTCATCGATGTCGTGCAGACGATCCTGGAGCTTTATCGGACCTTCGGGTTCGAGGAGGTCGCCATCGAGCTGTCGACCCGGCCGACGAAGTCCATGGGGACCGCCGAGATGTGGGAGAGAGCCGAGGCCGCTCTGGATGGGGCTCTGCGCGAGAACAACATCGACTTCTCGGTCAATCCGGGAGAGGGCGCTTTCTACGGGCCCAAGATCGACTTCCACGTCAACGATGCCCTGGGCCGCGAGTGGCAGCTGGGCACCGTGCAGCTGGACTACCAGATGCCCGAGCGCTTCGGCCTCACCTACGTGGGAAGCGACAGCGCCGAGCACCGGCCAGTGATGATTCACCGGGCCATGCTGGGGTCGGTCGAGCGGTTCCTCGGGATTCTGATCGAGCATGTCGCCGGCGCCTTTCCGGTCTGGTTGGCCCCCGTTCAGGCGGTGGTCTTGCCGGTGTCGGAAAAGTTCGCGGAGTACGGCGAGAGAGTCCGGCAAGAGCTGGCCGCGGGTGGCGCCCGAGTCGAGCTCGACAGTCGCAACGAGAAGCTGGGGTACAGAATCCGCGAGGCCCAGATGCAGAAGGTGCCGTTCATGCTGGTGGTGGGCGCGCGCGAGGAGGAGGCCGGCCAGGTCGCAGTGCGGCTTCGCACAGGAGAAGACCTGGGTGCCGTCAGCGTCAGCGAGGTTGCGGAGTGGATCAAGCAGCTCAGTCGGAGCCGGACGAAGGAGCTCATCAGCACGGACCTTGCCTAGGGGAGGGCCTGCGGTGCTACAATAACCCGCTGTTTTGCCGGCCGGACGGCTGAAGGTGGTCGATGGGTCGGCATGGACCAAACGATTCAAGATGGCTCTCTGTCGAGAGCCGGGAAATAGAGCAGGAGAGAAGACCTTGCCCAAGCAGAAGACTCATCGTGGCGCCAAGAAGCGCTTCAAGATCACCAGCGGTGGCAAAGTGCTGCGCCACCACTCGATGCGTAGTCACATCCTGACGAAAAAAACCACCAAGAGAAAACGCAAGCTGCGCAAGTCGACCGAGGTGCAGGGCAAGTTCTCAGCCAGCGTCAAGCAGATGATCCAAGGCTAGTCGGGTTGTTCGGCCAACGGCCGATAGACCCTCGAAACACTAACGGCCACCGCTGGATCGAACCTGTCCACCGGGGCCACGCATCGAGTCGAGGCTCGATGCTCGACAGCTCCCTCATGGGAGCCGAAACGAGGTTCTCGAGATGTCTAGAGTCAGACGAGGTAGTCGCCGAGCGCAGCGGCGCAAGAAAATTCTCAAACAGGCCAAGGGCTACTACGGCACCAAGTCGAGAGCCCACCGCGTGGCCAAGCTGGCGGTCGACCGCTCGCTGAAGTTCGCCTATCGCGATCGGCGGCAGAAAAAGCGCAACTTCCGTTCCTTGTGGATCATCCGGATCAACGCTGGGGCCAGACTCAACGGCCTGAGCTACAACCGCCTGATCGAAGGGTTGAAAAAGGCCGGAAGCGAAATCAATCGCAAGATGCTGGCCGATCTCGCCGTGCGGGATCCCAAGGCCTTCGCCGAGCTGGTTGAAGTGGCGAAAGGGGCTCTGGAGCCGTCGGCGGGCTCGTAGGCCGTGGCCAACGGGGAACCGGGGGCCTCCGCCCCACTACAGCGAATTACCGAACAGATCGATCTGTTCCAGGACGAGGCAGCCCAGATCGAGGATCGGGAGGGCTGGCAACTCCTGCGGGTCCGCTGGATCGGGCGCAAGCAGGGCATCGTGCGCTCGCTGCTCGGGCAGTTGAAGGACGTTCCTCCGGCTGAAAAGAAGGACTTCGGGCAGATTGTCAACCAACTCAAAGAACTGGTTGAGGAGCGGCTCGCATCCCTCGATGAGGAGCTGACCGAGCAGGAGCGCCTGCAGGCCGAACGCTCGGCGGCGGTGGATGTCACGTTGCCAGGCAGGCAGCCCGTTCTGGGCAGCGTGCATCCGGTAAACCTGGTCACTCAGAAGATCGTCGAGATCTTCACGGGGCTGGGCTATAGCGTCGCCGACGGTCCAGAGGTCGAGGACGACTACCACAACTTCGAAGCGTTGAATTTCCCACCGGACCATCCGGCTCGCGACACGCAGGACACCTTCTTTTTACAGGACGGGCGGTTGCTCCGCACTCACACGTCGCCGGTGCAGATCCGCACCATGCTGGCGCGCAATCCACCGATTCGGATCATCTGCCCAGGCCGGGTCTACCGGCACGACAACGACCTTCGACACTCGCCGATGTTCCACCAGGTGGAAGGCCTGGCGGTGGCTGAGGGCATCACCATGGGGCATCTCAAGGGCACCCTGGAGGCCTTCATCAGGCAGCTCTTCACGCCGGATACCGGGGTGCGTCTGCGACCGAGCTACTTCCCCTTCACCGAGCCCTCGGCCGAGGTCGACATCACCTGTCCCTTCTGTCGCGGCGATGGGTGTCGGGTCTGTTCTAAAACCGGTTGGATGGAGATTCTGGGTGCCGGGATGGTGGATCCCAGGGTGCTGTCCGGGTGTGGTATCGATCCGAAGATCTACTCTGGCTTCGCCTTCGGTCTGGGGATCGATCGGGTAGCGATGATTCGCTACGGCATCCCGAATATCCGAATGCTGTTCGACAATGACGAGCGTCTACTCCGGCAGGTGAAGATCTAGTGAGAAGGTCGGGCTGATGCTCTTCTCCTTCGAATGGCTATGTCGGTATGTCGAGCCGGAGGCGGATGTCTCGACCGTGGCCGAGCGGTTGACGGCGGCGGGTCTGGCAGTTGAAGGCCTGGAGCCCCGCGGGGGCGACACCCTCATGGACGTCGACGTCACGACCAATCGGCCCGACTGCATGAATCATCTGGGCCTGGCCAGGGAAGTTGCGGTGGCCTTCGACAAACCGCTCAAGTTCCCGGAGGCGGTGTCGCCCGAGTCCACGAGGGCGACCTCCGATGTGGCAGCAGTGGTGCTCGAGGACGCCACGGGTTGCCCGCGGTACGTCGCTCGGGTGATCGAAGGCGTCAAGGTCGGGCCCAGTCCCGATTGGCTGGTGGCGCGTCTCGAGGGGCTGGGGATGCGGTCGATCAACAACGTCGTCGACATCTCCAATTTCGTCCTCTGGGAGCTCGGGCAGCCGACCCACGCCTTCGATCTGGACAAGCTTGCCGAGCGACGAATCGTCGTCCGGCGCGGCCTCGGAGGAGAGACCCTGGTAACGCTGGATGGCGAGCGTCGCGAGCTGGATCCAGAGATGCTGGTGATCGCCGATGCCGAGAGAGCCGTGGCGGTAGCGGGAGTGATGGGTGGGCAGGATTCGGAAGTCACTTCGCAGACGGTCAACATTCTCCTCGAGAGTGCCCACTTCGATCCGACGCGAGTTCGAGAGACAGCCAAGCGATTGGAGCTTCACACCGATGCCAGCCATCGTTTCGAGCGCGGAGCCGACCCCGACGTCTGTCGCCGGGCGGCCGATAGGGTCGTGGCGTTGGCTCTGGAGCTGGCGGGCGGTGAGCTTCTGCAGGGGGCTATCGACGTTCGCAACGACGATCTCACCTGGGAGCTCTCGGGCGAGCTCGATCTGGCCCGACTGGTTCGTTTCGCAGGTACCCAGATTACCGGCGATCAGGTCGAGGCTTGGATGGCCGGCCTGGGGTTCGATCTGCAATCGCAGGGCACAGGCCTCTGGCAGGTGCAGGTCCCCAGCTGGCGCTACTACGACTTCAAGCCCGATCCGTCCCTGCCAGCCGGTCAAAGGCAGCCGGAGGTCTGGGAGGCCGACCTGTTCGAGGAGGTGCTGCGACTCCACGGTTTCGACGACATCCCTTCGCGGCTTCCATCTCTGGCGGGTCCCGACGCCGGCTCCAGTGAGGGACATCAGCGCCGCGAGGAGATACGCTGGCATCTGGCCGCCTGTGGATTCGTCGAGGCGGTCACCTATTCGTTCCATGGCGCCGAGTCGACGGATGCATTCCCCGTCTTGGCGAGTAGCGGCGAACCCCTGAAACTGTCCAACCCCCTCTCCGAGCTCTATGCGGTCATGCGGCGGACCGTACTACCCGGACTGGAGGCGACGGCGGCCTACAACCAGCGCCGAGGGGCTGGATCGATTCGGTTGTTCGAGATCGGTCATGTCTTTCCCGGCGGTACAGCGAGTGAGGTGGAGACCGTCGGTCTGATCGCCGGTGGAAGCTCCGAGACGCCTTGGGACCGGTGCCAGGAGTTCGATCTCTTCGACCTGAAGGGGGTCGTTGAGAGTCTGGGCGAACGGTTCAATGTGCGATTTCTGGCCCGGCCCGCCGATTTGCCGGGGCTGGTGAGCGGCACCGGCAGCGAGTTGGTTTGCGAGGAGACCGGCGAGGCAGCGGGATTCATGGGTCAGCTGGTAGACGACAGCTTTCCGTTTCCGCTTTATGTGGCCGAGCTGAAGAGCTCGGTACTGGGGATTTCGGAAGTGTCGAGAGTCCGACCTCCGTCGCGATTTCCGTCCGTCGAGGCGGACCTGACTCTGACCCACGATCTGGAGATCCCCTGGCGGGAGATCGAGTCGGAGATCGCTCGCACGAAGCCGGTCGATCTGATGTCCTTCGGTCTGAAGGGCCGCTACCGGGGGGAGGGAGTGCCTGCTGGAGCGGTTAACACGACCCTCTATTTCCTCTACAATGCCAGCGACCGCTCACTCACCCAGGAAGAGGTAAACCAACAGACCGAGGCGATTCGACAGCAACTCGAAGATAGTCTCGGCTGGAAAAGGTAGGCGCCATGGATCTGAACTGGCTCAAGAACCTCGAAAAACAGGTGCAGGCCGCGACTGAAGAGATCGAGGCACTGCGCAAAGAAAACCGCACCTGCAGGACGAAGGTCAAACAGCTGGAGCAGAAGCTGACCGATGCGCGCCGCGCCGACCAGTCTGCAGGCGACTGGGAGAAGGAGCGGCAGGCGGTCCGCGACCGGGTCGAAAAGCTCGCCACGAGCCTCGAAAAGCTCCTCTGAACCACTCACTCCCTGTGGTATAGTCCGTTCAAGTAAGCCCTTGGGAAGGCAAGACTTGTCCTCCGCCGAGGGCTGTCCAGGAACGGTCTGATGGCTGCCAAAACCACCACCGCAACCGAAGTGGAGATTTTCGGTGCCGTCTACCATGTTCGGGGAGACAAGAATCCTGAGTACCTCCGGGAGCTGGCCGAAGTCGTCGACGCGAGAATGCGCGATATTTCGCAGCAGGTCACGACGATCGACACGGCCAAAATAGCGATCCTGGCGGCACTCAACGTTACAGACGAACTTTTCCAGTGCCGGAAGCAACAAGAAGGGGATCGGGTCGAGATCAAGGAAAAGGTGTCGGAGCTGGCAGGGCGACTGGAAGGAACACTACAGAAGTAAGCACTGAGGTAGTCGTCCCATGGTCCCGTCCATCTTTAACGAGCATATGAATTTGGTATCCCCTGTGTGGTTTGTGATGGGTCCTGCAGTTGTAGAACCAACAGCATATTCGAGGGAGTCTTTCTTCCATGGCGCCTGTGCCAGCCCCGACACGACGGGGACGCTAACGGCTCATAGAGCGGACACCCACCTGGTGAGGGCCAGGTTCTAAACGAAAAGACCCACACGGCTACGCGGGGGATGCTGATTTCCTTCCCAGGGGATGGGAAGGGAGTCGGATCTTCCCCGTACTCACCTTGGCTTCCGCACAGGGGGTCCAACGGTGGATACCTATATGACAGTTCTTGCGGCTGCCCTGGTGGCGATTGCCGCGCTCGCTATCTGGTGGTTCGGTCTGCGCCGGGCGGCCCAGCAGACGACCGCACAGGCGAACCGCCAAGCGGCGAAAGTCCTGGAAGAAGCCGAGCGCGAGAAAGAGACGAAGCTACGCGAGGCCGACCTCGCCGCCAAAGAGAAGCTGCTGCAGGCGCGAGGCGAGTTCGAGAAGGTCTCTCGCAAGCACCGCGGAGAGTTGGAAGCGCTCGAGAGGCGTCTCTCCCAGAAGGAAGACAATCTGGAGAAGCGGCTCGATGAGCTGGTCGCCAAGGAGAAGGACTTCACCTCACGCGAACGGTCCCTGGCCGATCGTGATCAGCAGCTGACTCGACAGCAGGAAGAGCTCGAGAACGTTCTCTCGACGGGTCGCCAGCGGTTGGAGCAGATCGCCGGTCTGACGGCCCAGCAGGCCGTCGACGAGCTGAAGAACATGATGCAGGAAGAGGCTCGGATGCAAGCGGCCCACATGGTCAAGCGCATCGAGGACGAGGCCCGCGAGCAGGCCAGCAAACAGGCGCAGAGAATCATCGGAATGGCGGTCCAGCGGGGCGCTTCCGACTACGTGGCAGAGGCCACGGTGTCGGTGGTGATGCTGCCCAGCGATGAGATGAAGGGCCGCATCATCGGACGGGAAGGGCGCAATATCCGCGCTCTGGAGATGGCGACCGGCGTCGACCTGATCGTCGATGACACACCCGAGGCCGTGATCCTCTCCGGCTTCGACCCCTACCGGCGCGAAGTCGCCCGCGTCTCCCTCGAGAGGCTGATCGCCGACGGCCGCATTCACCCGGCGCGTATCGAAGAAGTTGTGGAGAAGGTGAAAGCCGAATTCGAGGTGCGGGTGCAGCAGGAAGGGGAGGCGGCCCTTCTCGAGCTGAACATTCCGAACGTGCATCCCGAGTTGCAGAAGCTCCTCGGGCGCCTGCGCTATCGGACCTCCTACGGCCAGAACGTACTGCAACACAGCAAGGAGGTCTCGTTCCTCGCTTCGACCATGGCGGCCGAGCTCAAATCCAACATCCCCGTGGCGCGACGGGCTGGACTGCTGCACGACATCGGCAAGGCGGTGGACCGCGAGATGGAGGGCACTCACGTCGAGATCGGCATCGATCTGCTGCGCAAGTACGGAGAGAGCGAAGAAGTGATTCATGCCATGGCCTGCCATCACGGTGACTACGATCCGGAGACGGTCGAGGCGGTCCTCGTGACGGCGTCCGACGCCCTTTCCGCGGCTCGCCCTGGAGCCCGCCGGGAGGTGTTGGAGACCTACGTCAAGCGCCTCGAGAAGCTCGAGGAGATCGCCTCTGGTTTCAAGGGCGTGCAAAAGAGCTTCGCGATCCAGGCCGGCAGAGAGATTCGGGTCATCGTGGACTCGAAGCGTTTGAGCGATGAGAAAGCCACCTGGTTGTCCCGCGATATCGCGCAGAAGGTCGAGAACGAGCTGACCTATCCGGGACAGATCAAAGTGACAGTCATTCGGGAGACTCGCTCCATCGAGTACGCCAAATGATCCTCCTCTTCGTTGGTGACGTGGTCGGCAAGCCGGGTAGGGTGGCCCTCCTCCGCCTGCTTCCCGGGCTGGTGGACAAGCACAGGGCCGACTACGTGGTGGTCAACGTCGAGAACTCGGCGGGTGGTTTCGGTGTGACCCCCGAGGTACTCGCCGAGCTCGAGAACCTGCCGGTGGACTGTTGCACGAGCGGCAACCATATCTGGGACAAGAAGGAAGGCCTGGCGCTTCTCGAGGAGAATCCGCGCCTACTGCGGCCAGCCAACTATCCGGAGGGCAATCCCGGGCGGGGTGTTTTTGTCGGCGAGACCGCGTCGGGCATCCCCGTCGCCACCATCAACCTCGAAGGCCAGGTATTCATGAAACCATTGGAGTCGCCCTTCAAGGTGGCCGATCGCCTCCTCGGCGAGCTGAACCCCGAGGTCAGGGTCATTCTGGTTGACTTCCACGCCGAGGCAACAAGCGAGAAGCAGGCTCTCGGCCTCTACCTGGATGGGCGGGTCTCGGGAGTTGTCGGGACCCATACCCACGTGCCGACGGCTGATGAGCGGCTGCTGCCCGAGGGCACAGCGTTTATTACCGATGTGGGAATGACAGGGCCCTATCAGTCGATTATCGGCATGCGCTCGGAGAAAGTGCTGAAGCGCTTTCTGCTGCAGCGGCGAGTTCCAATGGAGGTGGCGAAGAAGGACGTTCGTTTGGCTGGCGTCGTCATCGAGGTCGATGAGGTCACCGGCAGGGCCCAGAGCATCGAGCGGATACTGATCGAAAATGAAGCAACGTGAAGCCAGGTCCGACGAGTCGATCGAGGCCCTGCGCGCCACCCCGGGTAGGCTCATGTTGTCTGTCGTCATCACGACCTACAACGAAGAGGTCAACATCGCGGACTGTCTGCGCTCGGTGCTGTGGGCGGACGAGATCCTGGTCGTCGATTCCTTCTCATCCGACCGCACCCTGGAGTACGCACGAGAGTTCCCGGTCCAGATTCTCGAGCGCGAGTACTTTGGATCGGCGGCTCAGAAGAACTGGTCGTTGGACAAGGTTCAATTCGACTGGGTGCTGATTCTCGATGCCGATGAGAGGGTAACGGAACCCCTGGCCAATGAGATCCTGAAGCTACTGATCGAGGGGCCCACCGCCAAGGGATACTACCTCCGTCGGCAGAACATCGTTCTGGGCAAGGCGATCCGACATTCCGGCTGGTCGACCGACAAGGTGATCCGGTTGTTCGACAAGGCGCACGGTCGCTATCCGAATCGCCGCGTCCACGCCGATCTCGACATCGAGCCGCCCACTCCGACGCTACGACATCCCCTCGA
>Ga0316194_10001970_pt1 | contig 14338 bp, 16 predicted proteins | sample CroRivsedime1_MG_FD_204936 | JGI IMG/M metagenome (GOLD analysis project Ga0316194, IMG submission 204936) | Coastal sediment microbial communities from Maine, United States - Cross River sediment 1 | ecosystem: Environmental > Aquatic > Marine > Coastal > Sediment | place: USA: Maine...
CAGTTGCGCGCCATCTCGGGGCTCAGCAATGAACGCGACGACCTCGCCCAGCAGGCGGCCCAGCTGGCCCTGCTGAGGCAGCGCCTGGAAGCCGATGTCGCCAGGCGCCAGGCACAGATCGATGCGGCCATGACTGAACTCGATGACAAGCAGGTCCGGCTCAATGCCGCGGAGCGCAGCATCACGACGCTGGAAGAGACGACCGAAAAGCTCCGCTCACGCGTCGCAGAGAGCCAGGAGCAGGCGGATCGGCTGCAGCGCACGGTTGCCGAGCAGCGCGAGAGCCTCGAGCAGGCGAGACTCGATGAGCAGGAGGTCGAACGGCGCTATCTGGTGCTCGCCTCCGACTTCGACAACCTGAAGGTCAAGTATGACAAGCTGGTGCGCCCGGCACGCAGTTCCTCGGGCCGGCACCTGGTCGAGGTACGCTACTGGAAAGACGGCGGCCAGTACCTGATGTCGTGGCGCGAAGGCGGAGAAGGCGCCTACCAGCAGATCAAGCGCTCACAACTCGACAAGGTCCTGCAGCGTCTGTCGAAAGAGAAGAAAAACGGGCTTTATGTGAAGGTCATCTTCCCCGAGAACAGCGGTCTGTCATACAACGAGGCCTGGGAGTTCACCAGTCACCTGCACGGCAACTACGATTATTACTTCAAGGAAGAAGAGCAGGAAAAGAAAAAACCCTAGTGGCGCGGACGTGGACCTCATCCCGGTCAACCTGATCACCGGTTTTCTCGGCGTCGGCAAGACCACCGCGGTCCGCCATCTGCTCGCCACGCATCCGCCCGATGAAAAATGGGCCGTGCTGGTAAACGAGTTCGGTGAAGTTGGTGTGGACGGCGCCCTGCTTGCAGAACAGGGCGTGGTGGTACAGGAAGTCGCCGGTGGCTGCCTATGCTGTGTCGCCGCGCCGGCCTTCACCACCGGCCTGAACCGGGTCATCCGGCAACATCGCCCTGATCGCATCCTGATCGAACCCAGTGGCCTCGGCCATCCCGCTCAGGTCCTCGACACCCTTTCCGGGCCTCTCTACGCGGGCACGCTCGAAGTGCGTGCCACGGTCTGCCTGATGGACGCGCGTCACCTGTCCTCGCCACGCCACCGCGAGCATCAGAATTTTCAGGATCAGATCCACCTGTCCGACGTACTGGTCGCCAACAAGGCTGATCTCTATACCGCGGATGACTTCCAGGCCTTTGAGAACTTTGCCGCACAACTCATACCGGCAAAAGACAAGATAGCTTGTGTCGAACAGGGCATGGTCGATACCGCCTGGCTGGACCTGGGCCGCAGCGACAGGCGGCAGGCAGCCTTTCCCGAGGCGCATGCCTTCCTCGTCGAAAGCGATGCCGCACGGTCACCCGCATCGGGCCACAATGCAGGCGACTGGCTGCTCATCGAGGGCGGCGGGGACGGCTACCGACGCGCCGGCTGGATCATTCGTCAGGATTCGCCGTGGTCCGCACAGATGCTCGAATCCTTCATCGGGGGCTTGAGCGTGGAACGCAAAAAAGGGCTTTTTCTCACCGACAGGGGCTGGCTGGCCGTCAATCAAACCGACTGGGCTCCCATCGCCGCCCCGGAAGACGCACGCTCGCGTCTCGAGGTCATCGACCCAGGGACTTTGGGTGCCGACATCATCGACACGGGCCTGAGAAATCTTGCCCGTTGTGAATCACGCAACCCATAAACCGCTGCCCGCCGGAACGCCACGATCCCCTACCAAATCCGATCCGGGCCAGAGAAAATCAAGCCAAACACACCGCCAACTTCACTGCATGGAAATCCTGCCGCACCGCCTGTCGCGTTTTTGGGTGAAAATTCTGCGTGAGAATAAGCGAGACTAGACGCAAACGTGGGTTCGCCTTCAAGTCTGTGCACTTCCGGATATCCCCGCACGTATTTCGGAGCCACCCTTCCGAGAGTACGCACTCAACGGCAAGAAAACCTTACCGGACCGTCACAAAGGGAAGCACCGAAAAAATAAGCCGCTGCAACATTGCAGCGGCTTATTTTGGGGCCTTGTTCAGGCGACTGATCGAATCAGGAAGTAGACTTGATCTTTTCCTTGATACGGGCCGCCCTGCCGGTCAGGCCGCGCAGGTAGTAAAGCTTGGCCTGGCGGACGTCACCGCGACGCTTGACCTGGACCTCGGCAACACTGGGGCTGTACGACTGGAACACACGCTCCACACCCTCGCCATGCGAGATCTTGCGTACCGTGAACGAGGAATTGAGGCCGCGGTTGCGCTTGGCGATACATACGCCCTCGAACGCCTGCAGGCGCTCACGCTGACCTTCAACCACTTTCACCTGGACCACCACGGTATCGCCAGGACTGAAGTCCGGCAGGGTTTTGCCCATTTGTTCTGCTTCGAGTTCCTGGATGATATTGCTCATCGCCGCTGCTCCTGTACCTCAGGTGCCCCCATGGGCACGGATAAATTCGTCAAGTAAAACCTGTTCTTCGCTGCTCAGCCGGCGCCCCTCAAGGAGATCCGGTCTGCGCAACCATGTCCGTCCCAGGGCCTGTTGCAGCCGCCAGCGACGTATCAACTCGTGGTTGCCGGATGTCAACACCGCCGGCACCGCGCTCCCCTCGATCTCCTCGGGTCGCGTGTAATGCGGACAATCCAGCAGACCGTCCACATACGAATCCTGTTCGGCCGAATCCGCATGCCCCAATACCCCGGGCAGCAGGCGGATCACCGCATCCATCAGCACCATCGCGGGCAACTCGCCCCCCGACAGCACGTAATCACCTATCGACCATTCTTCGTCGACAAAGGCATCTATCAAGCGTTCATCGACACCTTCGTAACGGCCGGCCAACAACACCAGCCCGGGCTCAGCGGCCATCTCGCTCACCGCGGCCTGATCCAGACTGCGGCCCTGCGGGCTAAGGTACAGCACCCGGCTCTCCGGCACCGCCGCCCTGGCGGCCTGGATCGCCTGGCGCAGCGGCTCGACCATCATGACCATCCCCGGGCCACCGCCATAGGGTCGATCATCCACCGTCCGGTGCGCATCGTCCGCATAATCACGCGGATTCCAAAGCTGCAAGGTCACCTTGCCACATTCAATGGCGCGCCCCGTCACACCCTGGCGAATGGCGGCGAACATCTCCGGGAACAGGCTGATGACGTCGAAACGCATGGCCTGCGCTCTAAAACTCCGGGTCCCAGTCGACCCGCATCACGCCGGCCTCGAGATCCACTTCGCGAACCACCTGCTCCCAGATATAAGGGACCAGCCGTTCCTTGTCTCCCTGCACCACGATCACGTCGTTGGAGCCGGTTTCGAACAGTTGCTCAATCCGGCCCAATTCGACGCCGTCAACCGTCTCCACCCTCAGCCCGACCAGGTCAGCCCAGTAATACTCGCCAGGCACGGTCGTGTCCGGCAGCGCCGAGCGCGGGATGCTGATCAGCGCCCCGACCAGTTCCTCGGCCGCGTCGCGATCATTGCAGCCTTCCAGCTTCGCCACCACGGCCTTGCCCTGGCGGCGTCCCGCATTTACCTTCCGCGACTCCCGCCGGCCCTCGCGGATCAGATGCCAGGGAGAGTAATTCACAATGTTTTCGCGCGGGCTGGTGTCCGAATGCACGCGGACCCAGCCCTGGATACCATGTACCCCGGAAATGCGACCGAGGGTGACGAAACGCTGCTCGTCACCCTCGGCTGTTGTCACGGATTCCGTACTGACCTCTTCGCTCACGGGACAACTCCCTGGCGCATCAGTACGGACAGACTATCCGACAGATCAGGCCTGCGCGGTCTTGCGATAATTGTCGACCAGCTTTCGCGCACGCTCGCTCAACTGGGCGCCGACGGAAACCCAATGGTCAACGCGGTCCAGATCGATGCGCAGACCCTCTTGACCCTCTACCGCGATCGGATTGAAGAAACCCAGGCGCTCGATGTAACGGCCTCCGCGCGCACGGCGCGAATCAGCAGCAACGAGGTGGTAGAAAGGACGCTTTTTAGCACCCGATCTTGCAAGACGAATCGATACCATTTTCTGTTAGCCTTAATCCAAATTCTGTTTTACCCGGGCGCAGCGGCCCGAGAGAACGCGGTATTTTACGCAAAATTTGTGTTTTGTGAAGTGATAATCAGGGGTTGGGCAGGATAAATCATGGCCGTCGACGGCAGCAAGCGGGATAAACCGGTGATCCATCGGGGGGCCGATCACAGCGCACCCTACCCGGTGAGCCGCCTGGCGCCCGGCTTCGGGCTGGTCGATCTTGCGCGCGAAATCGAACAGGCGGATCAGATGGTCTCCGCCCGCCTGGGCTCCCAACTGCAGGTGATTGCCGAGCAGGTCAAGGCCCTGCAGGCCCAGGCACACAAAATTCTGGCCCAGGCAGATGAGGATCAGCGACTCCATCGCGCCCGTTGCGCGTTCCGCCGCATCCCCGGCCAAACTTACCATCTATACGAAGGAACAGATGGCAGCCTGGCCTTCTCGATGCTGTCGCCCGAGGATTGGGGCGGCCAGCCGCCGAAACCCTTCCGCGGCTCTTATCGGCTCGAGAATGATATGAGCTGGACACCGGCCGAAGCCATCGACCAGCCGGATGACAGCCGTCGGCTGGTCGCGCGACTGCTGGCAACGCGCGAAGGCAGCGAATAGATTCGAGGCAGGGGCGTTCAGCTATAAGTACAGGCTGCACCTGCTGAAAAAGCCGGCGCGCTCAGTCCGACCCGGCCGAACCATAGACCAGATGGATCTCGATACGGCGATTACGCCGGTGCGCGGCCGAACTGCTTCCCTGGTCTCGCAGATGCGTGTCAGCCAGCCCGACGGCCGACAGACGGTCTTCCGGCAGGCCTCTGGCAACCAGAAACCGCAGCATGCTGACCGAACGTGCCGCGGACAGCTCCCAGTTGCTCTCAAATTTCTTGTTGGTACGCAGCGGCCGGTTGTCACTGTGGCCCTCGATGCGCAGCCGCCAGGGAAATTCCTCCGGCAGCTGCGAAATCAGCTGTCGCAAAACCTCCGCCAGAGGCGTCAAGCGGTCCTGACCCTCGGCGCCGATCTCACCCTTGCCGAATACAAACACCGGATCGTTGGCGATCACCAGGCGGTCCGGCAGAACCTCGTACAGGGCCGAGACCGGCAGCTGCCGTCGCAGGGCGCGATAGAATTCCCTTCGCTGACGCTCCTGCTCGCCAGGGTCCCCTGCACGCTGGACACGAAGTTCGGCCTGCAGACGCTCGATCTCGCGGGTCTGTTCGGCATTGCGCCGCTCAGCCCTGATCAGCGCTTCGTTCAGATCCTGCAGGCTTTCCTGGATCGATGCCGCATGGCGCCGCATTGCCTCCAGCTGGGTGTTGCTCTGCTCGATCAGGGCCTCACAGCGATCGGCCGCCGGTGAAACACCGACGAGCCCCACACAGGCAAACAGGCAGAGCAAACACCGACACATCCGGAAACTCATGCTCAGAACGGGAACCCGCCACCCGGCGGCATGCCGCCACCCGGAAAACCACCCGGCATCTTGCCCTTCATGCCGCGCATCATCTTGGCCATGCCCCCACCTTTCATCTTTTTCATCATCTTCTGCATCTGCGTAAACTGCTTCATCAGTTTGTTCACATCCTGAACCTGGGTGCCCGATCCCGCCGCAATCCGCTTCTTGCGCGCACCCTTGATCACCGCCGGAAAGGCGCGCTCCTGGGGTGTCATCGAGTTGACGATCGCGATCAGCTTCTTGATCTCCTTGTCACCGACCTGCGATTTGACCGCGTCCGGGACCTGCCCCATGCCAGGCAGCTTGTCGATCAGACCGGCCATGCCCCCCATATTGGCCATCTGCTCCATCTGTTCCTTGAAGTCCGCCAGGGTGAAACCCTCACCCTTGTGGATCTTCTTGGCCAGTTTCGCGGCCTTTTCCTGATCGACTTTACTGGTGACCTCCTCGACCAGCGACAGTACGTCGCCCATACCGAGGATACGTGAGGCCACGCGGTCAGGATGGAAGGGTTCCAGGGCGGTGGTCTTTTCGCCGACACCGAGAAATTTGATCGGCTTGCCGGTGATCTGCCGGATAGAAAGCGCGGCACCGCCACGTGCGTCGCCGTCTGTCTTGGTAAGAATCACCCCGGTCAGAGGAAGGGCGTCGTTGAACGCCTTGGCCGTATTGGCCGCATCCTGGCCGGTCATCGCATCGACCACGAACAGGGTCTCGACCGGGTTCAATTCCGCATGCAGTGCCTGGATCTCGGCCATCATTTCGGCGTCTATATGCAGCCGACCGGCGGTATCGACGATCAGCACGTCGACATAGGCCCGGCGGGCGGCCGCGATAGCCGAGCGCGCTATCGCCAGCGGCTTCTGATCGGGGCTTGACGGAAAAAACTCCGCCTCGACCTCTGTCGCAAGCGTCCTGAGCTGCTCGATAGCGGCCGGCCGATAGACATCGGCACTGACCACCATGACCTTTTTCTTTTCACGTTCCTTGAGCAGACGTGAGAGCTTGGCGACGCTGGTGGTCTTGCCCGAACCCTGCAGACCCGCCATCAGAATCACAGCCGGCGGCTGGGCGGCGAGGTTGAGCTGTTCGTTCGCCTCACCCATCACCCGGACCAGTTCGTCATTGACGATCTTCACCAGCACCTGGCCCGGCGTCAGGCTACGCAACACGTCTTCACCGAGGGCCCTGACGCGCACCTGCTCGACGAATTCCTTGACCACCGGGAGGGCAACATCGGCCTCCAGCAGGGCCATGCGGACCTCGCGCAGCGTATCCTTGATATTGTCTTCGCTTATCCGGCCCTGGCCGCGAACCTTTTGTAATACACCGCCGAGGCGGTCGGAGAGACTGGCAAACATGGTTTCGGTCTGTGGCGGGTCCGTTGACCCATCAATTGCGCCATTATACGGATGCAGGCACCGAAACGTTATGCCATGATTTGCGCCTCCATGAACACGACTCTGATCGCAATTCCAGCCGCCCTCCTGTACTTCGCCGGCGGCCTCAGCACCGGCATTCGGCTGTTCGGCCCGGAGGGCGGCCGGCACCCTGCTCGCAGCCTCGGCATCGGACTTGGTTTTGGCGCCCTGCTGCTGCACGGCGTGATGCTTTACTTCGAGCTGTTCACCGCGGGCGGGCTGAACCTGAGTTTCTTCAACGCCGTGTCACTGGCGGCCTGGACAGTCGCCGGACTGCTGCTTGTCTCGGCACTGAGCAAACCGGTTGAGAACCTGGCCATCCTCGCGCTGCCGGTGGCAGCAATCACCGTGCTGCTCGATCTGCGCTTTCCCGGCAGTCATCTCCTAGGCCCGAACGCCGGCTGGGCGCTGCGCGTGCACGTATTGACCTCGATGCTGGCATACAGCCTGCTGACCCTGGCCAGCGCACAGGCCATTCTGCTGGCCGTGCAGGACAACCACCTGCGACGCCACCATCCGGGCGGGTTCATCCGTGCCCTGCCGCCGCTGCAGACCATGGAATCGCTGCTGTTCGAAATGATCAGCCTGGGCTTCGTGCTGCTCAGTGTCGCCCTGGCCACTGGGTTCATTTACCTCGAGGACATGTTTGCGCAGCATCTGGTACACAAAACGGTGCTTTCGATCGTCGCCTGGATCGCGTTTGCGATACTGCTGTGGGGACGTTACCGCTTCGGCTGGCGCGGACGCACCGCAATCCGCTGGACCCTGGTCGGCTTTGCGGTGCTGATGCTCGCCTACTTCGGCAGCAAGGCGGTTATCGAGCTGGTGCTGCAGCGTTAGCGTTCAAAGGATCGGACACAAAGTTCACTGAGTAGCGCAGAGGGCACAGAGAACAGCCATTGCTTTTGGGCAACATGGACAGCGCGTCAATTCCCAGACCCATGATACGAGATCAAATTGGGGAGTCCTGGCGGACAACTATTCCAGCCGAACAACAGAAACTCCGTGTTCTCTGCGGACCTCTGTGAACTCTGCGTCCTTAAGCAGGGGACAGAGATAACTCAGCCGCGTGCGGACTGGTAAGCGCTGGCGGCCTTGCGGCCCCTGCTGGTCTGACCCAGCTCTTCGGCAATACGGTCGCGGGCCTCGATGCTCCGGGCCATCAAACGCTTGTCCAGATCGAGGATTGCGCGCACACGCTCGGCGACGATTTCATCGGCCGGTGCATGCGTGGCGAAGGCCCGCTCAAGCAGGTTCCTGCGCTCGGGTTCCAGCTCGATCACCGCATCCCACTCGCCGGCATCACCCAGGCTGGCCATGCGCCTACTCATGTCCAGTGCATCATCCAACAGTTGGTGGCGCGACGCGATCATGGTTCAGAGCGTCCCCCTGCGCGCAGCGGATCCATCGCCACTGGCATTGCGTACCTCGTCCGGCATCGCGTCCCAGGCACCCTTGATCTCCAGCATCAGATCGATGACCTCGCTAAGAGCCCCCGTATCATTCTGTGTGGATGCATCGATCAGGCGACGGATCATGTAGTCATAGAGATCGTCAAGATTGACTGCTATTGGGCCACCGGCTTCCATGTCCAGACTCGTCCGCAGACCATTGATGATCGACATGGCCCAGGTGATCTGACGGCTCTTGCCCTGAAGATCGTTGCGCTCGATACAACCTTTGGCCGTGGCAACCTTGTCCAGGGCCCCTTCCATGAGCATCTGTACGAGTCGGTGCGGATTGGCAAAACCCGCCTCGGATTCCGCCGCCACCTTGCCGTACTTCGCCGCACCTGAAGTTCTCTTACCGTAGGTCATTTATTTTGTTTCCAGATAGAGCCTCGAACACTCAGATTAACGGCGCGACATCAAAAAAATGAAGGGAGTTCAAATCCCAATCTAACTCTATTGGCAACCTAAACGGAGAAGTTCTGGAACAAGAAGTTACTGGTCGACTGAAGGCTCCCAACGAGACTGTCAAGCGCTGAATATTGCGCACGCAAAGAGGCTTCCTTCAACTCGAGCCGCCGCTCCATATTGGCCTCGTCGTTCTCCAGTCGTCTGATACGGTCATTGAAGCCGTCGACCCGCCCGTCGATCAGACCGTCGTCGTCGAGCAGGAAATCGGCAAGCTGGTCGAAACGGAAGGCGACACCCTGGTTATCGTTTGCAAATACCTGCGCCACACTGGCGAAATCAATATCCAGTGCATCGGTGAAATCACTGCTGTTGAACTCCAGTTGCCCTGTATTCGGATTCGTTTTTATACCCAATTGCGATAGTGCATTGAAACTGCCGGTCAAACCCACCGGCGAGATATTCAGTGTGTTACGCATCGAGCGGACGATACTGCTCAGTGCCGAATCGCCTGACAAGCCTTCCTCGCGCAGAGTATCGATCGTTGTGAGCACTTCGTTATACGCATCAACAAACGCCTGAGCCGATTCCTCGATCGATTCGTTGTCGCGCGCCAGTGCAAGCGTTGAGCTGCCCTCACCCTTCAGTTCCAGGGTGAGACCATCGAGAGCACTGCTGATCTTGTTGGTCGCCGATGTCAGCGCAAAGCCGTCGATGCTGTATGACGCATCAAGTTGCGTCAGATCAACCAGGGTCGTACCAAGGCTGTCCTGATTGGTGATGGCAAAACCGAAGGTACCGGCATTGACCGAGCCACCGTAGGAAAGCTCGACACGGCTGTCGTAACCCGATTCATCGGCAGTCAGAATCAAACGCTGGTTACCATCCCCGGTGTTGAGTATGGTCGCCGTCACGCCGGGGTTTTCAGCTGAGGCATTGATGGCGTCGCGGATCCCCGTAAGACTCTGCGCAGAGGAAAGGTCGATCGTGGCCGCATTGCCATTGACGGTCAGCGTGAGTGCATCACCGACACCACCGCCGATGGTGTCAGTGCCGGCGAACTCATTCGAACCGAACTTGTGATTCTGCGCCAGCCGGCTGACCTTGATATTGTAAATCCCGGCAGCCGCATCTGCGTCTGCCGTAGCTGTCATGACATCCTCATCCGAGGAGTCGGATGTGAATTTGCGGAAGGCGTCCAGCGTGCTGAGTTCCTTCATCGCGTCCTGAAACGAAGAAACGGCACTTTTCAGAGTGCCGTATGACGAGATCTTTGCCTGAGTGACAGAAACCTGACCCTGTATGGCGACAAGTGGACGACGCTCCAGCGTCATCAATTGAGAGACGATGTTCTCGATATCGAGACCGGAGCCCACGCCTGCTGCTGTTATCGCCATTAAGTTATCCCCTGCCTTCGTTTCAACCTGCCCAGCGAGATATTCAGGCAGAGTCTTGGAAAATCGCCCCGGCCGCCTCCTGAAGACGCTGGCGTAAACGCACTACATCTTCACTCGGAATCTGCCGAACCACCTCGTCTGTCTCACGGTCGACCACCTTGATTATGGTGTCACCGCTCTCGTCATCGACTGAGAAGTGCAATTCTCTATGCAACTCGCGTACCAGGCTGTTCAATTCCGAGACCACATCGTTTAGTGGCTGCTCGTCCTGTACCACCTTCCTTGCATGCCCGGAAGAAGCGGATCCGTCCTTGGTGCCTCCGGCCTCGGCCGATCGCCCTACGGGTGCAGCGGGACTGGACTGCACCGCCGGCGGCAGCACTGCTTTGATCGTCCCGATGTCGCTGTTCATATCTCTACCCCTTCACCGACAGGGGCGGTCTCTGGCAGAGTCAAGGCTTTATGCAGAAGACTTTCCGGATCCACGGGGGAAATTGTTGCTCCCCCACCCCGGCAAGTGCTCGCTGGCCAGACACTGGGTTTGGTTGAAACCGCCTCTGATGCCAACTTCGTGATCCGGGCTCACACCCGGATCACGAGGTATTTACCTGAAGTCGACCTATCGAAGCAGCGACAGGACGTTTTGCGGAATTATGTTGGCCTGGGCCAACATCGCAGAACCCGCCTGCTGCAGGATCTGTGTCCGGGTCAGGTTGGAGGTCTCCGCCGCGAAGTCGGCATCCCGGATGCGCGACCTTGCCGCGCTCTGGTTCTCGATGACGTTGGCGAGATTTCGAACTGTGGATTCAAGCCGGTTCTGCACTGCACCCAGGCTACCGCGGGCTGCAGTCACCGTGTTGATATCCGTATCGAGCGCGTCGAGGGCTGCAGCCGCGTCTCCAGTGGAGCCGATGTCCTCAGTCAGTGCACCCAGCCCACTGATATCCTGCAAAGATACGCTGATCGTGTTGTCCGCTGCACTTGTATGCCCGACCTGCAGTGAAACCGAACCGGCAGAACCATCCAAAAGTTTGGTGCCGTTGAATTCAGTGGCAGATGCGACACGCGTGATCTCATCACTCAGTGCCTGATACTCGACTTGCAGAGAGTCCTTGTCGGCATCGCTAAGCGTGCCATTCGCGGACTGCACCGAAAGCTCACGCATACGTTGCAGCATGTTTCCGACTTCGTCCATTGAACCTTCCGCCGTCTGCAGCATCGAGATACCGTCGTTGGCATTTCGCATTGCCTGATCCAGACCACGGATCTGCGCGGTCATACGCTCGGAGATGGCCAGACCGGCGGCATCGTCCTTGGCGCTGTTGATGCGCAGGCCAGAGGACAAACGCTGCAGAGAAGTCTGCATGCTCGCCTGAGAGTTCATCAGGGCGCGCTGAGAGTTGATGGAGAAGATGTTGGTGTTGATGACTTGTGCCATTTGAAGCTCCTCGCAGTCAGGCCAACCTTTATAAAGGAGTGATCCGACCGCTTGTCGTGAACGGATATGCCGGGCCATTCCCTGCATTTACCGCTTTCACGCTGCTTTACGGCCATCGGTGTCAAAGCTTTAACACCTAGAATCCCCAATTCGGCAAATGTTTGCCGCTTTTTTTGCCACCCTTTGCGACAAGTCACACTTTGGCAGTTCCGAATCGGCAGCAAAATCGCGACCTTGACGCTGAATGCCGTCCAAGAGGCCATGGCACGCATCGTGCTAATTAGATTCTCAACTCGGTTATTCCTGTCCGCTTGCGCGACCCGTTTCGAGCACCGGCAGGAACCCGTTAAGGCGTTTCCAAGGGAGCATACGAATATGACCATCAGCAATGCTGCGCACGAGTTAGAAGAGGAATATATGGAAATCAATACCCGCTACGGCAAACAAATCGTCGAAAAGGCAAGTCTGCTCACCTTTCCCGACGGCCTTCCGGGCTTCGAGGATCTGCATCAGTACAAACTTTTTCACGAAGAGGGAACATCAACTGTCTACTACCTGCAGTCGACCGAGGACGCAGACATCCGGCTGCCACTGATCACGCCTGAAGCGTGTAAGGTCGACTTCCGGATCGACCTCAGCGATGAAGAGGTAAGCAAACTTCAGATCGAGTCTGAAAACGATTTGGTAGTCGTAATTACGCTGTCCGACAACCAGGACGATGTAGCAACCGGCATCACAGCGAACTTCATGGCACCAATCATCATCAACGCCCAGAGCCGTATCGGGATCCAGAAGACACTCAACCAGGTAAACGGCGGGGTCATGATCCAGGCCCAATAAAGCGGACAATTCTTGCCGCTGCCTTGCCGGCACTGGGCGGCAACCATTTGCCAAGCGCGCCGGGATAAACAACAGCTGTAAGTAAACTCAACACATATACCAAGCCCGCAGTTGTAATACTGCGGGCTTTTTGTTTTCCATGAGGCGAAAACCTCTGACCGAGGCGGAAAGAGAAAGAGTTGGCATTCATCTTGCTGAAAGACAAACAGCGCACTGACTGCGAAACCGCATCTGAATGGCGCCCGAACCAACCAACACTGGCAAGAGGAAAGCAAGATGCCTCAGGTTATCAATACGAACATGATGTCGCTGAACTCACAGCGCGCATTGGACAACTCGCAGCAAAGTATGCGCAGGTCAGTCGAGCGCCTGTCTTCAGGACTTCGCATCAACCGGGCTCAGGACGACGCGGCTGGACTGGCCATCTCCGAGCGCATCACCTCGCAGATCCGCGGTCTCAGTCAGGCGATGCGAAATGCCAACGACGGCGTCTCCATGTTGCAGACTACCGAAGGTGCGATGCAGGAAATCACAAACTCCCTGCAACGTATGCGCGAACTGGCGGTACAGGCCGCCAACGGCACCGTAAGCCAGAAAGACAAGGGCTCCTTGCAGGAAGAATACGCTGCCCTGGCTGAAGAAATCGACCGGATAACCACATCCACCGAATTCAACGGGACTCAGGTATTAACCGGCTCTTCCTCGGTGACGCTGCAGGTCGGGTTCCAGAACGCAGCAGACAATCTGATCACGATCACCATGGCAGACCTCACCGCTCTTACATCCCTGGCAGACGACATAGGGGCTGACGCGACTGGCGACGCCGCAAGGGCGGCACTCGCCAAGCTTGATGCAGACATCGACACGATCACGAGCGAACGAGCGAAACTGGGCGCGGTCCAGAACCGGTTGGAATCGACCGTCCGCAATGTAGCCAACGTGATCGAGAATCAGAGTGCTGCCAGATCACGCATCAGAGACGCCGACTTTGCGGCCGAGACAGCAAACCTCACCCGCACGCAGATACTGCAACAGGCCGGCACAGCCATGCTCGCACAGGCAAATGTTATACCGCAGAGTGTGTTGCAGTTGCTGGGATAAAGACAAAACCAACAGAGGGATTGCTGGGACCGGCTCGCCTTCTACGCAGCCTCCGTGTCCGCGAAGTCAACTTGCGAATTGCATAAAAGCGCATGCGCACCTTGAGCTTCGTGGCATCAAAGAGGGTGTCGGATTCCGATACAGGATCACCACACCTAAGTCAGTCGCGCCCTTAGGTTTTCATTCTCGCGTTCCAGGTGCAGCAACCAGGTCGCGAGGCCAAAGCGGCGCGTGTCGATCTTCTGCCAGAAGAACCCGGGCGCTGCCTGATATTTGTGTAGCCAGTGCAGCGCATTTGCGCATTGGGAGGCCATGTCCGCGACTTCGGCCAGTTCCTGAAATCCGAATGCCAGAGGATCGCCGGAGTCACCGATGGCCGAAAAGTCATCCGCATGCAGTGCGCTGCGGGCAGATTCGATACCTTCCTGAAAACATCCGCGTGCAGCCTCGGGCTCATTTTCGACCAGGTGCATCACTCCGCGCCAGAATGCGGCGGCGACAACCTTCGTCGCGAGCAGTGAGCTGAATTGCTCCACCTGGGCCTTGCGCGCGATATCAAAAAAACGCGCTGTCTCATCTCTACGTCCCAAGAGCGAATTCAGCAGGGCACAAAGGTAGGTAATGGAAATCTGCCAACGCAATACGTGCGGCTGCCGGGCCGGCTCAGACAGGTAAGCGGATGCGAGGTTGAGCAGTTCAATCGCATTTTCACGATCCTCGTGCAGAACTATCTGATAACCCAGCACACACAAAGCAGCCCCGAAGTCCGCGCTGTGTGGCTCGGCCTGCTGCAGGACCGCCAACGCGA
>Ga0316194_10001971_pt1 | contig 14338 bp, 14 predicted proteins | sample CroRivsedime1_MG_FD_204936 | JGI IMG/M metagenome (GOLD analysis project Ga0316194, IMG submission 204936) | Coastal sediment microbial communities from Maine, United States - Cross River sediment 1 | ecosystem: Environmental > Aquatic > Marine > Coastal > Sediment | place: USA: Maine...
CCTGGGATTTGTCGCGGAACATGCCCTTGTCACCAAACAGGAATCCGCATCCGGCACACAGCGCCAGCAACAGGCCGACTAAAAGCAGTTTCATAATCCTGATGGATAGTGGCATCAAACTCCCGCGGCCTCCATAGCAGCCAGCACACTGGCATGGTACTGCTGATCCAGCGCAGTCAAGGGCAGGCGAATTCCCGCACCGATGATGCCGCGTTGCTGCAGGGCCCATTTCACCGGGATAGGGTTGGCTTCAAGGAACAGGGCGCGGTTGAGGGGGGTCAGCTGTTGATTGATAGCCTCAGCACCGGCACGGTCTCCCGCCAGCGCCAGGCCACACAGCTGCGCCATCAGTGCCGGTGCGACGTTGGCTGTTACCGAGATATTGCCATGACCACCCGCCAGCATCAGTTCCATGGCGGTTGGGTCATCCCCGGAGTAGACTGCGATCGCCTGTCCACAACGAGCCACCAGATCGCGCCCGCGCTCCAGGTCGCCGGTGGCGTCCTTTATGCCGGTAATATTGTCCAGGCCGGCGAGTCGCTCCACCGTGTCATTGCTCATGTCCACCGCCGTGCGCCCGGGCACGTTATATAGAATCTGTGGCACCGGAACCGCCTTGGCAATGGCCTTGAAGTGCTCATACAGGCCAGTCTGGGTAGGACGGTTGTAATAGGGGGTTACCAGCAGGCAGGCATCCGCCCCGGCGCCAGCGGCTGCCTCGGTAAGCTCGATAGCTTCCCAGGTGGAGTTTGAACCCGTACCAGCGACTACCGGGATCCTGCCATTGGCCTTCTGCACACAGAAACGAATAACGTCGCAGTGCTCGGGCACGCTGAGGGTTGCGCTCTCCCCGGTGGTTCCCACCGCGCCAATGGCGGCAGTGCCTGCTGCAATGTGCATCTCCAGAAGCCGCTCGAGACTGTCCCAATCTACGCTGTCGTCAGCGTGCATGGGGGTCACCAGGGCAACGATACTGCCGGTAATCATCTGTTTTACTCCGAAAAACCTGCCGGGAGCGCGTGCATAGCGCGCACCAGCCCGGGAAGACCGCCATTATCCATGACATAGGCCGGATGACAACCAAATTGGGCTAAAATGAAGCTCGCAAAATAATTTTAGCCCGCGACAATACTGGCCAAGGAGATCCCGGGAATGAATGATAGGAAATCGACAGGCTGCTTTGCCCTGCTGCTGTGCATGGTAATGGCCGCAAACACGCTGGCCCTGGACGAACCGCGAATAAGCGACTTGTCCTATCTCGACAAACAGTATATGACCCAGCAGCGCGAATTGCTGGCGGAGCTGGCAGCGAATAACTTCGGCCGCAAATTCAACGGCACGCGGGACAATGACCTGGACCTGCTGCAGTCCATACTGGACAAACGCTTGGTAAGAGCAGAACAGAAACAGGAGCTGCAGGCCATGGGCGTCATCATGGGAGACCTGCTCGCAGCGGACCTCAAGTTGCGCTGGGTAATCTATGAAGACCGACAGGGCCGCAGCCGCGCACTGCGCGACGGTAGCAGTGATAACTATCTGTTCCCCATTACCATGATTTCCCGCAGGTGGGAGGTTGGCAACCATACCCCGGTTGCGGCTATCTACCTGAAGGCCCGGGATATTATCATCGACAGCAGGCCCAGCCTGCCCTTCCAGTAGAGCATGGTATTTTCACCGGGCAGTCAGTAGACTGATACTTCCCCACAACCAAAACTGACTCTGCATGAGCAACCAGGCACCCGTTTTTCAACTGCTGGACGAGGACCAGGACAACTGCGCCCTGAGCCTGAGCGGTGACTGGGTACAGGGATTCGAGCACACGCCCTTTGCCGAGTTGCAGGCGCAACTGCTGCAACACAGACCCCATGCCCTCACCGCGGATGGTGCTGCACTGACCAACTGGGACTCGGTGTTGATGGCCTTCCTTCTGCAATGTCACAACTGCTGCATATCGCAGGATATTACCTTCAACACCCGGAACATGCCCGAGGGGATAGTCAAGCTCCTGGAGGTCGCCACCGCGGTCAAGCCCCACGAGCAGTCCGAAGAGCAACAAAAGCCCTGGTGGCAAAGCCTCAACCCCGTCGAACTTATGCACAAGGTTACCCGGGATATCACGGAATCACTCGCCTTTATCGGCGAAGTCGCCATAGCGTTTGTACGCCTGCTGGCAGGCAAGGCCAACACCCGGTTCACCGACATACGCGACTTCTGCTATCAGGCGGGTCCCAATGCATTTGGTATTATCAGCCTGACCAGCGTGCTGGTGGGCATGATCCTGGCCTACCTGGGTGCCGCGCAGTTACAACAATTTGGCGCACAGGTTTACGTGGCAAACCTGGTGGTGATCGGCATGCTGCGGGAAATGGGCGTACTGATGACGGCTGTAGTGATGGCGGGGCGCACCGGCGCCGCCTATGCCGCACAACTGGGCACCATGCAGACCAACGAGGAGATCGATGCCATCACCACCATGGGGATATCACCCATCGAATTTCTGGTCATGCCACGCATGCTGGCCCTGATCGCGGTGATGCCACTGCTGGTTATTTATGCCAACCTGCTGGGCATCATAGGAGGCGGCATCGTCGCAGGCGGTATGGGCATCAGCCCGCTGCAGTATATTACCCAGAGCCAGAGTGCCTTTGCCATCTCCCACATCATGGTCGGCCTGATCAAAAGTGTCGTGTTTGCCGTGCTCATCGCCATAGCCGGCTGTCGCTCCGGCATCAACTCCGGCAGGAGCTCAGCCGCGGTGGGTCAGGCGGCAACCGAGGCGGTAGTTACCGCCATCGTCTACCTGATAGTCGCAGACGCCGCTATTAATATCCTGTTCCAGCAGCTGGGTATATGATGCAAGAAGAGCGCAAAGTACATATCGAGATCCGTGATGTCACCATGGCCTATGGCAGCTTCGTGATCCAGCGCGACCTCAATTTCAATATCTATGAGGGCGACATCTTCGTCATAATGGGCGGCAGTGGCTGCGGCAAAAGCACCTTGCTTAAGCACATGCTGGGATTGATCCCCCCCAGCGCAGGGGACATTGCCTACCATGGCACCAGTTTTACCCAGGCCAGCCCCAAGCAGCAGGAGGCCATGCGCCAGCGCTGGGGCATCACCTACCAGTCCGGCGGCCTGTTCAGCGCCATGACCCTGGCGGAGAATGTCTCACTACCGCTGCAGTTATACACCCAGTACAGCGCAGCCGACATCAGGTCGATCGTGGCATATAAACTGTCGCTGGTGGGCCTGGGGGGCTACGAGTCCTACTACCCATCGGAGATCAGTGGCGGCATGGCCAAGCGTGCGGCCCTGGCCAGGGCTATTGCACTGGACCCAGAAATACTTTTTTTCGACGAACCCTCCGCCGGGCTGGATCCAATCAGTTCCCGGCTGCTGGATGAGCTGATAATGCAACTGAAGGAGTCCATAGGCGCCACCGTGGTCATGGTCACCCACGAACTGCCCAGCATTTTCGCGATTGCTAACAACTGCGTCTACCTGGATAACACAAGCCGCACCATGATCGGTTATGGTGATCCCGCCTACCTGCGCGACCACAGCGATCAGGCGGTAGTAAAACAATTCCTGACGCGCAGCGCGGCCGCTGCTGAAGAGGATACAGCATGAGTGAGAAACCCCAACCTGTCGCCATCGGCGCTTTTATTGTCGGCGCCCTGCTGATTTCGATCGTCACGGTAATCTTTATCCTGGGCTCAGGGTTCGGACAACGAGAGAAAATTGTTATGGTTTTCAACGGGTCGGTAAAAGGCCTGAATATCGGCGCCCCCGTGGCCATCCGCGGCGTACAGGTCGGCCAGGTCACCGCCGTCAAGATCATCCTCAACAAGGATACCCTGGATATCATGATGCTGGTGGAGGCCGATTTTCGGCCCGATGCTATACAGACTGTGGGAGCGAAACAGGAGGATGTTACCGAGGAGCTAATCAAGCGAGGCCTGCGTGCCCAGCTCAACACCCAAAGTCTGCTGACCGGTTTACTTTATGTGGAAATGGATTTCCACCCGAACAGCGAAGTGCAGCTGGCGGATATTGATTCACCGCATTTCCAGTTTCCCACCATTCCCACCGACCTGGAGCGGCTGGCGATGAAGCTGCAGGAAATGGATTTTTCCAAATTAGCGGAGGACCTGGAATCCACCATCAATGGTGTCAATACCTTTATCACCAGCGAAGAGTTTCAGGCCATGCCGGGTAGCCTGAAAGCAACGCTGGACGCGGTTACCACGCTGAGCACACAACTGCAGTCGCAACTCGCCACCTCCATGCCCAAGGTTGACCGGGTGCTGGACGGTGCCGCGGTGACGGTGGCCAATGCCAACACACAACTGCCGCTTATTGCCGATGGCATCACCCAGAACCTGGACACCTTGAACCAGGCAATAACAGCGTTTGAAACGGCAATGGAAGATATTGATAGCCTGGTAGCACCGGATTCGCCCACCACTTACCGCATGAATGAAGCGCTCAAGGAACTGGCCCTGGCGGCCAGGGCAATGCAACAGCTGGCCAAGACCCTGGAAGAGCAGCCCGAGGCCCTGATACGCGGCCGCAGAGGAGACAACTGATGAAAGCAACCCGGATTTCAGTCACGGGCATGGCGCTACTATTACTAATGGTAGCGGGGTGCGGCAGCAGTCCGCGCAGCAACCACTACCTGCTCACGACGGATGTATCAACGCCCCCTGACGGGGAAACCCCTTCACTGGGCATTGGCCCGGTTGTCGTTCCCGAATTCCTCAACCGCAACAGCATGGTCTACAGTCGCCAGGGTAATCAACTGGAGATTTCCAGTACCGAGCGCTGGGCCGAGCCCCTGGAAGCGGGCATCAAGCGCGTCGTGGGCATCAACCTGGCATCGTCACTGGATACCCAGGACATTCGCTATTTCCCGTGGAATGCGGGGAAACCGCCGGAATTCGGTATCAGCATCAGTCTTCTCAGCCTGGATGCGGACGACGATGAGGCCACCCTGGCGGCGGAGTGGCGGGTGTTTCGGCCAGCCACCGGTGAAAGTGTGGTGCGCCGGATCAGCCACCTGCGACTGCCACTGCCCGCGGGCACACTCAACGCGCAGCAAATCGCCCCCGCCTACAGCGAGTTGCTGTCACAACTGAGCAACCTGATTGCCGGGGCAATCGAGCAGGATCTGGCGGCAAACCAGCAAAACTGAGCCGCAGGCGCGCGCCAGGCGCGCCCGTATCAGAAATCGTCGGTGCGCAACATGGCGTCGGAGCCACCATCGACAAAGAAGATGGAACCACAGACAAAGTCCGCCTCGTCGCTGAGCATAAAGCGCATGACATTGGCGATTTGCGCGGGCTGGGCAGTGCCACCCCAGGGCACCATCTCGCCAAATTGCTTCATGGCCTCTCCCAATTCCTTATCCGCAAGGACCTGCTCGGCCAGCGGTGTCTGGGTAATGCCCGGGGCCACCGCGTTCATGCGCACACCGCCCGCGGCGTATGCCACCACATTGCGACGCATCCAGACGGTCACCGCCCGCTTGGAACCGGCGTAGGCCGTGTGCCCGTCACGGGTTTCGATTTCCGCGCAGGCGGCATCTTCGTCACCCGACAGACAAAGCTGCACAAAAACATCGTCCGTGGCGATCATCGGGGCCGAATTGGAGGCCACCAGCAGCACGGAACCGCGCTTCTTCGCTATCAGGTCACGCAGGCCCTCGATAGTCGCCACCACCCCAAAGTAATTGACCTGGGCAATGAGTGACAGTGGCTTGGCCACGGGCGGCAATCCGGCACAGGGTATGAACCCGTCCAGCCCGTCGGGGGCCATTGCCCGAATACCGTCCACCGCCGCCTGCCGCCCCTGGGCTGTGGACAGGTCGGCAATAATGTCACCCTCTTTGATATCCACGGAAATTACCTGGTGCCCGCGCTCCAATAACTGCCGTTTCAGCTCGGCACCGATACCCGTCGCACCGCCGGTCATTGCGTATATCGCCATCATGCTCTCCTGCTTTTCATCGATTGTTTTACTGCGCGGATTCTCCCGTAGTCAGGCCTTCACGGGAACAGGCACAGCGACACCCTGGCCACAATCGGTGCGATTAGTCGCGGTTCGTGCAGCCTGCTAAACCAGCCCGATCCGAGCCATAGAAGGGTAGCAGGCACATTTCAAAGTCTTCTTTTGCGTTGGCAATGACGTTAGAATGACTCCATCTGAAACGGGCTTAAGACCCCTGATGACAGACAAACACCCGGGGGCAGTGCACATTTTTTAAAAAAAGCAGCGCAACAAGCAAATACTCCCGCACAACAATAATAAGGGGATACCACGGATCATGTCCGGATCAATTGCTTTTCTGAAGACCAACAAGGGACTGCGGCGACGCCAACTCGGCATCGCAGTGGCCACCATTCTGGCTTGCTATGGCGGCGCGAGCCTGGCCCAGGAGCAGCGGCGCGCGGGCTACAGCATCGCACTCGAGGAAGTGCTTGTGACCGCGCAGAAACGCGAAGAGAGCCACATGACGGTACCGATATCCGTCAGTTCTTTCAGCGCCCAGGACATGGTCAATACCGGCGCACTGAATGTGCAGGATATCGCCGATTTCATGCCCGGCGTTGAAATCACTGAAACCAGCGGCGGTGCCACCCAAATCGGCATCACTATTCGCGGTATATCGAGCCCGAATATAAGCACTGGCGGTGACCCATCCGTGGCCACCTTCTATGATAACGCCTATATGCCCAGGGCAGCCTCCTCGGTGCCTTTCACCGACATTGCACGCACCGAAGTCCTCAAGGGGCCCCAGGGTACCCTGTTCGGCCGCAATGCCAGTGCCGGGGTGATCAACATCGTGGCCAACAAGCCGGTGGACGAGCTCGAGGGTTTTGTCAAAAGCCGTATCGGTAACTACGGCCTGCTGCGTATGGAGGGCATGGTCAATGTCCCGGTCACGGATAAAATCGCCGCCCGGGGCAACCTGTTCTATCACCAGCGCGATGGCATTATCGATAATGTCGCCGTGGGCGACGATATTCGCGAGGAGGGCTATAACGCGGGGCGCCTGGCAGTGATGTTCAACCTGTCTGACAACACCCGGATTCAACTGGCGGGCGACTATGAGGACCGCAACGAGAGCCCCCAGTATGACATCGGCGTCAGCAAGTACGGCTACAGCACCGACCCCTACAACAACAAAGCGGCCAATGACGCGGTACAGAGGGAAGAAAACCGCGATATGTACGGCATCAACGTGCAGCTGGAACACGATTTCAATGACCAGATGTCACTGTTCGGTATCGTCAGCTACCGTGACTGGGATACCTGGAATGTGCAGGACAATGACGGTACTGCCGACCCGCGCCGCTATATCACTACCAATAATATCGAGGACTCAGACATCTGGTACAGCGAGTTCCGCCTCAATTACGTCGCCGATAGGTTGAACCTGGTCACCGGGGCCAACTACAGTGTGGAGGACGTCTACCAGCGCACCGACATCCAGCTCACGGCGGATTCCTGGATGCAGTTTGTCACCTCATCATCGATCGGGCTTGGCCTTGGTCAGGACGACCATATATGGGACCTTTTGCCGGTTCCTCCAGCTACCGAGGACGTCTATTTAGGTTTATCAGCAGCTAACGATATCGCCGTACTCCCCCCCTCATTTGCCGGTCAGTTACAAAGCGAAATCATGGACAACACCGGCGATTTTACCAACTGGGGTGTTTACGCTGACGGCACCTATGACCTGACCGAGACCATCCGGGTATCCGCAGGGTTGCGCTATAGCTATGATGAAAAAGACTACTCCTGGAAGACATTCGCATCGGACGTGGACTGGCCCTATGCGCCGGCGCGTGTCGCCTATGACCCCTCCCAGACCGGCACCCCCGAAGAGGATTGGTTGGACAAATTTGAGGACGACGACGACTGGAGCAAGGTCACTGGACGCCTGGTGTTCGACTGGCAGTTCCATGACAGTGCAATGACCTACATCTCCTACGCCACCGGCTACAAGTCCGGCGGCTTCGACGGCCAGGTATTTTCTTCCTGGGCCCAGGGCTCCTATGACCCCGAGGAGAATGTCAGCATTGAATGGGGCCTCAAGGGTGACTTTTTTGATAACAGGCTGCGGGTGGAAGGCGCTGTGTTCTTGCAGGATGTAGACAGCCAGGCAGACTCCTTAGAAGCCAAGCAAAGCCCCGACGACCCCACGGCCCAGCCCACGATTATCACCCAGGACGTGGATGCCGAGGGTGTTGAAATCGTGTTGCAGTGGCAGGCCCTGGACAGCCTGATGTTGACCGGAATGACCACGGTGCGCGATGAGGAGAAGACCCAGGAAAGGTATTTCGACAGTCAGGGCAACCCCAAAGGTGGCAAGAAGGAGAGCACGAGCACTGACACCGATTACACCTTGCGCCTGGACTGGACCCCGGAAATTCCGCTGGGGTACCTGCTGATTCATGTGGATTATGTGTTCAACGAGGCGGACGATGACTCCGATGCAGTCATTTACACCACGGGGCCCTGGTACTTCAAAGACCGGGAAATGCTCAGTGCGCGCATCGCCTGGCAGAATGACGCCGACAATATCGAGGTCGCCCTGTGGGGCAAGAACCTGCTGGACAAGGAAATCGCCGACAACCCGGATGGTCCGGTAGCGGATCAGCTCGGTGCCTACCGAACCAGTATCGAAGACCCCCTCACCTGGGGCGTGGACCTGCGCTACTCATTCTGACGCAGTTCCACCACGTCACCCACACCCTGTAAGGACTGCAGCTCCTTGTGCCGTGAATTACTCACGGCACGGGACAGGGGCTGCAATCGCAGCGGTGTCTTGAGTTCAGCGCGAAACAAGGGATCATCCGCCGGGATCTCACAGCTGTTGTCCAACCAGCGATCGGTCTCATCCCCAACAAGTAACACCGGCATGCGTTTATGCCAGGGTTCAAACTGTGGCGCCGCCGCCGTCGTGACCAGGGTGCAGGACAACAAAGGCTGCTCGCCTCCCTCCCAAACATCCCACAAGGCGGCTACCGCCAGCGCCTGCTGCTCATTGGTAATCAACCAGGGCTGCTTGACGCCGCTCTCCGGCCGCCACTCAATGAAACTGCTCATGGGCACCAGCCCGCGCTGGCTCTTGAACGGGTGCCGAAAAGCCGGGCTCTTGCCCAATGTTTCGCTGCGGGCGTTGAACATGGAATACTTCTGGTCCACCTCCTTGGCCCAGGACGGGGTCAGCCACCAGCGGGCAGTTGCCAGGCCCGCTCCCTGCTGGTCGCGGCGCACCAGTGAAACAGGCTCGGTTGGGGCGATATTTACCGCCGTGGGCAGCTGCAGGTCTATGCCCAGTTCCTGCAATAACTGCCGCAGGCCGGGGTTGTCGATGACATTGAAACGACCACACATAAACCACTCCAGGATTAAGCGGATACAGGTGTGCCATAATAAACCCCATAACCCTTGTGCGAACAGTGGTAGCGCTTTCCTTGCCTGAAGCAGGCGCGCAATAGTAAGCTGGGCGCCGCTTTTCCCGGGAGAGAACTATGAGTGACAAACCCCTGGCACCCGCCATCGAGGGCTGGCACACCCTATCCGCCAAGCCGCACCTTATCGGCACTCAGTGTACGGCCTGCGGCACCTATTTTTTCCCCAAGCAACGCCAGTACTGCAGAAACCCCAGCTGCGACAGCACTGACTTCACGGAAGTGGAGCTGAGTCGCACGGGGCAGGTCTGGAGCTACACTAATGCCTGCTACCAGCCCCCCGAGCCCTTCGTGGCACCAGAGCCTTTCGAACCCTACACCATCGCCGGCGTGCAACTGGAGAAAGAGCAGATGGTGGTGCTGGGCCAGGTGGTCACCGGTGTGTCGGTGGAGGATCTCAAGGTCGGCATGACTATGGAACTGGTACTGGAACGGCTGCACGAGACTGAAGACGACATCAAAGTCACCTGGAAATGGCAACCGGTGGCGTCGTAAACGCCACAGCATCTGGAGCGAAAATCTATGTCCAATGAAATTGCCATTCTCGGCGCCGGCATGCACCCCTGGGGCAAGTGGGGGCACAACTTTGTTCAGTACGGCGTAGCCGCGGCGCGGGAAGCCCTGGCCGACGCGGGTGTGCCCTGGCGGGATGTAAGTTTCGTCTCCGGTGGCGCTACCGTGCGTTGCGGCTACCCCGGTTATGTCGCCGGGGCCACCTTCGCCCAGGCCCTGGGCTGGCAGGGCGCCGAGGTCAATACCTCTTACGCTGCCTGCGCCTCCGGTTCCCAGGCCCTGGCGGCGGCACGCAACAAAATTCTCGCCGGTGAGTGCGAGGTCGCCCTGGTGGTCGGTGCAGATACCACCCCAAAGGGTTTCCTGGCGCCTGCCAAGGGCTACAGGCCTGATGACCCGGACTGGGTGCGCTTCTACCTGGGTATTACCAACCCGACTTATTTCGCGCTCTATGCCAGGCGGCGCATGGATCTGTACGGCGACACCCTGGATGACTTCGCAGCGGTCAAGGTAAAGAATTCCCGCATCGGCAGCAAGAATCCGCGAGCGCGCTATCGCAAGTGCTTTACCGCGGAGGACGTGGCGGCTTCAGCGATGGTCGCCGACCCGCTGCGGCTGATGGATATCTGTGCTACCAGCGACGGCGGCGCGGCACTCATAGTGTCCAGCCTGGAATACGCCCGCAAGCTCGGCAAGGGCGATGCACCGCGCGTGGCGGCCATTTCCACGGTCACCCCGACCTTTGCCAGCAGCGTGGTGGAAATGCCTGATATCGCCACAGACTCGGCGGCGGCAGACGGCGTGGAGGCCCATGCCTTCCGCTCTACCCTGCCCCTGAAGGCGTATGAAGAGGCGGGTATAGGCCCGGAAGACGTGGACCTGGCAGAGGTGTACGACCTGTCCACCGCACTGGAGCTGGACTGGATAGAGGATCTGCGCCTGGCGCCCAGGGGTGAAGCCGCGGCTTTGTTGCGCAACGGTGATACCTCACTGGGCGGCAAGATTCCGGTGAATGTCTCCGGTGGCCTGGCCTGTTTCGGCGAGGCGGTTCCGGCCCAGGCGCTGGCCCAGGTTTGTGAACTGACCTGGCAACTGCGCGGCCAGGCGGGAGACCGGCAGGTTGAGGGTGCCAAAGTGGGCATCACCGCCAACCAGGGCCTGTTCGGTCACGGTAGCTCGGTGATCGTGCGCAAATAGCGGTTTAACAGTCCCCGGGCGCTGCAGCGGCCCGTAGCCTGCGTTATTCCGTTTCCTGCAGACGAGCAATCTGCTGCGCCATCGCCAGAGTGCGGCGCGCCTCGTCCACGTGCATGGTTTCCACCAGTTTGCCATCCAGTACCGCAACGCCCTTCCCCGCCTGTTCCGCGTCGCGCCAGACGTCGAGCACCCGGGCAGCGCGCGCAACGACTTCAGCGGACAGACCAAAGACCTCGTTGGTCACTGCAATCTGACTGGGATGAATCAGGGTCTTGCCATCGAATCCCAGGGCGCGGCCCTGTTCGCACACCGCCCGCAGCGCGGCGGTATCCTGGATATCCAGCTGCACACCGTCCAGCACCCGCACCCCGGCCAGGCGCGCCGACAGCACACAACTGCTCAGGGCAAACTGCAGGCCGCACCGGTCCGGTGAGGGAGGAAGCTGCAGCTCAAAAGCGAGATCAGAGGTGCCCATCACCAGGCAATCCACCGTGGCAAACCCGGCTATCTCCGGTGCCGCGGCAACACCCGGTGGCGTCTCTACCATCGGCCACAGGAGGATATCCCTGCGCCCACAGTCGTTCAGCAGCTCCCGCACCGCCTGTAATTGTTCCACGGACTCAACCTTGGGCAGGCACAGCACCCTCACAGCGGTTGCAGCTAAAGCCGTTATATCCTGCTCGCCCCAGGGGCTGGCCAGCGCATTACAGCGCACCACCAGTTGCCGTTCACCGTAGCCACCGGCTGCCAGTTGCGCGACTACCTGTTCGCGCGCACTATTTTTGGCATCGGGTGCCACCGCATCCTCCAGGTCGAAGATGATGGCATCTGCAGGCAGGCCGCGGGCCTTATCCATGGCGCGCTGGTTACTGCCGGGCATATACAGGACTGAGCGTAGCGGCATTGCGTTCATCTAACTGCTCTCCAAAAAAGTCATCTACGGCGCCTCGCGCACCGATGCCCGCTGTAAAAAAGCAATCAGGTCAGCGCGGCGCTGTGCATCCGGCACACCCAGGCTCATCATGCTGGAGCCGGGAAACATGGCCATGGGATTCTCCAGCCAGGCAAACATCAACTGCGGCGTCCACACAAACTGGGCATTTTTGAAGGTTTCCGAATAATAGTCGAAACCCCGCTGCTTACCGGCCACCTTGCCAAAGATGCGGTGCAAATTGGGTCCGTTATTGTGGCCCATAAACGCCTCCGGATAATGGCAGGTGCGGCAGGCCCCGAATACCAGGCGACCGCGCTCCGGGTCACCGGTCAATGGCAACTGCCCGGCGCCCGCGAATTCCTGCGCCGCAGCGGCGGATATTGCCCCCAACGTCAGGGTAAAAAACAGCAGAAGGACACGCATCACCGGGTCAGCCCGGCCGCGTCACGACCCGCGCTGCGCCCGAAAAAGGTACAGTCACCCACAGACAGGCCACTGGCTATGTAGGGTGCAGCAGGAAGCCCGGCGCTGGTGCGCCCCGCCGCATAGAGTCCGGGGATCTCTTCCCCGAAACTGTTGCGCACCCGACCATCGACGCTGGTATGCAGGCCGCCAAAGGTATGAGCGGGGAAAAACGCCTGGTCCACCGACAGATCCCAGGCGGTATAGGGCGGCCCCTGCAGGGGCCGCAAGTAGTCGCGTGATTTGTGAAACAGTGGGTCATCGCCGTTGGCAGCGTGGCGGTTGTAGTAAGCGACATTATGCTGCAGGGCACCCCTGGGCAGCTGCAATTGCCCGGCGATATCACCGATGCTGTTGCCGCTGGCCACGGCCAGGAAATTGTCCTGTGGTCCGGGAAATGCACTGCGCTGGTCCGTAATCAACCATGCGCGACCCTGCTGGTGATAGGCAATGGCATCTCCCAGCACCCCGTGGTAGGACTCCTCGGAAATAAAACGCTGCCCGGCGCTGTTCACCACAATCCCCGACAGCACATTCTCCGGGGGATACACCGGCACAATGGCAAAACCGTGGTGCATGCGCAGGGCCTCCGCGCCCACGGCGATCCCCATGTTGATGCCATCACCCTGGTCCCCCGCATTGCCCCAGGGGACGGAACAGTCATACAACTCGGGGGCGTAGCGACGCAGCATTTCCCGGTTGTGAATAAATCCGCCACAGGCAAGAACAATGCCGCGCCGGACACGAATGGAGTGCTGCTGACCATCCACAGTCACCAGCATACCCGCCATGCGTCCATCGCTTTCCACCACCAGGCGGCTGGCCGCAACGCCGGCACGCATGTCCACGCCGAGATCACCGGCGCGGGACAACAGCGCCTGCATCAATGATCGGCCGCCATTCATGCCGGGCACACCCGGCACATGACCACGCGGTGCCGGGGGCGCCAGATCCCTCGCCGGCCAGGCCAGTTCGGTACCGGAGAAGTACAGGGATTCGTCCCCCATGGGCAGGCCCTTGGCGCGGGTGAATTTTTCCGTGTAGGGCACCCCCTGCGCCACCAGCCAGTCAAAATGCGCGGCACTTTGCTCACTGTAAAGCTGGATCTTGTCCTTAGGCAGGTGCCTGGCTCCCGCCAGGGACAGGAAAGCGATCATACTCTCGACGCTGTCCTCAAACCCCAGTTTCTTTTGCAGTGCGGTACCGCCCCCGGCATAGACCACACCACCGGACATGGCCGAAGCGCCGCCAAAACGCGACAGGGACTCAATGAGTAGCACCCGGGCACCGGCCCCACGTGCTGCGATGGCCGCACTGACCCCGGCAGCGCCGGAACCCGCGATCAGCACGTCGGTTTCTTCAGACCAGGAGGTGACACGTGCCGCCGGCAGGGCCGCGGCACCAGCAGCGACACCCAGGGCCGCTGCGGCACCGACCCCGGAAAGCAGATCCCGGCGGCTGATACCCGAATTGTCAGTGTTGCGCGACATGGTAAGCGTGGGCGGGAACCTCAGTTCTCGCGAATATACTCCAGTTTGCCATTAACCATATAGGTGCGGTGGCGAGGCCCGGAATGATCCAGTTCCTCGCGTTCATAACCGGCGTCGCCGTCATACAAAAAACAGATGCCGTCTTCGACAAATACCATGCGCGGCGCATAGATAATCGCCTCGCGTTGACCAATACGCGCCGCCGCCTCGGTGCAACAACTGCAATCGGCGACATCCACCAGGCTGACGTAAGTGGG
>Ga0316194_10001972_pt1 | contig 14338 bp, 11 predicted proteins | sample CroRivsedime1_MG_FD_204936 | JGI IMG/M metagenome (GOLD analysis project Ga0316194, IMG submission 204936) | Coastal sediment microbial communities from Maine, United States - Cross River sediment 1 | ecosystem: Environmental > Aquatic > Marine > Coastal > Sediment | place: USA: Maine...
TGCTGCAGGCCCGTCAACAGACCGCCATGCTGACGACTTTCAACGAAGCGGACATGTCTTGGGTGAAGAAGCTGCGTGTTCGCCACCAGGAGAATTTTACCAAGAGGCACGGCATCAAACTCGGCATGATGTCGTTTTTCGTCAAGGCCAGCATCGAGGCCCTCAAGGAATATCCGGCGGTCAATGCCCGCATCGACGGCACCGATATTGTCTATCAGCACTATTACGATATTGGCATAGCCGTCGGCACCGACCGCGGCCTGGTGGTCCCGGTCCTGCGCGATGCGGACCAGTTGACCTTCGCCGAGATCGAACAGCAGATTGCCGACCTTGCCGCCAAGGCCAATGCCCGCAAGCTGACCCTTGCCGATCTCGAAGGCGGCACATTCACTATCACCAACGGCGGCATTTACGGCTCATTGCTGAGCACGCCGATCATCAATCCCCCACAATGCGGGGTGCTCGGCATGCACTCGATTCAGGACCGGCCGGTGGTCGAGGACGGTGAGATCGTCATCCGTCCGCTCATGAACCTGGCCTTGAGTTACGATCATCGTCTGATCGACGGCCGCGAAGCGGTCGGTTTCCTCAAGCTGATCAAGGAATACATAGAAGATCCCTCAGAATTGTTTCTTGAACTTTAATAGATTTTCCGCGTTTCGCCCTTCGCGTTTCGCGCTGCTAATTTGCGGAGCAAATTATGAGTAATGTTTATGATCTGATCGTTATCGGCGGCGGCCCCGGTGGCTATGTTGCAGCAATCCGTGCCGCACAGCTCGGCTCTAGCGTCGCCGTCATCGAAAAACGCAACGCCCTCGGTGGCACCTGCCTCAACGAGGGATGCATTCCGAGCAAGGCGCTGCTCGATTCCAGCGAACTCTTTGTCCAGGCCCGCGACAAGTTCGCCGGACATGGTATCCTGGTGAACCCGCCGTCACTGGACCTTGGCAAGATGATGCAGCGCAAGGAAGAGATCATCACCCGCCTGACCCGCGGCATTGCCAGCCTGTTCAAGAAGAACAAGATCTCCCTGATCACCGGCACCGGTCGACTTGGCACCCCTTCGGCCGACGGCCCTCTGCAAATCGTTGCGACATCCGAAGCAGGAGAGCAGACCCTGCAGGGCAAGCGCATCCTGCTGGCGACCGGCAGTGTGGCTGTGGACATTCCCAGCCTGCCCCAGGACGGAAAACAGGTTGGTCAGGCCCGGGACGCCCTTGATTACGACACAGTCCCGGAGCATCTGGTCGTGATCGGTGGCGGCTATATCGGCCTGGAGCTTGGTTCGGTCTGGCTGCGACTGGGTGCGAAGGTCACCGTGGTGGAAATGCTGGAGAAGATGTTGCCGGGCACCGACGAGGAAGTGACCGAAGCACTGCTGAAGAGCCTGCAGAAACAAGGGATGGTCATTCATGCCGGCACCAGGGTCGCCAGCATGGAAACAGGCGACAGCGGCGTTACCCTCAAGCTGGAGGGCAAGGTTGAAGAGACCCTTGCCTGCGACAAGGTGCTGGTCGCGGCCGGACGCAAACCGTGCACGGATAATCTGGCCCTCGACGAAGCGGGCGTCAAGCTTGATGAAACCGGACGCATCATCGTCGATGACAACTACCAGACCAGCGCAGCGAATATCTACGCAATCGGCGACCTGATCCACGGCCCGATGCTTGCCCACAAGGCGATGGACGAAGCTGTTGTCCTCGCCGAGCGGTTCGCCGGAGAAAACCCTGTCGTCGACTACAACCTGATTCCGGGCGTTGTCTACACCCACCCCGAGGCAGCGTCGATCGGTCCCACTGAAGCGCAACTCAAAGATCAGGGGACAGCTTACAAGGTCGGTCGCTTCCCGTTCATGGCCAGCGGTCGCGCCCGCGCCATGGATAATGTCGACGGCTTCGTCAAGGTCCTGGCCAACCCGGACAGCGGCCGGATACTCGGCGTGCACATCATCGGGCCCTGTGCTTCGGAACTGATCAGTGAAGCGGTCACTGTTATGTCGTTTGGCGGTAGTATCGAGGATGTGGCGCTGACCATGCATGCCCACCCGACCCTGAGCGAGGCCTTCAAGGAGGCAGCACTTGGTGCATTCGGCAAGGCCGTCCATGGATAGGCGATCCGTTGCGACCGGTTGACCCACGCTTGGCGAGCTGATTTTTTGAAAAACTGATGGCCATCCGGTTTATTGCCGGAGGGCCATTTCTGTTTGCACGGTTATCGAGCAGGGGTGGTTACTTGTTGGATGGGTTACATCTCAGTTCAGGCATGGCCATCGCAACCACCAGGGTCGCCAGGATCATGGCAGAATCAACTCGGTTGGACAGAACAAGCAGACATCATATTTACTCAGGTACTTGTATTTTTATTGCATTTTTTTTACAAGTCGGATAATGTCGACATTCGACAATCTACGATTCTTGGAGCCAGCAGGGCTTATGGCAATAGAACGTTCAACCTACAAAGACCACGTCATAAAATACCTTTACGATGGCATGCGGGAGAACCGTTACCGGGCGGGCGAAAAAATCCTTGAAAGCCACCTGGCCAAAGAGCTTGGCATCAGCCGCGCACCGATTCGCGAGGCCCTTGCAGATATGGTCAGTTCCGGCCTACTTGTCTATCGCCCCCAGGTCGGCAATTTCGTTGCCGCCCTCACAGCTAAAGAGATTACCGACAGCTACGTCGCCCGCGGCGTTCTGGAAGGATTCTCTGTCGCCCAGGGCATCAATAATTTTACAGCCAATGACCTCGCTCGTCTTGAGGAAATGGCACACAAAATGGAGACCTATGCCCACCAGGGAAAACACAAGGCGCTGATCGACATTGGCCAGCAATTTCACGAGGAGCTTTTTTCTCATTGCACCAACACCCAGATTGTCCTCTTCACCAGACAACTCAGCCTGAAACTTCACCTGCTCTTCTATAAACACTGGTCGCGAGTCTATTCCCCGGAAGAAATCCGTGATCGGCATCTGGATATTATCAATGCGCTCCACCAGAAAGATGCTGTGGAAATCGAATTGATGATTCGACAGCACTATATCGAAACAGGACAGAAAATCGTCGAGCGGGAAGCCAGACGTTAATACTTCAACGAGAGATCCTCACCTGGAGGTCAAATGAATCAACAGAACTACTTTGAAAAACATCTCAACCTGAATGTCCGCGGGCTGCCGGTCTCGGCAACCCTTGGCATTAACGAACTCAGCAACACGCTGATAGCCGACGGCCGACAGGTCTACAAAATGGGCCTGGGTCAATCACCCTTCCCGGTGCCTCTCCCGGTCGTTGAGGAGCTTCAGGCCAACGCCCATCAGAAGGATTACCTCCCGGTACGTGGACTTCCTGCCTTGCAGCAGGCCGTGGTTGAATATTATCAACGGACCCAGAACCTCAATTTTCGTCCGGAGAATATCCTGGTCGGTCCCGGTTCGAAAGAACTGATGTTTATATTACAACTGACCTATTACGGCGACCTGCTCATTCCAACCCCGAGTTGGGTCTCCTACGCACCGCAGGCTCATATCATCGGCAGGCATGTCTACTGGCTGCCGACTCATCGTGACAACCGCTGGCTGTTGACGCCGGAGGAGTTGGAAAAATTGTGTCGAAAGGATCCAACCAAGCCACGCATCGTCATCCTCAACTACCCCAACAACCCGACCGGTTGCAGCTATACCGACGATGAGTTAAAGGCCCTGGCAGAGATCGCCAGAAAGTATAAAATCATCCTTCTTTCCGACGAAATTTACGGTGAACTTAACTTCGAAGGCACGCATACCTCTATCGCCAGGCACTACCCGGAAGGGACCATTATCAGCAGCGGCCTGAGCAAGTGGTGTGGCGCCGGCGGCTGGCGACTCGGCACATTCGCTTTCCCGGCGGCGCTGCACTGGCTCCTCGAAGGCATGGCTGTCGTATCGAGTGAAACCTTCACCGCGACCAGCGCACCGATACAGTATGCTGCAGTCAGGGCTTTTCGGGGAGGCCCCCGCATTGAGGAGTACCTGAGCCACACGAGGCGTATCCTCAAAGCCCTGTCTGACCACGTCTGCGGCCAGTTGGCCGCCAAAGGTGCGATGGTCGCACCGCCGCAGGGGGCGTTTTACATCTTCCCGGACTTCACGCCGCTCAAGGACAAGCTCGCGGCACGCGGTATCAGCACCTCGACCGAGATGTGCGAAAAAATCCTCGAGCAAACCGGAGTGGCGCTCCTGCCCGGGACCTCCTTCGGCCGCCCAGACCACGAGTTGACAACCAGGCTGGCACTGGTCGACTTTGACGGCGCAAAAGCACTCTCCACCTCTGGGCGCTACCCGCTGAGCGAACCGCTGCCGGATGATTTTTTGTGCAACTGCTGCTTCAAGGTTGTCGAGGGGATCGACAGGCTCTGTGACTGGGTGAACGGCGATTGAAAAACTCTCAGAGTGGCAACAAACCCTAACCCTTCAGAAAGGCTTGATAGGATGCAAACAGAGTGGCAGGAACAGATGAGAAACTACGTAGACTCGATTGAGCAGCTGGAAAAACATATCAATCTGTCCGATTCAGAGCGCCAGGCTCTTGAAACACTGGAAACAACCTGGGGGACCACGCCGTACTTCGCCTCACTGATGGACAGTGACGATCCGAAGTGCCCGATTCGCCGGCAGGTCATTCCATCCATGAACGAGACCAGAAATACCTTCGGCATGCAGGACTATCTGGTCTGGAAAGAGAACCGGGCGACCGAGGAGAAGCGTCCCGACTGCATCGCCCGTCAGTACAAGGACCGTGTTGCCTTTACTGTCACCCAGGTATGTGGCATCTACTGCCGTCACTGCTTTCGCAAGGAGTTGGTTGTCGATAAGGATTTGAAACTGAGCTTCGAGGTTGACGAAGGGCTGAAGTGGATTGCCGAGCATCCGGAGGTCCGCGACATTCTGATCACTGGCGGCGACCCTTTCCTGCTCAGTGATGACCAGCTCGACTACCTGATCAGGAAAATCCGGGAGATCCCGCATGTTGAGATGATCCGTTTTGGTTCACGTCTGCCAGTTGTACTGCCGCAGAGAATCACACCGGGACTGCTCAAGGTCCTTGGCGGCTATCATCGCGTGCCGATCTGGATCAACACTCAAGTCAACCACCCGAAAGAGATTACCGAGCTGACAGCCAAGGCCGTCTACGATCTGCTCAGCTGCGGCGTCAATGTCGGCAACCAGGCGGTTCTACTCAAGGGTATCAACGATGATGTCGAGACCTTCCGCGAACTCCACCAGAAGCTGTTGCGGGTGCGCATCCGCCCTTATTACGTTTTCTACTGTGAGCCGGCACCGGGTATCGACCATTTCCGCACCCCGGTTGAGAAAGGTGCCGAGCTGATCCGTGATGCCCTGCGCGGTCACACAACCGGGCTTGCCCAGCCAATGTACGTGATTGCTACCAATGTCGGCAAAATCCCCTTGATGCCAGATTACTATATCGTCGACAAATCAGACACCGAATACACTTTGCGGAATCATCTCGGGCAAGAGACCAAAATTCCAAACATTCCCGAGTAACCGGCCATTCTCCAACAAAACCCGAATGATCCGACAATGGAGTTGATCATGCCGACAGCCGATCCAGAGACGAATCGACCAAGAAACCGGGAACAGATCACGGAAAAACTGAAAGACATAAGCCTGGTGAAAATCTTTTTCACCGATCTCAATGGCCGCCTGAAGAATCTCAACATCAACCCGGGCAGCATACTGGACGTTCTCAATCATGGTGTCGGCATCGATGGCAGCTCAATTCCTGGTCTCGCAACGGTCGACAATTCGGATCGTGTCATGTTCCCGGTCCTCGAGAGTTTGCGCATCCTCGAGTTTTCAAACCGCAAGGTCGCATTCTTTGTCGGCAAGCTCTACAACCAATCCGGGGAACGTTCCGAGTGTGATCCCAGGGCGGTCCTTGAATCAGTCCTGGAAAGAGCTGAAAAGGAGTACGGTGTACGCTTTATGGTCGGCCCGGAGCATGAATTCTTCCTCCTCAACGGAAACGAATTCAACGATGACATACACACTGACTCAGAGGGATATTTCGGCAGTTCACCGGGCAACCAGAGCGAAGTTGTCAGACAGAAGATCGTCGACCTGCTTGGCAAGTGTGGAATCACATATGAAAAAACCCACCACGAGGTCACCCCTTCACAACACGAAATCAACCTTGAACCGGGCAGCCCTCTGGAAGTCGCCGATCGCACTTTGCTCTTTACTCATGTCACCAAGGAAGTTGCCGCAGAATACGGCATGCATGCCACTTTCATGTCAAAGCCTTTTGACAAGATGAACCGTAATGCATTCCACATCCACACCTCGATGACAGATCTGAACGGCAACAACCTTTTTTACGACGGCAATGCCGAGTACCAACTGAGCACCCAGATGCGTCACTTTATAGGCGGCATTCTCAAATACGCACGTGAGTCGACCATCATTTTGGCTTCAACCCTGAATTCGTACAAGGCCTATATCATGGACCGGGAAGCACCAATCATTCGTGGCTGGGGATTGAAAAACCGCAGCTCCATGGTCCGTATTCCCCATGCCCTCAATCCCAAAGCGACCAGGCTCGAATTGCGCTGTCCCGATGCTACAGGCAACGTCTACCTGCAACTGGCGACCCTGATCGCAATGGGCCTGAAAGGCCTTGAGGAAAAGATTGATTGCGGCAGCCCGGACATTGGCAGCACATACAAAAAGACAAATGGCAAACGCATGTACGACAAACGTTTTATCCCCAGAGATATCTTTGAAGCCTTGATGGAGGCTGAGAAAAGTGATTTCCTGAAAAACCTGCTTGGAGGGCCATTGTTCAATAACTACATGGATTTAAAAATAGCCGACTGGGAGGAACATCGCACCCACGTGACACCACGTGAACATCGCAAGTACCTGTCTATCTGAGGGGCCCGGTTGCTAAGCCGACAAGGGGAGCCACCAGGCTCCCCTTGTCGTTTGCAGGATAGAATTGGACGCAAGATAATAGATAGATAGCGGGTCAATTAGCGCTTCTGGATCGCCAGAAAAACCCCTGAGCCAATAAACGCACCACCAAACACCTTACTCATGATTCCTGGCAACTTGATGTTTGATGTACGGTTTTTCGTTTCGGCAGCCATCACCGCGTAGGCGAACAGGCAGGTGAATGACAGGAACATGAAGGTTATGATCAGGATGGTGAACTGAAAGGCAACCGGCTGCTCCGGCATGATGAACTGCGGGAACAGGGCGGTGGTGAATGCGATCGCTTTCGGGTTGCTCAGGGCGACGAACAAACCGTTGGCATACAGCTTTGTAATCCGCGCCCTTGGCTGTAAGGGGTCTCTTTGGGCAGAGCGCAATTCTTCGAGGCCGAAGCCATGCCGCCAGAGTTTGAGACCAAGATAAACCAGGTACAATGCGCCAGCCATCTTCACCAGGAAGAAGATCGGTGCGGAGTGCAGGATCACTGCGCTCAACCCCATCACCGACAGCATCGACATGATGAACAGGCCTGAGACATTGCCGAGCATCGTGGCAATCGAGCTTCTGGTGCCGAAGGTCACACTGTGAGTCGTCACCAGCAGGATTGCCGGTCCCGGAGTTATGGTGGCGATGAAGGCAATCGAAGCAAAAAGAATCCAGCTATCAAAATTCATTGTGAAAATTCCGTGACGTCAAGAGCCCACCCGCTGGTGCATATGGATGGGCTCTTGAGAATCCTGTTCAGGTCCTGAGTCAATGACCCACGCCAGGTGGAACGATAACCACGGTTCGATGGGTCTTGCGCAGGATCTTCTCGGCGACGCTGCCGAGAAAGGCATAATGCAGCTTGCCCTTGGTGTGGCTGCCGAGAATGATCATATCGGCATCAAGCTGGTCCGCCACATCCAGGATCATCGGGGCCGCCTCGCCATGATGCACCTCTATGTGAGGCGGTGTGCTAAGTTGCACCTCGCCCAGTCGGGTTTCTTCCTCGAGGATCGCATTCAGCTGCTGGCGGGTCTGCTCCCCCAGGTTCTTCTCGTTCATGGTGTTCAGTTCGGCCAGCTTGTCCGGCCCCATGGAAATCGCCACCATGTTGAGCACCGCGTGATCGACTGTCGGCATCACGTGCAGGACGTGAATCTCGGCGTCAAACTTGCTGCCCAACTCCAGGGCGTAACGAATCACGTTTGAAGATTCCTTGCTCAGGTCTTTAGCGACCAGAATACGTTTTAACTGAATACTCATCTTTTCCTCCCTTGATCCTCACCCGTCGGCAATCCATCTGCGGAGAAACCAGCCAGGGTTCCGATTAGACAATAACAGGGGCGACATTATTCACAAGTCACTTTGCCTCAGGCCAGAACCTGCTGTTTCTTTCTGCGACGAGACTGGATCAACCAGATAAATCCGTACAATATCACGGCAGGGACATACATGATCTCTTTGGGCAGACGTTTTGTCGGAATCTGGATATTCAGAATCTCCTGATCAAAATCAAGGCCGGCCCTTTCCGCGGCACTTGAGAAAACCACGTTGTCAATCCAGACCTTGCCGTCCTCCTCGCGAGTTTCAATACCTACCCCGTTCAGGCGTTCTTCAGCAGTGGACTCGTTGCCAACGGTTAACATAACTGTCTTGGTGAATTCCCTGCCGCGCATGTTTTCCCCCTTGACGGTCAGACGCAGGGATGAGCCAGGATCCATGTCCGAGACCCACGATTCAAGCTGGGCTGGAGGTTCTTCAATCAACGGAGGAAAAATTTCATCCCAGACAATTCCCGGGCGGAACAGGACCAGCGCGATCAACAACATCGCAGCGGTTTCCCAGACACGGGACTTGGTCAGGAAAAATCCTTGCGTGCCTGCTGCAAACGCCAGCATGGCCAGAACTGCACCGGCAATAACAATCAGCAGGTGATACCAATGATCGATGCCGATCATCAACAACTGGGTATTGAAGATAAACATGAATGGCAACACAGCCGTTCGGATATCGTAGGTAAAGCCCTGGATACCTGTTCTGATCGGATCTCCGCCCGAGATCCCGGCCGCAGCAAACGCGGCCAACCCCACAGGTGGCGTATCATCGGCAAGGATGCCGAAATAGAAGACGAAGAGATGCACTGCAATCAACGGTACAATTAGGCCATTCTGGGCGCCAAGATCGACGATGACCGGCGCCATCAATGTGGAGACGACGATGTAATTGGCTGTGGTTGGCAAACCCATACCGAGGATCAGGCTGATCACAGCAGTAAACAGCAGGATCAGCATCAGGTTGCCACCGGAAATAAACTCCACGAACTCGGTCATGACCAGACCAACACCGGTGAGAGTGACCGTGCCAACAACGATGCCCGCCGCCGAAGTCGCAACACCAATACCGATCATGTTGCGGGCACCGGCAACCATGCCATCAATCAGATCCTTGAAACCGGTCCTGAATGCATAGTCAGCACTCTGTGCTTTGCGGAAAAACCCTTTCAGAGGTCTTTGGGTCAGCAGGATGACAATCATCAGAACCGTCGCCCAGTACGCGGAAAGAGCCGGAGAAAGACGCTCGACAACCAGGCACCACATGAGCACGACAATCGGCAGCAAGAAATAGAGTCCTGCCTTGAAGGTCTGCCCGAAGTTGGGCAACTCTTTGATCTCATGACTGACTTCCAGCTCCGGGACCTTGCAGGCAAGACGGAGCAGGCCGACGTAGGCAACGGCAAGCAGGACCACGACGATGTAAATAGTGGCTGCCCCGGCGACGCCTTTGATCCAACCCAGGCCATAATAGGTGGCCCCGGCCATGATGATCATAAACAGTATAGTCGCGACAAATGAACGCAAGCGTTGTGCGATTGTTCTGGTGATCTTCTTCTCCATTCCCTCCAGGCCCATCTTGCAGGCTTCGAGGTGAACGATATAAACCAGGGCGATATAGGAAATAATCGCCGGCAGAAACGCATGCTTGATAACCTCGATGTAGGAGATCCCAACATACTCGACCATCAGAAACGCTGCAGCGCCCATGACCGGTGGCATGAGCTGACCATTGGTCGAGCAGGCCACCTCTATAGCTCCAGCCTTCTCTGGTGAGAAGCCGACTTTTTTCATCAAGGGGATCGTAAACGTACCAGTCGTGACCACATTGGCAATTGAGGATCCGGACACCAGGCCGGTCAAACCGGAGGAAACGACTGCAGCCTTGGCAGGACCGCCCTTGAAATGGCCAAGGGCTGCAAAAGACGACCGGATAAAATAGTTGCCGGCCCCTGCCGATTCAAGCATGGCACCGAACAATACAAACATAAAGACCATGCCGGTGGACACTCCGAGAGCAACGCCGAACACCCCCTCGGTGCCAAGCCAGTAGTGGGACATTCCCTTGGCCAGGCTGGCGCCCTTGTGCGCAATCACCTCGGGCATGTACTGACCACCAAAGGTGTAGATGATGAAAATCGTCGCCACCACCATCAACGGTGGGCCCAATGCGCGACGGGTTGCTTCAAGGAGCAGAATCAGGCCGAGTACGGATACGGCAAGATCCATTTGTGTCGGCATACCAGGTCGGCCAGAAAGCTCAACATAGAAGATGTAAAGGTAACCGGAACAGAAGGCGCCGACCAGGCCGATGATCCAATCCTGGATCGGTACATAGCTGGTCGGCGATGACTTGAAGGTTGGAAATGCAGTAAACGACAGGAATATAGCGAAGGAGAGATGAATCGCCCGCGCTTCGGTATCATTGATAACGAAAAAATTAAACAAGAACGGCAGGGGAGATGCGTACCACAACTGAAACAGGGTCCAGATCAGGGGCACATAGAAGAGAATCTTTTTCGGGATCGCCCCGGTCGGATTCCGGGCGCCAGATTCCGATTCGACAATCTTTTCAGCGTCAAGCGTTGTGTTCTCTTCAGCCGTTATCTTTTCACTTGATTCAGTCATAGCAAAAGACCCTTCTGATAAGTAAAAAACCGTAGATGACACACGAACAAAAAATGCACCGCGACTGCGGTGCATTTTTTGTTACAAGCCGTGCACCATAATATTACATCAGGCCAGCTTCTTTGTAGTACTTGACCGCACCATTGTGCAGCGGGGCGGATAAACCGTCCTTGATCATCTCCTCCTGCTTCAATACGGAGAAGGCCGGGTGCAGCTTCTTGAACTCGTCAAAGTTCTCGAAAACCGCCTTGACAACCTGGTAGATCACCTCGTCAGGAACCTTCGACGATGTCACAAAGGTCGCGCCGACACCAAAGGTTTTGGCGTCAGCATCGGTGCCGCGATACATGCCGCCAGGGATAGTTGCCGAGCGGTAGTAGGCGTTGTCCTTGATCAGCTTATCGACTTCGGGGCCGGTCACATTGACGATCACCGAATCGCAAGAGGTTGTCGCTTCCTTGATCGAGCCGTTCGGGTGGCCGACGGTGAAGACGATGGCGTCAACCTTGTTGTCGCACAGGGCTTGTGACTGCTCGGCAGACTTCAACTCGGAGGCGAGCTTGAAATCATCATTGGTCCACCCCAGGGCACCCATCAGAACCTCCATGGTGCCACGTTGGCCGGAGCCGGGGTTGCCGATATTGACGCGTTTGCCTTTCAGGTCCTGGAAATTCTTGACACCGGAATCCGTGCGGGCCACTACGGTGAAGGGCTCGGGGTGAACCGAGAAAACCGCACGCAGGTCTTTGTTGGGGCCCTGCTCCTTGAACTTGCTGGTACCGTGATAGGCATGATACTGCCAATCGGACTGGGCAACGCCCATGTCAAGTTCACCGGCCCTGATGGTGTTCAGGTTGTAAACCGAGCCACCGGTGCTCTCGACGGAACAGCGGATGCCATGCTCCTTGCGGGTTTTATTGACCAGACGGCAAATCGCTCCACCGGTGGGATAGTACACGCCGGTAACACCACCCGTACCGATCGTTACGTACTGGGTTGCCAGGGCATCTGCCAGGCCGATGAAAACAAAAACGGCGGTCAACATCATTACTGCAAATCTTTTCATAAACATTCTCCCTCATTTCCCGGTGGAAAATACCGGATGGTTTGGGGCCCATTCAGGCCAGATGGGTTCTGGGTGAAAGCAAACAAGCATGAAAAAACCCTAAGAATTTCAGCACCATAAAAACGATGTTTTATTATACCCGCAAAAAAAAAAATTGCAACCCAGCTTTCTGCGACAGGCAAAAACAAGAGATAGGCAACACCATTCATTACGTTCGGGCCTGTCTACCGCAAGGGCGCCATTCTCTAAAAGGAATTCAGCCTGCGCAGGAACGCCTTGAGCAGGCCGTAACTACGCCGGTTGAACTGGAAGACCAGGCGTGGCAGATCAACAAGGTGGGGCTGATCGTGTTCTGCCGGCAGGGCCGTGGTCATCTGAAGGCGACTTCCAGGCTCGATGATTTCGCTGAATTCCTCTTCAAGCACGGCCAGGTTCTCCGCACTCAAGGGCTTGTTAAGGCGGATGACGTAGGTTGACCCCACCCACCTGCTGGAATGATAGTTCCGGTAAAAATCATCGATAACCTGTGCAGCTTCGAATGGATCGCGGGTGATCGTGAAAAGGCTGAAGTCCTCACCAGAGATCACGCCGCGCTTCAGCAGGACCTGCTTGATAAAATCAAGCCAGGGCTCCCAGTAGCTGCCGTCATCGTCATCGATCAGGACCAGGGGGATAGGCGGGTTCTTGCCGGTCTGCACCAGGGTCAGCGTTTCCATGGCCTCATCCAGTGTACCAAAGCCTCCAGGGAAAAGAGCCACCGCCTCAGCTTCTTTCAAAAAAGCCACTTTCCGGTTGAAAAAATACTGGTAGGTGATGGTATGGCCGCTGTTTTCCATGACCGGGTTGGTGCCCTGCTCAAAGGGTAGCCGGATGTTAACCGCGAAGGAATTGTCTGCTCCCGCACCTTCATTGCCCGCCTGCATGATACCGGGGCCACCACCGGTAATGACCATATAGCCGAGACGAACAAGCTGCCGGGAGAAAGTCACGCACTTCTTGTAGCTCTCCTCGTCCGGCGTGGTGCGAGCCGAACCGAAGATCGTCACCTTCTTGCGCTCGCGATAGGGTCCGAACATCTTGCTTGTGAAGCGCATCTCCTTCATGGTCGCACGCAGCATCTTCAGGTCTGCCAGATAATCATTCTCCTGCCCGGTTTTCAAGGCGCTGATCACCATCTCGCGGATGATGTTCGGGTGATGCACTTCGGCCATTGCAAGGATTTCTTTAATAAGCTCATCCAGTCGACCGTTGGTCTTTTTAAAACTGATATCCATGGCGTTTCCTTCGATAGTAATGGTGGTTATTCTACCACGACTTCCGGCATCGGGTTCACTGTTTCGTGGACAGGATCTCACCATCGCCGATTCGTTCGAGGGCGATCCAGATGCCGCGGAGACTGGCGGCAGGATAGCGCTCTGCAAGAGCCTGGTATTCCCGACGTAGCTGCTGGTCCATAAAACGCAGCTGTTGCCGGTTTTCCTCAGAGAGGTTTTCTTCCAGCTGTTCGCAGAAGAAGGTAATGCAGTTGTATGGACGGCGGGCAACTGGCAGGACGCAACCACCTTTACCGAGATAGGGACAAGTCCTTGTGAAATCGGGCGAAGGTGGGTCCTCACCGGCGATGAGATAACCGAGCAGGTTGGTCAAAGTGATGTGATGGCGGCCACAGCCACAGCAGACACCGTCACAATTTTCGCAAATGGTTGCTCCACCGGCATTCTTGAACAAATCGTCCAATGCCAGTTGAAGTTTCTCAATTGCAGCGACCCTGTCGTGCAACCATTGTTTTCCAGCCTCATCAAGGGCGGAAAGATCAGCCTTGATTCTGGCCAACAGCGCGAGCCACCCCGCGGGCGAAGGGATCTGATAAATCATGCAGGCTAAAAAGCTTTAGGGTATTCCATTGTGAGTTTCACCATCATTGATCGTCTCAACCTTCTACCCCACACCAATAACCATGTCAAACCCAAACCTGGCTGTCGAGCCGCCCAGCTGTTCTGAATTGCATCATAAACAGGGAGGGATTGGCGTCTTTTAAATTCAGCACGGGTTACAGATTGCTTCCAGCCGCCTCTCGGCATCAACGCGGATAACTTCCAGCTCTTCTTTTGTCGCATCCGCCGGGATATCGATCCGCTCATAGTTGAAAGTGACCCTGGCAAACGGGTAGGGCAGCCGAAATTTGTCCCAGAGAAAGCGGAAGCGGATCCCTTTGTAGTTGGGGCTTATGATGTAAAGCGGAACCTTCCCCTGCTTGGCAAGGAAGATAGCGCCTGCTTTCATGACGTGACGCGGCCCTCGGGAGCCATCGGGGGCGATGAATACAGTCTTCCCTGTTT
>Ga0316194_10001973_pt1 | contig 14335 bp, 19 predicted proteins | sample CroRivsedime1_MG_FD_204936 | JGI IMG/M metagenome (GOLD analysis project Ga0316194, IMG submission 204936) | Coastal sediment microbial communities from Maine, United States - Cross River sediment 1 | ecosystem: Environmental > Aquatic > Marine > Coastal > Sediment | place: USA: Maine...
ATCCGCGAGCCGTGCGCAGGCGTCCCTGACGCGGCCGGCCTGGCCGGCGACGTCCAGCCCGCCTTCTGTCGTCAGTTCCTCGCGCCGCTCGGGCACGAGGCAGCAATCGCTCGGTGCGAACTCGCAAGCGATGCCAAGCATTTCATCCGTGACCGCGAGTTCCAGGTTCATGTGGGTCTGCATCACCGCCGCTATAGCGGGAAGGTCTGCGTCCTGGATGTGACGCCGATCTTCGCGCAGATGCACGGTGATACTGTCCGCGCCGGCACGCTCGGCAATGACCACCGCATCGGCCGGCCGCGGGTACGCCGTACCGCGCGCCTGCCTGAGCGTTGCGACGTGGTCGATATTCACGCCGAGATGAATACGTCCGCTGTCCGACATTCAGTGATTTTCCGGGGAAGATTTTTTCGGCATTCTAGCGCGATGCAGTTCCAGCAGCACCTTGCGGCTCTTGAGCTCCCTGCCGTCCAGGTGATGCCGGATCACTTCGCGCAGCAGGCGGCCGGCGTCGCGCAGTACCGCAGGGTCTTCGAAGCGGGCGGCGGCAATGCCGCGCAGACGGGCGCCCGAAAACACCATCGGTCCCTCGCTGCGCGTCACGCTCACGGCGCCCTGCTCGACGCGGTATTCGTAACGGCCCTGCTCGTCGATCGGCTCGTGCAGGTTGGCATCGTAGTCGAGATTGAGTGCATAGCCGAGCAGCCGCAGAAGCTCCAGCTCGAAGACGCGCAGATTGGCCGCGAGTTCCTCGCTGCGCCCGAGCGCGGCAATGGTCTGCGCGTAGGCGTCGAATATCTCCGGCTGCGGATCGTGGCGGTGCAGGAAGTGCAATACCAGCTCGTTCACGTAATATGCCGACAGCAGCGCATCGCCGCTGAGCGATAGCGGCGCCGAGTCGATCTCCGCCCCGGTGAGGGTGCCGAGGTCGGAGCGCAGAAACCATGACAGCCGCAGCGGCTGGAAGGGCCTCAGTATGCCGCGCAATTTCGATTTCGCCGAGCGGCTGCCGCGCGCGACGAGTGTGACCTTGCCGTATTCGCGACTGATTACGTCGAGCAGCTGGCTGGTATCGCGAAAAGGCCGGTGATGCAGGACGTAGGCCGGCTGTTGCTGGACTCGACGCGTCGCCGTCATTGTTTCACGGCGATTCGTAGCCGAGGTTCAGAAGATCCTTTTCGCTGTCCGCCCAGTTGTCCTTGACCTTGACCCACAGTTCGAGATGCACGGACCGATGCAGCTGCTTGGCGAGCGCGAGGCGCGCTTCCTGGCCTACTTTCTTGAGCATCAGCCCGCCCTTGCCCACGACAATGCCCTTCTGGCTGTCGCGTTCGACCCAGACAACGGCGTGTATCGTCAGCCGGTCGCGGTCCTCCGAGTACTTCTCGATCTGCACCGTCAGGCCGTACGGCAATTCGTCGCGCAGGTGGATGGTCAGCTTTTCGCGAATGACCTCCGCCGCATGGAATTGCGGGCTGCGATCGGTTTGCATCTCTGCAGGGAACAGCGGCGGCGACTCCGGCAGGCACGGACGAATACTGGCTGCCAGCAAGTCGAGGTTGTCCCGTTTGCGCGCCGACACCGGGATGATCTCCACGAAGTCATGTCGCCTCGACATTTCGTCGATAGCCGCAAGCAGGCGTTGCTTCGGATGCACCGCATCGATCTTGTTCAGCAGAGCGATGCACGGAATCTTTGCCGTCTTGATCCGCTCGAGCACGTCCTCATCTTCCTCGGTCCAGCGCACCGCCTCGACGACGAACAGCACCAGATCGGCATCCGCCAGAGCGCTGACGGCGGTCCTGTTCATGAGCCGGTTCATCGCGCGCCCGGCGTTGCGGTGCAGGCCTGGCGTATCCACGAAAACGACCTGCTCGTTCTCGCCTGTCCTGACGGCGAGTATCCGGTGCCGCGTCGTCTGCGGCTTTGCGGTGACGATAGTCACCTTCCTGCCCATCATCGCATTGACGAGCGTCGATTTGCCGACGTTCGGGCGGCCCACCACCGCCACGAAGCCGCAACGAAAATCGTCTTCAGCCATCGCCCTGGCCCGCCGTCAGCCTGGCCAGCATGCGCCGCGCCGACTGTTGCTCCGCCGTGCGCCGCGACCGGCCCTCGCCTGTCGTCGCTTCCTGCTCCGGCACCTGGCAACGGACCTCGAATCGCTGCTGATGCGCCTTCCCGGTGACATTGACGAGCTCGTATTCCGGGGGTGCAGCGCCACGCGCCTGCAGCCATTCCTGGAGACGCGTCTTCGGGTCGCGCAGTTCGTCCGCGTGCGGAAGATCCTCGAGCTTGGCACCGAAAACGCGCCGGACCAGCTCGGCGACGGTATCGAAACCGCTGTCGAGGTAAACCGCACCGAGCAGTGCTTCCAGCGCATCGGCGAGTATGGACTGGCGCCTGTGCCCGCCCGTCTTGCGTTCACCGCTGCCGAGAATTAGGTAGTCGCCGATACCAAGGTCCGCCGCAATGCCCGCCAGCGAGGTATCACGCACGAGCGACGCGCGCAGACGGCTCAGGTCGCCCTCCGGGGCGTCGGGCAGGGAGTGGAACAGCGCTTCGGAGATGACGACATCGAGGACCGCGTCGCCGAGGAATTCCAGGCGCTCGTTGCTGTCGCCGGGAGCGCTCCTGTGCGTCAGCGCCTGCTGCAACAGGCGCGCATCACTGAAACTGTAACCCAGGGTTTTGCTCAGCCAGCGTTCGGCATTATCCAAGATAATCGCTCTGCATCGTCGCGCCGTTCGATGACGCGACGTCTCCTGCCGTAGTCAACGGCTTATTGTTATCGCCGCACGAGCACCGCTTTGTCAAACTCGACGGAAAAAGAGACGTTGGCAATGAACGGCGCCACATGGTTGTATTTTGCCCGCACCTCGTAACCGCCGTCCACCGAGGTCACCAATACTTCCCTTGCCGTGATCTCGCCGACGCTTTCTACATCGAAGCGGCGGGATATCGAGCTTCGAATCGCGCTGCGCGAGGCGTTGGCGCCGTCGAATTCATCGTGCACGCCGTTTACCACGCCGAGGACCTTCATGTAGTTGAGGTACACGGGCGCCAGGCGAATTCCGGCAAAGCCGAACAGGCCAACGAACGCGACGAGAATAATCAGGCCGAGGGTCGTCATGCCGCCCTCACGCCGAAGCGCCGACCGGCCATTGGCGAGCCGTAAGCTCTTTCTGTTCCTAATGTGTGAACTGGCGCACATTACCCAAACTCCGCGATTCTTGGTCCAACCGATGCGTCGCGCCGCATCAGCGCGATTGACATAAGGCTAGCGCGATTCTAGCGGCCAAATCAGTGACTGGCACCACATTATTGGATCTTCGTGCCTATCCTGTCCCAGCGCGGCCAGTTTAGGCCGTCCATGTGCATCCAGACGCGCACGGCCTCGCCAACGAGATGCGACTCCGGGATAGCCTCGATGAAGCGGCTGTCCTTGCTGTTGTCGCGGTTGTCGCCCATGACGAAATAATGGCCCTCCGGCACCGTGTAGATATCGTCTTTCACGGAGTAGGCATTGGTAATCAGTATCTCGTGCCTGCGGCCGTCGAGATACTCGATATAGACGGGCTCCGCCGGTGTCGCGTCCGGGCTGCGCTCGAGTTCGATGAGGTCGCCGTTTATGGTCAGGCGATGATCGTCGTAGACGATGGTGTCGCCGGGCAGACCGATGACGCGCTTGATGTAATTGATGCTCGGGTTCTGGGGCAGACGGAAAACGACGACGTCGCCGCGTTCGGGCGAACCAGTCTCGAGAATCTTGGATTCCGTGACAGGCAGGCGCAGGCCGTAGGAATATTTCTTGACGAATATGAAGTCGCCCTGCAGCAGGGTCGGCATCATCGAACCCGACGGAATACGAAACGGTTCGAACACGAACGATCGGATGACGAGCACGATGAGCAATACGGGGAAGAAAGAACGCGAATACTCGACCAGCGTTTGCCGGCCGCCCCGCGACTCCTCGCTGCTGCGTTTCGAGTCGTGCCAGACGAACACGTCCAGCAGATACACGATGCCCGTGAACGCCGTAAGTAACGTCAGAATCAGTGCCAGATTAATACTCAAGAAACCCTCGGTTTACTTCTCTGCTTTCAGAACGGCAAGGAAGGCTTCCTGCGGAATTTCGACCGAGCCCACCTGCTTCATACGTCTTTTACCGGCCTTTTGCTTCTCCAGCAACTTGCGTTTCCGCGTGACGTCGCCGCCATAACACTTGGCCGTCACGTTCTTGCGCAGTGCCTTGACGTTGCTGCGCGCGATGATCTGGCTGCCGACGGCCGCCTGTATGGCTACATCGAACATCTGCCGCGGTATAAGTTCCCTCATCTTCTCGACGAGTTCGCGGCCGCGCGGCGCCGCCTTTTCGCGGTGCACGATGATCGATAAGGCATCGACGCGCTCCTTGTTGATCAGGACGTCCAGGCGCACGAGATTTGCCGCGTCGAATCGCTGGAAATGATAGTCGAAGGATGCGAATCCGCGGCTCACCGACTTCAGGCGATCGAAGAAATCCAGCACGACCTCCGCGAGCGGCATCTCGTACTCGATCGAGACCTGGCTGCCCAGGTAGCGGATGTGTTTTTGTACGCCGCGCTTCTCGACGCACAACTTGATCACCGCGCCGACATAGGCATCGGGAACCAGGATGTTCGCCGTGATGATCGGCTCGCGAAGCTCGGCAATCTCGTTGTGGGGCGGCAGCCGCGACGGATTGTCGACCATCGTGATGTTGCCCGACGTATCGACGACCTCGAAAACCACGGTGGGCGCCGTGGTAATGAGCTCCAGGTCGTATTCGCGTTCCAGCCGTTCCTGGACGATCTCCATGTGCAGCATGCCGAGGAAACCGCAACGAAACCCGAAGCCCAGCGCCGCGGACGTTTCGGGCTCGAAATGCAATGCCGCGTCATTCAGGCGCAGCTTCTGCAGCGCCTCGCGGAAGTTCTCGTAGTCGTCCGACAGTATGGGGAACAGTCCCGCAAACACGCGCGGCTGCACCTGCTTGAATCCCGGCAGCGGTTTCGCGCAGGGATTCTTCGTCATCGTCAGCGTATCGCCGACCGGCGCGCCGAAGATGTCCTTGATGCCCGCGTTGACGAAACCGACTTCTCCCGTTCGGAGTTCCTCCCTGTCCTTCATCTTGGGCGTAAAACTGCCGACACGGTCCGCGGTGTAAGACACCCCGGTCGACATCACCGTTATCTTGGCGCCCCTCTGCAAGCTGCCGTTCATTACGCGCACCAGCGACACGACGCCGACATAATTATCGAACCAGGAGTCGATGATCAGGGCCTGCAGCGGCGCCTCGGGGTCGCCCTCCGGCGGCGGGATTCGCTCCACGATCGCTTCGAGAAGCTCGGCGACGCCTTCCCCGGTCTTGGCGCTGGTGTGCATGGAATCGTGCGCCTCGATGCCGATGATGTCTTCGATTTCCGCCATGACGCGCTCGGGATCCGCGGCCGGCAGATCGATCTTGTTGAGTACCGGCACCACCTCGAGTCCCTGGTCGATGGCGGTTACGCAGTTGGCCACGCTCTGTGCCTCGACGCCCTGCGCGGCGTCGACCACCAGCAACGCGCCCTCACAGGCTGCAAGCGACCGGGACACTTCGTAGGAGAAGTCCACGTGCCCGGGCGTGTCGATGAAATTCAGCTGGTAGGTCCTGCCGTCCGACGCCGTGTAGTCGAGAGACACGCTATGGGCCTTGATCGTGATGCCTCGCTCGCGCTCCAGATCCATCGAATCGAGCACCTGCTCGGCCATCTCGCGTTCCATCAGCCCGCCGCAAATCTGGATGAACCTGTCAGCCAGCGTCGACTTGCCGTGGTCGATGTGGGCAATGATTGAGAAATTTCGAATGTGGTCCATGTAGGGCTGGCTTCGCTGCGGCCGCGTAAACCGGCGAAGTATACCGGGTTACGGGTAACGGGCCAGTATGGCATCGACGGCCGCCCGGTCCAGGCGGTACTGGCAGACGACCTCGCCCTCGAATTCCACGACCGGTATGCGTACGTCGAAGCGCTCTTTCCACTCGGCACGGCTGTCGATGTCGCGGACCTCGACCTCCAGATGGCCGCGCACGAGCGGCAACAACTCCTCGAGGAGGACGTCGCAAAGGTGGCAGCCACGCCGGCTGTACAGGTAAAGGGCGGGTCTCACGGCGTCACGGATGCGGCGCGACACAGCGCGAGACGGTCGGCGTAAAACGGGCAAGGCAGGCATGGTCCCGCAACCGGCGGCGGCCGATCAGCGCACCGCTGACCAGGCCAACGAGCGCCACCAGCGCGGCGGCAGCGTCCCCGAGAGACGCCGTGTAGGCCAGCGCTGCAGCGGCTGCCGCGCCCGCGAGGGGCAGGCCGTAGACGATCAGCGCGGCGAGCAGCACGTTGCCCGGTGCCAGCCGGATAGCCACGGCGTCGCCTTCCGCCAGGTCCAGGCTCTCGCTCACCGCGACTTCGAGGCGGCGGCTGCCGCCCCTGGCCGCGAAAATACCCGCCCCGCAACCGCGCCCGGACGCGCAACGGGCGCAAACGGCGTCGGACTCGACGTCGACAATCGCGGTGACGCCGCGGCCATCCCGGACGATTGCGACAATGGTGCCTTGCGGGTCGTTCATGAGTGAATACCGGCCCTGCAGGGCCCTGGTTCGGCGATTATCGCCGATTATAGGCGACGTTTGGCGCCTACTGGCTCCGCCGCATGGATTTTGCGATCTGCTTGACGGTGACCTGCGGTACCTGCCCGACGGCCGTGATGCGGTACCCGTCGATGACCGTGCTGTACGAATTGGAGGCGCCGACGCTGGAGCGTCGCGGCTCCATCCCGTCGGATACCGGTGAGATGAACACCGATACGGTGATCAGGCCGTCGCTGTAGACGATGTGCGTCAGCGGATCGTCGACGTCGGGCAGTATCTTCTGCTGGGTCGACACGACCCGAAACCCGGACGGCACCTCGTCGGCAAGCCACTCGCTCTGCACTTCGCGCTTCATGGTCAGGCGCGGTTCCGTATACCACTTCCAGTTGTCCGTGCTGTAGGACGGGTCCAGGGCGCTGGATCGTATGTCCTGCTCGATGCTGATATCGGCAAACTTGACGTGCTCGAGGGGCTGGTTGTCGTCGCCGATCAGTTGCGTCTGCAGCGGGAAGCCCGTCTCGATGTCGAGCCAGATCCGGTAACCGTAGCGGTAATTGTCATGCGGCAGGATTGCGAGCTTTGCCGACTTGCGGCCGGCGACGCGCTCGAATTCCTTGATGAGGACGTCGTACTCGTTACCGAAACGAATGTCGCTAGACGGCAAGGTCGAAAACAGCGTGCTCTGGTTGTTCCACTCCTCGACCAGCACCGACTCCCGGTCCGGCAGAATGCAATGCACCTCGTTGCCGTTGCGGATGATCTCCAGGCCGTTGCCGTCCTGGATGACGACCTTCTCCCGAATGACGCCGTCTTTCACCGTATGCACGACCTTGAACGTGTCGACGTTGCCGTCGCGCACGCGGACGACGGTGCCCTCGTAATTGGTGACCTGGACCGCGTTGCCCATGCGATCGATCCAGTCCTGCGGCGTCGTCGCCTCGCCGGCAAGCAGTTGCGGCCCAGTGAAAAAGCCGCAGAACACGATGCATGCTGCGGCTTTGCTTGTATGGCTGTGAGTGAGCATTACGGCTGACTGGTCACCGGTTCGGTCACGTCTTCCTCGTCGTCCGCTTCCGGATCCTCGACGGCCGCTTCCTCGGCAAGTTCCTCCGCCCGCATCTGCAGGGACGTTACGCGCGTCGAGAAGCTGTTCGAGCCGTCACCGTGAAGAATCATAAGCCGGCGCAGCTCGTCGTCGGACATGGTCGGTACTGTCTCGGATACGGCCTCGTCCGCAATGACTGCGGTGGCCGGGGCGGCAGTATCGACGTCTGCAACGCGGCCCAGGCCGAATATAGCCACGAGCGCAACGGTAGCGGCTATCGCGGCGCCGGCGACCGGTCGAACGTAACGAGACGGCTGGTTCGCAACCACGCTGTCGGCCGGTTCCTGAAGGGATCCGGCGTCGAGTTCCGCCGCGATACGTTCGCGCAACGCGTCGCTGCCCTGCAAGCTGTACTCGCCGCGCATGATCCGGCCGATAGCCAGGTACTCGGAGACCTGCTTGCGCAGATGGGCATCCTGGCTCAGTCGCCGCACCAGAAGATCGGCCTCGTTTTCCGGCAGCTCTCCGTCGACGAACGCCGACACCTGCATTCTTATTGCTTCGTTCATTTTCCACCCGCCGGGGCAAAGCCCCTTTTGCTAACGTATCAGGGAACCGACTTTTTTACTAATGGCGTCGCGTGCCCTGAAAATTCTCGACCGCACGGTGCCGACGGGGCATTCCATCGTCTGTGCGATTTCCTCATAACTCATGCCATCCAGCTCCCGCAGGATGATCGCCGTTCGCAGGTCATCCGGCAGCGCCGCGATGGCCTTTTCCAGGGCCCGCTGCAGCTCCTGACTCTGCGTGACACCCTCCGGGGTGTCGGTCTCCTTCAGTCGCGCGTGCAGGTCGTACTGCTCCGGATCCTGCAGATCGAGCTCGACGTCCATGGGGCGCCGGCGCTGCGCTGCCAGGTGATTCTTCGCGGTATTCACCGCTATCCGGTATAGCCACGTATAGAATGCGCTGTCGCCGCGAAACCGCGGCAATGCCCGGTAAGCCTTGATAAAGGCCTCCTGGGTAATGTCCAGCGCCTGCTCCGGATCACGCACATACCGCATCACCAGGTTCACAATCTTGTGCTGGTATTTCAGGACCAGCAGGTCGAACGCGCCTTTGTCCCCTTTCTGGACCCGTTTGACCAGTTTGGCGTCCGTCGATTCATTCGACATCCGGGCGCATCCTGCGGGTCTCGGGGCGTGGTCGCTCGATGTCCGGATAGACCGGCAGGGCTCTCAAAAGTTCTGACATTTCAGCGGTCATTTTGCGAATTTATTGGAATAAGTGATGCCGGTCCGCTGCCACCGGCGGTCGTTGCTCGGCGATTTCACAGCTTCGGCATGGTAGCAGCTTAGTCAGGCGGCTCCAATGTGCCGCCAGATCACCTGCAGGCGGCGCCAATCCTCGCTTTCGTGGCGTGCCGCACTCAGCGGTTCGGAATAGGCCCCCGCGCCGGGCGGCGCGACGCGCAGCCAGGCGAAGCGGGACAGAACCACGCTGCCGGCGCACAATCTCACGGACTGCCAGCTGCCGTCACCGCATTGCCGCTCGACATGCCCGCCCGCGGCGATGCGCAGGGCGCTGCTCGCGGCGTATCCGCGTCGGCACGCCAGCCATTCGTAGCCGCAAAGACCGGCCCAGGTTACGGCGAGCATACCCTTCAGGCCGCCCGGTACCGCCAGCAAGGGCACGAAGGCGAGACCCGCGACGAATAACACTGCGCCACTCAGGAGGACGAGCCGACGCAAGCGCGCATCAGGCGCGATCTCGGCCGAGTATGATGTCGATGCCGCGTGCAATGATGTCGGACCCGGGTTCCTGGCGCTGTAACAGATAGCCCACGAGTTCCGGGTCGGAAAGCTCCAAAAGTGCGCGGAATGACGCTTTATCGTTCTCGGTACCTTGCGCGTAGCCGTCGTCGAGATAGCCGGTCAACAGCTGGTCGAGTTCCTTCATGCCCCGTCGGCACTGCCAGCGCAGCCGCTTCGTCGAATCGTCATTCATCCGGATCACGCTGAGTCGCGGTCGGGAACCGCGCCCGAGGGGCTAGTGCCTGCGCTCCGCCAGCATCTTCTTGGTCTCGGCGATCGCTTTCGCCGGATTCAGATCCTTCGGGCAGCTCTGCGTGCAGTTCATGATCGTATGGCAGCGGTACAGGCGGAACGGATCCTCGAGCTGATCGAGGCGCTCCCCGGTCGCCTCGTCACGGCTGTCGACCAGCCAGCGGTAGGCGGCCAGCAGCGCTGCGGGCCCGAGATATCGATCGCTGTTCCACCAGTAGCTGGGACAACTCGTCGAACAGCAGGCGCACAGTATGCAGGCGGCTGGCTCGTTGATGAGTTCCTGGTCCTCCTTGGTTTGCAGCCGCTCGCGATCGGGTGGCGGCGGCGTGCGCGTCTGCAGCCACGGCTTGATCGACGCGTACTGCGCATAGAAGTTCGTCAGGTCGGGCACCAGGTCCTTGACCACGGGCATGTGCGGCAACGGGTAGATCCTGACGTCGCCTTTCACGGCATCGATCGCGCGTGTGCAGGCCAGCGTGTTGCCGCCGTCGATATTCATGGCGCAGGAGCCGCAGATGCCCTCCCGGCAGGAACGCCTGAACGTCAGCGTCGGATCGATCTCGTTCTTTATCTTGATCAGCGCATCGAGCACCATCGGGCCGCAGCTGTCGAGGTCGACCTCGTAAGTATCGAGGCGCGGGTTCTCGCCGCTGTCCGGATCGTAGCGATACACGGCAAAGCGCCTGACGTTGCCGGCGCCCGCCGGCGCCGCAAAGTGCTTGCCCTTCTTGATTCTCGAATTGGGTGGCAGTCTGAACTCGGCCAACGGATGGTCTCCTAATACACGCGTGCCTTGGGCGGCACCTTCTCGACTTCGTCGGTCAATGTTTCCTGGTGTACCGGCCGGTAGTCGAAACGGACGGCGCCGTCGCCATCGACCCATGCAAAGGTATGCTTCATCCAGTTCTCGTCGTCGCGATCCGGATAATCCTCGCGCGCGTGTGCGCCGCGGCTCTCGAGCCGATTGGCCGCCGACTCGATAGTCGCGGCGGCGTTCAGCAGCAGGTTCTCGAGTTCCATGGTTTCGACGAGATCCGTGTTCCAGATAAGAGACCGGTCCGAGACCCGCACGTCGGCGAACGACGCGAAGGTGTCCTTCAGTTTCTGGACGCCCTCGTCCAGGGTTTCGCCCGTGCGGAATACCGCCGCGTGATTCTGCATGGTGCGCTGCATGTCGAGGCGAATGTCGGCAGTCGATCGGCTGCCCTTCGCGTTGCGCAGCTTGTCGATCCGCTCCACGCTGTTCTGGCCGGCGTCCGCGCCGAGCGGCTTGTGCCTGGCGCCCGGCTCCATCGTCCCGGCACAGTGCTTGGCGGCAGCGCGCCCGAACACGACGAGATCGAGCAGCGAGTTGGAACCGAGCCGGTTCGCGCCGTGCACGGAAACGCAGGCTGCCTCGCCCGCCGCCATGAGCCCCGGAACGACCGACTCGGGATCGCCGTCTTTCATTGTCACGACCTCGCCGGTGAAAATCGCGGGGATGCCGCCCATGTTGTAATGCACCGTCGGCAGGACCGGTATCGGCTCTTTCGTGACGTCCACGCCCGAGAAGATCTTCGCCGTCTCGGCGATTCCTGGCAGGCGCTCCTCGATGACCTCCGCGCCGAGGTGCTCGAGATGCAGGTGAATGTGATCGGACTCGGGCCCAACGCCTCTGCCCTCTCGAATCTCGATGGTCATCGAGCGGCTGACCACGTCTCGCGACGCAAGGTCTTTGGCATTGGGCGCGTAGCGCTCCATGAAGCGCTCGCCGTCCGAATTGGTGAGATAGCCACCTTCACCGCGCACGCCTTCCGTGATCAGGCAGCCCGCCCCGTAGATTCCCGTCGGGTGGAACTGCACGAATTCCATGTCCTGCAGCGGCAGACCCGCCCGCAGGATCATCGCGTTGCCATCGCCGGTGCAGGTGTGCGCGGAGGTGCAGGAGAAATACGTGCGCCCGTAACCGCCGGTTGCAAGAATGACCTGGTGGGAACGGAAGCGGTGCAGCCGTCCCGTCGCAAGGTCGATCGCGACGACGCCGCGGCACGCGCCGTCCTCCATGATGAGGTCGACCGCGAAGTACTCGATATAGAACTCGGCGTCATGCTTCAGCGATTGCTGGTAAAGCGTATGCAGCATCGCGTGGCCGGTCCGGTCGGCCGCCGCGCAGGTGCGCTGCGCCGTGCCCTCGCCGAAATGCGTCGTCATGCCGCCGAAGGGCCTCTGGTAGATGCGGCCATCCTCGGTACGCGAAAACGGCACGCCGTAATGCTCGAGCTCGATCACGGCATCGGGCGCTTCCTTGCACATGTACTCGATCGCGTCCTGGTCGCCGAGCCAGTCCGAACCCTTGATCGTGTCGTACATGTGCCAGCGCCAGTCGTCTTCGCCCATATTGCCGAGAGCGGCGCTGATGCCGCCCTGCGCCGCCACGGTATGGCTGCGCGTCGGGAAAACCTTGGTGATGCAGGCCGTGTCGAAACCCGCCTGCGCCAGCCCGAATGTCGCACGCAACCCGGCGCCGCCGGCGCCGATGACAACGACATCGTAACTGTGGTCGATAAATTCGTAATCGCTCATGAACCGATTCCGATGACGAGGGTCGCGTATACGGACGCGATCGCGACGAAGACATGCGCAAAGCGCGACAGCAACAGGGACACGACCTTGGTGCCCGGGGCATGCACATAGTCTTCGATGACCACCTGCACGCCGAGATAGGAATGATAGGCGAGCGTAATCGAGAGCAGCGACAACAGGACCCCGTTCAACGGCACGCCGATGAATCGAATGACGTCCAGGTAAGTGAGGCTGTCCAGCCGCAGCAACGAATAGACGAACCAGCTGCCGAGTATGATCATGGCGACGGCGGAAACGCGCTGTCCCCACCAGTGGTCGGTACCCTCTTTCGCGCTTCCGAGCCCGAGCACGCGGCCCAGCGGTGTTTTCAGGCTCATGTCGCTGCCCACCAGAACGCCACGGTGGCGAGCGCCGCAAACCCGACCACGATCCAGGCCGAGCGGTCGGCGTGCCGCTTGTCGAAGCCGCGCCCGGTATCCCAGGCGAGATGACGCACGCCATTGGCCGCGTGGAAGAAGAAAGCGAAGCTCCAGCCCGCCAGCAACAGCTTGCCGATGAAGCCCGACATGGTCGCCGTGAATCTCAGGTAAGCCTCCGGCCCCGCGGCGGCCTGCATCAGCCAGGCGGCCAGTACGACGAGGCCGATGGACATCGCCACGCCGGTCGCGCGGTGCAGGATCGAGAGCACCATGGTGATCGGCCATCGATAAATCGACAGGTGCGGCGACAGGGGTCTGCCGGTATTACTCATACGCGTTGCTTCTTCATTCAGAAATCGATGCAGCGACCGCCCTTCTCCCAGTCACCGTAGCGTGTCGGATCCGGTCCCTTGCGGCCACCGATCTCCTTCGGCCGGTTCTCCGATGCCTGTTCGCTGTCAGCGCCCTTGTCCCCCCCGGACTCGGTCGGCTTGTCGTCACTGGACGGTTCGGTTTTTTTCATGGCCGAAGTATGCCAGACAATTCGGCACCTGCATAAGTCGATGTGCTCCGTACAAGTAGTTACAATCGAAATGCTATGTCCGGCTTCCCATACTCGAAGATACTCGCCTCGGGGCCCGATGCATTCGAGTTCCTGCAGGCGCAGCTGTCCAACGACCTGCGGCTGCTGGACGAACGGCCGCAGCTGCTGTCTGCCTGGTGCAATCCCAAGGGCCGGGTGATCTGTATCATGCGCGTCAGCCGTAACGACGCCGGTTACGTACTGACATTGCCGGGGGAACTCGCGGAATCCGTAATGAAACGGCTGACGATGTTCCGCTTTCGTTCCAGAGTCGATCTCGAGGCCGCTGCCGCGTCGCCGAACGACCTCGGCATCACCGGCAGCACGGAGGACTGGCTGCTGGACAACCTGCGGGCAGGGATCCCGGAAATCTGGCAGGCCCAGTCGGAACAATTCACGCCACACATGCTGAACCTGGACCTCATCGGCGCCGTCAGCTTCGACAAGGGCTGCTATCCCGGCCAGGAGATCGTTGCGCGCACCCATTACCGGGGCACCAGCAAACGCCGCAGCCACCGCTTCGAATCCCGGCAGCCGGTCGCAGCCGGCGACAAGGTCTCCGACGGCGAGCGGGATATCGGCGAGGTTCTGAATGCGATCGGCTGCGACCTGCTCGCCGTCATTCCCTCGGCAAGGGCGGACGACGGGCTGTCAGTGAACGGGGTCGAGCTCGGGCACGTGCCGCTCGCATACCCCTAGAGCCGCCATCGGCAGCTTTTGACATAACTTGCTTCGATCCGCGAAGCATGGCTAAAATGCTTTAAAAATAAGCGGGTGCGGCTCATAGTTCAGGCCGGCTCCGCAATAAGATACAGGGGGCTATGCATGCACGATCGTCGATCAGAGGAGTCGGTTCCCGGCGAGCAAGGCAGGCTCGCAGCCAGGGAACAGGCTGTGACCGCCAACGAATTATCGAATGCCGGTCGGCACGACACCCGAGAGGGTGATGTCATCCAGGGCCTGAGGAGCGGGCTCATTTTCAGCCTGGCCATCTGGGCAATGCTATTAGCG
>Ga0316194_10001975_pt1 | contig 14320 bp, 14 predicted proteins | sample CroRivsedime1_MG_FD_204936 | JGI IMG/M metagenome (GOLD analysis project Ga0316194, IMG submission 204936) | Coastal sediment microbial communities from Maine, United States - Cross River sediment 1 | ecosystem: Environmental > Aquatic > Marine > Coastal > Sediment | place: USA: Maine...
CTGTCGGCGATCACACCGCCGGTCGCGCTGGCGGTTTACGCCGCCAACGGCATTTCGCGCGCCAACCTCTGGGACTCAAGTGTAGCTGCCCTGCGCCTGGGCGCAACGGGCTACATCATTCCGTTCATGTTTGTCTTTGGTCCGTCGCTGCTGTTTATCGGCAGCGCCGGTCAGATCATTCAAACCACTCTCACCGCCATCGTCGGAGTCGTCTGTCTGGCCGGCGGATTATCGGGCTATCTGCTGCACCGTGCCGTCGCATGGGAGCGCGTACTGTTGGTGATTTCCGCACTGGTTTTGATCAAACCCGGCCTGGCCACAGACGCTATTGGCTTCGCGCTGATCGCAGTAACGATTGCCAGCCAGATGGCGACTGCGCGTAATTTGCGTGAACGCAAAACATGATGAAATCCACAGTCGGTTCGGGAGTCACTGCCGGAACCGGCAACGACCAAGGTTGTATGATTTACGCCTTTAAAACATTGTGAGCGAGCCCCCCGTCGATACGACCCTGTTGCGCCGTGCACTCGGAACCTTCGTCACCGGCGTAACCGTGGTCACGACGCGTAACGCCGCCGGCGAACCGGTTGGCCTCACGGTCAACTCGTTCAATGCAGTATCGCTCACCCCGCCGCTGGTGCTGTGGAGTCTGTCGCTGCGTGCCGCAAGTTTCAAAGCATTCGAACAGGCAGGTCATTTTGCCGTCAACGTGCTCGCCGAAGACCAAAGAGAGGTATCGGAAACATTTGCAAAGTCCGGCGGCGAGAAGTTCACCGATGTCGCCTGGCGCAGCGGGCACGCTGAAATGCCTTTACTCGAAGGCACGTCGGCAAGTTTCATTTGCCGCAATGCGAACAGATACCCCGGCGGCGACCATCTGATCTTCGTCGGCGAGGTTCTGTCGTTTCAGCAACACAGACGCGGGCCGCTGGCCTATGTAAATGGACGTTACCTCGAGCTACATAGCCCGACGGACGGCACAGAGATCGTCGTGAAACCCGGCGACGCGATCGCCTCGCGCTGACGCTGACTGACCGAAGATGGCTTGGGGTTGCGTTACGACGCTCCCGCGTTGACCGAACACAGTGGAAAGGCAACAGCGCTCTTCCGGCACGCCACGCTTGCTGAAACAGAACAGCTGCATACAGAACATCGCTGCATCCCGATGCGTCGTTCAACCCCGATTAATGCCTCTATTTACCGAGAGCCCTTTGGTAGCGCTCCATGCTTGCAGCCGGCCAGATCTCGCTGCGCCGATAATACCCGTCGACACTTGGTATGGAGTCGCCCAGTTCGATCCACGGTTGCTTTGCAGCGGTAAAGATATGAATATCCGGAGGGAACAACCCGGGATGATCGAGGGTACCAATACGAACGAAGCTGACTGCGCGGCGCGCCGCACTGTAGTGGCTCCATAGAGCGACTTCGCAGCTCGGGCAACGCATGATTTCCTGCCCGTACCCGCTGTTTGACGGCGTGTGAACAAGTTTTGGTGTTCCCCGTATCAACTGGACTGCCGCAGCTTCAACCAGCGCGTTGAGCGCGAACGACGACCCGGTTTCGCGCTGGCACCAGGTGCAGTGACAACAATGCACGATCATCGGTGCCTGCAACAGGGTGTAGCGCACCTCCGCACAGGTACAGCCGCCCTCCTGGGGCTTAAACGACTTTGTCTCCATCAACATCGCTCCCGCGTATCCAGTACGTAATCACGATCGAAAGCTGCGCACTTCGTTTTATCATTCGCACCTGCCAAAACTGTACTCCGGAAAGCCGCGATACTGCCAGCCTCATCGGCGACCCGCATTCCCGTGGGATACTGCTGCCCTGACAAACAAGCTATTCCATGACACAACAACACATCGGCGCAACGAACGACCGACTCGCGAAACGCAACGTTGCGATACTCGCCTACGCCCAGGCGGTGCTTGGGTCACAGATGGCGATCCAGATCATCCTCGGTGGCCTTGCCGGCGCCTATCTCGCGACTGACCAATCCCTGGCAACCCTGCCGATCTCGATGACGGTGCTGGTGTCGATGTTTACAGCACCAGCGGCGTCGTTGTTCATGGGACGTTTCGGCCGGCGCGCCGGGTTCCTGATCGGTGCTTGCGCTGGTGCGATCGGCGGCGGGCTGAGTGCCTGGGCGTTGATCTCGGGAAGCTTCGAACTGCTGCTCACCGGCGCCGCTTTCACCGGCGTCTACCAGTCGTTCCAGGGCTTCTTCAGGTTCGCTGCCGCCGACACCGCTTCGGAAGGCTTCAAGCCCAAGGCGATTTCGTGGGTCCTGGCCGGCGGCCTGGTGAGCGCGATCATCGGGCCCGAAGTGGTGCACCTTTCAGCTGATCTTTTCGCACCGGTTCCATTTGCCGGCGCATTCGCAATGGTGGTCGCGATCAATGCCGCCGGTGCTGCGGGATTATTGCTGCTGCGAATTCCCGTCCCGCCGAAACCGGCGCGCGGCGCGGGAACCGGTCGCCCGTTGCTTGAAATTTTTCGCCAGCCAACCGTCGTTGTGGCCGTGCTATGCGCGATGATCTCTTTCGCGATGATGAGTCTGGTGATGACATCCACGCCGCTGGCGATGGTGCAATGCGGCTTCACGCCGGGGCACGCTGCTGACGTCGTTCGCTATCATGTGCTCGCCATGTTCGCACCGAGCTTTGTCACCGGTTCATTGATCGTGCGCTTCGGACACGGCAAGGTCATCGCCGCCGGACTTGCGTTACTCGGCTCGTGCGGCATCATCGCCCTCGCTGGTGTAGAGCTGGCTAACTTTTACGGCGCGCTGATTGCGCTCGGGGTCGGCTGGAATTTCGGGTTCATCGGTGCAACCAGCCTGCTTGCCACGGCGCACACTTCAGAGGAGCGCGCCAAGGTACAGGGTCTGAACGATTTTCTGGTATTCGGCCTGGTCGCCACCGCCTCGTTCAGCTCCGGCGCATTGCTCAACGGTTACGGCTGGCCGACGGTGCAATATGCCATGGTCCCCGCGCTTACCGTTGCCGCTGTTTCACTGGCATGGCTTGCGTTCACACGAAACACGTTTTCAAAGCCGGCATAACTCGACATTACGTGATGATTTTGTCCTCAAGCCGGAACGTCGGCATCTGACAGAATCATGTCGGCAGCTTTCTCGGCGATCATGATCACTGCCGCATTGCTGTTGCCCGACACCACATTGGGCATGATCGATGCGTCGACGACGCGCAGGCCGCGCACGCCGTGAACCCGCAAACGATCGTCCACAACCGCTTGCTGGTCCTGACCCATGCGGCAGGTCGTCGTCGGATGGTAGACGGTGCCGCCGTTGTCGCGCGCGTAGTCAAGCCAGTCATCGTCCGAAAACGCACGCGCTGGCGGCAAGTGACGTTCACGCACATACGGTTTCATCGCCGGCGCGCTCATCAGCGCATGCAAGCGCTTCAAACCATCCACCGCAACGCGCTTGTCACCATCGGCGCTCAGAAAATTGTACTGAATCGCTGGTGGCTCACCTGGGTCAGCACTGCGAATGCGCACGCTACCCCTGGACTCGGGTCGTAATGGCGACATCGATGCCGTGAACGCCGGAAATGGATGAAGATTTGTTCCCATCTTGTCGGTACTGAAGTTGATCAGGTAGAACTGGACATCCGGCCGTGAAACGTCGGGGCGCGACCTCGCGAACGCGCCAGCATAGCCGCCGCTCACCGTGAGCGGTCCACGCCGGAAAAGCGCATAGCGCAGCCCCGTGGCGATACGCCCACCCAGACTTCCAATTGCGTCATTGATCGTGATTGGCTGGCTGCATCGCCACACCGTGCGCACGTAAAAGTGATCCTGCAGCCCTTCGCCAACACCGGGCGCTTCCGTTACGACTCGTATTCCGTGACGCTCGAGGAGTTGCCTTGGCCCTACCCCGGAAAGTTGCAGCAATTGTGGCGAATTGATCGAACCGCCGCACAACAGAATTTCTTTTTCGGCGCGCACCTCGCACAACCTGCCTTTCCAGCGGTACTCCACGCTGTTGGCGAGTTGCTGCTCGAAACCGATGCGGGTCACCAGGGCATCGGTGAGCACGCGGAGATTTTTCCGGCCGCGCGCCGGTCGCAGATAGGCTACGGCGCTGCTGGAGCGCCGGCCGTTGCGTGCGGTAACGTGGTAATAACCGGCGCCTTCCTGACTGGCGCCGTTGAAGTCATCATTGCGCGGGATGCCAATGCTTGCAGCGGCATCGATGAAAGCGTCACATAACACGTGCCGGTCGGGAAGCTCGCTCACGGCAAGCAGCCCCTCCCCGCCATGAAACGCACTGGCGCCGTGCTGAAACGTCTCCGATTTACGGAAGTACGGCAGCACATCGTCAAAACCCCAACCCGGGTTGCCAAGCCGCACCCATTCGTCAAAGTCCTCCCGCTGCCCGCGGATGTACACCAGCCCGTTGATCGAGCTGGATCCGCCAAGGACCTTGCCGCGTGGGGTAAATACGCTACGACCGCCCAGTTCCGGCTCGGGCTCGGATTGATACATCCAGTTGACTTTCGGTTCGGCGAAGAGCTTGCCGTAACCGAGCGGTACATGTATCCAGGGATTGCTGTCTCTCGGTCCGGCCTCGAGCAGCAGAACTGTGTGGCGGCCCGCGGAACTCAGTCGATTGGCGAGCACACAGCCAGCCGAGCCGGCTCCAACAATCACGTAGTCATATGTCGATTTCAAGTCTCGCGCTCCCGCCGGCCGCGCCCGCAGACGCTTCGAATCTCTTTGAAATTCTTCGTATCTTCTTGTGCGAACAAGTTTACCCCACGGCCTTGATGTTTCGCTCCATCCGGGCAACGACTCCTCTTGCCAATGATCGGAAATTCAAGGTCACCGGTGGCGAATTTTGCCATCCAGCATCGCATGCCACCGATGCTGCCGGGCGCGCACATTTGTTCGGCACCGTCCCAATCGGGCATCATAGTCGGGTTTCTATCCCGACCAGGAGACTGGCATGTTTGAATGGTTCGCCTCCCCCGAGGCGTGGATCGCGCTGGGCACATTGACTGCGCTTGAAATCGTGCTGGGTGTGGACAACATCATCTTTATCTCCATACTGGTCGGACGCTTGCCCGAGCATCAACGCAAGTTCGCCCGGCGCATCGGACTCGGGCTTGCCATGTTCGCCAGGCTGGCTTTGTTATTCTCCATTTCGTGGGTGATGGGACTGACCGAACCCTGGTTTGCCGTGCTGGGGCAGGAGATTTCGGGGCGAGACATCATTCTCATCGGCGGCGGGCTGTTTCTGCTGGCAAAAGCCACGCACGAGATTCACAACAGCCTGGAGGGCGTGGAAGAAGGCGGCAACGCGATCGCAGTCGCCGGCCTGGGCATGGTGCTGGTGCAAATTGCCGTTCTCGACATTGTCTTTTCGCTCGACTCCGTGATTACCGCTGTCGGTCTGGTCGATCAGGTATCGATCATGGCCATTGCCATCATTCTTGCCGTGGGCGTCATGCTCATCGCCGCCGAGTCAATCGGCGACTTCGTCGACCACCACCCTACAATCAAGATCCTGGCACTGTCTTTCCTGATCCTGGTCGGGGTAACGCTTATGGTGGAAGGATTCGACGTTCACGTGCCAAAGGGCTATATCTACTTTGCGATGGCGTTCTCGGTTGCAGTGGAAATGCTCAACATCCGCATGCGCCGCAAAAAACGAACGCCGGTGAAACTGCGCAAACCAATGCGAACAGTTGCCGAATCTACCTGATCATCCACACTCCGGACCAGACAACACTCACAAACAGGAAACACTCATGAAAATGCACAAACTCGGCCGTTCGGGCCTGGAAGTCTCTCCTCTCGCCTTTGGCGGAAACGTTTTCGGATGGACCGTTGACGAGGAGGCTTCGATGCAATTACTCGACCGTTTCGTTGAGGAAGGTTTCAACTTCATCGACACCGCCGACATGTACTCACGCTGGGCGCCGGGCAATGAAGGCGGCGAATCGGAACGTATCATCGGCAAGTGGCTAAAGCGTAGCGGCAAGCGAGATCAAGTCATCATCGCCACCAAAGTCGGCATGGAAATGGGGCCAGACAAGAAAGGCCTCGCGCCTGCGTATATCCGAAGCGCCGTCGAGGATTCGCTAAAACGTCTGCAAACAGACTATATCGACCTGTACCAGTCACACATCGACGATGAGGCGACACCACTGGCCGACACGCTGGGCGCTTACGACGAACTCATCAAGGCCGGAAAAGTGCGCGCCATCGGCGCTTCAAACTACAGCGCCGAACGATTCGAAGAAGCGCTCGGCGTCAGCAAACAGCACAACCTGCCCCGCTACGAATCGATGCAGCCGAACTACAACCTGTATGACCGCGCGGATTTCGAGTCGAAACTACAGGAAGTCTGCGCTCGCAACGAAGTTGGCGTGATCAGCTACTTCTCGCTGGCGAGTGGTTTTCTCACCGGGAAATACCGGTCGGCGGATGACCTCGCGAACAAGGCGCGCGAGGGCATGGTGAAGAAGTATCTCAACGAGCGCGGCTTTCGCATTCTTGGGGCACTCGACACAGTAGCCAAGGACACGTCATCGACTCCGGCGCGCGTCGCCATCGCCTGGCTGATAGCGCAGCCCGGGATCACTGCGCCGATTGCGAGCGCCACTTCCCTGCCCCAGCTTGAGGAGTTGTTTTCCGCTACCCGCCTGAAACTGGATTCCGGCCATCTCGATGTACTCGATGCGGCAAGCCGTTGAGTTCATGCGCGCATTACGGTTCTGCTGCGTATGGAATGAATCCACGCTGGTGCTACGCCCGTAAATTGAGCATCAATCGCGACATACAGGAATACGCATCATGAAAGCATTGCATTCTCTGGCGGCCGCTGCACTTTGCGCCACTATTTTTCCTGCCAGCTTGCCTGCCGCTGATCAGGGGCAACTCGAAGGTGCGGCGAGTGCAATCTTCGGCGGCGGTTGCTTCTGGTGCATCGAATCGGATTTCGAAAAACTGCCTGGCGTCATCGAGGCCGAGTCGGGATATATAGGCGGCCATGTGGACAATCCCAGCTACGAGCAGGTCAGTGGCGGCGGGACCGGTCATGTCGAGGTCGCGAAGATTTACTACGACCCGGCGGTGGTCAGCTATTCACAGCTACTCGACTATTACTGGCGCCATATCGACCCGACCGTAAAGGACCGGCAGTTTTGCGACGTTGGCAGTCAGTATCGAACGGCCATTTTTTACAGCAACGAAAAAGAGAAAGCGGCTGCGGTTTCGAGCCGGACAGCGCTGGAGCAAAGCGGCCAATTCAAAACGATAGATACCGAGATATCGCCGGCAGGTACTTTCTATCGCGCGGAGGAATATCACCAGGACTACTACAAGAAGAATCCGCTTCGCTACAAGTTTTACCGCAAGACATGCGGCCGCGACGACCGTGTGGAAGAAGTTTGGGGCGCCTAGCCAGGTCATGTCCTGCGGAAGAAGCTTACGCTGGCTTGCATGATCGAAGCGCAGCGGGTGTATTGCCTTGATCTCCGACCGATACGATGACCGTGGTCAAGTACGCTGTGTAACTCGGCGGCGGCAAGTGACCCGGACAGCAGAAGACTCGGCAGGACCCGCAGCACTGCGGATGACGTTTCAGGAGTGGGCCTGTTCCAGACGCGTCCCGTCCTCTCGCCATGTATTCCGATCGGCGCCGAAGACGCCGTCAAGTCACCGTGAAGTACTAATCACCTCGAGGAACAGCGCGCCGTTCATCAAGGATTTCAGTTACCTGGCGCACAATCGCCGGCGGTCAGATCGATTCGGCGTTCCCTGCCGGCACGTAGTTGTGTCGGCCGCGTTGACTCAGCAAGCGGCGCGGAACATTGATCATGCACATGATCGTCATTAAGGGCGCAAGAACGAGCAGCAACGATGCATGACCAAGGCGGCGCGGCCAACTCGTCTTGATGACGGGTGATCGCAGTTGCCTGTACAACGCAGGGAACATGTTCCTCGTCTCGCTTAGCGCATAACGTTCTGCGCGCATGATCAGGGATGGGCGCGGGAGTTGGTACAGGGAATTACGGTGCTGCGCCTTGATGCCGCCATTGAAGCGGACGTGGGTTTTAACCTGTCCGAAGCCGTCATAGGACTCCTTACCGGTCAGGAATTGCCCGGGCATGTTCCTGCCGATCGCATCGTAAGCGGCCCCGGTCATGAGGACGTACTCCTTGTCCGGTACCGAGTTCTTGAGAAGCCGGTGCGCCAGTATCACATCGGGGCCGGACAGTTTGCTGAATCCGCCGACCTCGTGAAACACGGCGGTGCCGGAATGGACCACAATTTTTAACGCAAGCTTATCCTTGCGGCGACAAATCGCGCAACTGCAGGCCGATGCCTCCATACCAACCGCGATGCCCTTGTAAAAGGCATCAAAAAAACTTTGCAACATCCCGGGTATGCGATCGAGCGCTGCCTGCCAGGCAGTGTCACCACCCGGGTCTTCGGCATACAGGAATAACGCGTCACCTTCGATTTCCTGCAATCGCAGGGGAACATCGATTTCCCGGATCAACGATTCGATCAGATAGGTAATGTATTTCTGGCCACAAATCGCAGACATGTGACTATCGACCATGAAGCGTGTGTAACCACTGATGTCGGCAAGAACGATGACGACTCGTTTCTCTACTGCTTGCATCTGAAACTCCTGACTACCGGATGATTGTTACGCGCAAGCACTCTCGCACGCACTTGCACTCGGCCGCCGGGCGAGCCGCTTGCCGTTTCGTTATCACACTCGTTAGCAATTGCGGCAAGGGGCCTCAACCAGCGAGCGTGCATTGCAGGCCGGAACGCCTCAATTCACTCTGGCGGGAACGGTCTGCATGACCTTGAGATTCTCGCGCGTGCTATTCAACTGTATGAAGCTTGCAATCTGGTCACCGTGCATTTCGATAATCCCCGCCACGCGGCGGCGTTCATTTCGGCCCTCGCCAGAGACCAGGTCGTACTGCACGAAGACAATGTCGCTATCCAGTGTGGGGTAGTAAGTGACGTCCTCCACCGCGGTCTTCGGTGCGACCTCGGAAAGTGCACGCAGGTGCCTCGAGATTGCGTCGCGGCCCTCGACACGCAATTTCAAATGTATGTCGTGTAACGGATACTGGTAGACGGCATTCTCGGCGATCCAGTCATATTCGCCGGTGTCCGAGCAGATGAGCTGGAGTTGGTCCGAGAACGCGAGCTTTGCTCTGTCAATAACATCTCTTTCGGCTGAGAACGCAGGCGACAAGTGGATCGCTGCCAATGCGGCAAAAACAACAAGTAACTTTCTCATGGTATTTCTCCTTGACGAGTTCATGGCGTGATACTGAAGGTGGTTCGAATCAAACGGGTGTGACATCTTTTCCGGAGTGGCAAGGCGGCCAGTTCCAACCGCCCGCCTTCCCGGAGCCCGCATGGGTTCAGCGACTCAGTTGAGGGCAAAACCTCCGTCAATACGGATTTTTGAACCGAGCAGATAGCTGGAATCAGACGAGGCGAGGAACAAGGCCGCCTTGGCGACCTCCTCTGCCAAGCCGAATCGCTTCACCGGTACCAGATCCGACATCATCCCTTTGAATCCTTCGACCTGGTCTTGCGGCATCCCCAGCTTCCCGTAGATGGGTGTCTCTATCGGGCCCGGGCTGACTTCATTGACCCGGATTCCGCGCGGTGCCAGCTCGTTGGAGAGGGTTCGCGCCAGAGACGACAGTGCGGCCTTGGTGGCGCCGTAAGCACTTGAAGTCGCCATACCGAGATCCGCCGCTATTGACGTGGTCAGAACGATCGAGCTGCCTTTGCCCATCAACGGCAACAACTTCTGGATCGTGAAATACGCACCACGGAAGTTGATATTGAACATTTCATCGAATATGTCCGGCGTGATCGATTCGAAGGGCAGGAATTTGGCAATTCCCGCATTGATGTAGAGCAAGTCAATACGTCCTGCCTTGTCCTTGATGTCTGCAGCCAGGGCGTCGATGTCTTCCAGGCGCGAGGCATCCGAGCGGATCGCCACAATGTCAGCCGGCAGATTCTTCTGCGCCTCAGCCAGTGTTTTCTCGTTGCGGCCGGTGATGTAGACGCGCGCCCCTTGTTCGTGGAACAGCCTGGCGGCTGCCTGGCCTATCCCTGTTGTGCCACCGGTGATCACGGCTACCTTGTCTTGAAGCTTTTTCATTACTTTTCCCTTTTTTTTGGAACGATTGGTCTAAAAACGGCAAAAAAAATCAGAGGCCTAGTGCGCCAAGCGCCACCTCCACGACATCAGCCAGAACCTTGCGGTCCCGGGTTGCCTTGGCGGTGACTGCCAGGCCGTTCAAGGTGGACGACAGAAATCGGGCAAGTTGCACGGGCGAGCGGTCCGACGGAATGTCGCCCGCCTGCTGAGCCCGCACCATCAACCCGGTAAATGCCGCTTCCACCTGGCGCGCATTTGCCGAACATGTGTTGAACACCGCATCGTCCTGCGCGGCCAGCTCCGCGGTGCTGTTGACCATGAAACAGCCTTTCCCACCGGAATCGAGCAGCCCATTGATCATCCCGTTGAAGAACTCACGAAGCACTTCGCCCACTGGCCCTTCGCCCTCGAGCGTGCGTCGAATCGGCACCGATTGAAACTCGCGGTAACGTGCCAGTGCCGCCTCGAACAACTCGTGCTTGCCACCGAAGGTGTCGTAAAGGCTCTGCCGGTTAACGCCGAGCTCATCGACCAGATCCTGCATACTGGTTCCGTGGTAGCCCTTCGCCCAGAACACCGACATCGCATCGTCCAATGCCGCATGGCGATCGAATTGTTTGGCTCGTCCCATAGCCGGGATTAAATCCCATCTGGAACGATCAGTCAAGTATATTCTGTGACGCAGGATGCGAAGACCGTTGCGTCCAAGACGGGTTGGCGCGGACATGGCCGTTGCGTACGGGCCAATCCGTTACCCGGCGCAAGCCGAAAAATCCCGGACTCGGCCAGAGCCTGACCACTCAGGCGGACTTAGAGCTGTTTTTCCGGCACGATCTTCTGAAACCAGGCCGACATGCGTCGCCACACGCTCGCCTGCGGCTCGCTGGTCTCCACCACAGCCTCGCCATCAATCATCCCGTGCCAGGTGATCCTGCCGTTCTCATCCAGCTTCAAACGGTACGCCATCTTCTCCAACTCCGCCGGCGCGTCGGCCATCAGGCTCGCACCCATCGCCTCTGAGTCGATCAGGAGCCCCATTTCCGTATTGATGTCGATCGAGCGCGGGTCGAGATTGAGCGAGCCAACGAAAATCCGTTTCCCATCAATCAAGATACCTTTGGTATGCAGGGTCAGACGATCCAGTGAGGTCTGCCCGTCCGGGGCAGTGATCTTGGCCGCATCTGCGCGCGCCTCCCACAATTCGACGCCTGCTTCGAGCAAACCTTTCCGGTATTTCGAATAATGCGAATGAACTGCGGTGTGATTGTTTGTCGCCAGCGAATTGGTAATCAGCACGACCCGGATGCCTTTCTCGCGAAGCTCCCGGACAAAATCCATCCCGCGTTCACGTGGAATGAAGTATGGCGTGAAGATAATGATTTCTTCCTCCGCGGCGCGCAAGGCTTTCGCCATCGCCATCACGACGACCTGATATTCGTCCGACACTTCTGCAAGCAGTTTTTGCGGCTCGTCCGTGATGAGCCGGGCATCCGCGATGTATGGTGGCAGCGATTTCGCAAAAAACTGTTGCATCAGCGGCGTGCCGATGGCATCGGCGTAAATGGAATCACCGGCCTCACGCATCGCCTGGCGGAGTCTGGAGAGGGCCTCGTCAATGTCTCGCGGCTTGTTCGTGAACAGCGCTTCCATCGGCACCGCCAGCTCGTGATTCCAGTAGGTATCGAATTGCGCGGACACCTCCCGCACCACCGGCCCGGCGCTGAGCATGTCAAAGTCAATGAACTCCCCGGTCGTTTCGAGCTGAAAGTACTCGGCGGCGATATTGCGCCCGCCGACGATGGCGACCTGGTTATCGACGATAAATGACTTGTTGTGCATACGCCGGTTTAAGAGCTTGAAGTTCCCAAGGTAGTTGAATACGAACAAGCCGTTACGCGATATCGGGTTGAAGATGCGCACCTCGACGTTGGGGTGGCTATTCACCGTCGCGAGACCAGCGTCATCGACTGTGGTGAAGATATCGTCAAGGAGTAACCGCACGCGCACCCCGCGTTCGGCCGCCTCCATCAAGCCGGCAACAAAAACAAAGCCGGCGTCATCGGGTTTCATCAGAAAGTACTGCACATCGATACTGGCGTCGGCAACTTCCATCAGGGCCAGGCGCGCGCCGAACGCGTCCTTGCCTTCGGTCAACGGGTAAAAACCGTTTACGTCGGTTCTTCCGCCGAGCCAGTCCCCCACGTTGCGCGCTTCACGGGTATGCGAAGTATCTTCGAACGCGAACGTTTCCTCTTTGGGACCGTCCAGCGGCACGGTCGCGCATCCGGCAAGCAGCAACGCAAGAACCGATGCCGCATACCGTGAAAACAGTTTCCCAACTCGCATTTTCCGCTCCCGGGTTATCTAATCCAGATTCTGCCCAACTCTGTGACCTTGTCGCATGGTTTGCGGCCAGGTCACAAGGTTTTCGCGGGCCGCACTACCAGTGTCCCGTGCCCGGCTCGCCCTTGAAAGGACCCGCCAACTCATCGGTGATCCAGCCGCCATAAAACTCACCGGGTTGAGGCCGTACTTTCTCGCCATTGACATAGCAGTCGACACGCCCCGGATAGAATGAGACATAACCGTGCAGCATTTTGAACGCCGCTATCGGGTCGGGGTAACTCCAGCCGACCGGCCCGCTTTTCGGGTCGGAGGCGAGAGCCCAGTATTGCGCAACGCCCTTCCATTCACAAACTGAACGCCCCGGCGCCGGCGCCAGCTTGTCCCAGTCGACGTCTTTCTCCGGAATGTAGTAACCGGGCGGGCTTGCCGTTTCCATGACCCGGACTGCGTTGGCCGATCGCGCCAGCACCACGCGTGACGAAGCGATGCCACCCGTTTCGACCACAACCAGGTGCTCGCAAGCTTGCACAAGGGGTGGCCGGGGATAATCCCACACCGATTCCTGCCCCGCTGTCGGCGATTCGGCAAACGATGGCCGTTTCTGCCCTCGATACTCCCACATGGCTAGTCGCACCTCACTTTGGAAACCTGATTTCGCGCCGGCGGACAAAAAGCCGACGCACCGAACCCCGGACTTTGCTCAAGCAACTACACGATTCGAGACCTCGATGAGATTGCTGTCCGGATCGCGAAAGTAAACCGAAACGATAGGCCCTGTCGCACCGGTTCGCTGCACCGGTCCTTCGATGATTGGAACATTGCACGCAGACAAATGACTGATCACTTCCTGCATGGGCACCGAGGTAAGAAAACACAGGTCCGCGGACCCCGGGGTCGGGACATGCGACTTGGGCTCGAACTCTTTTCCCCGCTCGTGCAGATTGATCTTCATCGAACCGAAAGATAATGCCCGGCGTCCATCACCAAAGCTGACCGGCTGCATACCCATCGCCGCTGCGTAAAACGCAATAGTCATGTCAACATTCTTGACAGTGAGTACCAGATGATCCAGCGTGTCTATATTCATTGATCTTCGGCCTTATGGCGTCGTACGTTATTACGCACAAACCGGTTCACATCGATGGATTGCATGGGTTGAATTGAATTTGCCCCAACCATATAACAAACCGTATCCACCGGCCATCCACTTGTATCGTTGAGCCGTCGCAACGCATCGCGGAATTCACGGTCCGGCACAGTCGCATCAGGGAGAAAAAGCAGTGAGCGGATTTACCGAATATGAAGATTTCGATGCGCTGGGTCTGGCTGATCTGGTGCGGCGCAAGGAAGTGTCACCAGGCGAACTGCTCGACGCCGCGATCGAGCGCGTCGACACGCGTAATCCTTCGATCAATGCCGTCACAATGCAACTGTATGACTATGGCAGACAGGCTATCGCCAATGGTTTGCCTGACGGTCCGTTTCGCGGGGTACCTTATTTGATGAAGGACCTCACCGCGTCCATTGCGGGTGTGAAAATGACACGCGGCTCGAAGTTTTTTGCCGACACTCCACCTTCGCCCGTCGACAGCGAGCACGTCAAGCGCCTGAAGCGCGCGGGACTGGTTATTTTCGGTCGCACCAATACCTGCGAACTCGGTCTGTCGCTCACATGCGAACCGCAGCTTCACGGACCGACGCGAAATCCATGGAACGTTGAACATATTTCCGGCGGCTCAAGCGGGGGCGCCGCTGCCGCAGTCGGCGCACGCATACTCCCGATGGCAC
>Ga0316194_10001977_pt1 | contig 14317 bp, 17 predicted proteins | sample CroRivsedime1_MG_FD_204936 | JGI IMG/M metagenome (GOLD analysis project Ga0316194, IMG submission 204936) | Coastal sediment microbial communities from Maine, United States - Cross River sediment 1 | ecosystem: Environmental > Aquatic > Marine > Coastal > Sediment | place: USA: Maine...
TGCGATGCAACTGGCAATTACTGATACACCTCGCTTCCTTCGAATGGTCACCTCATACTCCTTTTTTTGAAAACCCGACTGACAGGCCTGGAACTCCACTGTTGCCTAAGAAAAGAATAGGACACCTTAGGGCGCTTTACCAATCCCGGCCTCGCGTCCATGGTAAGCTCACTGCCCTGCTACCCGATCAAGCGCTAACGATACCCTGTGGGTGGCGAATTCGTAATTATCACTTGAAAACGACAACTTAGACAGTCTTGTTCCTGAAGGCAACCTTACCTACCATCCTACAACATCTCCTGATCTTCGAGTTTCCTGATTAAAACGCCGGTAACGACGGAAAACCCGATCAGATACAGGCAAAGTACCAATGTGTAGGCTGTGCCAAAGTAATGAATCATAAGCGGGAGCAACGGGAGTTTGACCGCACGGCTGTAGAGAAAAATGGCGGCCAGCGACGCGCGCATGCCTTTCTCACGCAGCTCTCGCAATAGCGCGTACCAGGTATAGATAGGCCCGGCGGCAAGAACACCACCGACTGCAGCTACGAGCCAGCCCTTGATGCCCGACTCCCTACCCAGATTGCGCTTGATCCATTGTGGCTCGAGCAGCAAGTCCGCAGCCAGGAGTAAGACAAATACCAGAACCAGAACAGGCAGCATCTTGCGCAAGACTTTGATAAAAAAACTCAACGCCTGTCTCGCCACCTCGGGTTCAATGGCTGCGGTCATGCCGTAAGCAGCAAGCACAAGGACCAGGAACAGCCACCCGCCGACGCCCTTCTTTTTCCGCTCACGTTCCATACCCTGCTCTACCCGATGAGTCGCAACGTATGCACGCAGAGAAAGGCAATCACAATGGCGGTGAAGAAACCAATCACGTTGCGGTAAATGGCGAAGCGCAGGCCCAGCATCAGGGCCTCGGCAGGAAGTTGCACAATCCCGACGGTTACCCAGCTCACAATGAGGGCGGTCACAGCGATCAGGCTCACTCCGCCCTTGAGCAACTCCCCGCCCAGCAGATAACTGGCCAAGGGATGCCCTGCCGCGACACTACCGACGGACGCGCCAATCAGGGCATCCAGGGCGTCATTGCCACCGAACAGGCCAGCCGATATCTGTTCCGGAAACACGACGACGGCAAGACTCGTCAATAACAGCATGCCAATGATAATGGGTAACAGATTGACGAATGTCCGCGCTGTCTTCTTGAGGCTTCTTTCCAAGCGATGTCTTAGCATGTGCCAAGCCTGGGTTGTGTCTTGTCTCGGGCTGAAATAGAGTTGGCCATGATGAGAAAGATAACACAAGGTCCTCCGGACCCAGCATTACCACCGGAAGGCATCCAGAACCTCAAGCATTTCTTGGCCGTCGCCAGCGGCAAGGGCGGCGTCGGCAAAACCACCGTTGCCATCAACCTTGCGCTCGCCCTGGCTAACCGCGGATACCGGGCCGGGCTTCTGGAAGCTGACATCTATGGCCCAAGCATTCCCACGATGCCGGATCTACACGAGATGCCCGAGGAAAAATAACGGACTGGAGTGGTGTTTGCCGTGTGCTCGTACAAAAGCATCGCACTTACCCTACTCTCTGGATGGGCGCTGTTCATGACACAAGCCATTGTTGTAGCGGGCGGAACGGAGAAGATCGAACAGAGTCAACTTCGGCTCCATGTCGTTTTCAATAACGTACCCTATAAGGCAGGTCTGAAGACCAGCTGGGGCTTTTCCTGTCTCATCGAGGGTCTGGATAAGACCATTCTTTTTGACACCGGCGGCAATGGCGATATTTTGCTCTCGAACATGAAGCGCCTCGGCCTGGATCCAGAAGGTGTAGACGCGGTAGTGCTTTCCCATATCCACACAGACCACACCGGGGGGCTCGGCGCCTTTCTGGCGCACAATCCTGACGTCACCGTGTATATGCCTGAATCATTCCCGGCATCGTTCCAGCAAGAGGTTATACGCCTCGGGGCAGCGACTGAAGCCGTGTCCAGGCCACGGCAGCTCATGGCTAGCGTGTATTCAACGGGGGAGATGGGCCGGACCATCAAGGAGCAAGCCTTGATTGTGGACACACGGGAAGGGCTTATTGTGATCACGGGCTGCGCGCATCCCAATGTAGCCGATATGGCCGAGCAGGCTAAAACGTATCTTGGCAAGAACATTTATCTGCTGATGGGAGGGTTTCACCTGGGTAGAAAAAGTGATGCCGAGATTCGAGCGATTATCAAGCATCTGAAAGCGCTGGGCGTCAAAAAGGTCGCACCAAGCCATTGCACGGGAGACAATGCAATCCGCATGTTTCGCGATGAGTGGGCGGATGATTTTATTGAGGGCGGCCTCGGAGCGATCATAGAATTACCACAGTAACCGGGGTACGAACCAGGCTTTAAGGGAAAATGCGCTGGATACTGTGAATTGCTTACCTTGTTGGCCAGTGAACATTATTAATGCGAGCAACCTGGAGGAATTGATTGTGACGGTGGAACGCAGACACGATATGGGCATTGGGGGGCATTGCGTCTGTCCCAAATGCGGCGAAAAAACGCTACATCACAGAGGGGTACCCTGTCAGGATGAAAGGTGCCCGGGCTGTGGAGCAAAAATGCTCAGAGAAGGCTCTTATCATCACAAGCTTTTTCAAGAGAAGCAGAAAAAGAAACAAGGAAGAGAAGACGAATCATCCAAGTGAATGCCCGAGTCCCTATAAACGGGCGGGGTGTTCATCAGGATGCGTGGCCCTGATCAGCGACAATGCGATTACGTCGAGATTGGCAGTCGGCAATCCACAGTAGTGGATACAATCTGTCTGCACTGGGACGGAGTGTGGCTACTCATATCGATGCCCTGATTGGCTATGCGCAACAGTGGGAGGAGACTAGATGACCACCATCACGACAAGATACAAAGGTGAAATGTTGTTCGAAACGCAGGTTGTGAGGCATACACTTACCATTGATGTTCCCGAACAGATGGGCGGAAAGGATCGAGGCCCGATGCCACCACAACGCTTTATTGCCTCATTGGGGTCTTGTGCAGGCAGCTAACAATCTAAGGAAGTTATTAGAGATGAAGAAAAGGATTGGTTTGCTTGTAAACCCAGTCGCAGGAATGGGCGGCAGTGTAGGTCTGAAAGGGACAGACGGGGAGATATACCAGAAGGCCCTGCAACTGGGCGCCAAACCTGTTACGCCGGCGAGGGCTATGGAGTTCCTATCCCATATCAGAAGTAAAGACAGCATTGAGCTATTCGTGGCACCTGGCAAGATGGGCGAAGAATGTGTAAAAGTTTCCGGCATGCCTTTCACGATGGTCGGGAGCGCTGGTGAAGACACTTCTGGCGAAGACACCAGGAGAATTGCAGCCGATATGCAAGCCAGAGGTATGGATCTGTTGATCATTGTCGGAGGCGATGGCACGGCAAGGGATGTCTACGATGCTGTAGGTCTCAACATACCTGTTGTCGCCGTACCGGCCGGAGTCAAGGTATTTAGTTCGGTCTTTGCGTTCAGCACCAGAGCCGCCGCCGAAATGGTGGATGCCTTTATTGAGGGTGCCGATGTAGCTGAGGAGGAGGTTCTCGACATTGATGAAGATGCCTTTAGGGAAGGCAGGTTAGATTCACGACTTTACGGGTATATAACGGTGCCCAATGTAAAAAGCTTATTACAGGGTGGCAAGGAGGCTTCCGCCGTCGGTAGATCTGCCGCAGAAAGCAAAAAGGAAATTGCCGCATACATTATTGAAAGCATGGATATCGAAGCTTTATACCTACTTGGTCCTGGAACAACGTTGAAAGCCATCGCTGATGAGGTTGGTATTCAAAAAACACTGCTGGGGGTAGATGCAGTTTTTAATATGAAGCTTGTGGGATCGGACCTGAACGAACAGGGCATACTTAAACTATTCAAACACTATGAAAAAAGAAAAATTATCGTAACGCCCATAGGTGGCAACGGTTTCATCTTTGGCAGAGGAAGCAAGCAGTTTACCCCGGAAGTGATAAGCCAGGTCGGCAGAGAAAACATTATAGCAGTAGGGACCAGCGACAAGCTCAACAAACTCGATTGTCTGAGGGTGGATACCGGTGATTTCGAGTTGGATAAGCAACTTTCCGGCTATATGGATGTTACCGTTGGTTATAAATATTCGAAAGTAATGCCAGTCAAATGCTGACCAAGATCACACCGAAGTATCACGACCGGGAACGCGGCATCTTCAACAAGCCGATAGGTGATCCCATCCTCGATTCCGGGTTCACGCGAGTAACCAGCGCGCTGTCCGACCATAACAGGCGCATCGTTCAGGCCCTGCGGGAGCTGATCTAACTATGCCGAGGACGGCACCCTTCGAGGTTCATCACCGCCGCTACGATGACTGGTTCGTGCGTCACGCCGCGGCCTATCAGTCGGAGTTGGTGGCCGTCCGTGCCCTGTTGCCCTGGCGCGGCCTGGGCCTGGCCATCGGCGTCGGCACCGGGCGCTTCGCCGCCCCATTGGGCGTGCAGATCGGCATCGACCCAGCCCGCGAGGTACTGGACTACGCGACGAACAGGGGGATCTCAACCGTACAAGCAGTTGCCGAAGCCCTACCCTTTGCAGATAGCAGCGTCGACTATGCCCTCAGCGTCACCACTATCTGTTTCGTGGATGACGCCACCGCGATGCTGACAGAAGCATATCGCGTCCTGAAGCCGGGCGGTGAACTGGTGGTCGGCTTTATCGACCGCACCAGCAAGCTTGGACGCCACTATCTGGCCCACCAAGCCGAGAATGTGTTTTATCGTGAGGCAACATTCTACTCGGCGGACGAGGTGGAACTGCTGCTGCGCGACACAGGCTTCACCGAGCCTGTCTGGGTGCAAACCTTGTCGAAGACGCTGGATGAGACCCGCGAGATCGAACCTCTACGCGCCGGTTACGGGCAGGGGGCTTTCGTGGTGGTCAAGGCATGCCGATCTTAGTCCATACAAATTGGAGTCCATGTCACATGCAAGCTGCTGCTGAAAACTATCGTGCCTTTTACGAGGCGCCCTGGAGCGAATAACATGGAAAGCACATTCTGGACGGCATTGGGTGCCAGTTCATTGGCAGCGTTGGTGACAGCGATTGGTATCTACACCATTCGCCACTTTGAGGCATGGGGCCGAAAATACAGCACCTACTTCGTCTGCTTCGCCGCTGGCGTGCTAATTTCCGTGTCCTTCCTGCATATTATCCCGAAGTCTTTCGAGATAAGCGTAAATGCCCCCGCCTACCTGCTCATTGGGTTTGTCTTTCTGCATCTATTCAACCGGTTTATCACCGCCTTCGTCTGCGAGCGGGACCCGGATTCCCGATACGGTATCGGACTGGTACCCATGTTCGGCATCGGCCTCCATTCGTTCATTGATGGCTTCATCTACTCCATCACGTTTACCGTCAGTACCTTTACCGGCGCGCTAGCCGCCACCGGCATGGTACTGCATGAATTCCCTGAAGGTATCATCACCTATTTGCTGCTTTTGCGTGGGGGTTTCAGTGAGAAGACATCCCTGATCCTTGCATTCCTTGCCGCCTCGCTGACCACGCCTCTCGGTATGCTGGTTTCCTATCCCTTCATTAGCCAGATCGACAAACCGATGCTCGGCGCCTTGCTGTCGCTCTCCGCAGGCGCACTCGTCTATGTGGGCGCCACCCATCTGTTGCCCCAGGCGGAGAAGGAGCATCGCAAGTACAGCCTGTTCGCCCTCGGCGCCGGCATCCTGGTGGCAGTGATTATTGTGCTATCCAAATAACACCTGCGTTAGATCTACACACCGCGATAACGAGAAGCACCAAGGTGGTCATCGGGAGTCACCCGGCCATTGGCATAATCATCATGCCACTTCTCCGGAACAGGCATTTGTTCGTATAATTGCACCCTCTCCGCCTCTAGCAACTGCCTGGGCTGGCCCATGAAGTCCGCGGCACAACATACTTTCTTGCCCACTGCCGCGGAAAGTTCGTCCAACCAGATGGCGCCCTCCTCACTGCGCATCAAATGATGATCAAGGATAACAACGCCGATGCTTTGCGCCAGGCGCACCGCGTTTCCCCAGGCACGTTCGCGCCCGGCCTTGCTGAGCCGATCGAGATAGAGGGGCGGCCCCGCGGCGAGTACGATGTTCGGCCGCCAGTCGATTACACGGTCCACAGTCGTGTCATCGAGTAGCTGGATGTCGGAGGCATGTACGAACACCTGGTCACCCATCTCGATCCGCGTCATCATCAAGGTGCCCATTTTTCGGTCCGGCGCACCATGGGGTACGGCTTGGGAAAACGACAGGGGCCCCTCTGAACACCCTTCTGCAACCTGCATGTTTTCCCCCAACAGCTCCGCCAGATCGTGAAAGCGTTTGCTCATGCCGGCAGACAGGTCAGTATTGGACTTACTCCAACAGCGCAGTTTATAAAATCGGGATGGCAGTGCCCGGATAGGCAACTGATAAGGATTCGCGTCCACGAGTGGTACATGATCGCCATGAAAGTGGCTAAACACCACATCGGTGACATTTTCCAGTACCCGTAAGATCTTCTCGCGCACTCTCCGCCCCATGGCTACTTGAAGCGGATGGGGCAGCAGGCCGTGCCGCATATAACCCAATGACACACCAGGATCGATGACAATGCGCCGATTCGGCAGTGTCACCAGACAGCAAAGGCCTCGCACCCCCAAGGATTCCGCACCTATGATCTCAATACTCATGACCAATCCTTCCTTAATTATTTCGGGTTACACGGAAAGACATGCCAGCAGGAGAACGGCGATGTACGTCGTGTATGGGAGCTCAGCGGGCATCCTTAAGTTTGTGGCTGCTCCACGCGACCCAATGCTTGACCAAACTTTACCCTCATCTCAGACACGAGTCCGGACTGCCACTTCACGCATCCAGGCCCGAACAAGACAATGATGGTAGAACCCCCCATGTTGAAACGTCCCAACTCTTCACCACGCTCCAGTTGGATGACATTGTCATTGGCGGTGTAACTCGTCACCTTGATCCCCTTACCCCGCGGCGGTGTAATTTCACCTGCCCACACCGTTTCAATGGAACCAACGAAGATGGCGCCCACCAAGACCACAGCCATAGGTCCCGCTTCTGTTTGGAAAATGCAGGCTACACGCTCGTTTCGCGCAAATAAGCGAGATACGGATTCGGTATAGTCGGGTGCCACGCTGAATAGTCGCCCCGGAATATACGCTGTCTCTACAAGCCGACCGGACAAAGGCATATGCACCCGGTGATAGTCGCCCGGGGATAGATACATGGTCGCAAACCGCCCACCTATGTACGGCCGTGCTCGCTCTTTGGAACCGCCAAGGAGTTCTAACAACGAATAGGTATGCCCTTTAGCTTGAAATATCTGCGTCCCCTGGATATCACCCAATTGGCTTATGGCGCTATCGGCCGGGGAACATATTTCCCCTGCTTCTTGAACCACGGGGCGTGCTTCCGGGCGCAGCGCTCGAGTAAAAAAGTTATTGAAATTCGGGTAGGCTTCCGGATCCGGTTCCAGGGCCTCTGACATATCCACATTGTAGTGGTGGATAAACCAGCGAGTAATGGACTTACGGAACGGAAAGAGCCGGCAACGCGCGCTCCACTGCACTACTCGCGAGAATGGATGATGTGGGAGCAGATACAGTATAAATACTTTGAGCCAATGAGTCATGTCATCCCCATCCAGGCCAACACCCCCACGTCATTGCTCAGACACATTGACCGAATATATCAGTGGAGTTATACACATAAATGCAGAGCCAACATGTATCACCACTACTTTAAAATCGGTTTCGCATCCTTGGAGCAGTGCGCGATTTAATTAAAGAGTTCTTTAGCGGCTTGAGCAGCAAATCCCGTTTGCTCTATACATTCCACATGATTTTTTTTCAATGCTTCTTTAAATTTTGGCCCAAATCTTCCAGCAATAACTTTAGTCACATCTATATTAATTAACATATTAGCCACATCTGGACCCACGTTGGTAGCATTGCCTGCATAGGGGTTTTCAAGAATCTCACTCAGATGTCCATCCGCACCAAATACCAAATAAAATAAAGCGCGTGCGCCTTGGGAACTGATCTCTACAGAAGGGTCATTACTTTCTGTTGCAATAGCTATTTTCATATCAATATTCCTTCTAACGTCTAAATAGTCTTAGGTGTGATACAAATAATTTCAAAATTACATTTTTGATTCATTGATGTTTTCAAACCCTAACTCCTTATACGGCTCACTTCTTCGATGTTGACATTCAATACTCTGTGCGCCCACGAGTGCAATGACATTATCCAGCACCTCGCGAACACAGTCAGCGCGCGCTTTTTCCAAACAGAGTTCAAGCTCTTCTTTCAGTGATCTGATTGCATTAATAGCTCCAATTAGCTCATGATGAGCGGTACAGAGAATAACGTCACTTTGTTGCTTACTGGAATGAAACCACCTGTTCCAGTTGTTCCACGATACGTTCAACCTCTTCCAGGGCCTTGCATTCACCAAGGGCGTTCCCGGACAGTCCCGCCTTTATCAGTTCCTGATCGTAAGATATCGAACCAATCACTTTGTCCCGCAGGGTCACTAACTTATCCATCAGCAGGGATTCCACCTCTTCCGATCCGATCTTGTTCAAAATTAACCAGAAATCTTGAATACCCGCCTCTTGACAAAATTCGGCCATCCTTTTTGCAATGGAAACAGATTCGAGTGTGTAATCCAGTACGCCAAGGATGACATCCATTCGATCGGGTATCTTTCTGCCAAAATGTTCGATACCGGCTTTCATGTCAATAAGGTTTACAGCATACCCTTCAACCATAAAGTCCCTGACCACCTTCTCCAGTGGCCCATCGCAACCTTGTCCGTAGCTTGCGATCTTCCCTGCCTGCAACAGCGTCGTGCTTCCTTTTCGGAGATAGTATTCGGAAGAGATCTCTTTAGAAAAATTGATCCTGTTTTCCGGAACGGGATTCGAATCGTTGATTCGCGTAAGAGGCGATGGATCATCTACCGGACAGGTAACGGCATCGATGCCACCGAAAAATTCTATGAGCGGTTTTGGTTCTCCCTCTACGCCCAGGCCGAACAACAACCGCACCAGTCCCTCGGGGTTTGAGGCATCACCGTCCAGGACCATGACCTCATAGGCTTTTCGCTGCAAAATAGTTGCCATCAGGGCCACCAGGGTGCTCTTGCCACTACCACCCTTTCCGCAGACCAATATTCGTTTCCCACGAAGCGGTTTGTTAGATTTCCGGGCATCAGTCATTTGGCTATTTACACCTTTCTAGTATTCAAACAGAGGCGCTAGAGATTGTCGTGGCGTACATCAAAGAGCCGGGAAGTGCTAAATCGCACTATCTCCACGCTTGGCCAGCAACCTTTCACCTTTTCGGCTTAGTGCCCATATTCGCGACTGCCTGTCGAACAGACATGCCGCATGCATCGGGCAGCGCTCGCAAGGAACCGAGCATTCCCCAACGACGGCTTTCAGGTAACCTTGCCGCGTCAACTCATCGAGCATATCTTCCGTGAGCGCGTGACTGACTCCCAGCCTGCGCGCAAGCTCAGAACTGCATTCTGTTCCCTTCGACGCTACGATGCGCAACAGTATTTCGAGCACGTCATACTCCAACTCCTAGCCACTTAGCACCCTGATACACGATCACGCCGGCGCTCAGCGCGATCAGCAACAACAAGAGCACGCCAAAGAGGGTCCAGCGCCAGCTTCGTGTTTCCTGATGCATGACCGCCACCGTCGCGACGCAAGGAATGAAAAGCATGGTCACGGCCAGAAATGACAGGGCCGTAGCCGGGGACACAACTGCGGCCATCATCTCGGCGAATCCTCTGCCCTCTTCACCCGTACCGTAAAGAATCCCCAGGGTAGCGATGGCATTTTCCTTGGCGATGAAGCTGCTGAGCAGCGCCACGATCATGCGCCAGTCCATACCCATGAGTTGTCCAATGGGTGCCAGGCTCTGTCCAAACCGGGCCAGGTAACTCTGTTCGACATCGGGACCCGGGAAACTACTGAGCGCCCAGACAACGATCGAGACGAGCAGTATGATCGTCCCCGCCTTGCGCAGGAAGGCCCAGGTGTTATTCCACACGAAATGCCCGATCGATTGCAGGTTGGGCAGATGATAGAGCGGCAATTCCATGATGAATGCAGCATGCTGACCGCGGAACACCGTGTGGTTAAGGGCAATCCCGACAATGGCAAGAACAAACATGTTCAGCGACACGAGGCCCCAGGAAACCACCATGGCCTGGTTGCCGAAAAAAACCGGCGTCAACAGTGCCAATATCAATAGTCGGGCGCTGCAGGGTACCAGCGGTACCAGCAGGATCGTGAGGAGCCGACCGCTTTGAGAGTCGATTATGCGCGCACCCATCACCGCGGGCACGTTACAGCCAAAGCCGAGAAACAAGGGCAGAAAACTCTTGCCGTGCAGGCCGAGTAAATGCATGAAGCGGTCCATCACATAGGCCGCCCGCGTCAGGTAGCCGGTGTCCTCCAGAAAGGCGAGCGCTGTGAAAAAGACCATCAGGATGGGCACAAAGGTAACCACGATGCCCGCCCCGCCGAGAACCCCGTGGACCAGGAGATCCGCCAGCCATGGTGGCGCGTTCGCAAGCGTTGCCGCAAGCCAGTCCTGAAGCCGCTCGACGACAAAAACATCCAGCCAATGCTGAATGGGCACGGCAACAGTGAAGGTCAGCCAAAAAACCAGGGCGAACATTGCCAGCAGCAGCAACAAGCCCCAGAGCGGATGCACCGCTATCCGGTCCAAGCGGTCGGTAAGGCTGATCTGCCCAAGGCCGGGATGCATCACCGCTGCGCGCACCATCCGTGCGATCCAATCGTAGCGGCCACTGGCGATGTCCAACACAGCGTCCTCGTGTTCCTTGAGCAGGGCCGCAACCGATAACCAGTTGTTTTCCGGTAGCCAGGATTGGACCTTTTCGGTGGCCTCCCTGTCGCCCTCGAGCAGCTTCAGCGCTACCCAATCCTCCCGATAGGGGGCGGGAACGTGCTCGCTCAGCAGGGTACGGACTCTCGCCAGCACGTCTCGGTGCGGCTCGGCGATCTCCGGCCGAGCCGGCCGGAAACTGGCTGGCTCCCGCGCCAGGTGTTCGGCCGCAGTGATGAGTTCGGAGACGCCCTGGTTCTTGGTCGCAACCAAGGGGATCACGGGCAATCCGAGTGCGGCCGCCAACACATGGGGCTCGATGTGATTGCCCTGTGCCTCGGCCACATCCATCATGTTCAGCCCCAATACCACAGGCACAGGCAACACCAACAATTCCGCCAGCAAGTAGAGATTCCGTTCCAGAGCTGAGGCATCCGCGATCATCACGATGACATCCGGCTCCTCACGAACAATGAAGTCGCGCGCAATACGTTCCTCTTCGGAATTGGCCGTCAGGCTGTAGGTCCCTGGTAGATCAACAATACGCAGGCGCGTTCCATCGCGGGAGAGCATGCCTTCCTTGCGCTCGACAGTCTTGCCAGGCCAGTTGCCCACGTGCTGGCTGAGACCCGTCAGAAGGTTGAAGATGGTTGACTTGCCCACACTGGGCTGACCTGCAAGCCCCACCACAATGGTTCTTTCGGGGTCTGCAGGACCACCGGCGAGCTTCGACGGGTCATTCGGCTGCATCTGGCTGCTCACGTTCCGATTCCATCACTAAGATCTTCGATGCTTCGCTGCGGCCCAGCGCAATGCGCGTGTCACGGACCAGCACTAACAAAGGCCCGTGCGCTGGGTTCTGTAACACTTCGATTTGGCAACCTACCGAAATCCCCATGCCGGCCACGCGGCTTGCGAACCCCCTCCCGCCTCGCAATTCGCTAACGACTGCCCGTGCTCCCGGAGTGAGTTGGTCGAGAAAGGCCTTCTGTTGTTTTAACATTATCTATGCATCCGTTTTCCGGGCTTTTCAGGCGATAAGCAAACCCTTAAGGCAACTCTTCGAATCTGCGAACCGCCAATTTCTCTTCCGATTCAAGCACATTTTGCCTCAACAGGCGGTCGATTTGTCGCACTACGCTCATAATGCGTATAACACCGCAAAACGGAGCTGTGGGTCTCGAACTCGTAATCCTGACTCAGGAAAGGCGCATTGCGCAATCTTGATGTTCACTGTCAGCTTAACCTAACCTGCGTCAGCATGAAGGACATAGCTATTCTATTGATCCATCTGCTAACCACCGTCGCGAAGCTCCTCGGCCCGGGTGGCGCGAAGGCCATTATTGCCGAAAACCTCCTCCTCAAGCAGCAACTGCTGGTTGTCACACGTTCCCGACGACGGGCGCCAAATCTTTCAACGACCGACCGATTCCTCATGGGCTTCTGGTCGCTTTTCCTCCGTCCAGGACGCATCGCCAAGATCGCTTTGAGTATTCGGCCATCAACCTTGCTGAATTTCCACCAATGCCTGGTGCGCCGCAAGTATCGCAGACTTTTCTCGACAAAGAGAAGAACGAAACCGGGACCTAAAGGTCCTTCCGAGCCACTCATTCGCGCTATTGTTGAACTCAAGTGCCGCAACACTCGCTTCGGCTGCCCTCGGATCGCCCTGATCATCTCGAAAACGTTTGGTATCGAGATCGACAAGAATGTCGTTCGACGCGTCCTCGTAAAACACTACCGTCCAGAATCCGGTGGCGGCGGCCCCTCATGGCTCACTTTCATCGGGCACATGAAGGATAGTCTTTGGAGTATCGATCTATTTCGATGCGAGTCTATTCGCCTCAAAAGCCATTGGGTACTGTTGGTGATGGATCAGTACACCCGCCGTCTGATCGGCTTCGGTGTTCATGCCGGTGATGTCGATGGCATCACACTTTGCCGTATGTTCAACCAAATTATTTCAGGAAAGGATCGACCCCGCTATTTAAGCTCTGACCACGATCCACTTTTCGAGTATCACCGATGGCAAGCGAACCTCCGCATTCTTGAGATTGCCCCCATCAAAACCGTCCCGTATACCCCGGTATCACACCCGTTCGTCGAGCGCCTGATCGGGACCATTCGTCGTGAGTTTCTTGACCAGACGTTATTCTGGAATTCGGTAGATTTGGAGAGAAAGCTTGAAGCGTTCCAGGATTATTACAATCACAACCGTTTTCACACCTCGCTCGAGGGTGATACGCCGGCACAAGTAGGCGGTGGTCCCAAAACCAGAAACGCTGACTTGGAATGTTACCGTTGGCAAACGCATTGCCGCGGACTCGTCCAGCTTCCAGTAGCGGCTTAATTACGAATTCGAGACCCACACGACGGCGCAACCATCATGACTACCGCTCAAACTGCGGTGCCATTGATTTGGCGAAAGAACACGAGGCATTGAATAACAATCTTTTCCTCATATCTGGTCCACTGGACGTAATCCGATCTTCAAAGATCAACAGAGAGACAGTGCTCAGCCATGCTGAAGGCCCGAATTTCACCCGGAAAAGGCACATTCGAGAAAAACTGCGGACCTTAATCGCTGCGTGACTGGTAATTCGCCACTCCATCTCACTCTTGGGAGTTCAGAAACGTTGCGATACGTCCATGTATCACAACGTGTTAAATTGCGTCGAAAAGTGACCCACTATTTGCATCGAAATATGTCCCACCAGAACCGCTGTAAGTATTTGGCTACAAGCTAACAATTGTCAGCGGAGACGGGTCAGAGCAGAATGCAAATATCTGCCTCTATTGGATCGAATTTAGATGCAAAATAACACACCATGGGCGCAATGGGTAACGCACCTTTTGGTTGTTGCAGGCCATAAGACCGCCAGTTGGTTTGCAACACTGCCTTGGTGATAGCACAACCGCCCTGCTCGTACAGCAGCGGGACCCGATTAGCTGTAGTGGTTCAAACCCGATCTGACAGTTACCGGTTTTTCAGAAGTGACTGTCAGGTCAAATTCAGTTAATAAATTTCTCCTGCCAGATTTGTTTTCCATCTTCCAGCGTGGCTAAAGGTGTTCTGCCACAGCACATCTTTCCTTGATGCGTTCGTTCAGTATTGTAGTACAGCAACCATTCGTCAAGATCTGCTTGTAGAGAAACGACATCAGCGTAGATCTTCTTCCTCAACGTGACCTGATAAAACTCCTGCAAAATGGTCTTATGGAAGCGCTCACAAATCCCATTGGTCTGTGGCGATCTTACCTTGGTCTTGGTGTGCTCAATGTCATTAAGCGCCAGGTATAACTGGTAATCATGCTGATCAGCGCGGCCACAGTACTCCGTGCCTCGATCAGTAAGAATGCGCAGCATAGGCAGCGCCTGTTG
>Ga0316194_10001978_pt1 | contig 14314 bp, 13 predicted proteins | sample CroRivsedime1_MG_FD_204936 | JGI IMG/M metagenome (GOLD analysis project Ga0316194, IMG submission 204936) | Coastal sediment microbial communities from Maine, United States - Cross River sediment 1 | ecosystem: Environmental > Aquatic > Marine > Coastal > Sediment | place: USA: Maine...
AGGTGACAGAGGCCGAGAAACCTGCGGCTGAGGAAGCACCTGCTGAAGAGCCTGCAGCTGAGGAAGCACCTGCTGAAGAGCCTGCAGCTGAGGAAGCACCTGCTGAAGAGCCTGCAGCTGAGGAAGTACCCGCTGAAGAGCCTGCGGCTGAAGAAGCAACCGCTGAAGAGCCAGCAGCCAAGGAAAAACCGGCTGTTGAAGAGTCAACCGACGACGGAAGCGATGAGCCCGTCGAGAAGAGCGCCTGAGGAGAGCAACCATGAGTCGATATTCGCGCAGGCGTAAATACTGTCGCTTTACAGCAGAGAAAATCAAAGAGATTGATTACAAGGATCTCAATCTTCTGAAGGCATTCGTTACCGAGACCGGCAAAATTGTTCCGAGCCGTATCACGGGGACCAAGGCGCACTACCAGCGTGAGCTGGCGACGGCGGTCAAACGTGCTCGTTTTCTCGCACTGTTGCCTTATACCGATCGACACTAGGTCGATCGCCGGGGAATACTAGTGCAGCCGTTGGCAGCGTGGCTGGTTGCCCGGCCACAAAATGCCGTGATCGCACTGGCGGCGACGTTGTTGTTGCCAGTGCTGCATATTTTCAGTGGCATCTTCATGGTGCTGCTGGTGTTGAAACAGGGCGTCAGGCTGGCGGCCATAGAGGGCGCTGCCGCTGCAGCTTTGATGATCCTGGTGTACCTGGTTGCAGGCGCGCCGGTCATGCAGGTTGTTGTTGCGATACTGACCACCTGGCCACCCGCCATACTGTTGGCGGTGGTGCTGCGGTCAACGCGCTCGCTTACGTTGACGATGCAGGTGTCGGCGTTGCTCGCCGCGGTTGCAGTGCTGGGCTGCTATGCCTTTATTGCCGACTTAGCGGCATTTTGGCAGCCAGTGATGGCGCTGATGGTGGACTGGGCAACACAAAACGCGCTTCTTGAGCAGGCGCAGCAGATAGAAGCTGAGCCATTGTTGGTGGCGCATTTGTTGACAGTGGCGCTCATCGTCTCAAGCTGGACGATGTATGCGTTGTACTTATTGTTCGGGTATCGCTACGCAAATGCGGCACCCGGTGAAACCGGTAAATATGGCCGGTTTTGCGATTTGAATTTTGGACGCGTGATTGCGGTGGCGGTGGCGATTGTGTCATTGCTCGCGTATGCATCCGGTATGCCGTGGATGCAGAGTCTCGCGATCGTATTATTTGCAGTCTTCTGGTTACAGGGACTGGCCGTCGTACACTGGATGTTTGTCGACGGCGAATTGCCACTATTTGTGGTGATCATGGTGTATGTGCTGTTGCCGTTTTTGCACGTGTTTATGATTATGGCGCTGGCAGTGGTTGGTTATACCGACACGTGGTTTCGATATCGTCGCCGCGTCGTCGCAGCAAACGAAGAGTAAGGAACAGACAATGAACGTAATTCTTTTGGACAACGTCGAGAATCTCGGCAACATCGGCGACATGGTCAAGGTAAAGCCCGGTTACGGTCGGAATTTCCTGATTCCGCACGGCAAGGCAGCTTTGGCGACGCCTGAAAACATGAAAGCGATCGAAGCGCGTCGTGCCGAGCTCGAAAAAGCTGCGGCAGGAGAGTTGAAAGCGGCCAAAGCACGCTTTGAGGCAATCAACGGTGCCGAGCTCGTGATCAGCGCCAATGTTGGTAGTGAAGACAAGCTGTTCGGGTCGGTTGGCCCAATCGACATCATCGAGGCTTTCGAGAAAATCCAGGTGTCGGTCGAGCGCAGCGAAGTCCGTATGCCCGACGGTCCGATCCAGGAGGCTGGCGAATTTCCGATCGGGGTGCATCTGCATCCTGAAGTCGATGCCGAAGTTGTGGTTCGCGTCGTCCCCGCGGAGTAAGCCGCGGCCCACGGCACATTGTGCTGTGGTACCTTAATGGCACGAGGAATCTGGCCGGAGAAAGCCCGAAATGGTGCGAGCATTGGATGATGGAGTGACAACCGGAGGTGCGGAGCAGCGCCTCAAGGTGCCCCCACATTCAATCGAGGCCGAGCAGTCATTGCTTGGCGGCCTGATGCTCGACCATCAGTCCTGGGACAAGATCGCTGACGTCATTACGGCAGGTGATTTCTACCGCAAGGACCACCGGCTGATTTTTGCAGCTATCGCGAGCCTGGCCGAAGACGCCAACCCCTGCGATGTCGTCACCGTGTCCGAGTTTCTCGACAATCGCAGCGAGCTCGAATCCGCAGGCGGGCTCGAGTACCTGGCGACCCTGGCCAACGAAACACCCGGTGCAGCCAATGCCCGCTCGTACGCAAAGATTCTGCGTGAGCGTTCGATGTTGCGATCGTTGATTACGGCAGGTAATGAAATCAGCGGAGCGGCATTCTCGACGGATGGACGCAGTGCCGCTGAGATTGTTGACGAAGCGGAGCGGCTCGTTTTCGAAATTGCAGAGTCGGGCTCTCGCGGACGCTCTGGATTCAAGGCTCTCAAGCACATACTCCCGGAAGCGGTCGACCGCATCGATGTACTGCACCAGTCTGATGGTGATATCACGGGCATTTCGACCGGCTATACCGAATTCGACAAGCTCACAGCAGGGCTGCAGGGCGGTGACCTGATCATCGTTGCTGGTCGCCCCTCGATGGGCAAAACGACGCTCGCGGTGAATATTGCAGAGAACGCTGCCATTGGTGCGAAAGTGCCGACCGCCATATTTTCAATGGAAATGCCGTCGCAACAACTGGCATTCCGCATGATTTCCTCGCTGGGTCGTGTCGATCAGACACACCTGCGTACGGGCAAATTCCCGGATGAGGATTGGTCGCGCATCAACACGGCTGTGCAGTTGATGTCGGAAGCACCCATTTTTATCGACGATACGCCGGGTCTGTCACCGACCGAGATTCGCGCACGCGCGCGACGCCTGCAGCGTGAACACGGATTAGGGCTGATCGTTATTGACTACCTGCAGCTTATGTCTGTACCGGGCAACAAGGAAAACCGCGCCACCGAGATTTCCGAGATATCGCGTTCACTGAAGGCATTGGCGAAAGAGTTGTCGCTGCCGGTGATAGCGCTCTCGCAGCTCAATCGTAGCGTAGAGCAACGCACCGACAAGCGGCCGGTCATGTCGGACCTGCGCGAGTCAGGTGCTATCGAGCAGGATGCAGACCTGATCGTCTTCATTTACCGCGAAGAAGTCTACAACCAGGACACGCCGCGCAAGGGCATCGCTGACATAGCGATCGCTAAACAGCGAAATGGACCGATCGGCGACTTCCCGCTGACCTTCGTTGGACGCTATACAAAGTTCGAGAACTGGGTGCCCGATTCATACTCGAACGAGGGCTATCCGTGACCTTTGGGGCACGGGCATTAATTCGGCTCGGCGCGCTCAAACACAACCTCAACGTTATACGACACGCCGCACCTGGCGCGAAAATCATGGCAGTCATCAAGGCCAATGCTTACGGCCACGGTATGGAAGCTGTCGCGGAAACTCTCGATGATGTTGATGCTTTTGCGGTAGCCCGGCTGCCCGAAGCCGTGCAACTGCAAGAATACGGCATCGATAAACCCCTCGTGCTGTTGGCCGGCACATTCACGGCGGCTGAGCTTGATGAGGCACTGGCACGTGGCTTCCAAATCGTCGTGCATTGCATGCACCAGGTCGATCTGCTCGAGGCTTCGGCTGTCGGTTCAACTGTCGTCTGGCTCAAGTTTGACACAGGCATGAATCGCCTTGGGTTTGCGCCCGAGGTGGCCGAGAGCCTGATCGCGAGGTTGCAGTCTTGTTCTGCTGTCTCAGAACTTCGACTCATGTCGCACCTGGCCAGCGCCGACGAACTCGACGACCCGATTACCGAGAGCCAGTTTCATAACTTTCGCGAAATTGTCGAGGGCTTTGACGGTGCGGTCAGCATTGCGAATACACCGGCAACGATGGGGTGGTCGCAAGTTGCGGATGCGCACGCGAGCCTGGGTTTCACGGGCGACCACTGGATACGCCCGGGATTAGCGCTCTACGGAGTATCTCCTTTCGAAGGGCGAACCGGACGTGACCTTGGCCTGACGCCGGTCATGCAGTTTGAGGCCCGGCTAATTGCGATCAAACCCTTGTCCGAAGGAGCGCGTGTTGGCTATCGCGGACGCTACCAGGCGCAGTCGGCAAGTACTCTGGGTATCATCTCGGCCGGCTACGGCGACGGCTATACGCGGCATTTTCGCAGCGGAACCCCGGTGCTGCTTAATGGACGGCGCGTGCCAGTTATCGGCAACGTCTCCATGGATATGATTGCGGTGGATTTGGGGAACAACGCCAAAGATCAGATTGGCGACGTGGCCACCTTGTGGGGAGAGGGCCTGCCGGTCGAGGAGGTCGCCCCGTGGGCAGACGCGATACCGTATGAGCTTGTCTGCGGCATCACGCACCGCGAGAACTCAAAGATTATTGATTAATTGTGATTGGGGTCAGAGCCCTTGGGGTCAGAGCCCAAGGGCTCTGACCCCGAAAGACCCGAAAGATATCAACTGGCAAAGAATCCCATCTTGACGCCTGCAAGCTGAACCACATCGTTGTCGGTCAGTTTCCTGGCCTGCGCACCGATCGGTTGCCCGTTGACGAGCGGGAAGTCGCCTTCCGTGCCGGATTCCACATGCACGATGTAATAGCCTTCTGCACGTCGCGTGATGGCCGCAACCTGAACGCCGGGGCGTCCAAGCGTCGTCAGCGCCTTGGTGAGCTCGAGTTCGCGCCCTGCAAATGCTCCGCTCAGGACCTGCAATTTCGCGAGGGGCAGTGCGCTTGGCGCGGACCTCGGGTCTATGCCGGCATGCGTTTCAGAATGCGAAGCGGGCTCTTCTCTAACAGATTCGCCAAGCGGCTTGGCTATTGGCTTATCCTCAAGTGCTGCAGCTTCTTCCGGATCAAGGCGAACACCGGCCTCAGCGTCACTTACGGAAGCGGAAGCGGCAGCCGCAGCTTCCTCTGCCTTCTGCTCAGCTTTGGCGAGCTGGTCAGCATTTTGCTGGCCAGCCGGAATAACCATGGTCTTTTCAAATTCGTCCTGCTCGGTCTCATTCGTTTGCTGATCGGAAAAGCGCAATTGATGATGGCCGATCGTGATGACATCGCCGTGTTGCAACGCATGTTTCTTGATCAGCTTGCCATTGACGTAGGTGCCATTGGTGCTGTTCAAGTCCTCGAGAAACGAGTCATTGAGAATATTGATGATCAGGGAGTGATGCCCACTGACAGCAGGATTGTCGATGCGAACGTCATTGTCCGGAAGGCGCCCAACCGTGTAGCGCTCTTTCGTCATGTTGTATTCAGCCAGAACCTGGTTGTCCAGACTAAGAATTAACCGTGCCATGTCACCGTTCTCAGTGAAACCAAACAATATTGCAGGTTGTTAGACGACACAGGAAAGGTGCGACTGTTACTCAGTCGTATCGCTCTTCTTCCTGACAATCTCCTGAACCCTGCACCCTTACGTGCGGAACAAGTTGGTTAGCTTGACGAAGAGACCCTTCTTCGCCGCGAATGGCGTGATGACCTGGGCCAGCTGCACCGACACATTGTCGCGTCCGCCGTTGTCATTTGCCAATTCAATCAATTGCTTACCAACGATATCAAGACTAGCATTAAAAGTGCTGATAGTTAAGTGAATATCTTCATCTTCAACCATGTCGGGCAGACCGTCAGAGCACAACAGATAGATGTCGTCCGGAAGCACCTCGTATTCGTGCACTTCGACCTCCACCGTAGGTTCCACACCCAGCGCACGAGTCACGTAATTGCGGTTCGTGGAGCGCTGCGCCTCCTCAGCGGAGTAGAAGCCGCGATCGACAAGCTCCTGAAGCAATGAATGGTCCAGCGTTAGCTGTTCGAAAGCGCCGCTACGAAGGCGGTAGGCGCGTGAATCGCCAACGTGGGCAACCGAGACTTTGTTGTCGTAGAACATGCACGCGACGATGGTTGTTCCCATGCCTTCGCAATGCGTCTGACTTTGAGCGGTCTGGTAAATAATCTTGTTGGCGCGATACACCGCATCCCTGAGTACAATTGACTGACGCATCAAGCCACTGTGTGCGTCGATCTCGTCACGATTTTCGCGGGCTGCGCCTTCGGTGGCCAACTCCGAGACGATTTGTACGGCGATGCCACTGGCAACTTCACCGGCGTTGTAACCGCCCATGCCGTCCGCAAGCACCAATAGGCCGATGTCAGGATCTGACCCGATGGCGTCTTCGTTGTGATCACGAACACGCCCGGTGTCCGTCATTTCAGCGAAGTCAATTTTCCCGCGGAGGCTCATCAATGCGTTTCCAGTCTTCTTATTCCGTTCTATGAATATCGGGCGCAGTTACGCAAGGCGATAGCCATTTCGGCGCCGCACGAAAACCGGTCCTGGGGTCGTTTGGCCAGGGCTTTGGCCAGGACCGTATCGACACTGGGTGGAATGCCAGCACGCCGTTTTGATATGGGCGCCGGATCTTCCGTTGTTATCTTTGTCATCAGCACTGCGATATTCGTCGCCTGGAAAGGCACCTCTCCTGCCAACAGTTCGTACAGGGTAACACCAAGCGAAAACAAGTCCGAGTGCCCCGTGAGATCCTCCGCATTGAGCTGTTCGGGGGACATGTACATCGGTGTGCCAAGGACGATACCGGTCTTTGTGCTGTTGTTGTCGGTCATTCGAGCAACGCCGAAGTCGGTAATCTTCAGTGACCCTTCTTTCGGGTTGTACATCAGGTTCGCAGGCTTGATGTCTCGATGGATGACACCCTGATTGTGCGCGTAGTCCAGAGCTTCGGCAGTCGATGCGCACAGTTCAAGCGCCCTCTTGGGCGCCAGTAACTTCTTCGGGTCGGTGAATTTCCTGAGCGGGATTCCCGGCACGTATTCCATGGCGATGTAAGCGAGGCCCTTGTCCTCGCCCGCGTCAAACACGGTAATAATGTTCGGGTGTGCAAGGCGTCCTGCAGATTCGGCTTCGCGGTAGAAGCGCAATCTGGCTTCCCTGAGTTCTTCGTCCTCGAACTCTTTCTCGATAGGAATGGCTTTCAGTGCAACGGGTCGATTGATGCGCGGATCCTTGGCCAGGTACACAGCACCCATCGCACCGCGGCCGATGCGTTTTTCGATGACGTAGCGTCCCAAACGCTGCGGACCTGTGGTCGGCTCCTGCTTGCCCGAAATAGCGGAGGTCGGCGTACCCTGGGTGCGTTTCATCCACTCCAGCACAGCCTCGGCGCGCTCGGGCTTGGCTTGCTCTTCGAACGCGAGAGACAGTTTATACATGACCGTCGCGACCGTTTCGGTTGGAGGGCAACGCCGGAATTCGGCAAACGCCGGCTCAAGCCGGCCTGCCGCGAGGAAGTCATTGCCCTTCTTGAATGCGTCAGTAACTTCTTTCCTCTTGTCTCCAACAAGCCAGATGCTCAGTAGTGCCACGCCTGCGAAAATTATGATCGGTCGCCCGAGGTCCATGCGTACGTTAAGGACATACAAGAGCAGGGTCTCGAGCAACAAGAGTATGACGACTGCAACGCCGGCCATCACCGCGATGTCCTTTCGAGAGCGGTCGGGCATGAACAGGACAGCGATAATGGCCAGCAGGACAGGTGCCAGCCACTCCATCGCGGCGACCCAGGCAGGTGCAGTGATCGTCCGATCCTGTTCGATATCGGCTAGTAAGGTCGCTGCTATTTCAGATTGAGTGACGAACTGGCCCGACGGCAGCAGTGCCACTGCACCAACGAGCGCAGGTGACGAGTCGAGAAATACGGTCGCGCCATGCAGCGGAGACCTGTCCGCATTCGGGTTCAACAAATCGTCGACCTCGACGCGTGGCAGTTCCGTGTAGCTTGACAGGAAAATTGCATCCTCTGCACTGGACAAGCGCTGATGTGTGGCTGCATCTTCGCTATCGAATGCCACAGCGAGTGGCAGAGACGGGGACATGACACCATCGTTAAGCTGCCATAAGGCTGCCCGCCGCAGTATGCCGTCCCTATCTGTTGCAACACCTATAAAACCATCGCGCGTCGCGAGGTTGGCCAGACGATGGCGAGTTGGCGTGTAAACCGGGACTGACGAATTCATTGCGGCAGCCCAGCCGGGCAGATCTTCGTTGTCGGCGATGTCCGGTGGCTGTGTCATTACAATTCGACGTACGCCGGCGAGACTAAGGACTTCGATGATGCGGCCATAGGTGTCGCTGATGTCAGTCGCGGTGGTCCTCGACGGATCAATACTGACAATGAATGCGCTGTCGAGAGGCTTGCTTGGCAGGTGCGAGGCCAGTTGATCGTAGAGGACTCGGTCTGCGGCGATAAACCACTGCGCCAGCGGCCCGTAGACGAGCAGCAGCAACACGCTGGCAAAGCTCAGCGCGATAGCTCGGTTACGCTTTTGTTTTTGTTGCGATTTCAACGCTAAATAATTCCCTTTCGAGGGCGAAAGTATAGGAAAAGGTAAGGCTGTGTAATGAGATAGGGTTGGCATTTTTATGTAATAAACGTCAGTTGAAGCGGTGCTATCATTGGGCTGCAAGGCACTCGCTATGTGACGCAGATCCGAATTTTGCTGTCACTGCTACTACAGATTCTCAAAAAAAGACTTTTAAAACAAATGGTTACCGATGGCTAAGGCAAAGACGGCGTACGTCTGTACGGAGTGCGGGGCACACAGTGTCAAATGGGCGGGCCAGTGTCCCGACTGCCTGGCATGGAACACGCTTGCACAGACCCGAATCGCCGCATCCCGGCCTTCTCGCGAGGCCGGCGTGACTGCGGCAAGTCTTGACGCATTGCCGGATGACTTTGCGCAGCGCCATGAGACCGGGTTTGCCGAATTCGACAGAGTACTCGGCGGCGGGCTGGTGCCAGGCGCCGTCATTTTGCTCGGTGGTGATCCCGGCGTGGGCAAGTCAACGTTGCTGCAGCAAGTGTCGGCGAGCCTTGCTACGGGCGCTGCGGTTCTTTACGCGACAGGCGAGGAGTCGCTGCGGCAAATCGGGCAGCGCGGGCAACGCCTTGGCCTTGCGACATCCGATCTGAAGTTACTGGCGGACACATCACTCGAGAATATTCTTGAGCAGGCAACGGCCTGCTCAGCAAGCGTATTGATCATCGATTCCGTGCAGACGATGTCGAGTTCTGACCTGCCGTCCGCACCGGGTTCGGTCGCTCAATTGCGTCAATGCGTAGGACGTGTCGTCCAGTATGCGAAGCAAAACGAAGTGGCTGTCTTCATCATCGGGCATGTGACCAAGGAAGGCGCAATTGCGGGGCCACGGGTTGTCGAGCATATGGTGGATACCGTGCTCTACTTCGAGAGTGATCCGGCCAGCCGCTACACGTTGATTCGCTCGGTCAAAAATCGCTTCGGCGCGAGCGGTGAGATGGGCGTGTTTGCCATGACCGAGGCCGGTTTTCGACAGGTCAGCAACCCATCTGCAATTTTTCTTTCGCGTGACTCCGTCGCCGAGCCAGGCAGCATTGTCACCGTGGCATGGGAAGGCAGCAGACCCTTGTTGGTAGAAATTCAGGCGCTGGTCGCGGATGGTTCAACGACACACCCAAAGCGCCTTGCAACCGGGATTGATCAGAATCGGCTCGCGCTGTTGCTGGCCGTCCTGCAACGCCATGGAGGGCTTGCACTTGGTCCCGAAGATGTCTTCGTGAACGTGGTCGGTGGGTTGCGCATCGGTGAAACGGCGGTCGATCTGCCTGCCTTGCTCGCAATTGTTTCAAGTTTCAGAGACAAGGCCTGCAGCGAGCGCCTCGTGAGCTTCGGAGAGATCGGCCTGGCTGGTGAAATTCGACCGGTTCGCTTTGGTGAGGAGCGCATTGTGGCCGCTGCAAAACAGGGTTTCACACGCGCGCTTGTACCGCACGCAAATATGCCCAAGAAGACGCCGAAGGGTATTGAAGTCACAGGCATCAAGCGCGTCCGTGATGCGCTCGACGAGGCTTTCTAGGCGTCGTTCGGTGTACTCTCGTCGATGCGCAGTCCGATGCGCACGGTGCGAATACGAGTATCGTCGGACTCGATGATCTCAATCGGGTAGCCGTTGATCTTCAGGCAGGTTCGCGGTTCCGGAATCGTCTCCAGCATTTCCACGATAAGGCCATTAATCGTCTTCGGCCCGTCTGTCGGCAGCTTCCAGTCTTGTGATCGATTGAGTTCGCGGATATTGGCCGTGCCATCAACGAGCCAGGTATCGGCACCATCTTTGACGACGTCCTCGTCGTTGTCACCGGGGTCAGTTGTGAACTCACCGACGATTTCTTCGAGAATGTCCTCGAGTGTCACGATACCCTGGATATCTCCGTACTCATCAACGACAAGGGCTATGCGTTTGGATCGCCGCTGGAACTGCACGAGTTGCGTACTCAATGGTGTTCCTTCAGGCACGAAGTAGGGCTCGTCGAGTAGCTCGATCAGTGCATCCTGATCGAATGAGAGCTTCGCCAGGGCAGCGAGTCGCCGCATGTGCAAAATGCCAATAACCTGATCGATGTTGTCGCGATAGACGGGCAATCGCGTGTGATCACTTTCGGTAATGATGCGCTCGATTTCCTTCATGTCATCGTCGAGATCGATACCGATGATCTCGTTGTGCGGCACCATCACGTCGTCGACCGTGACTCTCTGGAGATCGAGAATACTGATCAGCATTCGTCGGTACCGGTTGGAAATACGACCCCCGGCCTCGTGCACAAGGGTGCGCAGTTCCTCATGCGTCAGGGCATGTAATTCGGTGTCGCTGCCGCGTACGCCGAGCAGGTACAAAACGCCGTTGGAAGCAGCGTTGGTCAGCCAGACAATCGGGTAAGTTATCTTCAGCAACGGGTAGTAAATCATTGCCGCAGGAAATGCGAAGCGCTCCGGGTGCAGTGCGGCGAGCGTCTTTGGGGCAGCCTCAGAGAAAATCAGTACCACTAGCGTCAGTATCAGCGTACCCAGGGCAACCGCAGGCTGGCCACCCATCTTCAGGGCAATGATTGCGACCAGCGAGGCTGCGGAGAAATTTACGAGATTATTGCCGAGCAGGATCAGGCCGATCAGTCGGTCGGGTCTTTCAAGAAGTCGTTCGGCAAGAACGGCGCCGCGATGACCTGCGCGCGATTTATGGCGCAGCTGGTAGCGATTCAGGCTCATTAACGCCGTTTCCGAGCCCGAGAAAAAGGCGGAAAGAACGAGTAATGTGACGAGTAGCCCCATAAGGGCACCTAGCGGAACGTCGTCGCCCAAAGAAAGGCTACCTCCTCAAAATATTGCACCTGCTCAGTTCAGCAGGACGCCATCGGGCTGTCAAGAATTCAGGTCTCAGCCCCAGCTCCGATTGAGGAGCTCTTCAAGCACGAATCGCGCTCCAAAATAGGCCAGGCAGAGAAATACGAATCCCCATAAGTAGAGGTAGACAGCGCGTTTGCCGCGCCAACCGGCAAACATCCTTCCGGCAACAAGAATGCCAAACAGCAGGAGTGCGAGCAGCGAAAACGCGGTCTTGTGTACGAGGTGCTGAGCAAACAGGTTTTCGACAAAAGCGAAACCGGATAAGACGGCGAGTAACAATACCGAGAAACCGGCAGCTGTGACGCTGAAAAGCATCTTCTCGGTCGTCTCCAGCGGAGCAAACAGCTGATTGCCAGAGGATAGCTTGCCCGCCTTGAGTCGACGGTCCTGAATCAGTGCGTATACAGCGACAATAGCGCCGGCTGTTAGCAGGCCGTAAGCAAACATTGCTATGAGGATGTGGGCCTGCAGCTGCCACGAGAGATTCAATGTAGTGGGCACATCGGGATGCATATCTATCGGAATGGTCGTGACGGCGGCGAGAAGCAGCAGCCCAGCGGCCATACCGCGCAGATTGGGCTCCAATGCGCCGAGCAAGCCAATTACAGCGAGTTGCAGACCGATGAGCGAAACAGCCCCGGCCAGCGACACGCTGAGCCCGCTGGCATGGTTGATTTCGACATAAAGGCTCTGGCCATGCAGCAGGATTCCCGCGATCGAAAACCCGGTTGCCACTGCCAAAAGGATGCGCGACTGGTTGGCAAACCTCGGCAACCGAGACATCGCGAAGGCGATGGCTGCCAACAAGTACAGCAAAAGAATTGTGATTTGAAACACAGAAACCGACCGGTGCTTAACCTAACGTTTCTCTGGACAGATCTTCCCACAGGGCGGAGTTCAATAGAACCCCAACATCATGCGTATTCGAATTCTCGGTTGTAGTGGCGGAATCGGCGCCGGCTCGCGTACGTCAGCGATGTTGGTCGATGACGACGTATTGATCGATGCCGGCACAGGCATCGGTGACCTCGAACTCGCGGAGATCGATTCGATTCGGCATGTATTCCTGACACACGCACATCTGGACCACATCGCCGGTCTGCCGATGCTGGCTGACAGTGTTTTCGACGAAAATTTCACCACGCCACTGACCGTGTACGCTCGCGAAGAAACATTACGCGCACTCCAGGATCACGTTTTCAATGGGGTGATCTGGCCAGATTTTGCGAGGCTGCCGAGCGCTGGAAACCCCATGTTGCGCTACCAGGTCTGCAGTCCCGGCGACACGGTGACGATTAATCACCGCGACTTTTACGCTGTCGACGTAATGCACACGGTGCCGACCCTCGGCTACACGGTGCAGAATTCTGGCGGCGTGTTTGCCGTAAGTGGCGACACGAAAACCAACCAAACGTTGTGGCCAGTGTTGAATGCCTGCGACGACCTGAGGGTGCTTGTCATCGAAGTGTCGTTTCCAAACGAGATGGAGCGCCTGGCTAACGAGGCCGGCCATTATTGCCCGAGTACTCTTGTGAAGGATCTGGAACGACTCCAGCACGAACCTGAAATCTGGCTGACGGGCATGAAGCCCGGCGAGGAAGATCGCATACTCGATCAGGTCCACAAGGCAGCGCCGGCAAAAAATATCAAGATGCTGTCAGCCGGAACCATCCTGACCGTCTAGGACCCCCGCCCCAACGAGCGACATCGGCAAGATCCTCATCTCTCGTTTAGCGATTCAAGTTCGCGCGGTGAGTATCCCCTCGGCCGAGGTATACTGAGTCCTTGGAAATGACCCGAAGCGAACGACCGCAGGCCCACAGCCATGAGTTCGTCGGCAGTGCGCATTCTCGTTGTGAGATGTGTTGCCAGTGCGGTCGAAGAGGAATTACAGATGACTGTTGTTGACCAGTTCATGAAGCTAGCTCTCGTCGCGGTACTGGCTGTTCAGGCTGGCTGCGCCGACCCTTCGGAATCGGAGAACACTTCGGCCGCCCTTCCTGAGATGGACACGCTCGTTAGCGCTCAGTGGCTCAAGGAGCACCTCGGTGATCCAGACCTGGTCGTCCTCGACGCGACAGTGATTGTTGAGTCAGATGCTGCAGGCAATATCCGATCGGTGAACGGTCGGGCCAACTACGAGGCTGGTCATATTCCGACGGCCGGTTTTGCCGATTTACTAGGTGAGCTGTCCAACGCCGAAGGTCCCCTTCAGTTCGGCATGCCGTCGCCCCAGGAATTTGCTGCCGTCATGGGTGCACTAGGTGTCGGCGACGATTCCCGGGTGGTGATATATGACGATATGGGCTCTTCCTGGGCTGCTCGGGTGTGGTGGATGCTGCGATGGATCGGTTTTGACAGGGTGGCGCTGCTTGACGGCGGGCTGAATGCCTGGACGGCTGCGGGAGGCGAACTGTCCACGGAGCCCGTGCTCCGAACCGCGCGTACTCTTACGGTCAACCTGCGACCCGAACTGATTGCCGATCAGGAGGAAGTGCGCGCGTCAATCGATGACGATGCCGTCAACCTCGTTGATGCGTTGCCCGAGATTCACTACCGGGGCGAATGGACGATGTACGATCAGCCTGGCCATATTCCAGGCGCCATCAATGTCCCTGTTACTTCGCTGTTCGACGAGACCGGTCAATTTCGTACGGACGAAGAACTGTCTGGACTCATTGCCGGTGATCGAGAGGCACGGACGATCACTTACTGCGGTGGTGGAATTGCCGCTGCGGCGGACGCGTTCGTATTGACGCGGCTCGGGTTCACGGATGTGGCGATTTACGCAGCCTCTCTCGAGGAGTGGACGGCAAAACCCGATAATCCTATGGAAGTCAACTTGGAAGATATTGAGTAGACCTCAGGGCTAACCCGTTGCCCGACACGGTCAAGCGGGCTCCGGCAATTCATGTAAAATCCGCGTCATGTTTGAGAATCTCACTGGTCGGCTATCGGAAGCCGCACGCAGCCTGAGCGGCAAAGGCCGCATTACCGAAACCAATATCAAGGACACGCTTAGGCAGGTTCGCCTCGC
>Ga0316194_10001980_pt1 | contig 14311 bp, 11 predicted proteins | sample CroRivsedime1_MG_FD_204936 | JGI IMG/M metagenome (GOLD analysis project Ga0316194, IMG submission 204936) | Coastal sediment microbial communities from Maine, United States - Cross River sediment 1 | ecosystem: Environmental > Aquatic > Marine > Coastal > Sediment | place: USA: Maine...
TCGACGCGCTTGGCAACAATAAAGGCGGAGTAGAAACCGACACCGAACTGGCCGATCAGATTGGCGTCACGATTTTCATCACCGGTCAGGGTGGTGATGAACTCTGCCGTACCCGAACGGGCAATGGTGCCGAGCTGGGCGATAACATCATCGCGGGACATGCCGATACCGTTGTCGGTAACACTGATGGTCCCCGCCTCGGGGTCAAAGGCCACCCGAATCGCGAGGTCCGGATTGCTTTCAAGCAACTCCGGGGCGGCGATGGCCTGAAACCGGAGTTTGTCCGCGGCATCAGAGGCATTGGAAATCAGCTCACGGAGAAAGATCTCACGATTGCTGTACAGGGAGTGAATCATCAGGTGGAGGAGTTGTTTGACCTCCGCCTGAAATCCGAGAGTTTCGCCGGCTGTGGTCTGGCTGCTTGTTTCTGTCATCCGCTGATCCCGATATCCGGGGCGTCGGCGACGCCCTCGACGGGAGCGATGTGGGGATGGTCGGCAGGGCTTTCAAGCCCGCCGCAGCGAAATCAGCCGGCGGCGATCAGGTCAGAAGCAGGCTGCCAGCCAGACCAGCAGCCAGGAGGGCCACCCGGGCCAGCGAACGGGCGGGGGCTCCTGCCCAGAATACCTGCACGGCGAAGGCCACAGCGTCCAGGTCATCCAGCCAGCGGACGACTGCTTCCGGCCTGATAGAACTCACCGAGAGCGACGAGAACCGACAACGTACAGGTTCGGACGCGGTGCTGACTCAGCAGACTCCCGGCCATCATCGGCGCCGCCGGCAAACCGGTGCCGGACACCCGCCAGGGCACGCTCTACCCACTCGCGGCGACGGCGAGTCTCTTCGTTGGTGATCATGGTTTCGCTATGTTTGGCTTCTGACATAGTCTTTTTCCAGGCCTTCTTCCAGTCTGATTTACTTAGCGCCCTGTGACAGGCGAAGCGAAGAAAAACGACTTAACGCTAGTCTTCCGGCTTCCAGTCACGGCGCACCTTGTCTGACCAGTTGCGATAGCCCTTCCAGGTATACAAGGTTGCGTCCAGCGGCACGCGGCGATTACCCGGTGCCTGTACACGCGTCAGCCAACGCTTGTAGGTGTCCCAGCCATTGGCCTTGCGACTGTCACCAGAAGTCAGTTCACGCGGATGCCGATCTGCTGCGGACGCGTTTACGTCCGGGGCATCGGCGCCGTTGTCCTGGCTCCCGTTACTCGTATAAGTATGTGCGATTTTTGATTCAGTCATGTGCTTGCCCCCCGCTATGCGGAACGTGGACAAAGCATAGGAATCAACGCGAGCAGCTGCGAGGAACTACATCACAGGGGTTGCGATTTAACCTTTTGATTATGAAGATCCTATCTCATCACAGACGATTGACTGAGTTGGATCAACAGGCATCAGCTTGGAGTTTTTCTGCCTCAGCGAAGCAATCGATAGCACGGCTCGTAAGTTTCAGCAGACAGCCGCATTCGCCGTTGTGCAACGAAGCCACCGAGCAATTGATCAAGCTGTTCCACAACCTGGCGATCGCCCTGCAGCTCAAACGGACCATAGGCTTCGATGGCGCGAATACCCTCTTCTTTAACGTTGCCTGCAACCATCCCTGAGAAGGCTCGCCGAAGATGAACCGCAAGATCATGAGGATCCTGTTCACGATGTAATTGCAGTGCGGCCATGTTCTCGTGCGTTGCTTCGAAGGGGACCTGAAAATCGCGATCTGTCTGCAGCCGCCAGTTAAAGTAGAACGCATCCTTGTGACTTTGACGAAAGTCACGCACCTCCACCATCGCCTCGCTCAACAGCCGGGCCACAGCAGCCGGATTGCCTAGCTCGATGCGGTACAGGCGCCGTGCATCGTCCCCCAGCGTCTCGGCGACGAAGCGGTCAATGCTGCGAAAGTAATCAGCACTGGATTCCGGCCCGGTCAGAATCAGCGGCAGGGGCATGCCGGCGTTCTCCGGCTTCATCATGATGCCCAGGAGAAAGAGCAACTCCTCGGCCGTGCCGACGCCGCCGGGAAATATCACCAGGGCATGGGCCACCCGGACAAAGGCCTCCAGCCGCTTTTCCATGTCCGGCATGATGACCAGCTCGTTGACGATGGGATTTGGCGACTCGGCGGCGATAATGCCCGGTTCCGTGATACCGATATAACGGCCGTCCCGGATGCGCTGCTTGGCGTGGGCGATGGTTGCGCCCTTCATGGGCCCCTTCATGGCGCCTGAGCCGCAACCCGTGCACACATCCATACCCCGCAGGCCCAGCTGATAGCCCACCTCCTTGGTGTATTCATATTCCGACCGGTTGATGGCATGACCACCCCAGCAAACCACCACGTTAGGTTCGCTCTGCAACCGCAGGACCTCGGCATTACGCAGAACATGAAAGACAGCATTAGTGGTGCCGTCTATGCTGTCCAGATCGAAATGACCGGTCACTTGAGAATCGATGTAGACCACGTCTCGCAAGACAGCGAAAAGCTGCTCTCGAATACCCCGGATCATCTGGCCGTCGACAAAGGCATCGGCCGGCGGGTTGGTCAGCTCCAGTTTGATACCCCGGTCCTGCTGCAATATACCCACATCAAAGTCTGCGTATTGCTCGAGGATCGCGCGGGTATCGTCAGTTTTGCTGTCTACGTTAAGGACGGCCAGGGCGCAGCGACGCAAAATCTCATGCTGTCCCCCCTCGCCCCGCCGGCGCAGCAAATCCACTTCTTGCTGGGAGAGCAGCTCAAGGCTCCGCTCGGGCATGACCTGGACGGTTTTCACTCTTGGACTCATGTTTTTCTCTAGCGTTTTGCCGGCAGCCCGCTCGGGGGCCCGCCCTGGTCAGGGACGAATGGTGATCGGTGTGCTGGGGGTGGTCATCAGCCAGATATCCACCATGTCAGAATTAGAGACGGCAATGCAGCCATCCGTCCAGTCCGTGCGCCGGTAATACTCTTCGTTGTGCTTGGGCTTGTTCGGCTGACCGTGAATCATGATCTGTCCGCCCGGCGCCACCCCAAGACGGGCCGCTTTGCGCACATCGTCGGGCGCAGGATAAGACACGCGAATTGACAGGAAAAAATCGCTGTTGGGATTGCGTTCAGCCAGCTGATACCGGCCCTCGGGAGTCCGAAAATCCCCCTCCCGGCTTTTGTGGCCCTGCGGCCTGAGGCCCAGGGCAACCTTCGCCCGTTTGAGCAGCGTATCGCCGCGCCACAGGGTTATCTGGCGATCGGATTTATCAATGACTACCCGGTCAGCCACAGGAAAGTCGGCAGCCGGCGCCGGCAACACAACGGTCACCAGAACAAACGCCAGTGACAATTTGAGCAGGCTTTTACTTCCGTGCAGCAATAGCCGATTCCGCTAGCGTGGACGGGCGCTAGTTAATCTCAAGGCCCAGTCGATATCAAGGGAGCCAGGCATATCAACGACCGTCGGCCAAGGCTGGCCCCTGGGCAACCGCCAGACCCGCCGCCTGCACGCGTTCGACGCGCGGAAAAACCACCTGGTCACCAGGCTGCACCCGATCCAGGTTCAGTTCGGGGTTGTACTGTCGCAGCAACCAGACCGGCACTTTGTAGCGTCGCTGGGTCAGAAGCCAGACAGACTCGCCGCGCCGCAACTGGTGAATCTGAGTGTCAGTGACCCGGTAGCGCGTGAAGTACGCTTCCTGAAGCTCCCGGTGATAGGCAATACGCCGGTCAGCGAATTCTTCCGGACTGATGCCGCTGAAATCCAGCTTTACGCGCCGACCGATAACCACGGGCTGGCGGAAGGCATAGCCATTCAGATTCCGCAATCGCTGGGTTTTCAGCTCCAGCCAGTCGGCGTAATGGCCCAGGGTCTCGGCGGCCTGAACCTCAATACTGCCGTCGCTGGATACCAGGTAATCAGCCGGGTCAGCCAGCAAGGCCTGGGCATCCTGTTCGCTCGGGGTATCGGCCACCGGTAGCGCTGTATCGTCGGGGACCTCGGCAATGATCTCGACTGTTGTTTCCAGCTCTGCCGCCTCGGGCTCTGCAACAGCAGGCGGCGGATTGTTGGCTTTGGCAGCCATCGCCGCTGCCGCCGCCTCCGCCGCGGGCGCGGGTGTCGCCGCTGGCGTGACCGTAGCCGCAGCCGTGGCAAGGGTTCCACGCAGAATGAGTTCCTGGCCAGGGTAAATACGATTGGCGTTGGTAATATCATTCAGGGCCATCAGCCGGTCTGCTGGAACGCCTGAGCGCTTGGCGATGATGCCCAGGGTGTCGCCATTGCGGACACGATAGGTTTCGGCATCACCGTCGATGGCCACGGCAGGCACGTCACCGGCAAAGGGCAGCCGCAGCACCTGGCCAGCGCGAATACGATTGCGGTTACTCAAACCATTCAGCGCCATCAGCTCCCGCACATTGGTTCGATAACGAGCTGCTATGACGGACAGGCTGTCACCCCGTTGCACCCGGTGAAACAGGTCAGGCGTCTGCTCCTTAAAACGCTGGCCGGCGGGCACCTGGGCAAGCAACTCGGCCGCCTGAGAATTCGAACCGCGCTCGGGCACGCGGACCGGGAAACCCCGGGGCACATGCTTGGTGCCGCTCCAGACGGGCTCCAGGAGCGCGGGATTAGCATCCTGCAGGCTGGCGACAGACAAACCAAAGGCCTCGGCAAGGGCTTTTGCGGGAATAAATTCTATGGTCGTCACCACGGGGTTGCGGTCGGGGGCAGCGAACTGCACCGGACCGAAATACTGCTCCGCGTTCTGCTGAGTTTCGACAGCAGCAAGAAAGGCCACGTAGAAATTTCGGGACGCGAAACCGAAAGCCCGACCGTCATAGCCGCGGATGATGGCTTCAATATCCTCTGTACCCATTTTTCGAACGGCGCGACGCATCCCGGCAACACCGTGGTTGTAGGCCGTGATTGCCAGGGGCCAGGATTTGAGAATTGAATAGTTATAGCTCAGGAGTTCTGCAGCGGCCGCGCTGGATATAAACGGGTCTCTGCGGCCATCAACTACATGGTCTATCTGCATGAAGCGCCGACCGGTTCCGCGGGTGAATTGCCACAGGCCGGCTGCACCCACATGAGAACGGGCGGCCGGATTAAAAGAAGACTCGACGTGGGGCAAAGCAGCCAGCTCCAGGGGCACCTCGTTTTCACGCAGGCGATCCTTGATGTAGTCACGCCATTTTCCAGACCGGACCAGGCCGGCCTCGAAACGATCTGCCAGGCCTTGCTGGAAACGGACCCGGCGCGTGGCGCGACGCAGTTCAGCATCACTGACATCATCGGGCCAAAGACCCAGAACCCGGCGCTCTTCCGTGGTCAGGCCATTACGCTTGCCGCCGGCCAGGGTCTCAAGAATGCCCCGATATTTTTTTCGCGCCTTGTCAGCCGCGCGGCGCCGCTGCCGAGAGCTCGCGTTTCCGGGCAACTCCAGCCGCTCGTAGACAACGCCCAGGTGACGATCGTCGTGGACCAGGCCCTGGGCAGAAGTCACGGAACTAAAAATCTCGCGCCAAAAACCGACCTCCGGCTCCAGACCAGGCGGTCGGAGCAGACCATCGGTGGTCTGGGCCGCGCAAGAACCCCACATCAGAATAAGGAACAGGGCCAGGCGCGAAGCCGAGGTCGGCGATTGTCGAAGCATTGGTGTCATTCCCGTCTCGATGTCCTGCGATTTTTACCGGGTGCCAGACCGCGGATTCATTACGGCAACACTCAGGATAGGCCTGTGGCGGCGCCACCGGCCTGAACCGCTTCACATAATCGACGGCCCGGTTTTTTGGGCAGGATCAGGGCGGAGGTTATGCCCCCGCTGAAAAACTGCTACCGTTTCACGGTAAATGGGCCGTTGGTTCATTACCTTATGCCCACTTTATGAACATAACCTAACCCGCAGGCTGGCTGTGTATCAAGCTGCACTTCAATGCTCCTTCGCAGGCCAGACCGGCCTGATCATGGCGGCGCTGGCCCTGCTATTGGCGGGCTGCGACCCGTCGCCGGCATCCGTTGCATTGCGGCAGGGACCGGTGGCTCCCGACCCGCTGCCGGCCCTGGAAGAACCCGCACCCGAGCAGACCCCTGATTCGGCGCAGCGCCCGGAGGATGCGGCTGTGGAGGCAGTACAAGCGCTGGTTAATGCTGAACAGCCAGCCGCCGAGAGCCCCGAGCCCGCAGCGGACGGCAGCCTGAAGCTCCTGGGCCAGACAGTGCCGCCCGGTCAAACGGCCCGCCTGACCTGGTCCGCCAGCGAAGTTTTTGAAGGCATCACCACCGCGACACCGGTACTGGTAGTTAATGGCAAACGCGAAGGCCCGGTCCTTTGCCTCACGGCAGCCATTCACGGCGACGAGCTTAACGGCATTGAGATGGTTCGGCGCATCCTGCATGAACTGGAGCCCGACGAACTCAGCGGCGCGGTGATCGGTGTCCCGATTGTTAATCTGCAGGGCTTCCGGCGCGGTTCGCGTTATCTGCCCGACCGCCGTGATCTGAATCGTTACTTCCCGGGTAACCCCGAAGGCAGTTCAGCCGCCCGCATTGCCTACTCCCTGTTCGAGGAAATCATTCGCCGCTGCGATGTACTGGTGGATCTGCACACCGGGTCGTTCTTCCGGACCAATCTGCCGCAGTTACGCGCCGACCTGCGTTACCGGCGCGTGCGGGAGATGACTGAAGGCTTCGGTGGCATGGTGGTGCTGCACAGTGAAGGAGCGCCCGGCACCCTGCGCCGGGCAGCGACAGACGCGGGTATTCCGGCCGTTACCCTGGAAGCCGGCGAACCCCTGCGACTGCAGTCGAGCAAGGTCAGCGAAGGCGTCGACGGCGTGTTTGCCCTGCTCAGCGCCACAGACATGATTCGCCGCATCCAGCTACTGCGGCCTCCCGAGCCCGTGTTCTATGAATCCACCTGGGTGCGGGCCGACTATGGCGGCATTCTGTTTTCAGTGGTCAGGCTGGGCCAGCTGGTGGACTCCGGTGACGTACTGGGTACCGTCACGGATCCGATTACCAATGAACAAAACCTGGTCTATGCGAGTAGTCGCGGGCGTGTTCTGGGCATGGCGCTGAACCAGGTGGTGATGCCAGGCTTTGCGGCTTTCCGCATCGGCATCGAAACCGATGGCCAGCCCGATCCCCTGGTCGCCACCGCCGAGTGGGGACAGACGGAAATGGGCGAAGAACGGCCCCTGGAAGAAGCGGGCGAAACCGACGACACCGGGCCGGCTGACGATCCTGACCTCGAAGAGACTTCCTGAGACCGTCCCCTCGTTATCTGCCCTCGGTCTGCAGCTGAAATTCTGCGCCGCAATAAGGGCATTTGGCCGAGCCCGTCTTTTCAATCGGCAGGTAGACCCGGGGATGGGAATTCCAGACCGTCATGCCGGGCATGGGACAAGACAGGGGCAGATCGGACGGGCCAACCTGGTAAAGATTCTCGGCATTCGGCAGCACCGAAGCCGGTGTTTGCGAGTTGTCAGCGGGCATGGGCCTGATCTGGTTTCTGCTAAGACGAGGTCAGAGTATAGATTGAGGCGTGCGGGTTCGCCTCAATGCCGCGAATGTCTGCTTTCGGCCAATAGCTGACGTTCGAAGCAGGCCGACCACCGCTTAAGAAGCATCATCAGTGATGAACTCTACATACTGGACCGCCCAACCGAGAGCATCGGGATGATCTGGAACCATTTTGTGATTAAGGATTTCAGTCACGTTACCCCGCACCCGGACCTCGAAAGGTGCGAGGCGCCGATAACCAAGACGGTTGCTGCCAATCAAAATAATACGAAGCAAGCCCGGACCGGGGGCCTTGCGAACTCTTGCGCGTAAGTGCAGTAATCGAGGATTAGGCTGGAATGTAAGCGTGCCGAGCATACAGAAAGCGCCAGTCTCGTCACACAAATATCTATCTTGGAACAAGTAATCGGGCTGTGACGCCGAGCTCATCGCCGAGAGAAGTAGCGCTGCCACGCCAAATACCGCAGATAGGCCAGAAATCATTTGATGGACAGTATAGCTTTCGACCTGGCCGAACGTCCGCTTTCGGCAGTCGAAAGCAGACCCTAGCTTTCCGGCGTCCTGAACACTCGTTGCCAGATCATCACGATAGCCTCGGCCTGTTCGGCCACATCGGCACGCGGTGCGAGGCTCTGGTCGCCGCCCAGGGCGCGACGATGGGTGCGCGTGCGGTAATCACGATAGGCATCCGCCAGTAGCTCCTCATCGGCTTTGTCCAGCAGGCCGTTGCGGGCTAATGCCTCTAGCTGGCGGATGTTGTCGGAGAACTCGAGCAGATCGGGGCAATCTGCCGCGTGCTGCAACACCAGGTACTGGACCAGGAACTCGATATCGGCGATGCCGCCTTCACCCTGCTTGAGATCGAAAAGCTCGGCATTTCCCTTGGACAGTTCTGCCCGCATCTTCGCGCGCATATCTGTCACTTCCTGTCGCAGGCTGTCGCGCTTCACATACTGCGTCAGCGCCTGGCGACGCAGCTCCTCGAAGGCCGCGCAAACGGCCGGGTCCCCGGCCACCGGCCGACTCCTTAACAAGGCCTGGTGTTCCCAGGTCCACGCATCTTCGCGTTGATAGCGATCGAAGGCTGCCAGGCTGGACACCAGCATGCCGGACCGGCCCGACGGCCGCAGCCGGGTATCTACCTCGTACAGCTGACCGGAGGTGGTGGATAAGGTCAGCACACTGATGATGCGTCGAGTCAGCCGGGCGAAGAACACGGCGTTGTCCAGTGGACGATCGCCAGTGGTCTGCTCGGCGTTCCCGGCCGAGTCATGCAGAAAAACCAGGTCCAGGTCAGAGCCATAACCCAGCTCAAGCCCGCCCAGCTTGCCGTAGGCCACAATGGCGAACCGCGCCGGGCGTAACTCCCCTGCCACCTCACACAGTGGCTCACCGTGCTTTAACACCAGCTCGTGCCAGGCGATGTCCAGCGCTGCGCCCAGAACCAGCTCAGCAATGTCAGTCAGCCGATCACTCACCTTCATCAAGGGCAACGCCCCGTTCAGGTCAGCCACGGCTACCCGGAAGGTCGCCGCCTGCTGGAAGTTCACCAGGGCGTAGTAGCGTCGCTCATCATCGTCGGTGCCCGCCGCCTGCAGGCGGGTTTGCAGATCTTCAGCCAGCTCGGCACGCACCGGCGGATCGTTGAACACGCGTTGATCGAGCAACTCGTCCAGTAACAGCGGATGGGCAGCAAGCTGTCCCACCAGAAAATCTCCGAGCCCGCACAACTGGGTCAGCCGCTGAAGCGCCGAAGGATTCTCGTTCAACAAGGCGAAGTAGGCCGATCGCCGACCGATGGCCTCAACGACCTGCAAGGCACCGGCCAGGGCATGATCCGGCTTTGCCTGCCGGCCTGATACCTGCAGTAGCTTCGGCATCAGGGCATCCATCCGCTGGCGCCCGCTTTCGTCCATCCGCCGGTACAGACCACTCTCGCGCAATGCGCGCACCGACCGTCTCACTGCCTCGCCGTCATCAAAGCCCGCGTTCTCCAGGGTGGCTGTCTGGCCGGCCTCGTCCAACGCGCCTGACCAGACGCCGGTCAGGGCATCGATCTCAGGGTCACTGTCCGCCTGCTCCCCGGTTCTGAATACGATATTGCGAAAATGCCCGGCCACAATTTCGCGCTGCGCGGTGCAACTAGCCAAAAAGCTTTCCCAGTCCGGTGCATCCATGGCAAAAGCCAGGCGGGTGCGATCCAGTTCGTTGGCGGGTAAGTCGTGGGTCTGGCGATCTTCAATGGCTTGCAGAAAATTTTCGGCCCGGCGCAGGAAACGGTAGGCTGCCAGCAATTCATCCGCGACCTCGGCCGGCAGGCACTGGTGACGAACCAGCTTGGGTAATACCCGTTGCAACTGTCGGTCACGCAACTCGGTCACCGGTCCACCACGGACTAGCTGCAGTGACTGGGCGATAAATTCGATCTCGCGAATCCCCCCCGGCCCAAGCTTCAGATTGGCACTGTACTCACGCCGCTGCCCTTCGGCTTCAATCATGCCTTTCATTTCTCGCAACGAGGCGAACACGCCATAGTCGAGATAACGCCGATAGACAAAGGGATGGAGGATTTCATTCTCCAGTTCGGCAATCGCTCTGCACGGGTTAATCACGCGCGCTTTGACGTAGGCATAGCGTTCCCAGTCCCGGCCATGCGTCAGCAGGTATGACTCAAACGCCGGCAGGCTGACGGCCAGCGGACCGCTTTCACCGAACGGCCGCAGGCGAACGTCCACCCGGTAAACAAAACCATCTGGCGTCTGCCTGGACAACAGGTTAATCACGCTCTGCGACAGGCTGCGGAAATACTGCTCGTTACTGACCTGGCGGCGCCCGTCCGTTTCGCCTTTATCGGTATACAGAAATACGAGATCTACGTCAGAGGAGAAATTCAGCTCCCGCCCACCGAGCTTGCCCATACCCAGAATCAAAAATTCCGCCGCGTCGCCATTTCCCAGGCGCGGCGTTCCGTAGGTTTCAGCCACAAAAGATTGCGCCCAGGCCAGCGCACTGCAAATAGCAGCGTCAGCCAGGGCGGACAAATCAGCCAGGGCCTCGGACACGTCTGCCCGACCATTGATGTCACGCCAGATGATGCGCAGCAATTCCCGGTGACGCATATAGCGCAATTGCTGCAGGCACTGCACTTCCGTCAATTCGGTAGAAACCCGGGCGTCGAAGACATGGCCCAGCTCTCCGGACTCCAACGACCTGTCCAGTCGCCCGTCAGCGCGTAACTCATTCAGCGCATCGGGGTAGCGCGCGAGGATATCGCCCAGGTAGCTGCTGCAGGCAAGAACCCGGTGCAGAGACCCCAGGTACTGAGCATCGCCGACCAGGGCTTCGCTGCCGGCATGGGCGCTCGACCAGTCATCGGCCAGTTGCCGCAGACCGGGGGGTAGCCCCTGCGAACTTGAAATCATGTTCATACGGACATAATCCTTTACGGCATGCCGAAAGAGAAGAGCCCGCGAGCAGGAAGCTAAAAGCTATCCCCCCGATTATCTGCACGGCCATGCCTGGTGAGGATTCACCTTAATGCCGATTGGTGCAGGCCTGCACATTATGTTGATGAAATCGTTTCGCGATACCCGTCACCGTTCTGTCGATAAGCAAGCCCGACAATAACAACACTGCTCGTGCCCTCGATAACGAAGGCCTATGGCAAGGCGCCGCTAAGTGCGCCATGCGATGAAATCCGCATCCATCGCGATGCATTGCGCAGGCGGGAGAAACCGATTGAACGCGACTTCCAGAACCAGGCTTTGGCTTAGCACCGGGATGCTGCTGGCGTCCTGCCTTTGCGCGGCCGGCAATGCCTGGGCGGACTGCCTGGACAGCAGGCTGGAGGACACCAACTGCGGCGCCCCCCTCTTCGCCGCCAATGACGCGGATCTGCGCTTCGACCTGGAGCTGGAAACCCTCCCCGGAAGCCAGCTTGCCGCCCTCCCCGACAGCGTCCTGGCCTTCGATGATTTGCGCTTCCAGTTTCCAAGCGACCCGGCCAGCTTCCAGACGAGCAAACCAAAGACGAACGAATCGAATGCCAGACAAGACACGTGGGATGATCCGGCCGAGGCAGGCTTTGCCTTGTTCATCGGCAATGTCGCCCGGCTGAGAAGTGACGGTTCCCTGTCTGTCGGCAGCGGTCGACCGGAAGATGAGCTTCCCCAATCACCGCAGGGCAGCGTCGGCAGCAGCGACCTGGATGTGGACCTGGGTCTGAGCTATGGCGGCATCAGCGGCTTCAGCAGTTCTTTTGGTTTGGCTGAAAAAGTCGGCGCCTATGATGCCGACCCCGGGGTCGTGGGCCAGTTCCGCTATCGTTTCTGACGACGGCTGTACTTGGCGCCGACAGTCCGCCAGCCAGCAGACGGTCAAAAAAAAGCCCCGCACAAGGCGGGGCTTTTCTCGGCTTGAGGTCGCAGACAGTTACATCATGCCTTCCATACCGCCGCCAGGCATCGGCATCGGAGCGTCGTCCTTAGGCGCCTCGCTGATCATTGCCTCGGTGGTCAGCAACAGACCGGCAACGGAAGCCGCGTTCTGCAGCGCTGCACGCGAGACCTTGGTCGGATCGATAATACCGAACTCCACCAGATCGCCGTACTCACCGTTGGCAGCGTTGTAGCCAAAGTTACCCTTGCCTTCCAGGACCTTGTTCAAAACGACGGAGCCATCGGCACCGGCATTGATCACGATCTGCCGCAGGGGCTCTTCCAGCGCACGACGCAGGATCCGTACACCGACCATCTGCTCGTCGTTGTCGACGACGATCTTGTCCAGCGCTTTCTCGGCGCGCACCAGGGCGACACCGCCACCAGGCACAACACCTTCTTCAACGGCAGCACGCGTAGCATGCAATGCATCTTCAACGCGAGCCTTCTTCTCTTTCATCTCGACTTCGGTCGCAGCACCGACCTTGATCACGGCAACACCACCGGAGAGCTTGGCCACGCGCTCCTGCAGCTTTTCACGATCGTAGTCAGAACTGGAGTCTTCGATTTCACGCTCGACCTGTTCGACGCGGGACTTGATGTCAGCAGCCTTGCCGGCCCCATCAATCAAGGTCGTATTCTCTTTGGTAATCTGGATTTTCTTGGCTTCGCCCAGATCTTCAAGCGTAGTCTTCTCAAGACTCAGACCCACTTCTTCGGAAACCACCTGGCCGCCGGTCAGGACAGCGATGTCCTGCAGCATGGCCTTGCGGCGATCGCCGAAACCGGGAGCCTTGACTGCCGCAACCTTCACGATGCCGCGAATGTTGTTGACTACCAAGGTGGCCAGGGCTTCGCCCTCAACGTCCTCAGCAATGATCAGCAGCGGGCGGCCGGCCTTGGCCACACTCTCGAGAACTGGCAACAGCTCGCGAATGTTGGAGACTTTCTTGTCGTGCAGAAGAATCAGGGGGTTGTCCAATTCCACACTCTGGCTCTCGGCCGAGTTAATGAAATAAGGCGACAGATACCCGCGATCGAACTGCATACCCTCGACCACGTCCAGCTCATTATCGAGACCTGAACCTTCTTCAACGGTAATGACGCCCTGTTTGCCGACCTTACCCATAGCCTGGGCAATGATCTCGCCAATGGCGCTATCGGAGTTGGCGGAAATGGTGCCAACCTGGGCAATCGCCTTGTCATCTTCACAGGGCTTGGACAGTTTGCTCAGCTGGGCAACAACGGCAACTGTGCCTTTGTCGATACCGCGCTTGAGATCCATCGGATTCATACCGGCGGCAACTGACTTCAGGCCTTCACGCAGAATTGCCTGGGCCAGAACCGTCGCCGTGGTGGTGCCGTCACCGGCCACATCGGAAGTCTGGGATGCGACTTCCTTAACCATCTGGGCACCCATGTTCTCGAAATGGTCTTCCAGTTCGATTTCTTTAGCCACAGAAACACCATCCTTGGTGACCGTGGGAGCGCCAAAGCTCTTGTCGAGTATGACGTTACGACCCTTGGGGCCCAGCGTCACCTTGACCGCATTGGCGAGAATATTTACACCGGCGACCATGCGCTGACGCGCATCATCACCGAACCTTACGTCCTTCGCTGCCATTGAACTATTCCTCTGTACTTATATTCAGTTACGGGCATCAGCCTTCGATAACGGCCATGACGTCATCTTCTTTCATGACAAGAAGCTCTTCGCCGTCGACCTTTACTTCGGTGCCGCTGTACTTACCAAACAGCACCTTGTCGCCAGCCTTGATATCCAGTGCGCGGATGTCGCCGTTTTCCATCAAACGACCATTACCCACGGCCACGACTTCGCCCTTGATGGGCTTTTCGGTGGCGCTGTCCGGAATCACGATGCCACCAGGTGATGTGCGCTCTTCTTCAACGCGCCGGATGATCACGCGATCATGAAGCGGACGGAGTTTCATATGATAACCTCCTGATTTATAGGGTTTTTTCTGTGAATTCGCCGATATGCTGTTAGCACTCGACGCCAAGGAGTGCCAATCATAGGGCCGGCGCAAGGATTTTCAAGGCTGAAACGAAAGCTGTGCGCCAATGCCATGACAGGATCCAGGCGCAGAGCTATGCTCTCGGCCGGCTTGGCGTGGCGGGCCAGAGATCCAGATGGACGCAGAATTTCTGTTGGTATTATGTACATGTCCGGACGACGGCAGCGCCACGGCGGTGTCCACGGCCCTGGTCGAGGAGCAGCTGGCGGCCTGCGTTAACCGGATCTCCGGGGTCCGGTCCCGCTATTGCTGGCAGGGCCAGGTGGAATCAGCTGACGAGGTGCTGTTGCTCATCAAGACGCGGGCCGACTCGTTCGCGGCCCTGCAAGGGACCATCCAGGCACTGC